>Ga0207716_100458_pt1 | contig 15456 bp, 13 predicted proteins | sample TtaePargueraPR_FD_187739 | JGI IMG/M metagenome (GOLD analysis project Ga0207716, IMG submission 187739) | Aerobic enrichment media microbial communities from Bioluminiscent Bay, La Parguera, Puerto Rico - Tt and P2 (5) (SPAdes) | ecosystem: Environmental > Aquatic > Marine > Unclassified ... | reverse complement strand
CCCAGGCCCGGCGTGCAGCCCAGCCAGTCCAGCAGCGCATCATAGCGCGCGCGCCCGGCCCACAGCGCCTCCGACTGCAGGATGTGGATACGCGTGCGGCCGAAGGCGGCCAAGAAGGGTGCGAGATAGTCCACGTAGCGCCCGCGCTGCAGATAGGCGAAGGGCGAGACAGACAGCCCGTCCGGCGTCTCCGGCAAGGGCTCGCCCTCCAGCTCGCGGGACAGGGCGAGGCCCGGCGGCGCCGTCTCGAACCCGCCGGCCCGGGTGAAGCGGTAATTGGACAGGGCGCGCGCGACCGGATCGCGGAAGACGAAGACAATGCGCGCCTCGGGGAAGGCCTCGGCGATCCGGTCGGCTGCGGCAGGGTCCTCGATATAGCTGGTCGATTTCTCCCCGCGCCAGCGCACGCCCGCCGCCGGCTCCGGCGAGAAGAAACGCTCCAGATAGGTCTCGCGCCCGTTGCCGCTGCCCGGCTGCAGGAAGAATTTCGGCTCCGGACGCACTGGCCGGGCCATCTCGATCTCGGGATGATTGTCGAGCGCGTGATAGAGGAAGGTCGTCCCGGAACGCTGGGCGCCCGCGACGAAGAAATGCTCAATCCGATGCGCCATGCCGGACGACCTTGGACACGAAGACACGCTTCTTCTGAACCAGAACCTGCATGATCCCGCCGATATACTCACCCATGATGGAGAGCAGCAGGAAGAGGAGCGAATTGGACAGCGCCATGAAGACCATGATGGTGGTCCAGCCGGGCACGGCGCTTCCGGTCACCAGTCCGCGCAGGAGGTAGAAGATCGCGAACAGGCCGAACAGGACCGACAGGCTGAGTCCCACCGCGATCAGCAAGCGCAGCGGCATCAGCGAGTAGTTGAAGACGATCGACCAGGTCAACGCGACCAGCTTGCGCATATTGTAGTTGGACTCGCCGGCTATGCGGTCGTCGTGGCGCACCGTCACATTGGCCGGCGACCGCGCCATGCGCACGGCCAGTCCGGACGTATAGGGATAGTGCGTCGCATAGGACAGCATCCGCTCGACCACGGCGCGGCCGATCATGCGGAAATTGGAATGCCGGAAGCCTTCGGGCGCCGGGAAAATGCGCCGGTTGATCCATTGCACGAATTCCGAGCCCAGACGCCGGAAGCCGGAATGCCGCTTCTGTTCGAAGCGCCCGACCACGAGATCGTGGCCTTCCACGAAGCACGCGGCCAGCTTCTCGATCTCTTCGGGCGGGTTCTGCAGGTCGTCGTCCATGGTGATGACGACATCGCCGCTGACATGTTCCAGGCCGATGAAATTGGCATTGTGCTGACCCGCATTCTTCAGCAGGTCGACCCCGACGACTTCCGGGTGGGCGCGGGCCAGCTCCTCGATCACCGCCCAGCTGTCGTCCGGGCTGGCATCATTGACCAGCACGATCTCGCACTTCCAGCCTTTCGAGCGGAAATAGTCGAGCGTGCGATTGACGGTATCGGACAGGAACTCAGCGCTGCGGTAGACCGGTATGACGACCGAGTAGAACAGGCTGCTGACATCCGTGAAATCGTGCGCGCGCGGCAAAGTTCACCCCTGAAACCCGTTCGAACAAGGGTCGAACCTGACCCGCGATGCACGGCCGGCCTTTCGACCCGCATCGCCCCTTATCCCTGGCGCACGCGCGGCCGCGGCACACCCCGAAGGCCTGCCCCGTCTACAATACCTGAGCGTGTTTGCAAGCCCTCGGAAAAGCACAGCTCCGGGGCACCGCACCGCCTACTCCAGCAGCGGCGCCAGCATCCGTTCGGCTTCCTGCACCGTCCAGCCCTTGCGTTTGGCGTAGTCCTCCACCTGATCGCTCTTGATCCGGCCGACGGCGAAATAGTGGCTGTCGGGATGGGAGAAATACAGGCCGGACACCGACGAGGCCGGGGTCATGGCCAGGGAGTTGGTCAGGCTGACACCGGCGTTTTCCGGGGCGTCGAGCAGCTTGAACAGGGTGACCTTCTCGGTGTGGTCCGGCTGGGAGGGATAGCCCGGGGCCGGACGGATGCCGTCATAGGCTTCGTCGATCAGCTCGCGGCCGGTATAGCTCTCATCCGGCGCATAGCCCCAGTGTTCCTTGCGCACCTGTTCGTGCAGCCATTCCGCCGCCGCCTCGGCGAGACGGTCGGACAGGGCCTTGAACATGATGGAATTGTAGTCGTCCTTGCCCTTTTCGAACTCGGCCAGGATCTCCGGATTGTCGCCGGCCGTGACGGCGAAGCCGCCGATCCAGTCGTCATGCCCCTCAGGGGCCAGGAAATCGAACTGGCTGAGATGGGGCCGGTCATTGCTCTTGGCGGCCTGCTGGCGCAGCCCGTAGAAGCGGTCGAGCACGGTCTTGCGGCTGTCGTCGGTATAGAGCACGGCATCGTCGCCCTCGCGATTGGCCGGCCAGAAACCGCACACGGCACGGGGTTCGAGAAGTGTCTCGTCGACGATACGCTTGAGCATGGTCTGGGCGTCGTCGAACAGCGCTTTCGCCGCCTCGCCGCGATTGGGATCCTCGAAGATCGCCGGATAGCTGCCCTTCATCTCCCAGGTGAAGAAGAAGGGGGTCCAGTCGATATAGTCGACCAGGGTCGCCAGATCGGGCTTGAAGGATTTCACGCCCGTCCAGGCCGGCTTCGGCGGCGTGTAGTCCGACCAGTCGCAGTCCCAGCCCTTCTTGCGCGCCTCGGCCAGCGGCAGGCGCTTTTTCGACGAGCGTGCCGCCAGGCGCCGCTCGCGGATCTTGGCGAGGTCGTCGCGCACGTCCTGGGCATAGCTGTCGCGGTCGTCGGACAGGAGTTTGGAGACCACGCCCACGGCGCGGCTGGCATCGAGCACATGGACGACCGGTGCGACGGAGATCGAGGGATCGATCTTCACCGCCGTGTGCGCCGGAGAGGTCGTCGCCCCGCCGATCAAGAGCGGCGTGGTGATCTGCTTGCGCTCCATTTCGGAGGCCACGAAGACCATCTCGTCGAGCGAGGGCGTGATCAGGCCGGACAGGCCGATGATGTCGGCGTTTTCCTTGCGGGCCGTCTCGAGAATGTCCTCGCAAGGCACCATGACGCCCATATCGATCACGTCATAGCCGTTACACTGCAGCACAACGCCAACGATATTCTTGCCGATGTCGTGCACATCGCCCTTCACCGTGGCGAGGATGATCTTGCCGGCCGAGGACTGTTCCTCGCCCGCCGCTTCCTTCTCCTCCTCCATGAAGGGGATGAGATGGGCCACGGCCTGTTTCATCACGCGGGCCGACTTCACGACCTGGGGCAGGAACATCTTGCCGTCGCCGAACAGGTCGCCGACGACATTCATGCCGTCCATCAGCGGGCCTTCGATGACATGGAGCGGGCGGTCGAACTCCTGGCGCGCCTCTTCGGTATCCTCGACGATGAACTCGTTGATCCCGTGCACGAGCGCGTGGCGGATCCGTTCGCCGACCGGCGCCTCGCGCCAGGACAGATCGCGCTCCTTGGTCGTGCCGCCGCCCTGGCCGCGATACTGTTCGGCCGCTTCCAGCAGCCGGTCGGTCGCGTCGTCGCGGCGGTTGAGGATGACGTCCTCGACCAGTTCGCGCAGCTCTGCGTCGATATCGTCATAGATGTCGAGCTGGCCCGCATTGACGATGCCCATGTCCATCCCCGCCTTGATGGCGTGATAGAGGAAGACCGAGTGCATCGCCCGGCGCACGGGCTCATTGCCGCGGAAGGAGAAGGAGATGTTGGAAAGACCGCCGGAGACGTGACAGCCCGGCAGGTTCTCGCGGATGCGCTTCGTCGCCTCGATGAAGTCGACGGCGTAATTGTTGTGCTCCTCGATCCCCGTGGCGACGGCGAAGATGTTCGGGTCGAAGACGATGTCCTCGGCCGGAAAACCGATCTCGTCCACCAGGATCTTGTAGGCCCGTTCGCAGATCTCGTACTTGCGGTCGGCGGTGTCGGCCTGGCCCTTCTCGTCGAAGGCCATGACCACGACGGCGGCACCGTAGGCCAGGCAGGCCCCGGCGCGCTCGCGGAATTCCTCCTCGCCTTCCTTCAGGCTGATCGAGTTGACGATCGCCTTGCCCTGCACGTTCTGCAGGCCGGCCTCGATCACCTCCCACTTGGAACTGTCGATCATCACCGGAACGCGCGCCACGTCGGGCTCGCCGGCGATCATGCGCAGGAAGGTGGTCATCGCCTCGACACTGTCGAGCAGACCCTCATCCATGTTGACGTCGATGACCTGGGCGCCGTTCTCCACCTGCTGGCGCGCCACGGAGACGGCCTCGGCATAGTCGCCCTCGGTGATCAGCCGGCGGAAACGCGCCGAGCCAGTCACATTCGTCCTCTCGCCCACATTGACGAAGGTTGGTACAGCTATAGTCATGTAATAATTGCCTTTAAGCGGAGAGCTCGAAAGGTTCGAGACCGGACAGTCTCATGGCACGCTCACGCTTGGCCGGGCGGCGCGGCTTGGCGCCCTTCACGGCTTCGGCGATGGCGCGGATATGATCCGGCGTGGTGCCGCAGCACCCGCCGAGAATGTTCACCAGACCCGAATTCGCCCACTCGCCGACAAAGCCCGCCGTTTCGTCCGGCGTCTCGTCGTACTCGCCCATGTCGTTGGGCAGGCCCGCATTGGGATAGGTGATGATGCGCGTGTCCGCGACCCGCGAGATCTCGGCGATATAGGGCCGCATCTCCTCGGCGCCGAGCGCGCAGTTGAGACCGACCGCCCAGGGCTTGGCGTGGCGCACGGAATACCAGAAGGCCTCGGCCGTCTGGCCGGACAGCGTGCGGCCCGACCGATCGGTGATCGTGCCGGAAATCAGGATGGGACGGTCGATGCCCGTCTCCGCCTTGAGATCCATCAGCGCCTTGATCGCGGCCTTGGCGTTGAGCGTGTCGAAGATGGTCTCGATCAGGAAGAAGTCGACATACTCGGCCATCGCCTCGGCCTGCTGGTAGTAGGCCGCGCGGATCGTGTCGAAATCGATGTCCCGGAAGCCGGGATCGTTGACGTCCGGCGAGATGGACAGCGTCTTGTTCGTCGGGCCGATCGCACCGGCCACGCCGCGCGGCGAGCCGGTTTCGGCCTCCACCTCGTCGGCGGCCTCTCGTGCCAGGCGCGCACCCTCGCGGGCGATCTCCGGCGCCAGGTCCTGCATCTCGTAATCGGCCTGGGCGATCGTGGTCGCGGAGAAAGTGTTGGTCTCCACGATATCCGACCCGGCCTCGAAATAGGCCTTGTGGATGGCCTTCACCGCGTCCTGCGCCGTGATGTTGAGGATGTCGTTATTGCCCTTGATCGAGACCTGCCAGTCGGCAAACCGTTCGCCGCGATAGCCGTCCTCGTCCAGGTTGAGCTCCTGGATCTGGGTGCCCATGGCCCCGTCGAGAACCAGCACGCGTTCGCGCCCGAGCGCCTCGAGCGCTTCTACCCGTTCGCTTGAAGTCATTACGCCACCCCTTCCGGTTCCGGCTGTTCGGCCTTCACGCCGAGCAGCTGGCAGGTAGAGAGCGCCAGCTCGGCCCGGTTGAGCGTGTAGAAGTGGAAATTGTCGGCACCGCCGGCCTGCAGCTTGCCGCACAGCTTGGCGGCGATGTGGGCCGTCACGAGCTTGCGGGTATCCGCATCGTCCTCGAGCCCGTCATAGGCCTCGCTCAGCCAGTCCGGAATGCTGGAACCGCACAGGCCGGCCATGCGCTTGAGGCCCTTGAAGTTGGGCTGCAACATGATGCCCGGCACGATCGGGATGGTGATCCCGGCGCGCTCGGCGCGCTCGCGGAAACGGAAATACACGTCCGGCTCGAAGAAAAACTGGGTGATGGCGCGCGTCGCACCATTGTCGATCTTCTGTTTCAGAAGGTCGATGTCGTAGTCGAAGTCCGGGCTTTCCGGGTGCTTCTCCGGGTAGCAGCCGACGGAAATCTCGAAGTCGCCGATCTTGCGGATGCCTTCGGCCAGCTCGGCCGCATTGGCATAGCCGCCCGGATGCGGGACGTATTTCTCGCCGATACCGTCGGGCGGGTCACCGCGCAGGGCGACGATATGGCGAATGCCCGCGGCCCAGTAGTCGCGGATCACATCGTCGATTTCCTCGCGCGTGGCCGACACGCAGGTCAGGTGCGCGGCGGGCGGGATATTCGTTTCGCGCACGATCCGGCGCACCGTGCGGTGCGTCCGGTCGCGGGTCGAACCGCCGGCGCCGTAGGTCACCGACACGAATTTGGGAGACAACGGCTCCAGTCGGGAAATCGAATCCCAGAGCGTCTCCTCCATCGCTTCCGTCTTGGGCGGGAAGAATTCGAAGGACACGTTCAGGCCGTTTCGGGGCTGTATCGCACTTCCATCCGCACTCATGGGTCACCTTCAGTTTGCCCCGCCGGCTTGGGGCGGGGCGTGATGAATTCTCTTTGCGCAGGCCTTTATGACCTGCATTGAGACATAAAGATATCTTTATGTGAGGAAAATTGCTAGGGGGGACCCATGCAATCATTCGCCGGGCCGGCGAGTTTTCACCAATAGGCTTGCATCGCGTTCGCGTATCTGTTCTACCCCACGCGATATAAAGCGATCTTTATATGAGGATATGTGCAGTGAGCAGACCGTCCTACATCTTCACCTCCGAGAGCGTCTCCGAAGGCCATCCGGACAAGGTATGTGACCGTGTCTCCGACACGATCGTCGATCTTTTCCTGTCCAAGGACCCGGAAGCACGCGTCGCCTGTGAGACCCTGACCACCACCAACCAGATCATCCTGGCCGGCGAAGTCCGCTGCGCCGCGGAGATCGACGACGCCGAAATCGAACAAGCCGCGCGTGAAGCCGTCCGCGACATCGGCTACGAGCAGGACGGCTTTCACTGGAAGAATTCCAACTTCCAGAACTTCCTGCACGAGCAGTCCGCCCACATCGCCCAGGGCGTGGACAGCGGCGACGACAAGGAAGAAGGCGCCGGCGACCAGGGCATCATGTTCGGCTATGCCTCCGACGAGACGCCGGAACTCATGCCCGCCCCGATCCTGTATTCCCACAAAATCCTCAAGCGGATGGCCGACCTTCGCAAAAGCGGCGAACGGCCGGAATTCGAACCCGACGCCAAGTCGCAGGTCACCATGCGCTACGAGAACGGCGTGCCGGCCGGCGTGACCTCCGTGGTCGTGTCCACCCAGCACCGCGACGGCGTCAGCCAGGACGAGATCCGCGAGCTGGTGCGCCCGGTCGTGACCGAGATGCTGCCCGACGGCTGGACGCCGCCGGAAGACGAATTCTACGTCAATCCGACGGGCAATTTCGTCATTGGCGGCCCCGATGGCGATGCCGGCCTGACCGGCCGCAAGATCATCGTCGACACCTATGGCGGGTCTGCCCCGCACGGCGGCGGCGCCTTCTCGGGCAAGGACCCGACGAAGGTCGACCGCTCCGCGGCCTATGCCTGCCGCTACCTGGCCAAGAACGTCGTGGCTGCCGGCCTTGCCAAGCGCTGCACCATCCAGGTGTCCTACGCGATCGGCATCGCCAAGCCGCTGTCGCTCTATGTCGACTGCCACGGCACCAACGAGGTGGACGAGGCGAAGCTGGAAGACGCGCTGCGCCAGCTCGTCGACCTCTCGCCGCGCGGGATCCGGACGCACCTTAAACTCAACCGTCCGATCTATGCGCGCACCGCCGCCTACGGCCATTTCGGCCGCAAACCGGACAATGAAGGCGGCTTCTCCTGGGAGAAGACCGACATTGCCGACGAACTCCGCGGGCTCGCCTAGGCCACGCGGACGCGTTAAGAGGGGCCGGCAAGCCTTGCGCGCCGGCCCCCGCTTCGTTCCGGCGCCCAGCCAGGCGCCCTGACAGAAACCCGAAACACAAAGGACCTTGAGGTCATGACTGCTGTTGCGGAAAAAACCGAATTCGCTGCTGACAATCCCCACGTCATCAAGGACATCTCGCTGGCCAAATGGGGCCGCACCGAGATCGAGATGGCCGAGATCGAAATGCCCGGCCTGATGTCGCTGCGCGAGGAATACAAGGCGAGCCAGCCGCTCAAGGGCGCGCGCATCGCCGGCTCGCTGCACATGACGATCCAGACCGCCGTGCTGATCGAAACGCTCGTCGAGCTCGGCGCGGAAGTGCGCTGGGCCTCGTGCAACATCTTCTCCACCCAGGACCACGCCGCCGCCGCGATCGCCGAGAAGAAGATCCCGGTCTTCGCCTACAAGGGCGAGACGGTCGAGGAATACTGGGATTATGCCGACGCCATCTTCCATTGGCCGAACGGCGAGACCGCCAACATGATCCTGGACGATGGCGGCGATGCCACCATGTACCTGATCCTGGGCGAGAAGGCCGAAGCCGACCCGTCCGTGCTGGCGCACCCGAAGGGTGAGGAAGAAACCGCCCTCTTCGCGCAGATCAAGAAGCGTCTGGAAGCGTCGCCGGGCTGGTTCAAGAAGGCCCGCAGCGCCATCAAGGGCGTGTCCGAAGAGACCACGACCGGCGTCATGCGCCTTTATCAGATGGCCAAGCGCGGCGAGCTGCCCTTCCCGGCGATCAACGTGAATGACAGCGTGACCAAGTCGAAGTTCGACAACCGTTATGGCTGCCGCGAAAGCCTGGTGGACGCCATCCGCCGCGGCACCGACGTGATGATGGCCGGCAAGAAGGCCGTGGTCTGCGGCTATGGCGATGTCGGCAAGGGTTCCGCTGAATCCCTGAGCGGCGCCGGCGCCCGCGTCTTCGTCACCGAGATCGACCCGATCTGCGCCCTGCAGGCCTGCATGGACGGTTTCGAGGTGGTTCGCCTGGAAGACGTGCTGGACGACATGGACATCTTCGTCACGGCCACGGGCAACAAGGACATCATCACCGTCGACCACATGCGCGCCATGAAGGACATGGCGATCGTCTGCAATATCGGTCACTTCGACAACGAGATTCAGGTGGAAAGCCTGAAGAACTTCCAGTGGACGAATGTGAAGCCGCAGGTCGACCTGGTCGAATTCCCGGACGGCAACCGCATCGTGCTGCTGTCGGAAGGCCGCCTGGTCAATCTCGGCAATGCGACGGGCCACCCCTCCTTCGTGATGTCCTCTTCCTTCACCAACCAGACGCTCGCCCAGATCGAGCTGTGGACGAAGGGCGAGGCGTACAAGAACGAGGTCTACATCCTGCCCAAGCACCTGGACGAGAAGGTCGCCCGCCTGCACCTGGACAAGCTGGGTGCCACGCTGACCGAACTGTCCGACGATCAGGCCAGCTATATCGGCGTGCCGCAGGACGGCCCCTACAAGGCCGAGCACTATCGCTACTAGGCGGTCAGGCACCCCTCGTACGAAGCGGAAAACGCCCTGCCGGCCGGCAGGGCGTTTTTCATTTCAGCTTTCTGTGGAAGCTGTGCCAGCCGGCGTCGGTGACCAGCGCATCGAGCGCCTCGTCATGCGGCTCGCTGGGCACGCGGTCGACCAGTTGCTCGGCATAGGCCAGACCGACGGCGCGGACGGGGCCGCGGGCCCGCAGCGCCGCCAGGGTCCGGTCGTAATACCCCTTGCCGAAGCCCAGCCGCACACCCGTGCGATCAACGCCCACCAGCGGCACGAGGACGAGATCCGGCACCAGCTCAGGCGCCCGGTCGACGGGCTCCTCGACACCGAAGGCACCGGTTTCCAGCGTATCGCCCGGACGCCAGCTGCGGAACAGAAGCGGCTGTTCCTCCGACTGCATGACGGGAAGGCACAGACGCGCACCGGCCTCCATGAAGGCCGCCATCAGGGGGCCGGGATCCATTTCATGATGAAGCGGCCGGTAGCCGGCGACGACCTGCCCCTTTTCGGGGCGCCAGGTCGGCGCGAAATGACCGGCCAGAACCTCGGCTGCCTGCGGCCGCTGCGTCGCCGCGGCGACGCGGTCGGCCAGAAGCGCCTGCCTCAGCGCGGATTTCGATCGGCCTTCCTCGGACATGGGCTCTTCCCCGCAAGGGTGTGACGGCTCCGCTTGCGCCGTCGGGGCGTGTGTACCCCCACTGACCCGACAATTCAGGTGGGTGCCGCTTATTAGGGACCACGGTCCCAGACAGAGGCAGCTCCCTCGTGGTGATGTACGGTCCGCGGGATAAACGCCCCGTCGCACGCAGCAGATAACCGCCACGCCCCTATGTGGCGTTTTCCGGCGCCGGCCTCAAGCACGGGCATCTGCAAGATGTGGATCGGACGCCTCTTCCGCACCGTCCGCCCCGCCTGTCTCGGGCGGCGGATCGCCCTCCAGATCGGTGGCGAAGGCTTCCAGGCGTTCGGCCACGTCGATCAGGCAGGAGACCATGCGCTGGCGCTCCTCGGCCTGCAGGCTGGCCGCGCCGTGGCGTTCGTTGCGAAGGCGGTCGATATGCGCTTCCAGCGCCTCGACCCGCCGCTCGGTGTCCTTCTGCTCGTCGATCAGCATCAGCGCGGCCATCAGCAGAAGGCGCACATCGCCGATCTGACCGACCTGGCCGGCAATCCCGCTGACACGCTCGTCGAGCAGACCCGCCAGGTCGCGCAGATAGGCTTCCTGACCGTCCTCGCAGCCGATGGTGAATTCGCGGCCATTGAGTGTCACGGAGACCTTGGACATGCCCGCCTCACTCCTCCTCCGCCGCGAGGACACGCAATTCCTCGATGGCGCGATCGAGCGCGTCGGATGCATCCTGGGCGGCCTGGTGCAGCGCCGCCTCGCGCCCGCGGGCCTCGTCCAGCGCCTCCGCCAGGCGGGCGCGGTCGTCGTCGGCATTGCGGGCCTGATCGGCCGCCGTCTCGGCGCGTTCGACACGCGCCCGCATGCGCCCCGCCACGCGCTCGACGCGCGTCATCGCTCCGTCGAGCCTGGCGACGGCCTCCTTGAGCGGATCTGACGGCATTTCCGAACGCACGTTCATACGCTCAGGATCGGCTGCGTCGCACAAAAGTTCAAGCGATCTCTCAACTTCCTCTCCCGAGACACTGACATGCGTGAAGATACCAGCAGGCAAACGCGGCGGTTTTGAGTCCGTTCCCCGTCCCGGGGCGGCGGGCCGGGACGATTGACCTCGTCGGCCGCGCGGGTCAAACAGACCCCCCACCCACGACGACGGGACGTTCGATGTTCAGCTTGCCCGACTGGGCCTTCTACCCCCTCGCCACCGCCGTGGCCGGCGGCATGATCGCCGGAGCGCTGGCCTTCGGCGACGTTTCGCGGCGCACACCGGAACAGATCCGCGCGGAAGGCCTGGTCTACGAGAACGACACGCTGAACGCCGTGGCGACGGGCAATGGCCTGGAGGCCGCCTTCCTGACCGACGGGGAAAACGCCTTTCTGCGCATTTCCGCCGCGCGCGGACCGTTCGACGGGATGCAGTCGGCAGGCGCCTTCTTCGCCCTCTCCCCGGAGGAGCTGGAGGCCCTGGAGGGCCACCGCGTCCGGGTGACGATCCGGGCCCGCGGCGCCGAGGAGCATCCGGCCGAAGGCGTGCGCTTCAACCTCTTCCTGCCCGGGATCGGTCAGGACGGCTGGACGCGGCACACGCTCGGCGAGGACTATGAGGACATCACGTTCGACATCTCGCCGCCGACCTGCAGCTGGGACTACGGCTATATCGGCATCTGGCCGGACTGGGATTTCGAGCGCGACACGGTCGACATCCGCCGCGTCGAGCTGGTCGCGCTGGAAGAGATCGAGTGCTGAGACGGCCTGCCGTCAGTCGTCCATAGGCCGGATATCCGGCTCGCGCGTCAGCAGGGCCCGCGAATTCCAGCTCATCATGCGGGCAAATTGCGAGGGCGTGACGGTGCGTCGCGCCTGCAGCTCCCGCCGCTCACGCATGATGCGCGGCCAGTCCGCCAGCGCATCGCGCAGGGCCCGGCCGTAGAGACCGAACTGGCCTTGCCGCGCCGCCGCGCCCCACAGCGCCATATTGGCGGCGAGATGCACAAGCGCCAGCACCGGGAAAAGCCAGCCGGGCATGTCGCGCAGGAACACCCACACCCGGTTGCGCACGCCGTGGTAGGTGGCGAATTCCGACCGCCGGCCCGACGAGGCATAGCCCATATGGTCCACCGCCGCGTCGCGCAGCTGGACCGCCCGGTGGCCGAGCAGGCGCGCCCGGAAGGCCAGGTCGACATCCTCGTTGTAGCAGAAGAAGCGCTCGTCGAACCCGCCGAGCGCCTCGAACACGTCGCGCCGCACCATGGCCGCCGCGCCGCACGGGCCGAACACTTCCCCCTCCGCCGGCAGGAGCGAGACCGGCCGCAGATAGCCCGCGCGATAGGCCAGCCCCGCCGCGTGATAGACATCGCCGGTCCCGTCCAGCCGGTCCGGACGTTCCGCGCAGTACTGGGTCGATCCGAACAGGGCGACATCGGGATAGCGCGCGATCGCTTTTTGAAGCTGCTCGATCCAGTCCGGCCGCGCGAAGGCGTCCGGATTGAGAAACACCACCCAGCGCCCCGAACTCTCTTCGACCAGACGGTTATTGCCGGCCGCGAAACCCAGATTGGTATCGCTCTCGACGAAGCGCACGCCGTCCGGCAGGTCGGCCGCGGACACGCGCTCGCCCTCCGGGGAGCCGTTTTCCAGCACGAGGACCTCGCCAGGCTGCACGGTCTGCGCCTGGAGCGCCTCCAGGCAGCGGCCGATCGTGTCGCGGCTGCGATAGGCCACGATGTGCACTGAGATGTCCGGCGCCTGCGCCAAGAGAGCCCTCCGGTCCCGCCCCGGCCCGCGCCGGAAATCCTTGCATACAGTCTTGGCGCGGAAGGACAATTCCCCTATGCCCCGAAGAACAGTTGTCCCGCCCTTCCAGCCCAGGTTGTTTGCCGCTCATGTCCCTGCCCGCCGACCGCAACGCGCTTGCCTTCGAATTCGCCCGCATCTGCAGCCTGGCCGCCATCAAGGTGATGGAGGTCTATAACAGCGATTTCGACACGCGTGGCAAGGCCGACCGTTCGCCCGTCACCGATGCCGACGAACTGGCCGAGGCGATCATCTTGGAAGAACTGGACAAGCTGGTACCCGGCGTTCCGGTGCTGGCCGAGGAGAGCTTCAGCGCCGGCCTGCGCCCGAACACGGACAGCGCCTTCATCCTCGTCGACCCGGTCGACGGGACCAAGGAATTCATCAACAAGAACGGCGAGTTCACCATCAATATCGCGCTGATCGAGAACCGCGCCCCGACCGCCGGCTGCGTCTACGCGCCGGCGCGCGAACGCATCTTCGTCGGCGGCGACAAGGCCTGGGCGGGTCCGCTGAAGCCGGGCGAGGCCGTCAGCCCCGACGCGCTGGAGCCGATCGCGACGCGCGAGGCACCCGCCAGCGGCAAGACGGCCGTGATGAGCCGCTCGCATGCCGACGAGAAGACCGTCGCCTTCGCCGACAGTGTCGGCGTCACGGAGAAGGTCTCGGCCGGTTCCTCGCTGAAATTCTGCCTCGTGGCCGAGGGGAGCGCCGACGTCTATCCGCGCTTCGGCCCGACCTGCGAATGGGATACCGGCGCCGGCCATGCCGTGCTGAAGGCCGCCGGCGGCGATGTGCTCACCCCGGAAGGCGAACCCTTCCTCTACGGCAAGAGCGAGACGGACTATCTGAACGGTGCATTCGTGGCCTGGGCCCGCCCGGACTGAATGTCGCACCCGGGGCCATGGTTACCCTATTTTTACGCCCGGAGCCGATGCTCGGAGACCGCAACAAACATCCGGTTTCCGCGTAAAACAACAGCTTCGGGCGTATCTATCGTGACCCTGTCCATCAAAGGCCGCTTCGTCGTAATGGTCGTGACCGCCGGCGCCATCATGATGGCCGGCACCGCGTTCGCTTTCTACACCTTCCGCCAGGCCATGCTCGGCCAGCTCGGTTCCGCCGAGGCGGCTCAGACTTTCCTGTCCGGTGACATCGCCGCCCAGATCGACGGGCTGATCGCCGACCAGATGCTGATCATCAGCCTGACATGCGCCCCTGTCGGCGCGGCCTTCCTCGGCCTGGCCGTCTGGCTCGCCGTCGGCGTCGCCCGCCCCCTCGCCCGCCTGCAGGACAGGCTGGACCGGTTGCGCAGCGGCGATCTGGATGTCGAGATCGACGGCGCGGAACGGCAGGACGAGATCGGCGCCATCGCGCGCTCTGTGATCGGCTTCCGCACCAATCTGGCCGAACGGGCCCGCGAGGAAGCGGAACGCCAGTATGCCCAGCAGACCGAGATCGCCCGCCAGCGCGAGACGCTGATGCGCAACATCGCCGACGATTTCGAGCGCTCCGTGCTCGGCGTGGTCGACACGCTGACCGATGCGACCGCCACGGTGGGCCGGAATTCCGAAGACCTGCAGCAGGCGGTCGACCAGTCGCTGGCCTCCCTCCAGGAAGTGCGCAGCGCGTCGGAAGAATCCCGCTCGCAGGTCGAATCCGTGTCGCAGTCGGCCGACGGGCTCTCCCAGTCGGTGGCGGACATCAATTCCAATGCCGACCAGGCCGCCGAAATCGCGGTGACGGCTGTCGCCGAAGCGCGCAAGACCGACGAGATCGTCGGACGCCTGGCGGAAACCGGACGGACGATCGGCGAGATCGTCGAACTGATCAGCCAGATCGCCAGCCAGACCAATCTGCTGGCCCTGAACGCCACGATCGAGGCGGCGCGCGCCGGCGAGGCGGGCAAGGGGTTCGCGGTGGTCGCAAGCGAAGTGAAGGCCCTGGCCGAACAGACCACGAAGGCCACCACGGACATTTCCGCCCAGGTGGCCTCGGTTCAGGACGTCGCCCAGCAGTCGGAAACCGCGATCCGCAGCATCGCGGCCACGATCGACCGCATCAGCGCCCTGTCCGGCACGATCCGCGAAGCGGTCGAGGCACAGTCGGACGCCACGCACCAGATCGACGGCAGTGCCCGGATCGCCAACACCAGCTCGGAACGCGTCGCCGACAATGTCGCCCGGCTCGACACGGCGATGACGTCCAGCCGGAATGCGACTTCGGAAATGCGCCGTGCCTCGACGGATCTGTCTTCCGCCTCCGGCGAACTTCAGACGCAGGTCGCCCAGTTCCTCGAAAGCATCCGGGCGGCGTAGGGCGCACGCCTGTTCCGCTCCTTGCTTCCCCGGCCTTGTGCCGGGGTCTGGTTGAGGTGAGAGCGGGTCTCAGAGCCACCCCTGGCTTCCCCACCTCTGCATTTCTCCCGGACACCCGCATACGCGGGCGCAGGCTTCAGCCCGCGCAGGCGGGCTGCAGATCCGGGATCTACCGTGCCGGGGCCGTGCCCGCTTGACGCGTCGTAGGTCCCGGATAGCGCTCACGCGCTTCCGGGAAAGATGCGTTCTGGCTTGAGACACCGAAAAAGACCTCCACCGGCTGATCAATTTCTCCCTGTCGCCTCAAACACCGTCATCCCCCGGCTTGTCCGGGGGACCTCGTCCATCCTGCTTGCGAGCTTTATCCGCTTGTTGTCACAGCCAAACCGCCACGCGGCGAGCT
>Ga0207716_100457_pt1 | contig 15480 bp, 13 predicted proteins | sample TtaePargueraPR_FD_187739 | JGI IMG/M metagenome (GOLD analysis project Ga0207716, IMG submission 187739) | Aerobic enrichment media microbial communities from Bioluminiscent Bay, La Parguera, Puerto Rico - Tt and P2 (5) (SPAdes) | ecosystem: Environmental > Aquatic > Marine > Unclassified ... | reverse complement strand
CATCGAAGCGACCGTGGGCAATTACGAACGTGCCGAGACCGCCGGCTTCATCAATATCCCGGTCGCCAACGGTACCGCCGCCTTCCGCGCCAGCGGCAGCATCCGGACCCATGGCGGGTATGTCGACAATGTCTATACCGGCGGCGACATGGAAGACGAGGACACCCGCAGCATGCGCCTGCAGGCGCTGGTCGAGCCGACCGACACGCTGGAATTCCGGGCCAGTTTCGACGTGACGACGGACCGCAATGACGGACCTGCCCAGCATGTCGTGGACATCGATCCGGGCGATCCGACCTCGGCCTACTGGACCATCAACGATGATCCCGACTACAACGCCTCGGAATTCGACGGACGGCAGGACCGGGACACCTGGGGCCTGCGCGGCCAGGCGATCTGGGACCTGCCTTTCGGCTCGCTGAACTATCTCGTCTCGAACCGCGAGCTGGCCTACGACGCCAATTATGACTTCGATGGCGGCAATCCGAATTTCAATTTCATCAGCATTGCCGGCGGCAATGTCGAGGACAGCACGATGTTCAGCCAGGAGCTGCGCCTGCAGTCTCCGGCGAGCTCGCTGTGGACCTGGGTGGTCGGCGCCTACCAGTACCGGGGCGACACGACGCGTTCGGACATTCTCGACCTGGCCATTGCCGGCCCCTCGGCTCAGGAGATCTATGACCAGGATGCCGAAATCCGCAGCCGCGCGATCTATGGCGACCTAACCATCCCGGTCACCGACCGGCTGAACCTCAGCGGCGGCGTGCGCTATACCGAGGACGAGAAGGATTTCTCGATCGCCAACACCCGCTCCCAGGCCCTGTTCCGCGCCGGCGAAACCTTCGACGTCACCGCATCGGAGACCTGGGACGCCGTCACCTGGCGCCTGACCGCCGACTACCACGTCAGCGACGCGCACATGTTCTACGCCTCGGTCTCCCGCGGCTTCAAGAGCGGCGGCTTCCAGGACACGCCGGCCTCTGCCGCCGGTGCGCTGGATTCCTTCGATCCGGAATTCGCGACCCAGTACGAGATCGGCCAGCGCGGCCAGTTCCTGGACGGCAGCCTGATCTGGAACAACACGCTGTACTGGATGGACTATACCGACCTGCAGACCCGCGAAACGATCGGCCTGTCCATCGTCACCAACAATGCCGGCGCCGCCACCATCCGCGGCTACGAGACCCAGTTCGAGTGGCTGTTCGGTGAAGGGTTCAGTCTGACCGGAACCTATGCCTATACCGACGCCACATTCGACGTCTTCGTGGAGGGTGCGGACGACTATTCCGGCAACCGGATCTCGCGCACGCCGGAACACAAGGTGGTTCTCACGCCGGCCTATGAGCACCTCATGCCCTCCGGCGCGTCCCTGCTCGTCGCGGCGGACTACCAGTACGCCAGCCACATCTATGACGACAACAGCAATACCGGGCCCGAACAGCGGGATCCGACGCATTTCGTCGATGCGCGCGGCATCTACACCAGTGCCGACGGTGCCTGGTCGCTGTCGGTCTGGGGCAAGAACCTGACCGACGAGACGACGCGCACGCACCAGGCCACATTCCTGGGCGGCACCTTCGCCGCCTACAATCCGCCGCGGACATTCGGAGCGACCTTCCGGTGGAACTACTAAACCAACCCCGCTCCCGTACTGCCCACTCCGGCGGCCTGAAGACCGCCGGAGTGGGTGCATTTTGCTACCCGCGCAAGGGGTAAGAATTCGATGTTGGCCATCCTCGGTTTCGGCATGATCGTCACGTTCATGGTCCTGATCATGACCAAGCGCATGTCGGCGATTGCCGCGCTGATCGTGATTCCCATCGTCTTCGGCCTGCTGGCCGGCTACACCACCGAACTGGGCCGGATGGCCATCGAAGGCATGATGGAGCTGGCCCCCACCGTGGTCGCGCTCGTCTTTGCCGTTCTTTATTTCAGCATCATGATCGATGCCGGCCTGTTCGACCCGCTGGTCAACCGGGCCCTGGCCTTCGCCATGCTGATCAACTATCCGCGGCTGAGCGACCAGCGCGACCGGATCTCGGCCCACGCCGGCAATGCCCTGCCCATCGCACTGCTGATCTTCGCCGCCGCGGTCTTCACCGGCATTCTCAACGGGACCGGCATGGTCGATGCCATGGGCGAGACCCTTCTCGCACTCATCCCCGAAGGTCTCGGGCCCTACATGGGCGCACTCGTGGCCGCCACGAGCGGTCCGCTGACCTTTATCATGTCGAACGATGCCTATTATTTCGGCATTGTTCCCGTGCTCGCGGAATCGGCGGGACATTTCGGCGTGACGCCGGTCGAGGTCGCCAGGGCCTCGCTGCTCGGCCAGTGCCTGCACGCGCTGAGCCCGCTGATTGCGTCAATCTACCTCGTCGCCGGCCTGCTCGGCGTCGAGGTGGGGGATCTGCAACGCTTCGGGCTGCCCTTCGCCCTGGCGCTGAACGTGTTGATGGTCGCCGCAGCCCTGGCGATCGGTGTGGTGCCCTTTATTGCTTCCTAGGACAAAAAAGATGACGGACAACAAACCTCCAGCCAACGATGCGCCATCGGAAACGATTGTCGAGCACATCATCCGCTCCATCCGCGACGCCATTCGCGAAGGCCATCTGGCGCAGGGACAGCGCCTGGTCGTCGCCGACATCAGCCGGGAGTTCGGCACCAGCGCCGGCCCGGTGCGCGAAGCCATACGCCGCCTGACGGGCGAGGGCCTGCTGGAGTTCACGCCGCACCGGGGCGCCACCGTCCGCCGCTTCGGCGAGCGCCAGGTCCGCGAGATCTTCCAGGTCCGCGAGGCCCTGGAAGGCTATGCCGCGCGGCTGGCGGCTGAGAATATCGAACGCAGCGACTACAGCGAGCGCCTGCAGGCCTGCATGGATCGGCTTCACGCCACGATCGGCGAGCTGGCGCTGCACACGCAGGTCAAGCAGGACTTCCACGATTTGCTCTACGAGTTCAGCGGCAATGACGTGCTGCGGGAGACGTCCACGCGCCTCACATCGCCGCTCTACCGCCTGCGCTTCAACGAGCTGATGGGCCCCGACCGCGCCCGGGAATCCCTGCGCGAGCACGAAGGCATCGTCGAGGCCGTCCTGGCTGGCGACGGCGCGCGGGCGGAACGCCTGATGAGAACGCACCTGCGCAACGGCGCGGCGGCCGTGACCGAAGTGATCGCCGACAACGCGCCGGCCCAATCCGAAACCAGGCAGAACAGGAAAGGACGCAAGCATGCTTGATGCGCCGGTCAAAATCATCGTTCCGGTCGGCTCGCTCGGCGCCGGTGTCCGCGAGGAGGAAATCGCCTATGGCATCGCGCAGGGCGCCACGGCCATCGCTACGGATGCCGGCTCCACGGACAGCGGCGCGGCCTATCTGGCCCTGGGCATTTCCAAGAACAATCGCGGATCGGTCAAACGCGACCTCACCATTCTCATGAAGGCAGGCGCCGAGGCCGGCATCCCGCTGATCGTCGGGACGTGCGGCCAGGCCGGCGGCGACAAGAATCTCGACTGGACCCGCGAGCTTGCCATCGAGGTCGCAGGCGAGCTGGGCATCCACCCGCGCATCGCCGCGCTCTACTCCGAGCAGGACAAGGACGAGCTGAAGGCCCGAAACGCCGCCGGCCGTATCCGCCCCCTGCCGCCGCTGGGCCCGCTCGACAATGACACGATCGAGGCCTGCGACCACATCGTCGCGGCGATGGGCGCCGAGCCCTATATCGCGGCCCTGGAAAAGGGTGCCGACATCGTGCTGGGCGGACGCACCACGGATACCGCCGTGCTGGCGAGCTTCGCACTCATGAAGGGCGCGCCGGCCGGACCGGCCTGGCATGCCGCGAAGATCGCCGAATGCGGCGGCCAGTGCACGGTCGCCCCGACCAGCGGGTCCGGCGTGCTCATCACGATCGGCAATGACGGTTTCGAGGTCGAGCCGCTCAACGAGGGCAATCGCTGCAGTCCGCACAGCGTGTCCGCGCACATGCTTTACGAGAACAGCGACCCGTTCCGCCTGATCGAGCCCGGCGGCGTGCTGGACGTGACCGATGCGGACTACCAGCAGAGCGATGAGCGGACCGTCCGGGTCTCCGGGTCCCGCTGGGACACCATGCCCTATACGATGAAACTCGAGGGCGCCGGCACGGCCGGCTACCAGACGGTGATGCTGATCGGCATCCAGGATCCCGAAGTGCTTGGCCGGCTGGACGAGTTCCACGACAACATGCTGGCCGTGCTCCAGGAACGCGTGCGCAGCACGATGGGCCTCAAGGACGACGAGTTCCACATCTCCCTGAGACTCTATGGCTGGAACGCGGTGTCCGGCGACAAGCCGCCGGAAGGCACCCCGCCGCCGCGCGAGGTCGGCATCCTCTTCGTCGCCACGGCGGAAAGCCAGGAAACCGCCTCGCAGATCGCCAAGGCGTGCAATCCCTACTTCTTCCACTTCCCGATCAATCTCGACGAGGAATTGCCCAGCTACGGCTTCGCCTTCTCCCCGGCGGACATCGATCGCGGACCGGTCTTCGAATTCAAGCTCAACCATGTGGTCGAGGTGGACGATCCCTGCGAGCTCGTCCGCACCGACTGGACGGATCTTTCAAAGGTGGAGGCCGCGTGATGACAACCCTGAACGACGTGTGCCGTCATGTGCGCTCCAAGAATGCCGGCCCCTACTGGGTGACCTTCGATCTCTTCTTCAAGGACGAGGATAGCTTCGAGCGCTACCAGGACAGCAAGGCCCTCGGCCCCGATCTGTTCAAGCGCCTGTTCGATGCCGATCCCGCCCTGGTGAAGCGCTTTCCCGTGCCCAGCCTGCGCATGGTGAAGATCTCCTACCCGCGCGCCAGCGCACAGGGCGGCGTGGTCGAGCGCGACATGCACAGCGGCCAGCAATTCGTGCGCATTCTGGACACCGAGCTGGACGACTGAGCTTTCCCACACCGACCGCCGACCAAGGAGAATTGCCATGTCGACGATGACTTCCGAGCGCCCGCAAACGACAGCCGCCATGTCCGACGAAGAATGGGCGCTGCGCTGCGACCTCGCCGCGACCTACCGGCTTGTCGCGCATTTCGGCTGGGACGATCTGGTCTTCACACACATTTCCGCGCGTGTGCCGGGCCCCGAACATCACTTCCTGATCAATCCCTACGGCCTGATGTTCGAGGAGATCACGGCCTCCTCCCTGGTCAAGGTCGGGCTCGACGGGGAAAAGGTCGACGATTCTGGCGCACTGGTGAACCCGGCCGGTTTCACCATCCACTCGGCGGTGCACGAGGCGCGGGAGGACGCACACTGCGTGCTTCACCTGCACACGATCAACGGCACGGGCGTGGCATGCCAGGAAGAGGGGCTTCTGCCGCTCAACCAGACCGCCATGCTGCTCAATGGCCAGGTCGCCTATCACGACTTCGAGGGTGTCGCGCTGAACCATGACGAACGGCCGCGCCTGGTCGCTGACCTTGGCGACAAGCATGCCATGATCCTGCGCAGCCACGGCACGCTGACCGTCGGCGCCTCGGTCGCCGAAGCCTTCACCTACATGTACTTCCTGGAACGCGCCTGCGCCATGCAGATCGCCGCCCAGTCCGGCAGCAAGCTCGTCGTGCCGGCCGATCCCGTCCAGGACGTGGTGGAGAAGCAGGCCGCGAGCCTCTCCAAGGCGGCCGATTTCCTCGTCTGGCCGGCCCTGCTGCGCAAGCTCCAGCGGGTCAATCCGGGCCATGACAGCTAGCGCCTCCGGGCGCAGCTGACGGCCCGCGCGAGAAAGCGAGTACACGGCATGTCCGATACATCCATGGCGCGCCGGCTGGCGCGCTATGCCGCCGAATTCGATCCGGAAAACCTGCCCACGGCCGTGACCGCCCGTGCCCGGCAGCGCTTCCTGGACAGCCTGGCCTGCGTGCTCGGCGCCTATGGCGCCCGGCCGGTCGAGGCAGCGCTCGCCCTGGCCCGGTCGGTCAGCGTGCCGGCCTCGAGCGTGTTCGGCACGGACCTGCGGACCACACCCGACCTCGCGGCCTTCGCGAACGGCGTGATGGTGCGCTATCTGGACTATAATGACGGCTATATGGGCAAGGAGCCCGGTCACCCCAGCGACAGCATCTTCGCCTGCCTGGCCCTGGCGGAGGCGGAAGGGCGAAGCGGGCGCGATCTCGTCGCCGCGATCGTCCTCGCCTACGAGATACAGATGCGCCTGCAGGATGCAGCCAGCCTGAACAAGCGCGGCTGGGACCAGGTGAACTACATCAATATCGCCATGGCCGCCGCAGCCGGTTACCTGCTTCGGCTCGACGAGGCGCAGATCGAGCAGGCCGTCAATATCGCGCTCAACGGCCACATCGCGATGCGCCAGGTGCGCTCGGGCACCCTGTCCGACTGGAAGGGATGCTCGGCCGCCAACGCGACGCGAAACGCCGTTTTCGCGGCCCAGCTGGCGCGTCACGGCATGACAGGGCCTGCGCCGATCTTCGAAGGGGAGATGGGACTGTTCGCCCAGGTGACCGGCCCGTTCGAGCTGGATGTCGACACGTTCGGCACGGCGCAAAACGGCGATTTCGCGATCCTGCGCAGCCTGACGAAGACCTTCCCGACCAATGGCGAGCTGCACACGGCCGTCTGGGCCGCTATCGAACTGCGGCCGCGGATTCCACACCCCGGCGTCATCGAAGGCATCCATATCGAGAGCTCGGAATTCAATTGCCGCGTCCTTGCCGACGCCGACAAATGGCGCCCGACCACGCGCGAAACGGCCGATCACAGCCTGCCCTACAATGTCGCGCGGGCGCTGCTCGACGGCGATATCACCGTGGACAGCTACGCGCCGGAGAAGATCGCGGACCCGCTCGTGCAGCTCCTGATGGAGAAGACGCGGGTGACGGAGGCCCCGGAGCTCACCGCGCTCTTCCCGAAGCATCTGCCCAATCGCGTGACGGTGACGCTGACATCCGGCGAGCGCCTCACCCAGGAGGTCGTCACCGGCCCCGGCTCCACGGAGACGCCCATGACGGATGCCGATTTCGAGCGGAAATTCCTGCGGATGGCCGAGCCGCACCTGGCACCGGAGGCGCGGGACGACGTGCTCGCCTTCGCCGGCAGTCTGGAAAGGCAGACGGCCTATGACACGCTGTTCAGGGGCATGGCACGCGGAGCCTGATCCTGTTCGTCAGAGCAGGATGCTGAACAGGTAGCCCGCGATGAACAGGACGACCCCGCCACCGATCCGCGAGGAGATCTGGGCGTAGGGATAAAGCGCCATGCGCTTGGACGCGCCCAGCACTTCCAGGTCGCCGCTGCCTCCGCGGTTCGCCATGCACAGCCCCGCGGCAATTCCGGCCTCGATCGGGAAGAAGCCGAACAGTTTCGCACTCAACGCCGCACCGAGCGTCGCACCGAGAACGATGACGCCGGCGATGACCAGATTCGTCAGGGTCAGGGCGGAGATGAGCTCGTTCAGGTCGGTCATCACGCCCACGGCCACCAGGACCAGGACGATGAAGACCCGCATCCCCCATTCATTGATCCGCCCCAGCGCGCGCTTGAGCGATCCGGGAAGGACGTCCAGCAGGTTGAGCGCGATGAAGATCACCACGGCCCAGGCAAACAGATGCACCTGCGGCATCAGCGCGTAGAGCAGCATGGCCAGCAAGAGCATCGCGACCGCAAAGAAGATGGCACTGATCGTGTGAGGCTCTTCTTCCGGTTCGACTCGGGTCTCCTCGATCCCGACTTCCGGCATGTCGGCGGCCTTCCTCAGCTGGCCGTTCCCGGTCAAACCCGGAAACCGCTTGCCGATCTGGTTGAGGGCCGAGGCAATCAGGATGGCGAGGATATTGGCGATCGTCAGCACGGAGATCGCGAAGCCGTAATAGGTGGCCCCGCTCTCGCCCGTCATGTCGGCGTAGATTTCGGACATCGGGATCGCGCCGGCCCCGTTTCCGCCGCTCATGATGGGCAGTACGTAGTGGGTGATGATGCGTGCGGGTTCGATACCGAAGACGGCACCGGCCAGCACGCCGAGGAGGGCTGCACCGGAAATCGCGAACAGGATCACGGGCAGAAGCCCGAGCACGGACTGCAGCAATGTTTTGCGATCGACCGAAAGGATCGTCCCGCCGACCAGCGCCACGAGCAAGAAGTAGAGGAAGCGGTTGCCGATCACCGATTCCGCCAGATATTCGCTGTCGGCCTCGCTGATCAATCCGAAATGGACCATCACGGCGCTTCCGATGAAGGCCATGATGAGACCGCCGCCGACATATTCACGCCAGATCGGCAGTTTCTCCCCGATGGCGTAGAGCACGAAGCCGATCGACCACATCAGCGCGAACGCCCCGACGATCCCGGTCTCGCGGATGAAGCCGGACGCCAGAAAGACGGCGCTGAGCAGGGCCATGACGGAAAACGGAACGAGGGCGATGCCGCCCAGTTCGAATTCGACGGCCTTCTTGATCGATGCGTTCAATACCTACTCTCCCCGAGGCACCTCGTGAGCCGGCCATAGGCCCGCACCGGGTGATTGTTGGACCGGAGCCTGACCGGACAGGTTCTGGGTACCGTCGGCCGACCACCGCACAAAGATTATGCGATAATAAATTTGGCGAAACCCCTGACAGTCTTATTTGTTTGCAATTAAAACCTTCATATTGTCGCATAATTCATGCGCAACACGCATGACACGCCACAGCCTGGAACGCCGCCGGGCGGGCCCAGCGTGTGAGGGCAGGTAGAGACGGCGAACGGGACCCGCATGGATATTACGGGGTTGGACGACCTCCTGGCCCTGGCGGAGGCGCGGAACTTCTCCCGGGCCGCCGAGGCGCGGCACATTTCCCAGCCCGCCTTCAGCCGCCGGATCCGCATGCTGGAGGACTGGGTCGGCGCCGCACTGATCGAACGCGACACGCGCAATGTCACGCTGACCCCGGCCGGCGAAGCCTTTCTGCCGCTCGCAGCCGACGCTGTCAGGCGGCTGGGTTCGGCCCGGACACAGGCCCGTGAAGCAGCCGGAGCCGAGGCCGCCACACTGCGCGTGTGCTCGACACACGCACTGTCGATGACCTTCTTTCCGACCTGGCTCGAAAGCCTCGACGATGCGTCCGGCACACAACACATGGTCAGCCTGGTGACGGACAATATGGCGGGGGGCGAGCGCCTCCTGCTCGACGGTGGCGCGCAATTCCTGCTGTGTCACGACCACCCTCTGGTCGAGGTGCCGATGAAGCCCTCCTTCTTCCAGCATGTCGATGTCGGGTCGGACATCCTGCGTCCGGTCTCCGCACCGGCCGAAGCCGGCATCCCCCGCCATTCTCTTCGACCGGAGTCGGCGGATGCCGTGCCCTTCCTGTCCTACAGCGACACGTCCGGCCTCGGCCGCATCCTCGCTGCGGTGCTCGGGCAAAGTGCGGAGAGCGGACGGCTGCAACCGACCTTCGCCTCCCACGTCGCCGCCGTGCTGACCCGCATGGCCAAGGCCGGCAAGGGCGTCGCCTGGCTGCCGGTCAGCCTGATCGAGGCCGAGCTTCGCGCCGGCGAGCTGGTCGCCGCCGGACCCCCCGGACACGACATACCGATCGGCATACGGGTCTATCGCCCCCGCGCCCGCCAGAGCGCGGCGGCCGAGACGTTCTGGAACAGGGTCCGTGCGGCGCAAGGCGCGCGACAATCAATTCATGCGGGGGTTGCATAACTCCGCCGCCCGATCGGATTTTACCATCCCGCCCACCATCGAAACGGGGAAACGATCGCGACATGTCCGGTGCCCGCACGCTCTATGACAAGATCGTCGACGACCACACCGTCCGCGCAATCAGCGAGGATGGCCGCGACGTCCTGCTCTATGTCGATCGCACCGTCCTCAACGAATACACGAGTCCGCAGGCCTTCACCGGGCTGCGCGAGGCAGGCCGTCCGGTCTGGCGGCCCGGTGCCGCGCTGGGCGTGGTCGATCACGTCAACCCGACCGCGGCCGATCGCCAGAACGACTGGGCCGATCCGGGCGGCGCGGAACAGACCCGGTATTTCGCCCGCAACTGCCGGGATTTCGGCATCGAGCATTTCGACATTCTCGATCCACGCCAGGGCATTGAGCACGTCGTCATGCCGGAGCTGGGCCTGGTCATGCCCGGCATGGTGCTCGCCGCCGGCGACCGCCACACCACGACGTACGGCGCTTTCGGCGCCCTGGGTTTCGGGATCGGCACGTCGGATATCGAGCACTATCTGGCGACCCAGACCGTCATCTACCGGCGCCTGAAGAACATGAGGGTGACGGTCGGGGGCACCCTGCCCCTGGGCGTCACATCCAAGGACATCGTGATGGCGCTGATCCGCAAGATCGGCGCCTCCGGCGCGACCGGCTTCGCTGTCGAGTTCGCCGGCACCGCCATCGAGAACCTTTCCGTGGAAGGCCGCATGACGATCTGCAACATGGCGGTCGAGTGCGGCGCCCGGGGCGCCCTCGTGGCGCCCGACGACAAGGTCTTCGACTATGTCGCGGACAAGCCCAGAGCGCCCTCGGGCGCCCTTCTGGAAGAGGCGGTGAAGCACTGGCGGGACCTGCGCACGGACAGTACCGCCGTCTTCGACCGGGAAGTCCGGATCGATGCGGCCACAATCGCGCCCCTGATCACCTGGGGCACGTCGCCGGACCAGGCCATCCCGATCACCGCGTCCGTCCCCGACCCGGCCTTGGAGGCCGACGCCTCTCGCCGCCAGGATGCCGAACGAGCTCTGGCCTATATGGGCCTGGAACCCGGCCAGCCCGCCGACACCATCGCCATCGACCGCGCCTTCATCGGTTCGTGCACCAATGCGCGGATCGAGGATCTGCGCGCAGCCGCGGCGGTACTGCGGGGACGCCATGTGGCCGACGGCGTCCGGGCGATGATCGTGCCCGGTTCGAGCGGCGTCCGGCGTCAGGCGGAAGAGGAAGGCCTCGACCGCATCTTCACAGCGGCCGGCTTCGAATGGCGCCAGTCCGGCTGCTCCATGTGCCTGGCGATGAATGACGATGTTGCCGCGTCCGGCGAGCGCTGCGCCTCCAGCACCAACCGCAATTTCGAGGGCCGGCAGGGCTCGGGGGCGCGCACCCATCTGATGAGCCCGGCCATGGTCGCGGCGGCAGCCGTCGCCGGCCGTCTTTGCGACGTGCGGACCCTGGGGACCGATCATGGCGTTTGATCCCTTCCGCCGCGAAACCGGACATGCCGCGCCGGTGCCGGCGGCGAATATCGACACCGACGTCATCATGCCCAAGGTCTTCCTGAAGGGTATCGACCGCAGCGGACTGGACCGGGGGCTGTTCCACGATCTGCGCTTCGACGCGGAAGGCAATCCGCGCGCGGACTACATCCTCAACCGCCCACCCTGGAGCGAGGCCCGTTTCCTCGTGACGGGCCCGAACTTCGGATGCGGATCGAGCCGCGAACACGCGGTCTGGGGCCTCTACCAGTTCGGCATACGCGCCATCGTGGGGACCACATTCGCCGGCATCTTCTTCGACAATTGCGCCCGTAACGGTGTGCTCGCCATCGAGTCCGACGCGGCCACGGTGGAGACGCTGACGCGCGTCGCCGAAGCCGGCGAACCGCTCACCATCGATCTGGAGGCCCAGACGATCGCCTGGGACGGGGGCGAGACGGAATTTCCGATCGATGCGGAGCGCAGGTCCATGCTGCTGCACGGGCACGACCCGATCGACATCACGCTGAAGGCGCGCGAACAGATCGCCGCCTTCGAACGCGACCATCTCGAACGCCATCCCTGGCTAGCCTGACAGGACCCCCGAAATGCCGAACCCCGCCACCGGCCGCCGCGTCGTCGCCACCCAGAAATTCTTCGATGACGCCTCCATCGCCTATCTCAGGGACCAGGGCTGCGAGGTCGAGATCGCCGCCCTGCCCGACGGCAAGAATGAAGGCACGCTGACACCTGAAGACATGCGCACACTCCTCGACGGGGCGGCGGGCTGGATCGTCGGCCATGCCCGCATCACACGGGACGTTCTGGAAAGTCTGCCCGGCCTGGCCATCGTCTCGCGCCGGGGCGTGGGATACGAGCGCGTCGATCTCGACGCTGCGAAGGATCTCGGCCGCGTGGTCACCATCGCGGCGGGCGGCAATGACGCCACGGTGGCCGACCAGGTCATCGGCATGATGATCGGTCTGGGCCGCCGCTTCCGGGAAGCCCAGGCCAACATGGAGACCGGCGACTGGCGCATCCTGCTGGGCACCGATCTCTTCCAGCGCACGGTAGGCATTGTGGGATTGGGCCGCATCGGCCGCAGCCTGGTGCAGCGGCTGCGCGGTTTCGAGGCGAACATCCTTGTATGCACGCCGCGCCCGGATCCGGATTTTGCGGAAGAAACGGGCGTCCGCTTCGTCGAGATCGACGCGCTGCTGGCCGAAAGCGACTACATCAGCCTGCACTCGCCTCTCAATCCGCAGACCCGCCACATGATCAATGCGGGAAGCCTCTCGCGAATGAAACCGGGTGCCTTCCTGATCAACACGGCACGCGGCGGACTGGTCAACGATGCCGATCTGCTGGACGCGCTCGAGGCCGGCCGGATCGGCGGCGCAGGGCTGGACGTTTTCGAGAGCGAAAGCGATCCGTCGAAACAATCGGTCACCCAGGCCCTGATCGCGCGGCACGACGTGATTGCCGCGCCCCACGCAGGTGCCTCCACGGTGGAGGGGCTCAACCGGACCAACATGATCGCCGCCCGCTGCGTCGTCGACGTGCTGGAGGGCCGGACACCGCCCGCCCAGTGCGTCGTGATCGACGGGCGCACCTGACGGGCTTCGCTATCAGATCGAGCGGGCCACGATTTCCTTCATGATTTCCGAGGCGCCGCCATAGATGCGGGTGACGCGGGCGTCGCGCCAGATCCGGGCGATCTCGTATTCGTTCATATAGCCCGCACCGCCGTGGAGCTGGAGCGCCGCATCGCAGACTTCCCATTGCAGCTCGGTGTGGAAGAGCTTGGCGGCCGAGGCTTCGGCCGCGGTCAGCTCGCCCTGGCTGTGACGCTTGATGGCCCAGTCCATCTGGGCCCAGCCGGCCTGGAGCTTGGCCTTCAGGCCGGCCAGCACGAAGCGGGTATTCTGCAGATCGAACAGCTTGCCGCCGAAGGCGGGACGGTCCTTCACATACTCCACCGCGATGTCGAAGGCGCGCTGGGCGGAGGCCTGGGCGGAGATGGCGATGGACAGGCGTTCCTGGGGCAGCTGGTTCATCAGGTAGACGAAACCGGCCCCTTCCTCGCCCAGAAGGTTCGTCACCGGCACACGGACGTCCTGGAAGAAGAGCTCGCTGGTATCCGCCCCATGCAGGCCGATCTTGTCGAGGTTCCGGCCACGGGCGAAGCCCGGCGCATCCGTCTCGATGAGAATGAGCGAGGTGCCGCGCGCGCCCTGGGAGGGATCGGTCTTGGCGACCACGATCACCAGGCCGCAGGTCTGGCCATTGGTGATGTAGGTCTTGCTGCCATTGATGACGTATTCGTCGCCCTCGCGGCGGGCCGTCGTCTTGATCGCCTGCAGGTCCGAGCCGGTGCCCGGCTCGGTCATGGCGATGGCGGTGATCAGCTCGCCGGAGACCATTTTGGGCAGATAGGCCTGTTTCTGCGCCTCGGTCCCATATTCGACCAGATAGTCGGCGATGATGTCCGATTGCAGGGTCAGCCCGGCGGGACATCCGGAATAGGCGTGTTCCTCGGCGACCACGGCATTGAATCCGAAATCCAGCCCGAGCCCGCCATGGTCTTCCGGCACGGTGGGGCAAAGCAGGCCGGCCTCGCCGCATTTCAGCCAGAAGTCCGGCTCGACCAGGCCTTCCTCTTCCCAACGGTCGTGATGGGGCGCCGATTCCTGCTGGAAGAAACGGCGCACCGTGTCCCGGAACATGTCGTGGGATTCGTCGAATGCCGTGCGGCCCGTGAGATCAAGCATGCCTTCCCCATTGTCTTCACCGCCCGTTTGCCCGGTACGGCCTGTCTGGCTTTGGCGCCTTGCGGACGCCTCGCCTTCCGGTTTATTTAATTAGTCAATTAAGTCAATAGCGGAGCCTTGCCATGCCTACAGCCCACGAGGACGCCCGGCGCGTCGCAGACCGGGTCGAGCGTTTCGTGCGGGACATCGTCATCCCCTATGAAGACGATCCGCGCCGGGGGCCGCACGGCCCGGAAGAAAGCCTGGTCGACGAGCTGCGGGACCTTGCCCGCGAAGCCGGCGTGATGACGCCCCATATCCGCCAGGACGGCTCCCACCTCACCCAGCGGGAGACCGCCCTTGTGCTGGAAAAGACCGGCCTGTCGCCTCTGGGGCCGGCGGCCTGCAACACGGCGGCGCCGGACGAAGGGAACATGCTTCTGCTTGGCCGCGCCGCATCGCCGGAGCAAAAGGCGCGCTTCCTCGACCCGCTGGTCTCGGGCCATGCCCGCTCTGCCTTCTTCATGACCGAGCCGGCCGAGCTGGGCGGCGCCGGATCGGACCCGTCCATGCTCCAGTGCCGCGCCGAACCCTCGGGCAATGGCTGGCGGATCAATGGCGAAAAGACCTTCATCACGGGCGCCGACGGAGCGAAGGTCGGGCTTGTGATGGCCAAGGCCGAAGCCGGGGCCTGCCTCTTCCTGGTCGACCTGCCCGACCCCGCCATCCGGATCGACGGCGTTCTGGACACGATGGACGGCACGATGCCGGGCGGGCACTGCCGCATCACCATCGACGATCTCTTCGTGCCCGCCGACCGGATCCTCGGCGAGCCCGGGGACGGTTTCCGCCTGGCCCAGATCCGGCTCGCGCCGGCCCGGCTGTCACACTGCATGCGCTGGCTCGGCCTTGGCGTGCGCGCCCAGGAGCAGGCGCTGGACTATGCCTGCCGGCGGCAGGCGTTCGGGCGCGCACTGATTGACCATGAAGGCGTCGGCTTCATGCTGGCCGAGAACCAGATCGAACTGCAGCAATGCCGCCTGATGATCGACTGGTGCGCGGCGGACCTGGATGCGGGGAACAACGGCAATGTGCCATCCTCGATGACCAAGGTCGCGGTCTCCGAGGCACTGTTCCGGGTGGCCGACCGCTGCGTGCAGGCGATGGGCGGCCAGGGCGTGTGCGACACCAACATCCCCGCCCAGCTCTTCCGCGAGACGCGCTGTTTCCGCGTCTATGACGGCCCGACGGAGGTGCACAAATGGTCGCTGGCCAAGAAACTCAAGAAGGGCTGGACGGAGGCCAACGCATGACCGGCGCCACGGACGATATCGACACGCGAAAGCTGGCGGACTGGATGTCCCGGCACGTGGCGGGCTTTTCCGGACCCGTTCGCCTCAGCCGTTTCAGCGGCGGACAGTCGAACCCTACCTATCGTGTGGAGACACCGGATGCGCATTACGTCCTCCGGCGCAAACCCTCCGGCAAATTGCTCAAGGGGGCCCATGCCGTCGAGCGGGAGGCCCGCGTCATGGCGGCACTGGCGGGGG
>Ga0207716_100456_pt1 | contig 15499 bp, 16 predicted proteins | sample TtaePargueraPR_FD_187739 | JGI IMG/M metagenome (GOLD analysis project Ga0207716, IMG submission 187739) | Aerobic enrichment media microbial communities from Bioluminiscent Bay, La Parguera, Puerto Rico - Tt and P2 (5) (SPAdes) | ecosystem: Environmental > Aquatic > Marine > Unclassified ... | reverse complement strand
CCCTTCCGACCCGAGGCTTCGCCTCGGCCCACCTTCCCCATCAAGGGGAAGGATGGCATGTGCCAACCCTGCCGCCCGAGGCGCTCGCCACGCTGCGCCAGGCGATGAGCCGGGACTGCGGAGTGGAGCGAAACGCCACAGGACTGTTACGTCTGCGAGACTTGATCGATACGCTCAGGGCCGCCCATGGCGACGCCGACGCACTCCTCGCGGCACGCTTTATCGTCACCGGCGCGCTGGCCCGCGAGGAGAGCCGCGGCGGGCATTTCCGCACCGACTGTCCGCAAGCCTTCGACATCGCCGCACACACACGCTTGACCCTGGCGGAGCTGACGGCGGATATGCGCCAGCCGGCACGCCTGCGCGAACCTGCCGAATAGGACGCTGTGATGCCCGTTTCCCCCCTGCCCCGCCACATCGTGACCGAGGCGGTCACCCGCGCGCTGGCCGAAGACCAGGGCGGGCGCGGCGACGTGACCTCGCTGGCCTGCATCCCGGAAAACCAGGAAGAGAAATTCTATTTCGTCGCCCGCCAGGCCGGCGTGATCTGCGGGCTGGAACCGGCCGTCGAGGCCGTCTGGCAGATGGATCCGGACGCGCTGGTGAATGTGCAGGTGCGCGACGGCGCGGAGGTGAAGGCCGGCGAGGTGATCGCCGCAGTCAACGGCCAGGCCCGCGCCCTGCTGGCGGCCGAACGCATCGCCCTCAATTTCCTCGGGCGGATGAGCGGCATTGCCAGCTTCACCCGGCAGTATGTCGAGGCCGTCGCCGGGACCGGCGTGCGCATCGCCCACACCCGCAAGACCACGCCGGGCCTGCGCGCCTTCGAGCTGCAGGCCGTGCAGGCCGGCGGCGGGGCGCTGCACCGCTACGGGCTGGATGACGCCATCCTGATCAAGGACAATCATGTCGCCGTGTGCGGCGGCGTGCGCCAGGCCGTCGAGGCCGCGAAAGCCCATGCCGGCCACATGACGCGCGTGGCCGTGGAAGTGGACCGGCTCGACCAGCTGGACGACGCCATCGGAGCTGGCGCGGAAAGCGTGCTGCTGGACAATTTCACGCTGGACGACCTGAAGGCCGCGGTCGCGCAGGCCAGGGGCCGCGTCACGCTGGAAGCCTCCGGCGGGGTCGATCTGACGACGGTGCGCAGCATTGCCGAAACCGGTGTGGACGTGATTTCTGTCGGCGCGCTGACCCATTCGGCGCCCAATTTCGACATCGGCCTGGACGAGGCCTGAGCGGGAGGACTAACGCATGTTCAATCACATCATGGTCGGCGCCAGCGACATCGAGCGCTCGAAGACCTTCTACGACGCGGTGCTGGGCACGCTGGGCGCCGGCGAGGCCCTGCGCAACGAGGCGCCGACGGGTCATGTGCGCTATTTCTACCGTCATGACGGCAACACGTTCGGCATCAGCGAGCCGATCAACGGCGAGACCGCGTGCGGTGCCAATGGCGGCACGATCGGCTTCAAGTGCAGCTCGCCGGAACAGGTGAAGGCCTTCCACGATGCCGGCATCGCCCATGGCGGCACCTCCATCGAGGACGCCCCGGGCCTGCGCGAGACCAGCATGGGCCCCATGCATCTGGCCTATGTGCGCGATCCGGACGGCAACAAGCTCTGTGCGATCCACCGGGTGAAATAGGGCGCGACTTTTGCGGGAAGAGGCGACGTGGTACACTTCACCCGAAGTGATTACAAAGCCGGTGTTATGAAAAACATCTCTATCCGCATCGACGCCGAGGCGATCGACAAGCTGGATACGCTCGCCCGCGCCCAGGACCGGTCCCGCAACTGGATCGTGAAGGAAGCTCTGCAACAGTATTTCGATCATCAGGACTGGATGGTCGAAGCCATCAAGGACGGCATCCGCGACGCCGATGCCGGCAGGACCGTGCCGCACGACCAGGTCGTTGCCGAGGTTGACGCCCTTATCGAGACCGCCCGCAAGACATGAGTGTGTCGTGGTCGGCACGTGCGCGCGACGACCTTACCGCTCTCATGGCCCGGATTGCCGCTGACGATGTCGACGCAGCCATTCGCCTGCGCGACCGGATTTTCGACGCCGTCGGCATGCTCCGGGATTATCCGGCAATGGGCCGCACCGGTCGCCTGCCCGAAACGCGCGAACTGGTCCTGCCCGGAACGGCCTATCTCATCGTCTACCGGATCCGGGAGGACGGCACCCAGATCCTGCGCCTCCTCCACGGGGCCCGAGACTGGCCGGAAAGCCGCTAGTCCAGCACCGCCGCGCCGACTGCGCCCTTTGCGCGGATCTCCGCTTCGGTGAGGCCGCAGATCTCGTGCGGGAAGACCAGCCAGTCGCCGGTCTTTTCGACGAAGAAATCCGGCTCGCGGTCGGTGATGTTGCGGTCCGGCTTGTAGAACACCGTGGCCACCTTCACCTCGCCGGGATAGTTGCGCCGGCATTTTTCCCTGAGCACGCGCTGCAGCGCCGCGATCGAGCGGCCGCTGTCATAGACATCGTCGACGATCAGCAGGCGGTCTCCGGCATCGAGCGTATCGACCAGATACCCCTCGCCGAAGACGCGCACCTCGCACGCCTGCTCGTCGATGCCGGTATAGGAGGCCGTGCGCACGGCGAGATGGTTGGTCTCGATCCCGCGATAGTCGAGATATTCCTGCACGGCGATGCCCACGGGCGCGCCGCCGCGCCAGACCCCGACGATATGGGTCGGCCGGAAACCGGAGGCATGGACCTGGCGCGCCAGCCGGAAACTGTCGGCCAGCAGCGTGTCGGCGGAGATATAGCGCTTGTCGTTGCTCATGCGTCAGGTTCGCCCGCTTCCCGCCGCAGCTCAAGCTCTTGCGGCGGCCCGCACGCACTCTAGGCTGCGCCCGCAAAGCAAGGGAGACATCGCATGCGCCGTCATTCCGACATCCCGGCCGGCACACTCGAGATCCACACGATCGAAAGCCGCGCCGTCGCGAACAACATGCTGGGCGATCCGGTGGAGCGCCGCATCGACGTCTACATCCCGCACGGCCATGACGGCAGCGGCCTGCCCCTGCTGGTCGACCTGGCCGGTTTCACCTCCGGCGGGCCGGCACACACCAACTGGAAGAATTTCGGCGAGAACCTGCCGGAACGCCTCGACCGGCTGATCCACGCGGGCGCGATGAAGCCCTGCGTCGTCGCCATTCCCGACTGCTTCACCCGGCTGGGCGGCAACCAGTACGTCAACTCGCTCGCCATGGGCAATTGGGACGATTTCCTGCGCGAGGAAATGGTCCCGCTGGTGGAGCGCACATATGGCTGCGGCAGGGACGGCAAGCGCGGCCTGTTCGGCAAGAGCTCCGGCGGCTATGGCGCCATGATGCACGCCCTCATGTATCCGGACTTCTGGGCCGGTGCGGCCTGTCATTCCGGCGATATGGGCTTCGAGCTGATGTTCGCCGCCGACTTCGCCCACACGCTGCGCCGCATCGCCCGGCATGGCGGCACGATCGAAAGCTTCATCGACGCCTGGGAAAGCGCGGCGAAAGTGGACGGCTCGGACCTTCACGCCCTGATGATCCTGGCCATGGGCGCCACCTACGACCCCGACCCGGACGCTTTCCTGGGCCTTCGCCTGCCGGTCACGATGGATACGTGCGAGCGCATTCCGGAACGCTGGGCGGAATGGATGAAATGGGATCCGCTGAGCCTGGTGCCCACGCATGGCGAGGGGCTGAAACGCATGCGCGCCCTCTTCATCGATTGCGGCGATATCGACCAGTACAACCTGGTCTACGGCGCACGCCGCATGAACAAGGCGCTCGCCGCGATCGGCGTCGATCACGTCTACGAGGAGTTCAACGACACCCACTCCTCGATCGACTACCGGCTGGACACCTCCCTGCCCTTCCTGGCGGACCGGCTGAGCGCCTGACCGCGGATCAGGCCGGGACCTTGATCGTCTCGGTCTTGCCGCCCGTCATCGCATTCCAGGACGCGGTGAAGCCGGTCGCAACGAGAGCGATCACGACGCGCGCCAGGATGGTGAAGAAGAGCAGCAGGATCTTGTCGTCCGACACCGCGAACCGCACGCCGGAGCGCCAGCGCCCGGCCAGCGGCAGGTGCGCCAGCTGGTCTTCCACCCAGTCCGCCATGTCCAGCATGGAATGAAGCACGTGCTCCATCGTCAGGGCGATGAAGGCGAGCATCAGGATGGCCAGCACGAAGGACAGGAAGAGCGTCGCCATCATCGAGGAGATGCGGCTGATGAAGGGCGGCGGCGCGACATGGACCTTGCCGGCATTCGTGGCGGCCGAGAAGGCGCTGCCGAACACGGCCAGGATCAAACGCGCGATGATGGTGAAGATCAGCAGGACGATCTTGTCGTCGCTGGCATAGATGCGCACGAGATTGTTGTACTGCTCGGGGATCGGGATGGCCGACACGCCGTCCTCGACGAGGTCGGCCCCGTCCTGCACCCAGCCCAGCCAGTCCGGCAGGTAGAACCACAGCAGGACCAGCATGGCCATGGCCATGAGCATGGACACGAAGAGTGTCGCCGAGATCTTCGACAGACGCGCAAACAACATGAAACTCCCCCTCCCCGCAAAGCGGCTCGTCGGGGGAGATTAAACACGAAATGCGTCGAAGTCGCGACCGCTCGCGCGAAAGGCGAATGTGCGGCCGCGGCGGACGCCCCTATTCGTCTTCGTCGGCGGGCTCGTCGGACGGCGGCACTTCGACGATCTGCACCCAGTATTCGCCGATCGAGTTCACCACCCGCATCAGCCGGTCCAGCGAGATCGGCTTGACGATATAGGAGGAGGCGCCCAGCCCGTAGGAGGACAGGATGTCGTCCTCGTCCTTGGACGTGGTCAGGATGATGATCGGGATATGACGCAGCTCGGCGTCGTTCTTGATCTCCTCCAGCGCCTCGCGGCCATCCTTCAGCGGCATGTTGAGATCGAGCAGGATGATCCCGGGATAGGGCTCGCCCTCCAGATCGGCATAGGTGCCGCGGCGCTTGAGATAGTCGACCAGCTGTTCGCCGTTCTCGAGGAATTCCAGCGGGTTGCGCAAACGCACTTCCTCGCAGGCTTCCTTGAAGAGCAGACGATCGTCGGGATCGTCATCGACCATGAGAATGGTGAAAAGCCGGTTGTCCTGGCTCATGATGAAAGCCTCGCTGGGTAGATCAGCCGGTTGCGGCCGGTTCGGATGACAAACTCGCCTGTCGGCGGGGCAAGATCAAGGTGAAGCACGCGCCCCCGCCGGGTTCTCCACGGGCGCTCAGCGAGCCGCCGTGACGTTCGGCAATCTTGCGGCAGGTTGCTAGTCCCACTCCGGCCCCCTCATAGGCGTCTCGCGAATGCAGGCGCTCGAACAGGCCGAATATGCGCTCGGCATGCCGAGGATCGAATCCGATACCGTTGTCGCTGATCTCGACCACGATCCGCCCGTCCTCGCCGTCCGCGTCGCCCCGTCTCGCGATACGAATATTCACATTCGCGTCTAAACGCCGGTATTTCAAGGCATTATCGATAAGATTCTCTAAAAGCGTGCGCATCTGGCCGGCATCGCCTTCAACCTCGCCGAGCGTGACCGCCTCGATCCCGGCGCCGGCCGTGCGGATATCGGCCTCGCGGCGCTCCAGAATCTCGCGCATCACCGCATCCAGGTCGACAGGCTCGATCCGCGTATGGCTGTCCCTGACCCGCGCATGCACCAGAAGCGCATCGAGCAGGTCGCGCAGGCGGTCGGCCGCCGCCGTCATCCGGTCGAGCGACCTCACGGCGGCCGGATCGGCCATCAGGCCCAGCTGTTCGCGCAGGCGTTCGCCGAAGGCCTGGATCTTGCGCAAGGGTTCGTGCAGGTCGTGGGTGGAGGCGTGGACGAAGACTTCCAGATCCGCCTTCTCCGTTTCCAGCCGCGCGATGCGGTGCTCCAGCGCATCCTGCCGCCGCTGCGCCCGCCCGGTCAGCCACCATCCTCCGGCCCCCAGGGCGAGCAGGCCCGCCGTCACCGCCGCGAAGGCGGCGACCCCGGCGGCGTCACGCCCGGCCTCGGGCAGCCAGACCGGCACCATTACCGCCAGGCAGGCCAGCGCGATCGCGGGAAAGGCGAGACGCTGCAACCACGCACCGGAAGGCCCCGACAGCTTCATGATCGCATCGCGGACCCGCCGGCCCGCGCCTCCCATCAGGTTATGCTGCCCTGCCGGACAGGGAGCAGAAGGGTAAAGACGGCCCCCGCATCCGGCTCGCCCCAGGCGGTCAGCTCGCCGGCATGGCGCTCGGCGATCTTGCGGCAGGTCGCCAGGCCGACACCGGTCCCGTCGAACTCGTCGCGCCCGTGCAGGCGTTCGAACATGCCGAAGATGCGCTCGGCATGCCGCGGCTCGAAGCCCACGCCGTTATCGGCCACGGCGATCCGCGCCATGGCGCCGTTCTCGCCGACCTCGACACTGCCCTCGATCGAGATGGAGGGTTTGACGCCCGGACGGCGGAATTTGAGCGAATTGGCGATGAGGTTGAGGAAGAGCTGGTGCATCTGGCCCGGATCCGCCTCGATCGCCGGCAGGTCGCCGACGCGGATTTTCGCTTCCTCCGCCGCGATGCGCGGCTCCAGGTCGGACAGGACGTCGGCGATCACCGTCGACAGCTCGACCGGCAGGAAGGAGGTGGTCTTCGAATTGACCCGCGAATAGCTCAGCAGGTCGTCGATCAGCCGGCGCATCCGCGTCGCCGCGTCGACCATGCGCTCCAGATAGTGACGGCCGGTGTCGTCCAGCGCGTCATAGCACTTGTTGTTCAGCCGCTCGCCGAAGGCCTGGATCTTGCGCAGCGGCTCCTGCAGGTCGTGCGAGGCGGCATAGGCGAATTCCTGCAGCTCCGAATTCGACCGCTTGAGCTCCTGGGCATAGCGGCGCAGCGCCAGCTCGTCGCGCTTGCGGTTGGTGATATCGCGGAAGGTGATCACCGCGCCCTTGGACTTGTCGGCCGGATCCAGCGGCGAGCTCGCCGATTCGATCGGGATCGGCTGGCCGCTCTTGGTCCAGAACACATCCCCCTCGACGGATTCGCCGGCAATGCCGGGATAGTGGATCTGGCATTCCTCGCGCGGATAGAGCGAGCCGTCGCGGCGCGAATGGTGCACCACGGCGTGCATGTCGCGGCCGATCAGCTCGTGCTCCTCATAGCCCAGCATCTGGCAGGCGCGCGGATTGATGAAGGTCAGGATGCCGTCCCCGTCGATGCCGTAAATCCCCTCGGCGGCCGTCATCAGGATCTGGGAGAGGCGCTGATTGGCCGCTGCCGTCGCCTCGGCCCGCCGCCGCGTGATGGTCCGGTGGGCGCTGAACAGCACGGCCAGCAGGATGAAGGACAGCGCCATGGCCACGGCGAAGACGCGCAGCACGGCGCGCGCCTGGTTGGCGCCAGCCAGGGCGTCGATCACCTCGATCTCGGTGATGACGCCGATATCGCGGCTGTCGTCCCACACCCAGGCGCCCATCACGAGCACGCCGCGCGCATCCCTGTAGCCGCGCAGATCGTAGCCGCGCCCCTCCTCGATCACGCTCTGCGCCGCCACGGTGAGCGGCCAGTCCGCATAGGGGCGCGACGGAATGGCGCCGCGGGTGACGTTGACGCCGGGATCGCGCACTTCCAGGTGCAGCATGGAGGGATGGCCGTCGGCGAGCAGTCCCGCCTCGACGAATTCCTCGCTGTAGCGCGTCTCCGTCAGCAGGCGGCCGGTCCGGTCGATGGCATAGGTCTCGCCGGACACGCCGGTGCGGCCGACCCGGAAGGTCGCCGAATACTCCGCCAGCGGGTCGATGCGCAGGGCGAGATAGCCCAGCAAATCCCCGTCGCGCCGGATCGGCGCGATGGAATACATCAGGATCTCCTCGTCGATCGGCGCGCCCTCCGTTTCCGGCGAGGGCATGGCCAGATCCACGATATGCGGACGGGTGAGCACGGCGCCGCTGCGTGAAAGACGATCTTGCGGCAGCAGATCCATCACCAGGGCCGGCTGGGCGAGCACGCTGTCGCGCATCGAGGACAGGGTGGTTCCGTTCGGCGAGATGAGCAGATAGCCGCGATAGCCGTATTCGGTGAGCCAGGGGCCCAGCGTCTCGCGCAGCCGCTCCTGGGCGGGCGCGCCTTCCAGGGCCGAGCGCACCGGCGTGCGGGAAAGCTCCGCCAGCGTCTCCAGCACGACCTCGTTCTCCGCCCAGATACGGGCGTCGTTCTCTCGGTCCTGCCCCCAGTCCTCGAAACGCTGGATGGTGTTGCGCAGCACGGTCTGCAGGGCGGACAGATTGGTCGAGCGCGCCGAAGCCATCAGCGCGCCTTCGCCCGCCATCACCGCCAGCGCCACGACCACGATGAAAGAGACCGCCACCAGGCCCGGCAGGACCTGGCCCACCCAGCCGTCGATATCGGCCAGGCGTTGCAGGGCGGACCGCTGGCCCGGCGCGTCTGACTCATTGCGCAGAAAGGTATCTTCGTCCGCCTCTGCGGTCATGCGAATCGACCCCGCCTCCACGTCTTGGGCGCATCGTAGCGATTTTGTGGCACTTGTCGCGCCGGAGCGCCCCGATCTGGGCAGAAATTGGCCACTCCCTGTCAGTTCGGGTTCACCTCGCCTCGCCTAATGTCGTCAGCGTGCGCCCCGCGGTGTGCCGGTCCGGGCCGGGCAACAACCCTCGCTTTGCTCCGGTCCGGGCTGGTACACCGCAACCCTTCTAGCAGAGATGGCCCTCTACCAGAGATGGCCCTCTACCAAAGATGGGACGCCTGCCCCTGCCCGGCGAATTCCAGGATGCGCCGGCGCGTCGCCGGCGAGGTGCCGGCGGGCAGCGCATCCGGCGCGAACCACCCCACATCCTCGATCTCGCCCTCGTGATCGGTCGCGCAGCCGGTCCAGTGCCGCACGGCGTAGAGCACGACGTGATCGCCGCGGAACCAGTGATGGTTGGAATACACGCCCACCAGCTCGACCGGCCCCGCCACGGCCACGCCGGCTTCCTCGGCCAGTTCCCGGCACAGGGCCTCATGGGCCGGCTCGCCGCGTTCCACCCCGCCGCCGGGCAGGTACCAGCCGCGGATATAGGTGTGCCGGACAAGCGCGATACAGCCGTCCTCGCGTAACACGATGGCCCGGACCCCCAGCGTCATGCCCCGCGTGAAACGCCACCAGGACTGGAGAATCGGCCGGACGGCCGGTTCGATGCGGGCGCGCCAGTTCATGCTACCTCCCCCGCTAGCCACCGCGATTGCGGCGCGCTATGTACGGGGCAGAAACATGCCATAATCGGGATTCCTCTCATGTACGCTCTTGTTGCCATCCTCGGTGTCGCGCTCATCTTCGGCCTGCTCAACATTATCGAATACCGCCGTCTCGACTAGTCCGCGTCCCCAGAGGTACCCGGCATGGCTGCACCCCTTTTCATCGCCCTGATCCTGGGCGGGATCGTCGTTCTGTTGTTTGGCGGCGACCTTCTGGTGCGCGGGGGTGCGGGACTGGCGCGGATCTGGCGGCTGCCGCCGCTTCTGGTCGGCCTGACCATCATCGCCTTCGGGACCTCGGCTCCGGAACTCGTCGTCTCCGTCCAGTCGGCCCTGTCCAACGTGCCCGGCCTGGCGCTGGGCAATATCGTCGGATCGAACACGGCGAACTTCCTGCTGATCCTCGGCCTGCCGGCCATTTTCGGGGCCATCCCAACGACGACGCCCGGCGTGCGCCGCAACGCCATCTTCGCCCTGCTCGCGGCGCTGATCCTGATCGCGGTCAGCTGGGACCGCACGATCGGCACGGCGGAAAGCTGGGTCCTGTTCGGACTGATCGTCGCCTATGTCACCGGGCTGGGCCTTCTCGCCCGCAACCAGTCGGACGATCCCACCATCGCCGAACTGACGGACCTGGAGCATATGGAAGGCCTGCCCAAGGGGCTCGGGCGCAGCGGCCTGGCGGTGCTCATCGGCCTCATCGCCCTGCCCGTCGGCGCGCAGATGATCGTCACCGGCGGCACCGAAGCCGCCCGCGCGCTCAATGTCGACGAGGCCATCATCGGCCTGACCGCCATCGCCTTCGGCACCTCGCTGCCGGAACTCGCCACCGTCGTGATGGCCTCCTTCCGCCGCCAGGCGGACATGGCGATCGGCAATGTGCTCGGCTCGAACATCTTCAACGTCTTCGCCGTGGGCGGCGCGACCGGTCTGGCGGCCTCCGCCATGGGCACCGACCTGCCGGTCCCGCCGGGCTTCTTCACCCTCGACCTGTGGGTGATGCTGGGCGCCAGCGTGGCGATCGCGGCCATCATCATGGCCCGCCAGCCCATCAGCCGGCTTTACGGCCTCGGGCTGTTCGGCGCCTATATCGCCTACATCGCCTTCCTCGCGCAGTCGGCCCTGACCGGCTAGCCGGGAGGGGGACGCCGAGCGGGACCAATCCCCGCGACAAGCCGGATGAACGCGCCTAGTATCCCCGCCGTGTTTGCAGGGGGAAAACATGGCTGCACCGAATACCGACCGTCTCGTCAGCATCGACGCCCTTCGCGGCGTGGCGGTGCTGGGCATTCTGATGATGAACGTCCAGGGCTTCGCCATGACGCCCTTCGCCTATGACGATCCGACCATGCAGATGGATCTCACGGGCGACAACCTGACAGTCTGGGCGCTGGCGCACACCTTCTTCCACCTGAAATTCATCACCATCTTCTCCACCCTGTTCGGCGCCGGCATCATGATGATGGTCGGCGAGAGCGAAGATACCGGCCGGCATTATCCGCGCATGCTGTGGCTGCTGCTGATCGGCGCGATCCACGCCTATATCCTCTGGTGGGGCGATATTCTCGTCACCTACGCCCTTCTCGGAATGCTGGCCGTGAAAGCCCGGCGGCTGGGCAGCATGCCGCTGGTGGTCTGGGGCGTGGTCCTGATCCTTCTCAGCGCCCTTTTGATGGTGGGCGGCACCTATCTGGGCACGCTGTTCGCCACGCCGGAAGCCGCTGCACAGGAAGAGGAAATGCTGTCGGGCTGGATCGAGAGCATGACGGCGGCCTACCAGGCCGGCTTCATCGACCGGCTGCCCTGGAATGCCGGCATGGCCCTGATGGGACAGGTCTTCGGCATGATCATGCTGGGTGCGCGCACGCTGGGCCTGATGTTCATCGGCATGGCGCTGTTCAAGACCGGCTTCCTGTCCGCGCAATGGTCGACGGTGCGCTACGCCGTCCTTGCGGCGACCACCCTGCCCGTAGGCATCTGGCTCTCGCACACCGGCACCACGGCGATGATCGAGGGCGACTTCTCCTCGCGCGCCGCGGCCGACGGCAATGCGCTGGCCTATTTCTCCAGCCTCGTGCTGGCCTTCGGCTATGCCTCCGCGATCATGCTGCTGTCGAAAGTCGGCGCCTTCAAACTCCTGCTCATGCCCTTCGCGGCGACCGGGCGCATGGCCTTCACCAACTACATCACCCAGACGCTGATCATGAGCTTCATCTTCGTCGGCACGCCCGGCCTCGGCCTGTTCGGCACGGTGGAACGCGTCGACCAGGCCAAGCTCGTCCTGATCGTCTGGGCGGTCCAGCTGGTCTGGTCGCCGCTCTGGCTGACCTTCTTCCGCTTCGGCCCGCTGGAATGGGTCTGGCGTTCACTGACCTATGGCCAGGCACAGCCGATGAGGAAGTAAAGCCCAGGCATGAGGGACGGGCATGAGGGACGGGCATGAGGGACGGGCATGAGGGACGTGTACCTCCGGTACGCGTCCCGGCGGGGTCAGGGACCGGTGACGGCAACAGGTGCCTGTCGGGCGCTCTGCCGAGAGGCCGGTCCCGGGACACGGACCGAAGGTCCATGTCCCTCGCTCCTGCCGCCCGCTGCTATTTCTTGCTGCGAAATCGCGTCAGCCCGACCGCCTCGGCGTCGGGATAGGCATCCACCTTGCGCGTGGTGACCTGGGCGGCGGCAACGGCGGCGGGCTCAAGCGCCAGGTCCAGGATCGTGCCGCACAGGGTTTCCTGCAGGTCGAACTGCTTGTCTTCCAGCGCCTTGATGCCGTGCAGCACATAGTCGTAATCGACCACGGTGGCGATATCGTCCGTGCCGCACCAGGCCTTGGAAACGAGCGTGACCACATCGACCAGCACGCGCTGCTTCACGCCGCGCTCATAGTCGTGAATGCCGATCTCGACATCCAGTTTCACGCCTTCCAGCCGGTAGACGAAGACGTCCTCGCCGGTCGCGTTGGCGAGCGCGTTCTCGATGACCTGGTCCAGTCTCATGGCCGTCTCAGTCCTCCGGCACGCCGGCGGCGTACATCACGTCCCCGTCGCGGGCGTCGAGATGCTGGCCGCCATCCACGGTGATCGTCTCGCCCGTCATCGACGGTGTCGCAAGGATGAAGCGCACCGCGCGGATGATGTCCTCCGGCGTGGAGCCGCCCTGCATCGGGTTCATCGTGTGCGCCCGTTCGAACTCCTCGGCCGACTGGCCTCCCGACGGCAGGGTGATGCCCGGCGCCACGCCATTGACCCGCACGCGCGGCGCGAAGGCCATGGCCATGGTGGTGGTCGCGCCCAGCAGGCCCTGCTTGGCCAGCGTGTAGGAGAAGAAGTCCGGGTTCAGGTTGAAAAGCTTCTGGTCGAGAATGTTCACGATACAGCCCGAGGCGCGCTCGGTGTGCCCGTCCGCCATGGCCGAGGCCAGCAGGACCGGCGCCACCAGATTGATCCGCAGCGTGCGTTCCAGATGCGCCGCGGTGACGTCTTCCGGCCGGTCCATCTCGAAGATGGAGGCGGAATTGATCAGCGCGTCGACACGCCCCACCCCGTCCATGAAGGCGCGCACGCCGGCGGTGTCGTCGAGATCGAATTGCGCCGTCGCGGCCGAACCGCCGGCCGCGCGGATCGCAGAGGCGACATCCTCTGCCTCCACGCCGGACGTGTTGTAGTGCACGACGACGTGCCAGCCGTCTTCACCGAGCGCGGCAGCGATTTTGGCACCCAGGCGCTTGCCGCCGCCGGTCACGAGGGCGATCTTGTCACTCATGGCGTCCTCAAAGTCTCAATCCGGTCCGATAGATGACCTTTCAGGCCCGGCGAAGCAATCGCTGTCGGGCCCGAAACTCATCGGCGACTATGTCAAACGGCTGCCGCCCAAGCCCGGCGTCTACCGGATGATCGGCGAGGACGGCCAGGTTCTCTATGTCGGCAAGGCGCGCAATCTGAAGAACCGGGTGAGCAATTACGCGGCCGGGCGCGGGCATTCCAACCGTATCGCCCTGATGATCGCACTGACGCATTCCATGGAATTCGTCGTCACCCAGACCGAGACCGAGGCCCTGCTGCTCGAGGCCAATCTCATCAAGCGTCTGAAGCCGCGCTTCAACATCCTGCTGCGCGACGACAAGAGCTTTCCCTACATCCTGATCCGCAAGGACCATCCGGCCCCGCAACTGCTCAAGCATCGCGGCGCACGCAAGATCAAGGGCGATTATTTCGGTCCCTTCGCCTCGGTCGGCGCGGTCAACCAGACGCTCAACACGCTGCAGAAGGCCTTCCTGATCCGGACCTGCAGCGACAGCGTCTATGAAGGCCGCTCGCGCCCCTGCATGCTCTACCAGATCAAGCGCTGCGCCGGGCCCTGCGTCGACCTGGTGGAGCCGGCCGCCTATGACGAGCTGGTCAAGGAGGCCACCGATTTCCTGCGCGGCCGTTCCAATGCCCTGCGCCAGGACCTCCAGCATCGCATGAGCGAGGCCGCCGAGGCGATGGATTTCGAGACCGCCGCCAAGCTGCGCGACCGCATCCGCGCCATCGCCGCGGTCACCACCGACCAGGGCATCAATCCGGACGGCGTGGAAGAGGCCGACGTGGTCGCCATCGCCCAGGACGGCGGCAAGTCCTGCGTCCAGGTCTTCTTCTTCCGGGCGGGCCAGAACTGGGGCAACCAGTCCTTCTTCCCGCGCCATGAAAGCGATGCGGAGCCGGCCGACGTGCTGGCCGCCTTCCTGGCGCAATTCTACGACGACAAGCCGGCGCCCGGCCTGATCCTGCTCTCCCACGAGATCGAGGAGGCGGAACTGCTGGGCGAGGCGCTGTCCTTGAAGGCGGAACGCAAGGTCCAGCTGCACACGCCCCAGCGCGGGGAAAAGCGCAAGCTGGTCGAGCGCACCGCGACAAATGCGAAGGAAGCGCTGGCCCGCCGCCTGTCGGAAAGCGCCACCCAGACCCAGCTTCTCAAAGGGGTGCAGCGCGTCTTCGAACTGGAGGACATTCCCCAGCGCATCGAGGTCTACGACAACTCCCATATCCAGGGCACGAATGCGCTGGGCGCGATGATCGTGGCGGGGCCGGACGGTTTCGAGAAGAACCATTATCGCCGCTTCAACATGAAGGGCGACGACGCCGCCACGAACGACGATTTCGCCATGATGCAGGCCATGCTGCGCCGCCGCCTGTCGCGCCTGATGAAGGAGCGCGACGAGGGCGCGCCCGTGCCCGACCTCATCCTGATCGACGGCGGCAAGGGGCAATTGTCCTCGGTGATGGAGATCGCCGACGAGCTCGGCGTGTCCGACATCACCATCGCCGCCATCGCCAAGGGCCCCGAACGCGATGCCGGCCGCGAAGCCTTCTACCTGCCGGGCAAGGCGCCGTTCAAACTGCCCCAGAAGGATCCGGTGCTCTACTATCTCCAGCGCCTGCGCGACGAGGCGCACCGCTTCGCCATCGGCGGCCACCGCGCCAAGCGCAAGAAACAGATGGCCGAGAACCCGCTGGACGGCATTCCAGGCATCGGGCCGGCCCGAAAGAAAGCGCTGCTGGCGCATTTCGGCTCGGCCAAGGCGGTGCGCAATGCTGCGCTGGCGGACCTGGAAGCGGTTGACGGGGTATCCAAAGCCATGGCCAAAAAGATCCACGACTGGTTCCAGAGGTAGGCGGTTTGAAGAAAGCCCTTCCCAACATTCTCACCGTGCTGCGCATCGGGCTGGCGATCAGCGGCGCCTGGGCGCTGTGGCAGTCCTATTTCTGGGCCTTCGACTACAATGTGCCGCTCTGGCTGGGCGACGCCTCGGTCGCGGTGGGCACGCTGGGCGCCTATGGCGTCGTCGCCTTCCTCGTCGCCGCGGTCAGCGACTGGCTGGACGGCTGGCTGGCGCGGCGCTGGTCGGCGCAGTCGCGGCTGGGCGCGGCGCTCGACCCGATCGCCGACAAGGTTCTGGTCGATGCCTATCTCCTGGTCTTCACCCTCATCCTGGGCAGCCCCGTCACCCTGGCCGTGCCGGTCGGCGCCATCGTTCTGCGCGATGCGGCGATCACGCTGACCCGTATCGTCAACCGGGAGGAAGACCGGCCCGCCCTGCCGGTCTCGCCCGCGGCCAAGCTGAAGACCGCCATCGCCATGATCGTCACCGCCTTCCCGCTCGTCGCGGCGCTGGCGGGCATCCACACGGTGCTCTGGGTCGTGGAAGGCTGGATCATCGCCGTCTGGCTCACCGCCGCCTTCAGCCTGGCGACGGGGCTGGGCTATGT
>Ga0207716_100455_pt1 | contig 15539 bp, 14 predicted proteins | sample TtaePargueraPR_FD_187739 | JGI IMG/M metagenome (GOLD analysis project Ga0207716, IMG submission 187739) | Aerobic enrichment media microbial communities from Bioluminiscent Bay, La Parguera, Puerto Rico - Tt and P2 (5) (SPAdes) | ecosystem: Environmental > Aquatic > Marine > Unclassified ... | reverse complement strand
GGTGGCGGGAGCCTGTGACCGTGCCGGCCGCGCCCAGGAAGGTCAGGTCGAGTGCGTCCATGATGGGTCTCCTCGATATCGACCATTCCGGGCCCGGCGCCGAATGGCAAGCGCGGCGACGCGCCGCAGGCCGATCCGAACTTACCTCTTGCTTGTGCGAATGAGTCGCAATTAAGGTCGGTTTCAGGAGGTGACCCAATGAATCCGAAATCGCAACGCCCCGCCGCGATGTGCGCCCATCATGCCCAGATGGCCGTGCGCGACTGGCTGGAGACCCAGGCCCGGGTGACGGGGTATTGGCGCGATGTCCTGCTGTCGTCCGGCGGCAGCGAGGAACTCATCGCCATGCTCGACCATCATGCCGACGTGCTGGCGGCCGCGGCACGGCTGGACTGCGCGGAGCCGATGCGGGCCCACTAGCCGTCCGGCGCCGGGAACCGGAGAGCCTCTGCAACGTTTCCTTGAGACGGATGTGGAGGACGCCCCGGTGCGCCGGGGTGCGGATGTGTGAGCATTGCACGACGCATAGCGCTGATCGGCCTGGGCCTGTGTGCCCTGGCGGCCCTGCTGGCCGCGGCGGCGCTGTGGTATCTGTCGGCGCCGGAACGGGCGACGGAATTCGTCCGCGCAAGGCTCGAGGCGACGACCGGCCACCCGGCCACGCTCGAAGCGGGCTGGGTCAGTCCCGGCTGGCGGCCGGACGTGCATCTGCGCGGCCTCACGCTCGCCGATGTCGGCCAGGCCGAAACGATCGACGCCAGGCTCAACCCGATCGGCTTCCTTTTCAGCGACCGGCTGGTCAGCTTCATCGCCATCGACGAGGCGGCCTTCACCTATCGCATGCAGGGCCGCGACGGCGAGGGCGGTCCGCCGGACGTGCTGGACAATGTGCGCGGCGTCGATATCCGGCAATTGCGCCTGAGCATCCGGCGGCAGGGCCGCGAGCCCGCCCTCCTGATCGTCACCGAGGCCCGGGGCGATCTCCTGACCGGAGAATTCGGACTGACGGCGGCCGGCGGCCGGTCCGTGCTGCACCTCGACGGCGCGGCGGCCGGCCTGTCGCTGGAGAATTTCCGCGGCGAGATGGAAATGCACGGCCGGAACTTCGCCGAACTCGCCGCCGTGTTCGGCCTGTCCGCGCCCGATACGCCGCCCTTCTCGCTCTACGGCGATGTCGCCCATTCCGACGGCGTGTGGACCTTCAGCCCGTTTCACGGCCTCGTCGGCGATTCCGATCTGGCCGGCACGATGTCCGCCGATTTCGGCCGCGCGCCCCGGCCGCGGCTGACCGCGGACCTGACGTCCGAGCGCCTGGATTTCGACGATCTCGGCGTCGTCATCGGCGCGCCGTCCTCGATCGACCGGACGACGGAGAATGACGAGCAGGAAGCCGCCAACCGCGCCTATGCGCGCTCGAACCGGCTGATCCCCGACGCCCGGCTCGACGTGGAGCGCGTGCGCGCCGCCGATGCGCGGGTCACCTTCACGGCGCAATCCGTCCAGGCGGGGCCGGTGCCGCTGAGCGGAATGGAGATCGATTTCCGCCTCGAGAACGGCGTGATGACCTTCGCGCCGCTGGCCTTCGAGACCGCCGAGCACGGGCATCTGACCACCTATGCCACGATCGATGCACAGACCGACACGGTCCGCACCGATGTGGAGGGGTCGCTGCGCGATCTCGACCTGTCCTCGCTGGCCGGCGGGCGGCTGGCGCGCGGCCGGATGCGCATGCTGTTCGATCTCACGATGACGGGCGCCGGCCTGCGCTCCGCCTTCGCCTCGGCCGATGGCGAGATCACCGCCGTGACCGAACCGGGCACCCAGGTCCGCCATCTCGCCGTCGAGGGCGCCGGGCTCGATCTGGGCGAGGTCCTGTTGCTGCGTTTCGCCGAGGATGACGGCGACCGGGAATTCATCCCGGTCAACTGCGCCGGCGGGCGCTTCACCGCGATGGACGGCCGCATCATGGCCGACCGGGCCATCGTCGATACCGATGACAGCCTGTTGCGGATGGATGGCGAGATTTCCCTGCGCGACGAGAGCATCGACCTCGCCGTGGCCGCCGAGGCCAAGGACGTCTCCTGGGGCAATCTGCTGGGCGGCGTGTCGGTGACCGGCACGCTCCGCGATCCGGAGATGCAGATCAATGCCGCCGCCTCCATCCTGCAGGGCGCCGCTGCGGGCCTGCTGGGCAGTGCGGCCGGGCCGCTTGCCGCGCTGCCCTTTGCCGATCTGGGGCTGGAGCAGGGCACGTCCTGCGAACCCTTCCGCGCGCCGGACGGTCCGGCCGTGTCGGGCGGCTGATCCCGCCGCGCGCCGAAGGCTGCACGCCCCGGCTTGCATGACGGCCTCCGAAACGCGATATAGGAGGTGGAAGGCCGGCGGTGGACGGGCGCCTCGCCAACCCGGTCAGGTCCGGAAGGAAGCAGCCGTAACGAGTTTTCGCCCGGGTCGCTGTCCGGTCTTCCACGCGCAATCGCGCCGCCGCCCCTCGCACGGGACCGATATACGCAGCCCACGCCACCCGCAGCCCGAAGAGCTCCCATGGACGACACGCCGCTCCCAGCCGACGACACCGGAGCGGGCGATGCGTTGATGCCGGGGCTCGACCTGCCGGAAACGGCGGCGCCGGATCCCGGCTACCAGGTGCTGGCGCGCAAATACCGCCCGACCACTTTCGAGGACCTGATCGGCCAGGACGCCATGGTGCGCACCCTGACCAATGCCTTCGCGGCCGGCCGCATCGCCCATGCCTACATGCTCACCGGGGTGCGCGGCATCGGCAAGACGACGACGGCGCGCCTCATCGCCCGGGCGCTCAACTACGAGACCGACAGCGTCGACGAACCCTCGATGACCCTGTCCGAGCCGGGCCGCCACTGCGACGCCATCGCCCGCTCGGCGCATGTCGACGTGATGGAGATGGACGCCGCCTCGCGCACCGGCGTCAACGATATACGCGAAATCCTCGACGGCGTGCGCTACGCGCCGGTCTCCGCGCGCTACAAGGTCTACATCATCGACGAGGTCCACATGCTGTCGACCTCGGCCTTCAACGCGCTTTTGAAGACGCTCGAGGAACCGCCCGAGCACGCCAAGTTCATCTTCGCGACGACCGAGATACGCAAGGTGCCGGTCACCGTGCTGTCGCGTTGCCAGCGCTTCGATCTCAAGCGGATCGACCGCGAAGTGCTGACCGATCATCTCGAGCGCATTTGCGGCCTGGAAAACGCTTCGGTGGACCGCGAGGGGCTGTCGCTGATCGCGCGGGCCGCGGAAGGCTCGGTGCGCGATGCGCTCTCCCTGCTGGACCAGGCCATCGTGCAGGGCAGCGAGGAGACCGGCCCGGTCACCGCGCCGCAGGTGCGCGACATGCTGGGCCTGGCCGACCGGGCGCGTGTGCTCGACCTGCTCGACCAGGCGCTCTCCGGCAAGACGGCCGAGGCGCTCGCCGAGCTGGGCTCGCTCTACGATGCCGGCGGCGATCCCGTCGTTATCACGCGCGACCTTCTGGACTATGTCCACGCCATCTCCCGGGTGAAGGCCGCCGGTCCCGGCGCCGATCTGGGCGAGGCGGCCGACACGGTGGAACGCATTGCCGGCCTGGCCGAGAAACAGTCTCTGGCCCAGCTGACCCGGCTCTGGAAGATCCTGCTGACTGGGCTGGACGATGTGCGCAATGCGCCGGACGCGCTGGCGGCTGCGGAAATGACCGTGCTGCGCCTGGCCGCCGCGGCGGCCTTGCCGCCGCCGGAAGAGGCCGCGCGCATCCTGGCGGGACACCCGCCCGCCTCGCAGGCGCCCGCCTCGCAAACACCCGACGCCCCGTCTGCCTCTCCGGCCGGGGAGGCGCCGGGAAAGCCTGAGCCGGCGCCGCAAGCGCCGGCGGAGGCCGACCGGGGCGAACCGCCCGCCATGCATCAACCGCCGGTCACCGGCCTGCCCGGGGGCGAGGCCGTGGACGGTCCGGACACGTTCGAGGCCCTGGTGGCGCTGCTGCGCGAGAAGCGGGATATCGCCCTGCAGTCGGATATCGAACGCTATGTCCGCCCGGGCGCCTTCCGCCCCGGCTCCTTCACCTTCCAGCCGCTCGAAGGCTGTCCGCCGGACCTCGCCCAGCGCCTGGCGCGGCGGTTGCAGGAATGGACCGGCGCGCGCTGGGCCATCCTCGCGGATGCCGATGTGCAGGGCGGCGAGACTTGGGCTGAACGGCGCCAGCGCGAGGCCGCGGAAAAGCTCGATCGCGCGCGCCAGGACCCGGCTGTGACGGAGGCCTTGCGTCTCTTCCCGGGCGCGGAGATTGTCCGCGTGCGCGACGCGCCGGAACCGGGTGAGGGCGCGGCACGCGACAACGACCAGTCAACGGAGAGACGGGCATGAAAGACCTGATGGGCCTGATGAAACAGGCGCAGGCCATGCAGCAGAAAATGGCCGAAGCCCAGTCGAAGCTCGACGAGGCCGAGGTGACCGGCGAGGCCGGCGCCGGGCTGATCACCGTGATCATGACCGCCAAGGGCGACATGAAGCGCGTGTCGATCGACAAGAGCCTGATCGACCCGGAAGAGCCGGAAATCCTGGAAGACCTGATCCTGGCCGCCCATGCCGATGCGCGCCGCAAGGCCGAGGAACGCCAGCAGGAAATCCTCAAGGATGCCGCCGGCGGGATGGAGCTTCCGCCCGGCATGAACATGCCCTTCTAGATATGGGAGGTGGGACGTGTCCCTCTGGTACGCGTCCCGGGAAGACCTCCACGACTGCGGCAATCCAAAGAGAACCGGCCTTCTTCGGGGACACGTACCGAAGGTACATGTCCCTCACACAGATCGAGACCTTCTGATGCGCACCGCTTCCGCCGGACCGGAAATCGAACGCCTGATCACGCTGCTGGCCAAGCTGCCCGGGCTGGGCCCGCGCTCGGCCCGGCGGGCCGCGCTGCACCTTCTGGGCAAGCGTGACGCCGTGATGCGCCCGCTGGCCGAGGCGCTGGCCGATGCGGCCGACAAGATCCGCGCCTGTTCGGTCTGCGGCAATCTCGATGTCACCGATCCGTGCGCCGTGTGCGCCGCGCCGAACCGGGCGGAGAATGCGATCTGCGTGGTCGAGACGGTGGGCGATCTGTGGGCGCTGGAACGGGCCGGCGCCTTCAAGGGCCGTTATCACGTGCTCGGCGGCGTGCTCTCCGCGCTCGACGGGGTGCGCCCGGAAGACCTCAACATCGCCAAGCTGATCGAACGCGCCGGCGACGAGGCGGTGACCGAGATCGTGCTGGCGCTCAATGCCACGGTCGACGGCCAGACCACGGCGCACTATCTCGCCGACAAGCTGGAGCCCTGCGGTGTCGGCGTCACCTCGCTGGCGCGCGGCGTGCCGGTGGGCGGCGAGCTGGACTATCTGGACGACGGCACGCTGGCCGCCGCCTTCCGCAGCCGCTCCTCGGTCTAGCCCGCCCCTTAGGGGCACAGGCTGTGCAAACCGGAAAATCGCCCTAGATTGCTCTTCGGGGACCGGGGAGCTGAATGGACGAGCCTTCTTCTGCAGATGCGATGGACCCGTCGCGGGTCACGCGGAAAAGCCTGGTGCTGTTCTTCTGCATCGGACTGTTCATGGTGTCGCTGGTTCTGGCGGCACTCACGGCCGTCAAGGTCCATGTTTTCGATCTGGGCCCGCTCAGCGTGCTCGTGCCTGCCGGCACGCTGGCCTTCTGCTTCACCTATCTGGCGACGGACGTGATCAGCGAGGTCTGGGGGCGCGGCTATGCGCTGGGCGTGGTGCTGACCGGCGTCATCATGCGCTTCGTGATGCTGGGGCTGATCCTCTATGCGATGTATCTGGAGGATGTGGCGGGCTTCGTCTCCGTAGCGCCGAGCTGGACGCCGGAACGGGATGCCGAATTCGTCTCGGTCTTCGCCTTCGGCCTGCGCACCAATCTGGCGGGCATCGTCGCCTTCGCCATCAGCGCGCTGGCCGACGTGCTGATCTTCCACCATTTGCGGCGCCGCGACGAAGGCCGGAACCGGCTCTGGCTGCGCAACAATCTCTCGACCATGATCTCGCAGATGCTCAACTCGACCATCTTCATCACCGTCGCGTTCGGCGGCAGCGAGACGTGGCCGGCGATCGGCAGCCTGATCCTGGGCCAGGTGGTCGTGAAAATCCTGGTCGCGGCGATCGATACGCCGCTGGTCTACGTGTTGCGCAATATCGCCGAGGGGCGGCGTCTGACCGATCTGAGCGGCTAGGGGATCACCACGTCGAGCCGCAGCAGGCTGCCTTCCAGATCGTCGGTCAGCAGGTAGAGATGGCCGTCCGGCCCGGACTGAACGTCCCGGATGCGGGCGCCGTACTCGGTCAGCAATTCCTCTTCGGAAATGATCCGGTCGCCTTCCACCTCGTAGCGCATCACCATCGAGCCGGCGAGGGCGCCAACGAAGACGTCGCCCTGCCATTCGGGGAATTCCTCGCCCTCGTAGAAGGCCATGCCGGACGGGGCGATGGACGGGTCCCAGAACCAGATCGGCTGTTCCAGGCCCTCGCCATGGGTGGCGTCGGAGACCGGCGTGCCGTCGTAATTGATGCCGTAGGTGATCAGCGGCCAGCCGTAATTATTGCCGGCCTCGACGATGTTGATCTCGTCGCCGCCGCGGGCGCCGTGTTCGTGGGCCCAGACCGAACCGGTCTGCGGGTTGCGGGCGATGCCCTGGACGTTGCGGTGGCCGTAGGACCAGATTTCCGGCTGGGCGCCGTCGGCGCTGACATAGGGATTGTCGAAGGGCACGGAGCCGTCATCGTCCAGCCGGACGATCGTGCCCAGATGATTATCCAGGTTCTGGGATTCCTCGCGATACTGCCCGCCTTCGCCCAGGGTCAGCAGCAGCGTGCCGTCGTCGAGAAAGAGGATGCGGCCGCCATAGTGATAGCCGCGCTCCTTCTCGAAATTCACCCGGAACAGGGTTTCCACTTCGCTGAGTGCGCTGCCGTCCTCGCTCAGCCGGCCGCGGCCGAGCGCGGTGTGGTTGGCGCGGGCCGTGCCTTCCGAATAGGCGAAATAGACCCAGCGATTCTCCGCGAAATTGGGGTGCAGGGCCAGGCCGAGCAGGCCGCCCTGGTTTTCCACCAGGATGTCCGGCAGGCCGTCGACGGGCGCCTCGCGAAGATCGCCGTCCTCGATATAGCGAAGCCGGCCTTCGCGTTCGGAGACCAGCATGTCGCCGCCCGGCAGGAAGGCCAGCGACCAGGGGAATTCCAGCCCCTCGGCAACGGTCTCGACCCGGAAGTCGGCCTGTTCGGTTTCGTGGATCGTGTCCTGGGCCAGTGCCGGCCCGGTCAGGGCGGCAAGGGCAAGTCCGGCGAAGGCAAGGCGCATGCAAGTCTCCCTCATTGCCGGACCAATCTAGGGCGATGCGCGATGCGAATGAAGGGGCGGGCGGTGTGTTCTCCACCGCCCGCCGCATGAATCAGGCCGCTTCCACGTCGGCCAGGTATTTCTGGATATCCGCCTTGATGGAATTGCTGCGGCGGGAAAGCTCCTCGGCCGTCGAGGCGACCTGGGTGGCCGCTGCCGAGGTGCTGCTCGCCGCGGTCTCCAGCATGCTGACCGAGCGCGACACCTCTTCCGTGCCCGTGGCGGCTTCGGTGATGTTGCGGTTGATCTCGGTCGTGGCGACGTTCTGCTGCTCGGCGGTGCTGGCCACGGCGGTCGAGATCTCGTTGACGTCGTTCACGACGCTGTGGATGCCCTCGACGGAGTCGACGACGGCCTGGGTCCGCTCCTGAATGGTGCGGATCTGCTCGGTGACGCTGGTAGTGGCCTGTTCGGTCTGGTTGGCGAGATTCTTCACCTCGCTGGCTACCACGCCGAAACCCTTGCCCGCTTCGCCGGCGCGCGCCGCCTCGATGGTGGCGTTGAGGGCGAGCAGCTTGGTCTGCTCGGTAATGCCGGCAATGAGGACGAGGATGTCCTCGATCTCCCGGGCCGCAGAGCTCAGCGCCTGGATCTCGTTCAGGGCCCGCTCGGTCCGGTCGGTGGCCGTGTTGGAGATGTCCGCGGTGCGGTCGATCTGGCGTGCGACCTCGGCAATCGCCGTGGCCAATTCCTCGCTCGCCGCGGCGACGGTCTGGACATTGGCCGAGGTCTGGGTGGTCACCGAGGATACGCTCTGGGTCTGGGCGCTGGTCTCCTCGGCCGTGGACGACATCGAGCTGGCGGTTGAGGCCAGTTCCTCGGAGGCGCTGGCCAGCGTGGCCATGGCCTGCTCGATCTCCGCCTCGAACGTGTCGGTGAGAGCCTTTACCTTGGCGGCGCGCTCGGTCTTGCGGCGGGCATCGGCCTGTTCGCGCTCGATCTGGGCGCGCTGCTCGTGCGCGGCCTTGATGAAGTGCTGCAGGGCCTGGTTGAGTTCGCCGATCTCGTCACCGCGTTCGGCGCCGGAGATGTCGATCTCAAGATCGCCCTTGGCCACGCGCTTGAGGTTGCGGACCACACGGGTGAGGGGCTGGACGATATTGTTGCGGCTGAGCATGAAAGCCAGAACGAACCCGCCGATGACGACGACGAGGCCGGTGAGGATCTGCACCACGCGCACCGTGTTGGACAGGGCCGCGGCGTCCGCAACGAGGCCGGTCCCCTTTTCGTCCGTGAAGTCGACATAGTCCGCGATCGCCGAGCGCAGGTCCGTCATGGCCTCGCGGGACGCGTTGACGGCATCGATGGCCGCCTGCTCGTCGGCAGTCATGTTCCGGGCGCCGGCCCGCTCTATGGCATCGAAGGAAGCGCCCAGCTCGTCGATATACGTGTCGTAGGCATTCTCGATGCGCGACAGCATGCGGGTCTGTTCCGGCCCGGCCAGCGTTCCGGCGCGGTCGAGGCGGTCACGAAAGGAGGCGCGGCTGTCCCGGGCACGGTCGCGGACCTCGTCGATGACGGACGGATCGGCGGCGGCGCGGTATTCGGCGCGGCTCAGTTCCAGGGCATCCTGGCCCATCCGGCCACCGATACGGATTTCGGTGGAGACCCGGTCGACAGCCTCGGAGGATGCCTTGAGGCGGGACAGGCTGGCGACACCGATGCCGGCCAGGGCGATGGTGCCGATCGACAGGATGCCGACGATCAGGAGGATCTTGGTGGAAATGGACAGGTTGGAAAGATTGAACATCGTCGTCGCTCACAACAAAAACATGAGCGCGCTTTCCGCCCGTCGCGGTTTCCAGACGCTGAACGCGAAGTAGTTATATATTATGGCCGGCGCGCGATAATACGGTTTAAAATCAGTTATCTAAATGTATTCAGTGCGGTTTTTCCTCCGTCTCCCGCGACCTGTGCGGCCGGCCTGCCGCAATCTGTCGCAGGCGGCGGATCCAACCTAACGGGCAAACGAACCGGCGAAGCTCGCAAGGCGCGGTGCGAGGCGCGGCTGGAAGGCGCTTACCTGTGCCCAGCGGCGGCGCAGGCGCACGGGCAGTTCCGCCACGGTTTCCGGCATCATCTGCGCGGCGCGTTCGGCCAGTTCCCAGCTCCGGATCGCGGCGGCGGCCATGCCCGGCACCAGCACGCGGCCCTGGTCCAGCGGCACCTCGTAGCTGGCATAGTATTTCTTGTAGTGGTGGCCGCCGCGGCCGAGATCGACCCGGTCGATTCCATGCGTGTCCGCCTGCTCGAACAGGCCGTGCAGCAGGAGCAGGCCGGGCGAGTAGCGCGCCAGCTCGGGATCGTAGGCCGGGAACCAGGAATGATAGACCCCGCCCGCCTTCAGGCCGAACTCGACGGCGGCCAGCCGGTCGCCGAACCAGAGCGAGGCGGTGAGCCCGCCAAAGTCCGCGCCGTCCGCCTGCCGCAGGGTGTCCAGCGCGTCGCGCACCCAGCCGATGCCGAACACGTTCAGCTTGCCGGTCTCGCGGTACTGGGCCTGTTTCCAGGCATCGAGGCGGTCGAAGGCCTGGCCGTCGGCGTCCTCGAGGCTGACGCGGACCGGTCCGATATCGCGTTCGGCGGCGCGCTGGCGGCGCGCCGTCTTGCGGAAATGATCCTTGTGGGCCTTGCGGCGCTCGGCGAAATAGGCCTCTGCGCCGTTGGACAGGTCGACGATAACGCTGCCCTCGCGGCTGCGCCGGGCCGCAGGGTTTTCGTCCAGCGGGCCGTGCCAGTTGTCGAACACGGCGGCCGATCCGCCGGCGGCGCGCAGCAGCCGGGGCAGGTCGATCTGCACGCCGGGCCGGGTGATGATGCCCTGATAGTCGCTCATCGGCGCACCGATCGGGCGGATCACGCCGTCACTGGGCGCATGGTGCGGGAAGAAACCGGCGATTTCGCCGCCGCCCTCGATGAGGGCGATGCGCACATCCTCGCGCACCCGGGCGATCGCGGCCGTGAATTCGAACCGGAAATACGGGCTGACCAGCCGGCCGCCGGGCGCAGCCCAGGCGTTCCACTTCGCGACGAGCGCGTCGGTCATGTCCCCGATTGATACGATCCGCACGCGCATTCCCTGGTCTCCCGCGTCCCACACGCTGAAGGATGCAGGATCGGGACCGGTTTCCCCTGCGGGGCGAACAAGGCGGGTGACAGGTTTTGACCTGCAAGTGGCGCAAGCTGGCGGCGCTCATACGACTCACGCACAATGACCGCGAACAGAAAGCGAACCCGTCATGCTGACCCAAATCGCCCCGGAAACCTGGCTCGTGCTCGGCGGGCTGGGGCTTGTCATCGCCCTTTTGGCCGTACTGGTCCTGCGCCGCCCCAAATCCGCCGACGGGTTTGCGCCCGGCGAGGTGGAGGCCCTGCGCGCCGATCGCAACGAATGGCGCGAAACGGCCGAGGGCCGCGCCGCGGAAACCGCCGATGTGCGCGAGAAGCTGGCGCGGCTGGAGAGCGTGCGCGAGGAGCGCGACCGTCTGCTCAAGCAGTCCGAGGACTTGCGCGGCGAGCGCGACCGGCTGGCGGCGGATTTCGCCAGCCTGAAATCCTCGCACCAGGCGGCCCAGGAACATCACGCCGAAAAGCTGGCCGAGCTGGAAAAGGCGCGCGAGCGGCTGAGCGAACAGTTCAAGCTGACCGCCAACGAGATCCTCAAGACGTCCGGTGCCGAGCTGAACAAGCAGAGCACGGAGAATTTGCAGACCTTGCTCAAGCCGCTGCGCGAACAGCTCAGCGAGTTCCGCACCAAGGTGGAGAGCGACGCCAAGGAACGCTCCGGTCATGCCGGCGAGATCAAGCTGCTGATGGAGACGGTCCGCAAGGACGCCCACCAGATGTCGGCGGACGCGAAAAATCTCGCCAATGCGCTGCGCTCCTCCTCGAAAGTGCAGGGCGACTGGGGCGAGCTGGTGCTGGCCTCCATCCTGGAACGGGCCGGCCTGCGCGAGGGCCATGAATTCTTCACCCAGCAGAGCGAGACGACCGAGGACGGGGCGCGCCGGCGTCCGGACATCGTCGTCGAACTGCCCGGCAAGCAGCGCCTGGTGATCGACTCGAAGGTCTCGCTGACCGCCTTCGAACGCTGCGTGAATGCCGAGGAGGAAGAGGAGCGCGGCGCCGCGCTGAAACAGCACCTCACCTCCATGCGCAATCACATCAAGGCACTGGGCGAAAAGGACTATGCGCAATTCTACGAGGGCGTCTCCTTCACCCTGATGTTCGTGCCGCTGGAGGGCGCCGCCTCGCTGGCCATGCAGAACGATCCGGACGTGACCGTCTATGCCTGGGAGCGCGACATCATGATCGCGACGCCGACCACGCTGATGATGGCCATGCGCACGGTTCAGAACCTGTGGACGATCGACCGTCAGAACCAGAATGCCCGCGAGATTGCCAGCCGCGCCGGCTCTCTCTACGACAAGTTCGAGGGTTTCGTCGGCGATCTGGAGAAGGTCGGCCAGCGCATCGATGCGGCCAAGGGCGCCTGGCACGACGCCAAGAACAAGCTGGTCGACGGGCGCGGCAATGTGATCCGCCAGACCGAGATGCTGAAAAAGCTCGGTGCCTCGACGCGCAAGTCGCTGCCGGACGAGTATATCGATGCGGCGGGCATGGACACCGAGGCCGATGACGAGGCGCCGGCCCTGTCTGCGCCGGACCGGCCGTCCGAAGCGGCGAATTCTTGAACCGTTAAGCCGCTGCGACTATTTTAAGGGCATGGCTATTCGCGAGATCATAACCGTCCCGGACCCGCGTCTGAAGGAAGTCTCCCAACCCGTCGACCGGGTGGATGACGACCTCCGCGAGCTGATGGACGATATGCTGCAGACGATGTACGCGGCCGACGGCATCGGTCTGGCGGCAATCCAGGTCGGCGTGCCCAAGCGCGTCATCGTGATGGATCTGGCCGGTCCGGACGAGGAGCCGAACCCGCGCTATTTCGTCAATCCGGTCCTGTCCGAACCGTCCGACAGCCTGCGCCCCTACGAGGAAGGCTGCCTGTCCGTGCCCGCCGTCTTCGACGAGGTGGAGCGCCCGGACCGCATCCGCGTGCAGTATCTCGACTATGACGGCAACGAAGTCGACGAGATCGCCGAAGGCATGTTCGCCGTGTGCATCCAGCACGAGATGGACCATCTGGAAGGCGTGCTCTTCATCGACTACCTCTCGCGCCTGAAACGCCAGCGCGCGGTCCAGAAGGTCAAGAAGGCCGAGAAGGAAAAGTCGCGCGACGCGGCTTAGGGGCTCCTGCTTCCAACGCGAAAGCGGTGTCTTCCCCCGCTCCCCGGCCCTCTCCCCAGGGAGAGGGAGGATGACCGTCGCCGGCATCAAGACCCCCTTCTCCCTGGGGAGAAGGTGCCCGAAGGGCGGATGAGGGGGAAATCCGGCACTCGGCCATGCGCGCACCTACCCCCGCCCGTGCGGCCGCTCCAGGTCCAGTTCCGGTCCCACCGGCACGATGCCGGTCGGGTTCACGCTCTCGTGGCTGGCGTAATAGTGCTTCTTGGCGTGGTCGAAATTGCACGTGTCCGCGATGCCGGGCCATTGATAGAGCTCGCGCATGTAGCCGGAGAGGTTGGGATAGTCCTCGATGCGCCGGATATTGCACTTGAAATGGCCGTGATAGACGAGGTCGAAGCGCAACAGGGTCGGCAATAGCCGCCAGTCCGCCTCGGTGGGCGTGTCGCCGGTCAAAAAGCGCTTGTCCGCCAGTATGCCCTCGATCCAGTCCAGGCTCTTAAAGAGCGGGCGGACGGCTTCCTCATAGGCCTCCTGCGAGGTCGCGAAGCCGGACTTGTAGACGCCGTTATTGACCGTCTCGTAGATGCGGTCGTTCAGCGCATCGATCTCTCCGCGCTTGTCCTGCGGATACCAGCCGCCCGGCTTGGCGCCGACCTCGTCGAAGGCGGAATTGAACATGCGGATGATCTCGGCGCTTTCGTTCGAGACGATGCGGCCGGTCTGCTTGTCCCACAGCACGGGCACGGTGACGCGGCCGGAATAGTCCGGCTCGCTCTCCAGATAGACCTGATAGAGGAAATCCTTGCCGAACAGGTCGTCGCCGACGATGTCTTCGCCGCGGTCTTTGAAGGTCCAGCCATTCTCGCCCATGAACCAGTCGACCACCGAGACGGAGATCATGTCTTCCAGGCCTTTGAGGGCCCGGTAGATCAGCGTGCGATGGGCCCAGGGGCAGGCATAGGCGACATAGAGGTGATAGCGGCCGGGTTCGGCCTTGAACCCGCCTTCGCCGCTGGGGCCGGGCTCGCCGTCCGGCGTCACCCAGTTGCGCAGTTTCGAGGCGGAGCGTTCGAAACGCCCGCCTGTGCTGTCAGTGTCATACCAGCGGTCCTGCCACTGGCCGTCGACGAGGAGGCCCATGGGGTGCTCCTTTCTTGTGCTTTGGGGCGGGGTGAAAAAGGGGACAGGTGGAATTTACGCAGCGCGTTAAATCCACCTGTCCCCTTTTTTCGCTAGAAACGGCCGGCCTGGAAATCGTGCACGGCCTGCTGCAGCTCGGCCTGGGTGTTCATCACGAAGGGGCCGTAGCGGGCGACCGGCTCCTTGATCGGCTTGCCGGCGACCAGGAGAAGGCTGGCGCCTTCGGGACCGGCGGTCAGTTCGATCGTGTCGCCATCTTCCAGCACGCCCAGATCGGGATCGCTTACCCGGCCCTCGCCGGAGGAGACCCTGCCCTTGTAGACGGCGATGAAGGCCGTGTGGTCCGGATCGATCGTCTCGGTCAGCCTGGCGCCCGGTTCCAGCACGATGTCGATCAGGGTGGGCTGGATCGAGACCGATTTCGCCGGACCTTCCGTGCCCGTCGAACTCTGCCCCGCCAGGACGCGCAGCGTGGTGCCGTCACGCGTCTCCACCGGAATCTCGTCCCGGCCGAACTCCTGATAGCCCGGATCGGTCATCTTCATGTGCGAGGGCAGATTCACCCAGAGCTGGAAACCCCACAGGCGGCCATCCTCCTGCTCGGGGATTTCCGAGTGCACGATGCCCCGGCCCGCCGTCATCCACTGGACGCCGCCGCCCTCGATGACGCCGGAATGGCCCTTATTGTCGCCATGGCGCATCTTGCCGTCGAGCATGATGGTCACGGTCTCGAAGCCGCGGTGCGGGTGGTTGGGAAAGCCGGCCATGTAATCCGCGCTGTCGTCGGAGCGGATCTGGTCGAGCATCAGGAAGGGATCCAGCTCCATCAGCCCCTGATGGCCGAGCATGCGGGTGAGCTTGACGCCGGCCCCGTCGGAGGTCGGCAGGCCGCGCGAGACCTTGGTGATCCGGCGCGTGCGGGTGAGGGTGTCGGACGCGGTCATGTCGATGCGCTCCTTGTCGTTTCGGGCCCGGCGGGCCCCTGGCTTGACCCCAAGATAGGGATGAAGCCGCCATGCACCCACCCGGCCCGGCGAAAAGGATTGTTTCCACTGCGTCACGGATGGGGCAGGTTGGGCATCCATTCGGGGAGATCGATATGAAATACCGGGTTTTGAGTCTGGCCGTGCTGGCTGTCGGCGCCTGTTCCGTGCAACAGGAGGCAGCACCGTCGGGGGATCTGTTCGAGCGGCTGAGCGCACATTGCGGCGAGGCCTATGAGGGCCGCGTCGTCAGCGAGGATCCGCGCGATGCGGACTGGGCTTCCCAGCGCCTGGTCATGCATGTCCGCGAATGCAGCGAAAACGAGATCCGCATTCCGCTGCATGTCGGCGAGGACCGTTCGCGCACCTGGGTGATCACCCGCATGGGCGAGGGGCAGCTGCGGCTCAAGCACGATCACCGCCACGAGGATGGCAGCGAGGACGTGCTCACCCAGTATGGCGGCGACACGGTGGAAACGCCCACGGCGCAGCGCGCCGAATTCCCGGCCGACGATTTCTCCCGCGAGCTGTTCGAGCGCGAAGGCATTCCCGCCTCCATGGAAAATGTCTGGTCGATCACTTTGACCGGCGACACCTTCACCTATGCGCTCGACCGGCCGGAGCGGCATTTCGCGGCGGAGTTCGACCTCACCGATCCGGTCTCTGCCCCGCCGCCGCCCTGGGGCGCGGTGGAGTAGGGGGGCAATCCAGACACCCGTCCTCCCCCTTGATGGGGGAGGTGGGCCGAGGCGCAGCCTCGGCTC
>Ga0207716_100453_pt1 | contig 15656 bp, 10 predicted proteins | sample TtaePargueraPR_FD_187739 | JGI IMG/M metagenome (GOLD analysis project Ga0207716, IMG submission 187739) | Aerobic enrichment media microbial communities from Bioluminiscent Bay, La Parguera, Puerto Rico - Tt and P2 (5) (SPAdes) | ecosystem: Environmental > Aquatic > Marine > Unclassified ... | reverse complement strand
CCCGCCGCAACGCTTCTGACGCGAAGCCCGGCGCGGTACACTCACCGGAATGCCGGGCGATTCGCGAGCGCATCGCGGGGACGAAACCGGGTCCGGCGGTGCGAGCCGGCGATCTGAGGGTGGAGCGATGGAAGTCTTCGAACGTTTCGCGAAAGCGCTGTCCGCCGACAGCGAGCGCCATGCGCCGGACACGCGGGACGTGCTGGCGGGCGCCGACGGCGATCCCGAGCTGGAGACCGCCACGCGCAGCATCACCGTTCCGGCCAGCTGGAGCGCCAATGCCGCCCAGACCCTGGCCGACCTTCTGACCACGCCGCGCCCCCTGCGCACCAAACCCAGGCCCGGCGTGAAGGTGATCGGCAGCCTCACCCCCCACATGGCCGACGACGAGACGCGCGTCACCGAGAGCGGGCTGGAAGCCGTCACAACGCGTCTGGCCGGATCGCTGGCCTGGTCGGCGGCCCGCCAGGGCGCCTTCGACACGCCGGAAACCGCCGAGGCCTTCGCCCGCGAACTCGCGGCGAGCCTGACCGGCCGCTATGTCGTGCCCGATGCCAATCTGCTCGCGGAAGGCGGTGTCGACTGGGCCTATGGCGACACGCCGGAGGCCCCCGCTGCCGCCGAGATGCCACTGCAGATCCGGGCAGCCGCCCGCACCGCGCCCGGCCAGCTGCGGCGCGTGGCCGAGACCGCCCTGCGCGGTTCGGTGCTGGAAGTCGGCGCCCGGGTGACCCGCGAGCGGCTGGAAGCCATCGGCGAGGCCTGCCGGCGCTGCTCCGGCGAGCCGGAAGACTGTTTCGATCCGCGCCGCAATGCCGCCCTCGCCCGCGCCATGCGCCGGGCGCTGAAGGACGGCGTGCCCGAGGAAGCCGTGGAGCGCGCCCTCTCCCTGGCCCGCCAGGGCACGGGCGACGACGCGCTGGGCGCGCTCATTCCCGATCCCGTGCCGCAGCGGAAGGCGCTCCTGCATATCCCGCCGGCCCTGGCCGGGGCGATCCGCGAGGACGAGGCCTGGAGTTTCGACGGCGATGGCGGCAGCGTCCGCGCCCGCGACTTCCGCACGGGTATTGCCCGCACCGTCTGGAGTTTCGGCACCCCCGCCCTGGCGTTCCACGAAAGCCCGGACACCGCCGGCCCGACGGTTTTCGTCAATCTTCCCGCCTTCCTGGACGACGAAAACCGGTTCGACGCCGACCTGATGTTCGACGCCGTGCGCTACTGGGCCGCCGCGCTGGCGCTCAGCGCCTCCAAGACAGCCCCGGCCGCCGGCACGATCAGCCTGACGGGGCTGGGCGCAACGCTGACCGCCTGCGGCCTGGCCTATGACAGCGAGGCCGGCCGCACGGCGGCCTCCGCCCTGGCGCGGCTGGCGACGCTAGGCCTGCGCGATGCGGCCGCCCGTACCGGCGCCGGCGCACCGGGCCTGGGGCCCGATCCCGATCTCGGCGCGCTGCCCGAAGCGCTCGGCGGCGTGGCCGACTGCCTGGAGGCCGCCGGCGAGCCCTTCCTGCCCAAGGCGGCCCTGGCCCGCCCGGCCGTCGTACTGGCCTGCGGACCGGCCGACCCGGCGATCGCGGGCCTGTTCGACACGGACAGCGACGGCGCGGCGCCGGTGACCGGCGCCACCACGACCTCCGACGACACGTTCGGCGGCGGGCGCGTGCTGCGCGACAGCGTGCGCCGGGGGCTGGAGACGCTGGGCCTCACGCCCGGCCAGATCGAGCAGGCCGAGGATCACGCTGCCGGCCACGGCACGCTCAACGGGGCTCCGGCCCTCTCCTGCGAGGCGCTTCTGGAACGGGGCGTTCCCGTGGAGGTGCTGGAACGGCTGGAGGACTCCATCGGCGAAGGCGCCTCCGTGCGCCATGCCCTCAATCGCTGGACGCTCGGCGACCGGGTGTGCCGCGAACTGGGCCTATCCAGCGATGTGGTCGAGGCGGAAGGCGCCTCGCTGTGCCATGCGCTGGGCTTCAGCGATGCCGACATCGCCGCGGCCGACCGCCATACCCAGGGCACGGGCGAGCTCTACGACGCGCCGGGCCTGGCGCCGGAGGTGCGGGCCGTGTTCGAGCCGGTCTCACCGGAAGGCCGCATGCGGATGGCCCATGCGGTGGAACAGCAGATCGAGGGTGCCTGCGCCATCTCGCTGGAGCTGGACGGCGACGCCACGATCGACGATGTGGCCGCGCTGATCGACACTGGCGCCGAGCTGGGCCTGCGCCAGCTCGACATGCGCCGGACCGCCTCCGGCCTGTTCGACCTGCTTCCCGCGATCGATTTCGACAAGGGCGACTATGCCGCCGAGGCCCAGCCCCAGGTCGAGGAACGCATCGTGGAACGCACGGTGGAGCGCGTGGTCGAGAAGCCCGCCGCCCGCCGCAAACTGCCCGACCGCCGCAAGGGCTATATCCAGAAAGCCACCGTGGGCGGCCACAAGGTCTATCTCCATACCGGCGAATTCGACGATGGCGAACTGGGCGAGATCTTCATCGACATGCACAAGGAAGGCGCCGCCTTCCGCTCGCTGATGAATAATTTCGCCATCGCGATTTCCATCGGCCTGCAATACGGCGTGCCGCTGGAGGAATATGTCGACGCCTTCGTCTATACCCGTTTCGAGCCGGCCGGCCCGGTGGAAGGCAACGACTCCATCCAGCAGGCCACTTCCATCCTGGACTATCTCTTCCGCGAGCTGGGCGTGTCCTATCTGGGCCGCGAGGATCTGGCGGAAGTCTCGCCTGACCGCGCCGACCCGGGCGGTCTGGGCAAGGGTGTGGAACAGGAAAAGCTGGCCCAGGAGGATGCGGCGAAGTTCATCTCGCGGGGCTTCTCCCGCGGCCAGGTGCCGGACAATATCCTGATGTTCGCCAATGCGCCGCGCAAAGCCGCCAGCGGCAGCGGCGACGGCGATGCACAGGGCGGGCATTACGAACTGGAAGACCACACGGTCAGCCGCGCCACATCGCGCGACATCGCCGCCTATTCCGGCGATCCCTGCCCGGAATGCGGTCATTTCACCGTCGCCGGCGGCGAGGAGGAAGCGCGCCTGTGCGATGCCTGCGGCTGGACGGATCCCGGCGCCTGACACGGGGTCCGGCGCACGGCTTGCTTGCCTGTCCCCTGGACAGCTCGGAGCGTTCCACAATGATACGGATTTGGCTTGCCGCACTTGCGATCCTGGCCCTCGGCGCAACAGCACACGCCCAGGATGCCGCCCAGATTGCCCGCGTCCAGTCGGGACAGTCCTGCACGCAGTGCAACCTCTTCCAGGCCGACCTCTCCTATCGCGACCTGCCGGACCTCGACCTGTCCGGTTCGCGCCTGCGCCAGGCGACGCTGGCCCTGGCGACGATGAACCGCACCCGGTTCGACAATGCCAACCTGTCCATCGCCAACATGTTCGGCGGCCGCTTCACCTCGGCCAGTTTCCGCCATGCCGATCTGAGCCGCGCCAACCTGGTGGGCGCCTATCTGCACAGCGCCGACCTGACCGGCGCCAACCTGTCCGGCGCCAACCTGTCCGGGGCGGAACTGGGCACCGCGCGCGGCCTCACCCAGGCCCAGCTCGATACCGCCTGCGGCGATGCCTCGACCGAACTGCCCGCCGGCCTGCATATCCCGCGCTGCAACTGACTGCGAACGCGGTTCGCGGACCGCGCCGGGCGGCTGGCCAAAGGCGTTTCATCTTCATACGATATGCGCCGGGGTTACTGTGAATTAAGTCGAACTCGCCCGTCGACTGCCGTATCTGAGGGGATATGCGGACACCGACACGCGTCATTTCGGCCCTTTTTGCGTTCACCTGTCTTGCGTCCTCGCCGGCGCTGGCGGGCGGCGATGGCGACCATCCGCGCCGGGGCCTGACGATCGGCGGCGAGTTCGAGAACTGGGACTTTTCCGACAAGAACCTGGCCGGCGCGGTCTTCATCGGCGCCAATTTCGAAGGCGCGACCTTCGCCGACAGCGAGCTGCCCGGCGTGACCATCGTGGAAAGCCGGTTCAACGACACCGACTTTTCCGATGTCGATATGCCCGGCTCGCGCCTGACCGGCGTTACCTTCTCGCGGGCCCTGCTGGACGGCGCCAATTTCTCCGCCGCGCGCATAGAACGGGTCAATTTCTCCTCGGCCGATCTCAGCGATGCCGATTTCACCGGCGCGGAAATGGTCTTCGTGACCTTCATCGGCTCCGATCTCGATTCCACGCTGTTCGCGAATGCGCGCCTGCGCCAGGTCAATTTCCTGCGCGCCAGCCTGACCGACACGAATTTCCGCGGCGCCGAGCTGCGCCGGGCGAACTTCTCCGAAGTCCACGGCGCCGACGTAAATTTCCGCAATGCCGACCTGACCGGGTCCAGCTTCGAACGCGCCGACCTCACCGATGTCGACTTCACCGGCGCCAACCTGGCCGGCACGAACTTCTCCGCCGCCCGGGTGGAGGACGCGATCGGACTGACCAAGGAGAACCTCTCCGGCGCCTGCGGCGACGACACGACCGAGCTCAATGGCGGGCTGCAGCTGCCCGTCTGCGGCGGCGACGGGCAGAACGGGCTCAGTCCGGCCCAGGAATACAATTACGTGCTGCGCTTCCGGGGCGATGCCGATGCGGAAACCGTGATGGAGCTGCAGGCGCTGGAAAACGCCCGCATCGAAGTCCTCTCCCAGATCGGCCAGGCGCTGGAAATCCATGCCGAGGACCTCGACCGGGAAGCCATTCGCGAGGCGACCAGCGAGGCCGTGCGCGAGATCGCCCGGGCGGAACGCGAGCTGCGCGCGATGCAGCGCGAACGCGCGGCCGAGCGCGCCGAGACCGAACGCGAGCGCGTACAGATGCTGCGCGAGGCTGAGCAGGACCGCCGGGAGCTGGACCGCGAACAGCGCGAGGCGGCCCGGGAGGCCGCCATCGAGGCGCGCCAGCTGCAAAGGGAGATCGAGCGGACCCGCAATACGGCCCGTTTCGAATTCCGCGTCGCCCCGCCGGATACGCCACACCCGCCGGAACCGCAGAACTAGCACCCATACCAACGAAAAACGCCGGCCCGAAAAGGGCCGGCGTTTCGCATCGGGTCGCACTGACGGGTTCTGTCAGTCCTTCTTCGGCTCGGTGACGATGCAGCGCAGGTGAAGCTCGCGCAGCTGTTTCGCCTCGACTTCGGCCGGTGCGTTCATCATCAGATCGCGCGCCTGCTGGTCCTTCGGGAACATCACGACTTCGCGCAGATTTTCCACGCCGGCCAGCAGCATGACGATGCGGTCGACGCCCGGCGCGATGCCGGCGTGCGGCGGGGCGCCGTAGCGGAAGGCGTTCAGCATGCCGCCGAATTCCTCTTCCACCGTGTCGGCATCGTAGCCGGCGAAGGCGAAGGCTTTCAGCATCACGTCGGGACGGTGGTTCCGCACCGCGCCGGAGGACAGTTCCACGCCGTTGCAGACGATGTCGTACTGGAAGGCTTTCAGCTTCAGCAGCGCATCGGCATCGGCCCCGTCGAATTCCAGGAATTCGTCCGGATCGATCTGCGGCATCGAGAAGGGGTTGTGGGAGAACTCGATCTTCTTGTTCTCCTCGTCCCACTCATACATCGGGAAGTCGACGATCCAGCAGAAGCGGAACGTGTCCTTCTCGCACAGGTCCAGCTCGGTGCCGACCACATCGCGCGCCTTGCCGGCGAAGCTGTAGAAGGCCTTCGGATCGCCCGCGGCGAAGAAGACGGCATCGCCCGCTTCCAGGCCGAGCTGCTGGCGCAGCGCCTCGGTGCGCTCCTCGCCGATATTCTTGGCGATCGGACCGGCGCCGACCACGGCGCCTTCTTCCTCGCGCCAGAAGATATAGCCCAGGCCCGGCTGGCCTTCCTTCTGGGCCCAGGAATTCATCCGGTCGCAGAAGGCACGGCTGCCGCCGGTCTTGGCGGGAATGGCCCAGACCTCGACCTTGGGATTCTTCTCGATCATGCCGGCAAACACCTTGAAGCCGGAATCGCGGAAGGTCTCGGTGACCTCCTGCATCTTGATCGGGTTGCGCAGGTCCGGCTTGTCGGACCCGTACCAGCGGATGGCATCGAAATACGGGATCTGCACGAAAGGCTCGTCCGGCACGTGACGGCCGTCGGCGAACTCGTCGAACAGGCCCTTCATCACCGGCTCGATCACGTCGAACACGTCCTGCTGGGTGGCGAAGCTCATTTCCATGTCGAGCTGGTAGAACTCGCCCGGCGCGCGGTCGGCGCGGGCGTCCTCGTCGCGGAAGCAGGGTGCGATCTGGAAATACCGGTCGAAGCCGGAGACCATGATCAGCTGCTTGAACTGCTGCGGCGCCTGCGGCAGCGCGTAGAACTTGCCCGGATGCAGGCGCGAGGGCACGAGGAAGTCGCGCGCGCCTTCCGGCGAGGAGGCCGTCAGGATCGGCGTCTGATATTCCATGAAGCCCTCGTCCACCATGCGGCGGCGGATCGAGTCGATGATCTTCGAGCGCAGCACGATGCGCTTGTGCAGGCTTTCCCGGCGCAGATCGACATAGCGGTGCTTCAGGCGCACTTCCTCGGACCAGTCCGGTTCGCCGAACACCGGCAGCGGCAATTCCTCCGCCGCCGACTGGATCGACAGCTCGGTCAGGCGCACTTCCACCTCGCCGGTCGGCAGGTTGGCATTCACCGTCTCGTCCGACCGCGCGATGACCTCGCCGGTCACCGTGATCACGCTTTCCACGCGCAGACGCTCGAGCGTCTCGAAGTGCGGGCTTTCCGGCTCCAGCACCACCTGGGTCAGGCCGTAATGATCGCGCAGGTCGACGAAGAGCAGACCGCCATGGTCGCGCTTGCGGTGGATCCAGCCGGAAATCCGGGCAGTCTGGCCGACATGGTCCTTGCGCAGCTGCGCGCAGGTATGGGTGCGGAATGCATGCATGGGTAAAGCGTCCGGGAACGGTGTTTGACAGGTGCCGCGATGTGCCGGTTTGCAGGGTGAAATGTCAAGCTGCGCGGGGTCTGGGGCGCAGTTGGCGGCGCCTCGATGCCGGCCTTCGACGATGCCCGGCCCAAAGCCGTGCCAGCGCGCTCCGTTTTCCCCGGACCCCGTTCCGGGGAAAACAGTGTGTGCGGACACGTCTCAGCCTATCCCGCAATCACCGTCATCCCAGCGAAAGCTGGGACCCAGATCGCGGAACGCGATGGGAGCGGGTTCGCGCATATCCTGCCCATAGCCCCGCACGGCTTTGAGCCAGAATTCCCAAGACCGCGCTTGTGAGGCTGGGCCCCAGCTTTCGCTGGGATGACGGTGTGTAAGCGCTTGGAATTGAGGCATGCCGAGCAGCCGGTTGAGGAGCAACTGCGCCGACGCGCTCTGCAAAGGCCCGAAAAAAATAGAAATTTTACTCCATATTTCCTTGGCTTACACAAACCCGCCCCATGTAAGTAATTATTCACTTGCAATTCTGCGAACGTCGTTTCATAAAATGCGTGAATGATCGTTCACACGATCTCGTAACGCAGGATGAGACAGCGATGACCGGATTGCTCAGACAGGGTCTGTTCGACGGGGTGGATGCCGATACCGGCGTGACGGCGAAGGACGGCACGACCAAGGCGCGGATCGAGCGCGCGGCGCTGATGCTGTTCGCGCAGCACGGCATGGACGGCGTGTCGGTCAAGCAGATCGCCGCGGCCTGCGGGATTTCCGACGGGGCGATGTATCGTCACTTCCCGTCCAAGGACGCGCTGGGCCGGCAGATATTCGAGGCGGTCCATGCCCGGCTGGAAGCCCTGGTGACCGACAATCTTGCGCCCGGCGCCTCGCTGGAGGACATCGCCCGCGCCCTCACCCGCGCCTATTGCCACCTGGCCGAGACCGACCCGGCGCAATTCGCCTTCCACCTCACCCACCGCAACTATTTCATCGCCGCCTCCGGCGATGGCGGGGCGAACCCGTCCAACCTGATGTCGGCCTGCGTCGTCGACGCCATGGAACGCGGCGAGATCCCGAAGGGCGATGCGGAACTCAAATCGGCGATGGCGCTGGGCGTGGTGATGCAAGCGGCGGAGTATTCGCTCTACGGCCGCCTGGCCAAACCGCTCACCCACTATGTGGACGACTTCACCCGGGCGATCATGGCGGTGCTGCACACCGCCTGACCCGCCCCCTCTTTTCGACTTTCATCCAGACAACAGCCAAAGGGAGGCCGTCATGCGGTCCTTCGTGTTCAACTGTGCCTACTGGTTCCTCTCCGGCGTCTACGCCGTCCTCTGCGCCGTGCTGGCGCTGTTTCCCGGCCGCCGCGTGCTGATGCACGGGCTGCGCTCCTACGGCCGCGCCACGGTGATCCTGATGCGCGTCGTGTGCGGCATCCGCATCGAGGTGCGCGGCACGCCGCCGAAAGACCAGCCCGTGATCATCGGCGCCAAGCACCAGTCCTGGGGCGACGGCATCGTGATGATGGCCAAGTGCGGCGACGTGAATTTCGTGTGCGGCGATCACATGCTGAAATACCCGCTGATCGGCTGGGTGCTGAAACGCTGCGGCGCCATCGTGCTGTCCAATGGCGGCGGCGGCGAGGCCCAGCAGAACCTGACCGACGGCATTGCCCGCTCCCAGGGCGAAGGCCGGCCGCGCCCCGTGCTGATCTATCCGGAAGGCCATCTCACCCCGGTCGGCGAAGGCCTGCGCTACCGCTCCGGCGTGTGGCGCCTGTCCCAGGCGCTGAACCGGCCGATCGTTCCGGTGGCCACCAATCTGGGCCAGTGCTGGCCGCAACAGGGCTGGACCAAATACCCCGGCACGGCGGTGATCGAATTCATGGATCCGATTGCGCCCAGCGAGGACCGCGATGCTGTCCTGGCCGAGCTGGAAACCCGTGTGGAGGCCCGCACCCGCGAGCTGGAGGCCGAGTTCGAGGCGCGATTTGCGCCCCGCCCAGAACACGCGCACTCTCGCCCCCGACCGGCCCGGAGCTGCGCATGAGACGCGGCCAGGGCCCGGCCATATCCGGGGAGTTTCATGCGATCGACAGTCTTCAACGTGCTGTTCTATGCGTGCCTGGCGGTCTTCGTGCTGATCGCCGCCGCCCTCACCCTGCAATCCTCGCCCGGCTCGATACGCGCGGTGATGCGCACGGCCTGCCGCACGGTCCGCGGACTGATGCGGTGGGTGATGGGGATCGAAGTCGAGGTCCGTGGCAAACCGCCAGCCGGACAGCCGGTGATCATCGCCTCGAAACACCAGTCCTGGGCGGATGGCTTCATGATGATGGCGGTAACCGGAGACATCAATTTCATCATCGGTACGGCCATCGCCAAATTCCCCCTGGTCGGCCGCATCGTCGCCCGCTCCGGCGCGACCATGGTCAATTCGCCGGGCGAGCGCGGCGCGGACCAGACGATGCAGGACGTGCTGCACCGTGCCGCCGACGATCCGCGCCCGCTGCTGATCTATCCGGAAGGCCATCTGGCCGAGGTCGGCGAGGCCCGGCGCTACAGGAAAGGGGTGCATCTCATGTATGAGACGCTGGACCGCCCCGTCGTGCCCGTGGCCACCAATATGGGCCTGCGCTGGCCGAAGAATGAATGGGCCAAACATCCCGGTCCGGCGGTGATCGAGTTTCTCGATCCCATTCCGCCCGGCCTGCCGCGCGATGCCTTCCTGCCGCGCCTGATGACCACCATCGAAACCCGCACCCGCGCGCTGGAGGCCGAAGGCCGCGCGTCCGGGGCTGCCGACACGGAGACAGTGTCATGAGTGCCAAGATCGCCGCCCGCCTGGTCACGCAGAAGCGTTTCCTGCCCCTGCTCGCCGCCCAGTCGCTGGGCGCGTTCAACGACAATTTCTTCCGCTACGCCCTGGTCACGCTGATCACCTTCGAGGGGCTGACCCTGTTCGGGCTGGACCGGCTGACCCTGGTCTCCGTCGCCGCCTCCATGTTCACCGTGCCGATCTTCCTCTTCTCGGCGGTGGCCGGCCGCATGGCCGACAAGTTCGACCGCACACGCATCATGCGCTTTGCCAAATTCGCCGAGATCTGGCTGATGGCGATCACCGCGCTCGGCTTCATCCTGGAACAGCCCCATTTGCTGATGGCGGCGCTCTTCCTGATGGGCACCCAGTCGGCCTTCTTCACCCCGGCGAAGAATTCCGCCCTGCCCACGCTTCTGGCCGACCATGAACTCGTGCCGGCGAACGCGCTGATCTCCGGCTTTTTGAATGTCTCCGTGCTGATCGGTATCGGCACGGGCACCTGGCTGGTCACCCAGGCCATCGGCCCGCAGGCCGTCGGCGGCGGGCTGGTTGTGATGGCGATCATCGGCTGGCTGGCCATCCGGCAATTGCCCGAAGCGCCCGCCTCGCGGCCGGACATGAAGCTGACCGTCAACTTCATCGCCGAGACGGTCCGCGTTCTGGGCCATGCGCTGAAGGCGCCGGACGTGCTGCGCCCGCTGATGGGCGTGGCCTGGTTCTGGATGCTGGCGGCCTCGATCATCACGCTGATGCCGGTTTTCACCGCCTCGGTGCTGGGGGCTGACGAAACGGTCGTACTGCTCTTTTCCGCCCTCTTCACCGTAGGCGCGGCACTGGGCGCGATGCTGTGCGGCGCGCTGAGCGGGGATGGCGACGCCCTGCCCTTCTCCATCGCCGGCGCGCTGGGCGTGGTCGTCTTCGCCGGCGATGTGGCGCTGCACACCTGGTCCAACCCGCTCACCCCGGAAGGCGCCGATCTGATCGCGGCGGACGCCTTCCTGGCCGACCCCGCCAATCTGCGCATCCTGATCGATCTCGGCATGGCCGCCGTGTCGGCCGGCCTCTTCGTCGTGCCGCTGCAGGCCATGGCCCAGCGCCGGGCGCCGGCCGAGCTGCGCGGGCGCCTGCTGGCGGCCGGCGGCATTCTCAACGCCGCCACGGCGACCGGCGGGCAATTCGTGCTGGCGGGCATCGCCGCGCTCGCCCTGCCGATCCAGACCGCCTTCCTGGTGATCTCCGCCATCAGCCTCGTGGCCGGTGCCGTCATCGCCTGGCGGCTGTCTTTGCGGTGGCGGCGTACCACCGACTCGCCTTCCTGATGGCCAAATCGCTCGCACCGCGCTAAACGGCCGATCCATGAACATCATTACGACGACAAAGGCCCTCGAAAAGGCCTGTGACGACCTCCTCCAGAACGAATACGTAGCCGTCGACACCGAATTCATGCGGGAGACGGTCTACTGGCCCCAGCTCTGCCTGATCCAGGCGGCGGGCGGCCCGACGGAAGTGATCATCGATCCGCTGGCCGAAGACCTCGATCTGGAGCCTTTCTGGGAACTGATGGCCGACGAGCGCATCGTGAAGGTCTTTCACGCGGCGCGGCAGGATCTGGAAATCTTCTTCCACCGTGGCGGCGACAGCCTGATCCCGCACCCCATGTTCGACAGCCAGGTCGCCGCCATGGCGCTGGGCCTGGGCGACTCGATCGCCTATGACGCGCTGGTCAAGGCGCTGCTGAAACGCCCGATCGACAAGGGGCCGCGCTTCACCGACTGGTCGCGCCGCCCGCTCTCGGACGCCCAGCTGGAATACGCCATCGCCGACGTCACCCACCTGCGCGATCTCTATCCGATCATGCTGGAACGGCTGGAGAAGAAGAACCGCACGGGCTGGCTCGCCGAGGAAATGAAAATCCTCACCAATCCGGACACCTACCGGCTCGACCCGGAAGAAAGCTGGCGCCGCATGAAGCTGCGCAAGAACGCGCCGAAATGGCTGGCCGCCCTGCGGGGCGCCGCGGCCTGGCGCGAGACCGAGGCGCAGACGCGCGACATGCCGCGCCAGCGCGTGATGAAGGACGATGCGATCTATGAGATCGCCAATGTCGCCCCGACCGCGCCGGAGCAGCTGACCGGGCTGCGTGCCGTGCCGAAAGGCTTCGAACGCTCCGCACCGGCCCGCCGCCTGTTCGAGAAGATGTCGGCGGCCCTCGCCGCGCCGGAATCCTATGCGCCGAAGGTGGAGAAGTCCGCCCCGCCGCCCCAGGGCACGGGCCCGACGGTTGAGCTCCTCAAGGTGCTGCTGAAATACGTCGCCGAAGAGGCCGGTGTAGCCCCGCGCCTGCTGGCCACGGTGCCGGATCTCGAACAGATCGCCATGTCCGACGAGGCCGATGTCGCCGCGATGACCGGCTGGCGCCGGGAAGTGTTCGGCGAACCGGCCATGCGCCTGAAGAAGGGCGAACTTTCGCTGACGCTCAAGGACGGCAAGGTCTGCGTCAGCGAGGTGAAATAGGCTAGGACGCGGTACCGGTTCTCAGCGTGCCGTCCCGGCGCTCCGCGTCGACATAGTCCACCAGCGCATCCAGCGTGAGCGGCCGGGCGAAGAGATAGCCCTGGGCCTGGTCGCAGCCGATGATGCGCACGGCCTCGAACTGGCGCTCGCTCTCCACGCCTTCGGCGACAGTGGTCATCTTCAGCGCCTTGGCGAGCGCATTGATCGATCCCACGATGGAGATGGATTGCGGCTCGCGGTCGAGCGGCTCCACGAAGCTGCGGTCGATCTTCAGCTTGTCGAAGGCGAATTTGCGCAGATAGCTGAAAGAGGAATAGCCGGTCCCGAAATCGTCCAGGCTGATCTTCAGGCCGATCTCGCGCAGGCTCTGCAGTACCGACAGATTGGCGTCGGTATCGGCCAGCAGGACGGATTCGGTGATCTCCACCTCGATCCGGCCGGGATCGACGCCATGCCGCGTGAGGGCCTCGACGAAGACCGACGCCAGGTTGGGATTGCGCAACTGCACCGGCGAGACATTGACCGCGATCCGCACGTCCGGGTCGATCCGGGCCGCCGCGGCGACCACCGACCGGATCACCCACTCGCCGATCGGCACGATCAGGCCGCAGCGCTCGGCGATCTCGATGAACCGGTCCGGCGGAATGGGGCCGCGCTCGGGATGGGTCCAGCGCAGCAGGGCCTCGCAGCCGGTGGTGCGGGCCCGGTCGATATCGATCAGCGGCTGGTAAAGCAGGTGGATCTGCCCGTCCTCGATGGCGGTCCGCAGATCGCGCTCGAGCTGCATCAGCTCCTGGGCCTCGATATCCATGGTGCGGTCGAATTCCACCACATGGCCGTGGCCGCTCGCCTTGGCGCGGTAAAGAGCGATATCGGCCTGGCTCATGACGACCTGGGCACTGGTATCGCCCTCGCCGAGATGGCGCACGCCCACACAGGTGGAACAATCCAGCACGGCATCCTCGATGGTGATCGGCAATTCCACCGCATCGACGATCTGGCGCGCCAGGAAGGGCGCGTCCCGGCTGCCCCGGGTCACCACCACCGCGAACTCGTCGCCGCCCATCCGGCAGACCGTACCCTTGCGGCCGACGACATGGCGAAGCCGGTCAGCGACGATGGTCAGCACCCGGTCGCCCACCGCATGGCCCATTGTGTCGTTGATCACCTTGAAACGGTCGAGATCGAGCAGGAGGAGGCTGCAGCCGCAATGGCTGTCCATGCACTGTTCCAGCTTCTGCATCAGCGTGCAGCGATTGCCCAGGCCCGTCAGGGAATCGTGGGTGGCCATGTATTCCACGCGCTCGGCGCTCTCGCGGGCCGCGGTGATATCGGAGGCCACGCCCTGATAGCCGGCGAACTGCCCATGCTCGTAGCGCGGCTTGCCGGTCAGGCTGACCCAGCGCACGCTGCCATCGCCGGACAGGCGGATCTCGTGATCGGAAAAACTCTCCTCCGCCGCCATCCGGTGGGCCAGCTCGCGGGCCGGTCCATCCTTCCGGAAGAGCTGGAGAAAGCCTGTCGAGCGCGTTCCGGACGGGGTGACGTGATCGGGATCGAAACGCGGCAGGCCGGAAACGATCCGGCCCTGCGCGTCCGTGCGCCAGAGCCAGTCCGACGCCGCCTCCTCGAAATCGTGCAGCAGAAGGCCGATCAGGTCGGCCTGCTGCTGGGCCAAGCGCTCGCCCTGCAGGCGGCGCACGAACTCGGCGTGGAACCAGCGCACGCTGTAGGCCAGGACGCCGGAATAGACGACGAGAAGCCCGGCGACATAGAAGTCCACCAGATCGGGGCTGCGGAACAGAGCGATCAGCGCGCCGAGCGTCAGCAGTCCGATCCACGCCAGGGCCGAACGCGGCAGGGTGCACAGCATGAAGGCGCCGCCACAGAGCATGCCCACGGTCACGGCCGTGACCGCGGCCTGGAAGGTTCCGGCCAGGGAGTCGTAGAACAGGATCGGGAAGGTTGCCCAGACCAGGGCCAGGATGGCGGTGTCGCGCAGATTGCGGCGCAGGCTGCGCGGCGAGGCCGTCGGGCGCCTGGGTCGGTTGCGGTGACGAATCCAGGATACCAGGTGGATCACGTTGGGCGCCGTGATCGCGGCGGCCCAGAACACGCTGAGCCACATCCGCTGCGTATGCATGAGCACGGCCGCGACGAGGATGGCATTGGCGATATTGGCGCACGCCGCTATCGGGCTGAAGCGCCGGAAGGCGTCCATCTGCCTTGCCCGGATCCAGCCGGCGTCGTCGTCCGCGATGGAGACGGGCGAGAACAGATATTCCCCGACGCGCTTGAACATGAATTCCGGTGCCTTGATGTCCCTTGAGGCCAGTCTGGCGCGGCAATCCCTTACAGGCGGAAAAGAAAGAGGGTTAAGGCGGGGCTTCCCGGACAGATAAATTATGACCCTGCCGGCCGGGTCAGACGTAGTCCACACGCCCTTCCCGGCCGATGGCGCGGGCCAGATTGTCGAGCAGCGAAAGCGAACGCTCGACATAGAGATCGCGCACGCTTTCATCGACGGCCAGGCGGACGGCATCGGGGGTGACCGACAGGTTGAACCGGTCGAGCAGGCGCGGCGCGCGGCCCGACAGTTTCGCCCCCAGGCGCAGGGCGCAGCCCATCATCTGGGCGACATTGTGCTGGTCCGCCGTGAGCAGGTCGAACTCCGCATGGCCCTCCAGCAGGGTACGTTTGCCCGCATAGCGATAATGCATCGCCGCCGCCAGGAAGGCCCGCTCGGCATGGGTGACGCCGGCAAAGGGCGCGTACAGAACGGTGTCGCGTGCCAGATCTGCGCGATGATCGGGATGGAAGCGCGCGCCCAGATCGGTCAGCCGAGCCGCCGCCTCCTGCAGGACACGGTCGCGCACCGGATCGAAGGCCGTCTCCACCTCCCGCATGGCCGGCGCGATCCAGGCGGCCAGGGCGCGCCCGAAGTCCGGCGCCGGCGAGGACGGGCGCGACATCGCTTCGGCACCGGCGATCAGCGGGTCAGTGGCCAGAAGATCCGGCGGCAGCCCGTCGGCCAGCACGCCCTCGCGCACGCCATAGGCGGAAAAGATCACCCGGTCGAAACCGCCATGGCGGATCACCCGGCGCAGCAGCAGCGCGGCATAGGGCAAGGTCGCGATACGGCGCGAGGACAGGCCGGGTACGCCCGTCAGGGACGCCGCGCTGAGCCGGCTGGCCAGACGTGCCAGTTCCAGCGCCTCTTCCGCACTCAGCTCGAACTGGTGGACGACGTGAAGCGGGTGGTCGAACCGGGCGAAGGCCAGTTGCGCCATGGCGCGCCAGGCCCCGCCGATCGCGTAGAAGGCGCCGCCCTTCCCGTCCAGCGCGCCGGCAAGCTGTTCGTCGATCGCGGCCTGCGCGGCCGCGCTGTCCAGCGTGTCGCCGCTCATGACCGCCTGCGGGCCC
>Ga0207716_100452_pt1 | contig 15678 bp, 15 predicted proteins | sample TtaePargueraPR_FD_187739 | JGI IMG/M metagenome (GOLD analysis project Ga0207716, IMG submission 187739) | Aerobic enrichment media microbial communities from Bioluminiscent Bay, La Parguera, Puerto Rico - Tt and P2 (5) (SPAdes) | ecosystem: Environmental > Aquatic > Marine > Unclassified ... | reverse complement strand
GGAGGCAGGCCTGCCGCTGGCAGCGCCGTCTGCCAACCGCAGCAATGCCGTCAGCCCGACGCGGCCCGAGCACGTGCTGGAATCCTTTGGCAGGGATGCGCCCCCGGTGATCGACGGCGGCGCCTGCGAAGCGGGGCTGGAATCGACCATCGTCGCGCTGGATCGCGAGGGAAGTTGGCGGCTGCTGCGACCGGGACCGATTTCAGCGGAGGAGCTGGCAGCGCTGCTCGGCCCCGAAGCCAAGTCGCGCGGCGCAACTATCGAGGCTCCGGGACAACTGGCGAAACACTATTCGCCCGGAAAGCCTGTGGCGCTGGGTATAACTTCGCCCGAAGCGGATACGTTCATGATCGGGTTTGGCGAGATTGGGGGCGATGTAAACCTCTCGCCCGGCGGCGACCTGGCCGAAGCGGCCTCGCACCTTTACGCGGCGCTGCATGCAGGTGCCGCCTCGGAAAAGGCCGCGATTGCAGTGGCGCCCATTCCGCATGAAGGCATAGGGCGGGCGATCAACGACCGGCTGCGCCGGGCTGCCGCCTAGTTTTCCGGCTCCACCGGCACACCTGGCAACAGTTCGTCGATCTCGCGGCGTGTGGCCACGGCTTCGCGGCAGGCCTGGTCGTCTCCGTCGAGGCAGTCTTCCTCGAGCTCGACCAGCTCTTCCTGCAGCTCTCCCAGCTGTTCCTCGCGCCTGCGGATCTCGCGGCCGCGTTCGCGGTCTGCCTCGTCCTGGCTGGTGGTGGCCCAGTCCGCCGCTTGCGAGGCGACGCGCACCGGCGCGGTCACGACGCCAACGGCAGTCCTGGCAATACAACCGCTCAGCGCCAGCGCGGCGAGCGGGGCGAGGATAAGGTAAGATCTGTGCATTTGCGGGCCCATGCCGGGGAGAGATGCCCCACCATGGACCCGCAAGTATCTGTTCGCAATGCTGTTTGCGGCGGATTGCGCGGTTTACGCGTCTTCGCCTTCCTCGCACACCAGTTCGCCCGAGCCGACCGAATCGACGCTGCAAGTGGCAGAGCCCGTTACGCGCACGGAGCCCGAGCCGACGATCGAGGCCTCGACAGTGCCGTCCGAGGCAAAGGCGGCATCGCCCGATCCGGCAATGGTCACTTCGCCGCGGTCGACCTGCAGGCCGTCGAGATCGGCGCTGCCGCTGCCGGCCACGGTCAGTTCAAGGCGTTCGGTGGAGCCGGACGCATTCACCGTGCCGCTGCCGGCGACAGTCACTTCCGCGCGTTCTGCCTCGATCCCGTCGGCAGTGATCGTGCCGGATCCGGCGATCACGATTTCCGGGTCGCCGCTCATGGCGTCGGTCGTGATCGTGCCCGAACCTGCCATCACCAGCGTTTCCGGCGCGGGCATGGTGATATTGACGGTGGCCTTGTCCTCGTCGTCCCAGTTGCCGTTTTCGCGGTGGATGCCCAGCGTGCCGTCGTCGAGCGCAAAGCGCATGCGGTCGCGCGCTTCGTCGCTGCCTTCCACGTCGATGGTGAAATCGTCGCCGCTGGTAATCACGACAATGTCCGGTGCAGCCAGGGCGACGTCGGTCGGCGCATCGCCGCTCATGTCGAGTTCTGCCAGCGGTACGCCTTCGCCCTCGAACTCGATGTTCACATTGTCACAGCCGGCAAGCCCGGCTGCTGCCACCATGGCGATGACCGGCATGACCTTGTCGAAAACTTTCCCGATGCCCATTCCCTACTCCTGTTTGTATGCGTATTAACGTAGCAATACAGCAAGGCAGGAGCAATCGCAAAGCCGTTCGTCGAGCGGGCTTGGTGGCTTGTAGAACGGGCAAACGAAAGGGGCCGCTCGCGTGCTGCGAACGGCCCCCTTGTATCTGCTAGGTCCTGTTCAGGCCCCTTTCGGTGCCCCTCAGGCGTCTTCGGTGTTCTCGTAATACTGCGGAGCATGCTCCTTCAGCACGTCGAGGATCTTGGTCAGCGCGGTCGGCTCGTCGGTCTTTTCCATCGCCGCCAGTTCGCGGGCGAGGCGGCTGGAAGCGGCCTCGAAGATCTGGCGTTCGGAATAGGATTGCTCGGGCTGGTCTTCCGGGCGGAACAGGTCGCGCGTCACCTCGGCGATCGACACCAGGTCGCCCGAGTTGATCTTCGCTTCGTATTCCTGGGCGCGGCGGCTCCACATGGTGCGCTTCACCTTGGGCTTGCCCTTCAGGGTTTCCATCGCTTCCTTCAGCGTCTTGTCGCTGGAAAGCTTGCGCATTCCGATCGATTCCACCTTGTTGGTGGGAACGCGCAGGGTCATGCGCTCTTTCTCGAAACGCAGGACATAGAGTTCGAGCTGCATGCCGGCGATTTCCTCGCTCTGCAGTTCGATCACACGGCCCACGCCGTGCTTGGGGTAAACAACGTAGTCGCCTACATCGAAGGCGGGCGCATTCGCAGCCATGGACATTCCTTTCTTTGGCGGGCACCGCAGCGAAAAGTCTCTCCACGCCGCCAAGTGAAGCGACGTCATGTGAAGAGCCAATTCTGTAGCTAGAAGCGGGGACCTGCCTTCCTATCCGCCTGCAGACACACAAGATGTCGTGCAGTTGGCGCAAGTATATAACAGATTCGTGTCCGAATTGCGAGTCTTGCAATTCCCGCGCCGGTGCATCGCTTCAGCAGCCTTCGTCCTGCACGCAAACGGCTGCCACTTCCGCCCCGAACAGCAGCGCATAGGACGACAGGTATAGCCAGGTGAGCAGCACGATCACCGCGCCCAGCGAACCATAGGTGGCGTTGTAACTGGCGAAATTGCCGACATAGAATCCGAAGCCCGCAGTCAGCAGTGCCACCGCCACACTGGCGAACACGGCGCCGGGCAGCACCTGGCGGAAACGGGGCGAAGAACAGTTCGGTACCCGGCGATACATCCAGGCAGCACCCAGCGTGCCGATGGCAGCCAGCAGGCCATAGGCGAGCACCTGCCCGATCTTGCGACCGGCCCCGCTTTCGCCGGTCAGCGATGTCGCCAGAGCCAGCGCGCCCACCACCACGCCCAGCACCAAGATGGCACCCAGCGTGATCGCCAACGCCAGCGCGGTGGCGCGCAGCAGGCCGCGCTGCTCGTCGTCGTTGAACGCCAGCGAGATCGCGGTCACCAGCGCCCCCGCTCCATTGCGGGCGCCGAACAGGGCCACGGCTAGCGACAGCAGCAGGCCGAACCCCTTGGCCGTGCCCGATGTTTCGACCATCGACTGCAGCTGCCCGCCGATCAGCTGCGCCGCCGATTGCGGCAAGCGCTGGGCCAGCGTGCGCAGGTGATCCGCCACCATCGCCGGATCGGCAAACAGGCCATAGATCAGCACCACCGCCGCCAGCAGCGGCACCATGGCCAGGAACGCGTAATAGGAAACGCCCGCGGCAAGCAGCGCGATGTTGTCTTCGCCAGCCGCCGCAAGGGCGCGTTTCAGCCTGTCAGTATACCCCATACCTGCCCAACGGCGGGAATGGGTAAAGGTTCAATCGCGTGGTGAGGATCAGTCGCCTTCGCCGGGCTCTTCGGAGAAGTACTTGTCGAACTTGCCCTCTTCGCCCTTGAAGTCGTCGGCATCGGCCGGCGGGTCCTTCTTCTCGGTGATGTTGGGCCATTCGGCAGAGAACTTGGTGTTCACTTCCAGCCACTTCTCCAGCCCGCCTTCGGTATCGGGCAGGATCGCCTCTGCCGGGCATTCGGGCTCGCACACGCCGCAGTCGATGCATTCCGACGGATTGATGACGAGCATGTTCTCGCCTTCATAGAAGCAGTCCACCGGACAGACTTCGACACAGTCCGTGTACTTGCACTTGATGCAGGCGTCGGTGACGACATAGGTCATGGGTAGGCGTATCCTTCAGTCTCGGCCCAGGGGGGCCGCGTTTCGCGCCCCTGCTATGGCGATAGATCGGCCAGCGTCAAGTTCCCGATAGTGCAGGCGCGCTTCTTTCGCCGGGCCGCGCCGCTGCGGCAATGCCGTGATGGCGATCACGCGCACTGTGCGGCCGATCGGCAGGGTGAGCACGTCGTCCACCGCAACCGCGTGGTCTGCGCGGGTGACACGTGCCCTGTTGCAGCGAATATGCCCTTCCTCGATCCAGCGCTGCGCCAGTGCACGGCTTTTGGCAAAGCGCAGCCGCACAAGGAGCAGGTCGAGCCGCACGTCACCCCTTCTTGAGTAGGTCCGCAAGGCCCGCAAAGGCCTTTCCGCCGTCGCCCCTGGGTTCAGGCGGTCGCCGCGGCGGGGCGTTCTTGTGTGGCTTGCCCTTGCCTTTCGGGCCAGACTTGCGCGGTCCGCTTCCCCCGCGTGCTGGGACGAAATCCTTGCGCGGGGCGCGCCATGTCCACGGCACGGGGCACGGCGGGCCGAACATGCCTTCTGCCAGGTCCACCGGCTGGCCGGGGCGAAAGCCGGCATCCTTCATCAGGCTGCGAAAGCTTTCCGGCAGCAGGCCCATGCTGGTGCCCAGCGCGGTGTCGACGGCGAACCCGCGCACACCCTCGCCCTGCGGTGCCCTTGCACGCTGATCGTGCGCGGCGCGGAACAGCTTTTCCGCCATGTCGATACGGATCGCTTGCTTGCCCGCGTGGCGATAACCGGCAGGCAGTCGCTTGCCGCCTTCGATCACGGCTTCCATCGCCTCGCGCACCGGGCGCGGATCGAGGCCGAGTTGGTTCAGCAACCGGCGCGGCGCGGGTTTCAGCAGCGCAGGCACGAACACGTCGAGCGAGCCGATGGTGACGCCAAGGCGGCGCAGGAACGGGCGCTTTTCCTTGGGCACGTGGGCAAGGCCGGCATCTTCGCGCCGGGTGGTGCCGTTACGGTCAGCCAGGGTCAGCAGCAGGGCGCGCACTTCGGTGCCGGCTTCGGGATCGGTGGCGGCATCTTCCAGCGCGCGCAAGGGGGCGAGCGGGGCGAGCTGTTCCTCCAGCCACAGCTCGAGCGCCTCCTGCAGGCGCGTGCGATGCGCGGGATCGAGCTGGCCCAGCTCCTTGGCCATGACCAGGCGCGGGCGGCTGGGGCTCTTGCCCTTTTCCAGCACGGCCACCGGCTGCTCGCCGCGCAGCACCTGCCCGTGTTCGATGCGCAGGTCGCCCAGCTCGTCGGCCACCAGTTTCTGCGCCTTTTGCGCCAGCAGGTGGGCCATGTGCTTTTCGGCAGCGGCAAGCATCAGCTTGCGCTCTTCGCTCGACGCCTCGGCATCGACCACGAAGCGGAAACCCTCGAGATGGCCGATCGCATGGCCTTCCACCGTCACCTGGCCATCGTCTTTCAATTCTACGCGCAAGAGCCCTGCATCCTTTCCCATACCTTTCATCAATACCGAGGTTCGCCGGTTTACGAAACGCTCCGTCAGCTTCTGGTGCAGCGCGTCGGACAATTTCGCTTCGGCGGCACGTGCCCGCGCGTCCATTTCGTCGCGCGCCAGCACCCAGTCGGGCCTTTGGCAGATATAGGCCCAGCTGCGAATACCCGACAGCCGCCCTTGCAGCGTGTCGATATCGCCTGCGGTATTGCCCAGCTCGGAAATGCGTGCGGCAACGAAGTCTGCACCGATATGCCCGCCTTTCAGGTCGCTCCACAGCCGGGCGACGAAACGCGCATGGGCATCGGCCCCCTGCTGGCGGAAGTCGGGCAGCTGGCAGGCCTCCCAGAAGCGCCGGACTTGCCCTGCTGTCGTGACGTCGCGGACCACATCGTCCTGTTCGGCCAGGCGCTTGAGCACGGCGAGGTCGATGGCTTCGGGTGCGGGCGCAAGGCCCTCGCGTCGCGGCTTTGCTTCGAGATCGCCGATCAGCACGTCCAGCGTGTCGAAGCGTGGTTCGGGTTCGCGCCAGTACAGCTTCGTGATCGGCGCGAATGTGTGATTCTCGATGGCGTAGATCTCGTCTTCGGTCAGCTCCAGCGGGGCACCGCGCCTGTTGCCCGACAAGGTGCCGAAGGTGCCGTCGGTCTGGTGCCGCCCGGCGCGCCCGGCGATCTGTGCCATTTCCGATGGGGTCAGCCGGCGCTGGCGCACGCCATCGAATTTAGACAGCGCGGCGAAGGCAACATGGCGCACGTCGAGGTTGAGGCCCATGCCGATGGCATCGGTGGCGACGATGTAATCCACCTCACCGGACTGGAACAATTCGACTTGCCGGTTTCGCGTTTGCGGTGAAAGCGCCCCCATCACCACGGCGGCCCCGCCACGAAAGCGCCGCAGCAGCTCCGCCACCTGGTAGACCTGCTCGATGGAGAAGGCGACGATCGCACTGCGCGGCGGCAGGCGTGAAAGCTTGGCGCTGCCGGCATGGGTGAGCGTGGAAAAGCGCGGGCGCTCCTCCACTTGGGCTCCGGGAAGCAGCTGCCGCACCATCGGCTCCAGCGTGGCTGAGCCCAGCAGCATGGTTTCCTCGCGCCCACGGGCATTCAGCAGGCGGTCGGTGAAAATGTGCCCACGCTCGCGGTCGGCGCCCAGTTGCGCTTCGTCCAGCGCCACGAAGGCCTTTCCGCCCCCGTCACGCGGCATCGCCTCTGCCGTGCACAGGTAATAGCGCGCGGTCGGCGGTTCGATCCGCTCCTCGCCGGTGATCAGCGCACATTGCGCCTCGCCCTTGAGGCGGCAGACCTTGTCGTAGACCTCGCGCGCCAGCAGCCGCAGCGGAAAGCCGATGGCGCCGCTGGAATGGCCGCACATGCGCTCTATCGCGAGGTGGGTCTTGCCGGTGTTGGTGGGGCCAAGGATGGCACGAATCCGGCTGTCGGAGTGGGGCGGTGACACAGTGCCGACAGACATGGCGATTCCGCACGGCGGGCGCAACCGGACTCGGTTCGGCGCTGCGGAGACTCGATTCATCGACGTTAAGGGCAAATTTACTTTATTGCGGCACGCTTTCGGACAATTACCTAGGGCCATTACCGGGTCGCGCCGTTTTCCTGTCGGAGTATCGCGGTTCGACCATCGAGGAGGGCGCGTTGTTCACCGATCGCGACAGTGCCGGACAAGCTGCAGCTGCGGGCGATTATCCGCCCGCAGACCTGTCGCTGGCGCATGTCGTCGATGACGGTGCAGGCCGCCGCAAGCGCCACACGCGCGATGCCTCCACCCTCGCCGAAACCACCGGCAGCTGGCGCGCGGCGCTATCGGCCAAGCTGTCGCGTGCTGACCTGGCGCCCGACCTTGGCGCCGATATCGGATCGCGCCGCTGGCTGCGCGGGGTCGCCACGCTGATCGGGCTTTCCGCCATCGCCATTGCCGGCTGGCCGGGCTTTTCCGCTGTCGAGGCCGCGCCTGCCATGCGCATCGATGACCGTGTGCGCGACGAATTCCGCAGCCAGATGATCCTGCCGCTGGCGCTGGGCGCCGATTCCGGGCGTCGCATGGGCGCGACCATGGCGGTCTCGCCGCTGGCTGCCGCGCCCGAGCGCCCGCGCGTCGACCTTGTGGCCACGCTGGCGCAGGGCGACGGTTTCGACCGCATGTTGCGCCGCGCCGGTGTCAGCGCGGACGAAGCTACGCAGATCGCCGGCATGGTAAGCGAAGCGGTGGACCTGGAATCGATCGAACCCGGCACGCAGGTGGACATCACCCTGGGCCGCCGCGCTGGCCCCGATGCTCCGCGCCCGGTCGACGCGCTGTCGTTCCGCGCTCGATTCGACTTGCAGCTGGCGGTGGAACGGCGCGACGGCAAGCTGGTGCTCGATCCGCGCCCGATCATGGTCGACACCACCCCGCTGCGCATCCGGGCCAAGGTGGGTGACAGCCTCTATCGCTCTGCCCGCGCCGCAGGCGCGCCGCCCAGCGCGGTGCAGCAATTCCTGCGCACCATCGGCACCAATCTCGACGTGAACCGCGAAATCGCCGCGACCGACGAGTTCGACATGATCGTGGAATATCGCCGTGCCGCCACCGGCGAAGTGGAAGTGGGCGACCTGCTCTATGCCGCGATCATCCGTGACGACCGGCCGCGCAAGCAGATGATGCGTTTCGGCCGTGAAGGCCAGTTCTACGATGCTTCGGGCGAAGGCGTGGTGCAGGAAGGGCTGATCGCCCCGGTGCCGGGCCGCATTACCTCGCGCTATGGCATGCGTCGCCATCCGATCCTGGGCTATCGCCGCATGCACTCTGGCCTCGATTTCCGTGCCCGCCATGGCACGCCGATCTATGCCGCCACCGATGGCACGGTAAACTATGCCGGGCGCAACGGCGGCTATGGCAACTACGTGCGCATCCGCCACGCGGGCAACCTCGCTACCGGCTATGCCCACATGAGCCGCATCGCCGTGCGCAATGGCGAACAGGTGCGCCGTGGCCAGGTTATCGGCTATGTCGGCTCGACCGGCCTCTCCACCGGGCCGCACCTGCACTACGAAATGTATCGCGGCGGGCAGAAGATCGATCCCTCCAGCGTCCGCTTCGTGAATCGGGCGCAGCTGTCGGCATCCGAGATGGCCAATTTCCGCGAACAGCTGGTGCGCCTGCAGATGGTGGAGCCCGGTGCTGCCCTGGCAGACCTGCCGCCCGATCCCTCGCTGGCGGAAGAGCCGGTGCGCGAGATCGACCGCATCGAGAACCGCCAGCGCGTCACCTGAGCAGCCAATTGCCCCGGCTCCGATTGCTCAACGGGCGCTTTTCCGGCAGAGGAGGCGCACGATGACCCGCAGCTATCCCAACACCCGCCTGCGCCGCACTCGTGCCAGCGCATGGAGCCGCGCGATGCACCGCGAAACGGTGCTGACAGCCGCAGACCTGATCTGGCCGCTGTTCGTTACCGAAGGCCAGGGCGTGGAAGACCCCGTTGCCAGCCTGCCCGGCGTATCGCGCTGGTCGGTCGACGGCATTGCCGCGCGCGCGAAAGAGGCGGTCGAGCTGGGCATTCCCTGCATTGCGCTGTTCCCCCACACGCCTGCTGACTTGCGCAGCGAAAAGGGTGACGAAGCGCTCAATCCCGATAACCTGATGTGCCGCGCGATCCGCGCGATCCGCGATGCCTGCGGCGAGGATATCGGCGTGCTCACCGATGTCGCGCTCGATCCCTACACCACGCATGGGCAGGACGGGCTGGTGGACGATTCCGGCTATGTCGTGAACGACGATACCGTCGCCGTGCTGGTCGACCAGGCGCTGAACCAGGCCGAGGCCGGCGCCGATATCATCGCCCCGTCCGACATGATGGATGGCCGCGTGAGGGCGATCCGCATGGCGCTGGAAATGGGCGAGCACGCCAATGTCCAGATCATGAGCTATTCCGCCAAGTTCGCCAGCGCCTTCTATGGCCCGTTTCGCGATGCCGTGGGATCGAGCGGCGTGCTGAAAGGCGACAAGAAAACCTACCAGATGGATCCCGGCAATGCGCTGGAAGCCCTGGCCGAAGTCGAGCTGGACCTGGCCGAAGGCGCCGACAGCGTGATGGTGAAACCGGGGCTCGCCTACCTCGACCTGATCTGGCGAGTGAAGGAGCGTTTTGAGGTGCCTGTCTTCGCTTACCAGGTCAGCGGCGAATATGCCCTGATCGAGGCCGGTGCCGCCGCCGGGCTGGCAGACCGCGACGTGCTGCTGATGGAAAAGCTGGTGGCGTTCAAGCGCGCGGGCTGTTCGGGCGTGCTGACTTACCATGCGCCGGTAGCGGCACGTATCCTCAATGGCTGAGATGGAAGCCGACTTCCGGTACGAGACCGAGCGCCTGGTGCTGCGCGACTGGCGTTCGCAGGACTGGTCGCGTTTCTGGCAGCTGACCAACACCCCTGCGGTGATGCGCTGGCTGGGCGGCGTGGCGGACGAGCAAACCCGCCAGGGCGCAATGGAACGCGTCGAAGGTTATCGTCGCAAGCACGGCCACACCTTCTGGGTGCTGGAACGCAAGGCCGACGGCGGCCACCTGTCGGGCGAGATGCTGGGCTTTTGCGGCCTGAAATGCGCCAATGTCGAGCATTCACCCGTGTTCGGCATGGTCGAGGCCGGCTGGCGCATGCGCGAGGACGCCTGGGGCCATGGCTATGCCAAGGAAGCGGCCACGGCTTCGCTCGATCTGGGCTTCAACCGCTTCGGCGCGGAGGAGATCATCGCCCTGACCGTGGACGGCAATACCGCCAGCTGGGGCCTGATGCGCAAGCTGGGCATGCGTCGCCGCGAAGACCTCGACTATGTCGACGACCATTATCCGCCAGAACTCAACCCCACCATCGTCTACCTGATCACCGCGCAGGAGTGGGCGCAGCGCCGCGATGACTGATCCAGCGGGCAATCCGCGCCGCTGGCTGTTCACGCTGGCGATCTTTGCCGGCAGCTTCCTGCTGTTCCTGGTGCAGCCGATGGTGGCGCGCATGGCCCTGCCGCGCCTTGGCGGTGCGCCCAATGTCTGGAACAGCGCCATGCTGGTGTACCAGGCGCTGCTGCTGGCAGGCTATGCCTATGCCCATGCGATCGGCCGCTTCACGCTGCGCCGGCAGGGAATAATCCACCTTGCCGTGCTGGCGCTGGCCGGACTGACCCTGCCGCTGGCGCTGGCCCCGCTTTCCCCGCCGCAAAGCGGATGGGAAGTGGTGTGGGTGCCCTGGCTGTTCCTGCTGACCGTAGGCCCTGCCTTTTTCGCGGTGTCGGCGCAGGCACCGCTGGTGCAGCGCTGGTTTGCCGCGCACCCGCACGCCGGGAATCCCTATCCGCTCTATGCCGCCAGCAACCTTGGCAGCTTTGCCGGGCTGCTCGCCTACCCCTTGTTGGCAGAGCCGCTGCTGCCGCTGGGCGCGCAAAGCTGGGCGTGGACGCTGGGCTATGTCGCCATGCTGGGGCTGGTGGCCTGGGCCGTGTTCAGCCGCCGCGACGTCACCTTCGAAGAGGCAACCGCAAGGGACGCAGAAGCAATCGGCTGGCAACGCAAGGCCCTGTGGCTGCTGCTGCCAGCCGTGCCTTCGGGCCTGATGCTGTCGACCACCACATTTCTCACCACCGATATCATGGCGATCCCGCTCTTGTGGGTGATCCCGCTGGGGCTCTACCTGCTCAGCTATACCATCGCCTTTGCCGCCAATCGCGGCCCGGCGCAGGTGTTCCTGTTCCTCGCCCCGCTGGTGCTGCTGGTAGACGGCGGGCTGGCGATCTTCGCTGCCGGCCGGGCAGACCTGCTGGCCGCGGCGGCCAGCGTGATGCTGCTGTTCGTGGTGGCCACGGCCCTGCATGCCCGCCTGTACGATTTGCGCCCCGGCCCGGCGCGGCTTTCGCAGTTCTATCTGGTCATGGCAGCAGGCGGCGCGCTGGGCGGCGTGTTTACCGCCATTATTGCCCCTGTCCTGTTCGACTGGACGTGGGAACACCCGCTGTTGATCCTCGCTTCCGCCGCGCTGATCCCGCTGGGCGCCTGGCGTGGCCTGGTGCGCCTGATCACGAAAAACCCGCAAACCGTGCGGGTGGTGCTGATCGTGGGCCTGTTCCTCATCTTCAACGCCGCGTTGCTGCTCTACACCCGCGTGCAGGCGGAAACCGCGCTGACCTGGGCCGATTGGGCCGGGCTGCTGGTGATCCTGTTCCTGGCCATGCTGCTGGCTGCGCGGCGGCTGTCCTTCGTGCTCGCCTGCGCGGCGCTGCTGCTGTCGCTGGGCGGGCTTACCAACCTGCGCGCCAGCCTGGGGGGCGAGCGCGAGCGCAGCTATTTCGGGATCTATTCGATCACCCAGCGCGGCGACGGCGACAAGGTGCTGATGCATGGCACCACCATCCACGGCATCCAGCGCAGCGGCGCGGACTCGCGTGAGCCCACGGCCTACTACGGGCGTTCTTCGGGCGTGGGGCTGGCGCTGGCCAATGCGCAGGCCATTGTCGGGCCCGATGCCCGCGTCGGCGCCGTTGGCCTGGGGGTTGGCACGCTGGCCTGCTATCGCCAGCCGGGCCAGCGCTGGACCTTCTTCGAGATCGACCCAGCCGTGCTGCACTTCTCCCAAGCCGGGGAGTTCACCTTCCTCCGGCAATGTGCGCCCGAGGCGCGCATTTTGATAGGCGATGCGCGGCTGCGCATGGCGGACCTGCCGCCCGCCAGTTTCGACGTGCTGGTGATCGATGCCTTCTCCTCCGACGCCATCCCGCTGCACCTGCTGACGGCAGAAGCCATGGCGATCTACGAGCGCGCGCTGGCGCCGGGTGGCTTGCTGTTGCTGCACACCTCCAACCGCTATGTCCGGCTGGAGCCGGTGGTGGCGCGGCTGGCTGAGGCGCGGGGGCTGAATGCCATGGTCTGGCAGGACGAGCCGGTGCGTCGCAACGACCTCTATTCCTCCACCTGGATTGCGCTGTCGCCTTCGCGCGCGCCGCTCGATGCGCTATCCACCACCGCCGACTGGCGCTTGCTGGTGGAACCCGAAGGGCCTTTGTGGACCGACGACTATGCCTCCGTGCTGCCCTATCTCGTGTGGGAGAATTTCCTGTGACCCTGACTTCCCGGATCGTTGGCGATCCCCGCTTTCCCGGAGCCACGATCATGCCTTTCGAAGGCAAGGTGCCGCAGATCCACGAAAGCGCCTTTGTCGCGCCCGGTGCGCGGATCATCGGCGATGTCACGATCGGCCCTCAGGCCAGCGTGTGGTACAACTGCGTGCTGCGCGGCGATATCCATCGCATCGTGGTCGGTGCGCGCAGCAACGTGCAGGACGGCAGCGTCTTCCACGTCGAAGGGCCGCGCCCCGATACCGATGGCGAGCCGACCATCATCGGCGAGGATTGCGTGATCGGCCACATGGCCGTGGTGCATGGCTGCCAGCTGGACAATCGCGCCTTCGTCGGCATGGGCGCCGTCGCCATGGACGGCGCGCGCATTGCCGAAGGCGGCATGCTGGGGGCAGGCGCGCTGCTCAGCCCCGGCAAGCAGATCGGCAAGGGAGAGATCTGGATCGGCCGCCCGGCGAAGTACTATCGCACGCAGGACGAAGCGCAGATCGCCAAGATCCGCTTCCAGACCGAGCGGTATTGCAAGCTGGCGCAAAAGCACCTGGCACAGCTGCGTGGCACGCCCGAAGATTGATCTGCCCTCCGCGCAGGAGCTGCGCGCCCTTGCCGATGGCGAGGGGCGGCTGGCCGTGTGTGTCACCCCGGGCGCGAAGACCGAAGGCGTGGCGATCAAGGGCGGGCAAGTGCAGGTGAAAGTGCGGGCCAAGCCGCAGGACGGCGCCGCGAACGCGGCAGTCGCTTCGCTGCTTGCCAGGGCGCTGGGCACGGCCCCTTCGCGGATCGAACTGTTGCGCGGCGCAACTTCGCGCGAAAAGGTGTTCCGGATCGACGGCTAGGCCGGCTCCACCACCATCGCCTGCGCCATCATGTCGAGGCGTTCGGCCATCATCCTGCCCAGCTCGCGGTTTTCCGGCCCGCAATCGGCGATGGCGCGCGCCATGGCGTCAGACCATTGCCCGGCAGTTTGGCGCGACACGCCAAGATCACGGTGCGCGCTCATCATGCACTTGCCGGGGTTTTCCTCGAACCAGTCACGCGGGCCACCCGCCCAGGCGCACAGCCAGCCCGTCAGCGAATGGCGCATCGGGCCAAGGTCCCGCGCATGCATCGCGCGCAGCGGCGCATATTGCGCCTCGCTGTCCATCAGGTCGTAGAAGCGATTGACGATCCTTGCGATCACTTCTTCCCCGCCCAGCGCATCGTAGGGCGTAAGCGGTTTGCCGGTTTCGGCATTCATGTGCGGATATCCTCCATGCGCGATTCGTCGAGCCTGTCCATGCAGGCGGTTCGCGCCAGCGTCCTTGATGCGGCGCAAAGCCTAGTCGCGGATGAGTGCCCGCAGCGTTTCGATCCGGTCGGCTTCGTGCACCGGCTTGTCCCAGCGGATGCGGTGGATGCGCGGGAAGCGCATGGCGAGCCCGCTCTTGTGACGCTTGCTGGTGTGCACCGAATCGAAGGCAACTTCGAACACCAGCGTGCGCTCCACCTCGCGCACCGGGCCAAAGCGGTTGAGCGTGGTCTGCCGCACCAGCCTGTCGAGCTTCTTCAGTTCGGCATCGGTGAAGCCCGAATAGGCCTTGCCCACCGGCAACAGCTCCGCGCCGCCGGTGCCGTCCGGGTCGGGCTCGCCGTCCCAGCAGCCGAAAGTATAGTCTGAATAGAAGCTCGATCGCTTGCCGCTGCCGCGCTGGGCATACATCAGCACGCAGTCCACCAGCAGCGGATCGCGTTTCCACTTGTACCACAGCCCGGTCTTGCGGCCGGGGACGTAGAGCGAATCGCGCCGCTTCAGCATCAGCCCTTCGATGGCCTCGTCGCGCGCGCCTTCGCGGATCTGCGCCAGGTGCTCGAAATCGCGCGCTTCCACCAGCTGGCTGAGGTCGAAATGGCTTTCGGGCAAGCGCGGCATCAGCGCTTCCAGTCGCGCGCGCCGCTGCGTCCACGGCAAGTCGCGCAGGTCTTCGCCATCCAGCATCAGCACGTCGTACAGTCGCACGAAGGCCGGGCTCTCGGTGAGCATTTTCTTGCTCACGGTCTTGCGCCCCAGCCGTTGTTGCAGCGCGTTGAAACTGGCCGCGCCGCCGGCCTCGCCGCCCTGGTGTGCGCCGCGCACCAGCAGTTCGCCATCGAGCACGGCGGGAAGATCGAGCGCACCGACCATTTCCGGAAAGCCGGCGCTGATATCGTCGCCGCTGCGCGAATAGAGGCGCGTCTCGCCTGCCACGTGCACCAGCTGCACGCGGATGCCGTCCCACTTCCACTCCGCCGCATAGTCGGCAAGATCGACCACGGTGTCTTCCAGCGGGTGCGCGAGCATGAAGGGGCGGAACAGCGGCATGTTGGCGGTGTCGGGCGGGTCTGCGCCATCCGCCGCCCAGCCGAACAGCTCGGCATAGGGCGGCTCCAGCGCGTGCCAGTACTCCTCCACCTCGTCCACCGGCACGGCGAAGGCCTGGGCAAAGGCCAGCTTGGCGAGGCGGCTGGACACGCCGATGCGCATGCCGCCCGTCGCCAGCTTGAACAGCGCATAGCGGCCCGCCGGGTCGAGCCGGTCGAGCAAGGCGGGCAGTTCGCTCATCACGGTGACCCGCGTCATGCCTGCCAATGCTGCGACCGCTTCGCTGACCGTGGGCGGCGGCGCGACGTCACCGAGAGGCTCCGGCCACAGCAGGCTGGCAGTCTCTGCCGTATCGCCCACGAAATCGCGGCTGAGGCTCCACAGCACCGGGTCGACCCGCTCCTTCAGCAAGGCGCGGATGGTGGAGCTTTTCACCGCCTTGAAATCGAGGCCATCGGTCAGCGCGCCAAGCGCCCAGCCGCGATCGGGATCGGGCGTGGCGCGCAGGTACTCCGCGATCAGCCGCAGCTTTTCGTTGCGGCTGCGGGTATAGACCAGCGCGTCCAGCAAGGCGGCGAACTCTTCCACGCTCAGTCGTCCTCGTCCTCGTAGCCGACCAGCGCCAGTGCGCGGGCGCGGCGCTGGTGCAGCTGGTGCCAGCGCAGCAAGGCTTCCTCGCGCCCATGGGTGATCCAGGTCTCGTAGGGGTCGACTTCCTCGATGGTGCGGGTGAGCTCGTGCCAGTCGGCATGGTCGGAAATCACCAGCGGCAGCTCGACGTTTCGCTGGCGTGCCCGCTGGCGCACGCGCATCCAGCCTGACGCCATGGCGGTGATGGGATCGGGCAGGCGGCGGCTCCAGCGATCGTTCAGCGCCGATGGCGGGCAGACCACGATATGGCCGCGCATGGCATCCTTGTCGTGATCGGAAACCAGTCGC
>Ga0207716_100451_pt1 | contig 15689 bp, 16 predicted proteins | sample TtaePargueraPR_FD_187739 | JGI IMG/M metagenome (GOLD analysis project Ga0207716, IMG submission 187739) | Aerobic enrichment media microbial communities from Bioluminiscent Bay, La Parguera, Puerto Rico - Tt and P2 (5) (SPAdes) | ecosystem: Environmental > Aquatic > Marine > Unclassified ... | reverse complement strand
CTCGGCAATGACCTGGATCCCCAGTCTTCTTGCCATCTCGGTAATGGCTTCAATGATCGCCCGGTCATTGTCATCCGATTCCAGATCGCGGATAAACGAACGATCAATTTTCAGGTAATCCACATCCAGTTCTTTCAGGTACGACAGCGAAGAATAACCGGTGCCGAAATCATCCACTGCGATCTGCACATCGGCCTGGCGCAGTCTTTTAAGCAGTTGGCGGCCTTCAGCCTGTCTCTGCATTAACACGCTCTCGGTAATTTCCAGCGTGATCTGGCTGGCGTTGATACCCTGCGCTTTGATGAAGGCCAGCCAGTCAAGCCGGCCGCGTTGATTACCGAAATTGTGTGCAGAGCGGTTTACAGAAACGTAGACATCGCCAACACCGCGAACCTGCCAGGCTTTAATCTGCCGGCAAACCTGACTGAATACAAAGTCATCGATCTTCTCGATCATACCCATTCGTTCAGCCTGGGGCAGAAATTCCGCCGGTGGGATCAGCCCGCGTTCAGGATGGTTCCAGCGGACCAGCGCCTCAGCACTGATGACAGCGTCCTGGGTACTGGCAGGAATCAGAGGCTGATAATAAACTTCAATTTCGCCTTTCTCGATAGCCGCTTCAAGCTCATTAAGAATAAAGGTTCTCGAACGCCAGTTGGACTCCAGCTCCGAGGTATAAAATTTAAACGCACTGCCACCCATATCTTTGGCGGCATACATCGAGCGGTCGGCATTCTGAATCAACATGCCGGTTTCCAGCGCATCATCGGGGTAGAAAGTGACCCCGATACTGGTCGTTACCCGTAGCGTTTGTTCCTTGATCGTAATCGGCTTTTCTATCTCGGTGATCAGTTTACGGGCGATATTGACCGCATCACTCTTATTGTCGAAGTCGCTGAGAATAATAGTGAATTCATCACCGCCCAGTCTGGCGACCGTATCCACCTCACGAACACAGTCCTGGATCCGCACTGCCATCTGTCGTAACAACTCATCACCGAACTCATGCCCCAGGGTGTCATTCACATCCTTGAATCTATCCAGGTCCAGAAACATCAGACACAGCTTTTCATTATCACGGTGGGCACGGCGGATTGCCTGCTCCAGGCGGTCTGTAAACAAGCGGCGATTGGGCAGCTCGGTCAGCGTGTCATAGTTGGCATGACGTTCAATCGTCGCCTGCGCCTGTTTAACCTCTGAAATATCTGCAAACACGGCCACCATATTAGTGAGATTGCGCTCGGTATCGTAAACCGCAGACATCGATAAGTAGGCGGGGAAGGCTTGACCATTCTTATGCTGGCTTTGCACTTCACCGCGCCAGATACCATCGGTATTCATGGCCTGCCAGAAGGCTTCTGAAAACTGCTGATAATCTTTTTCACTCAAGCCCGTGACCAGAAAGTCCGGATACTGACCGACCACTTCCCCTTCGTCGTAACCAGTCATCTGGGTAAACGCCGAGTTCACGGCTATCACCCGTTTCATGGCATCGGTGATCATCATCGCTTCACTGGTCGAGTTGAAAGCGACATCGGAAAGCAGCAGCTTCTGCTCGGTCTCGCGCATGTTTTCCAGCACATCCCGGATCCGGCGTTCTGACTCTTGCGCTCTATGCGTGGCTTTTGATAATTCTTCGGTGCGTTGATGCACTTCAGCGGTGATACGATAGCTGCGTCCGGTGATACTTAAAAATAACAGGGAGAAAAGCCCGGCCAGCAGAAATCCGCCCACCAGCGCCAGATTGGCCAGGTTGGATTCATTGGCTTCCAGATAATGCGGAGTAGGATTAAAAATCAGCTTCATCTGTCGACCGGCCAGCTCAAAAGGCACCTCATGCGTCATCGCCAGATCGGTTTTTATCGGCTGCCGGTAGTAAAATTCGCCGCTGGCAACATCCAGCCACTGCAGTGTGAAGTCACGGTTTTCACTCTTGATAAGAATATCGTTAATGAAATCCTCGATCCGGATGACCATATTGACCAGCCCGGCGACTTCACCCTGCGCCGGATCCAGCGTCATTTTGCCGTTCGCCTGTTCATAGACAGCCCGGTAACTTATCAAGGCATCCACTCGGCTGTTGTCACGCATGATTTTAAGCGGCGGACGCGCACGCGGTTCGCCAGTCTGAATCGCATCCTGTATCACTTGCCTGGATATAGCTGAGGAAGTCGGATCAAAGCCCTGGGCGGGTTTATTGTCCCACTCCGGTTCCAGGAAAGTGATGGGGAAATAGACATCGCGCGTTGATGCGGGTCCCAGCACGCCCTGCTCAACGAATTCAGTGATGGCAAAGTCGGCCCCGAAATAGGCTCGCTGCTCCTGCTCATAGCGCTCACGTTCAGCATGCGTTATCTTCGGCAGCCACTCAATCACTTGAATATGCTGTTGCTCAAAGCTGGTACTCCAGCTCACAAATTCACTGAACTCTTCACGGGTCACCACTGCCGAGGCAGCAAACAGTTGGGCCACACTTTCCTGGATCAACTCTTCTGAGCGCAGCGCGACGCGGAACAAGGTCCCGACTTCCAGTGTGCGTATATTGAAACGGTCTTCCAGCTGACGGTTTTCAAACTGCTTGATTTCATAAGTCAGTGCCACGATGATCAGCAGAGATACCGTGACCTGAATGCTCATCAACCAGCGTCTACTGCGCCAGATTCTGTCTGGCTGACCACAGAAACTCATTACCAGCGGCAAAGCGATCAGAATCCCCATTGAATCACCTGCCCACCATCCGGCCCAGTTAGACAGGAAGGTTTCCACTCCATCCTGATGCAGTGATAAAGCGGTGACACTAAGGGTAGCGCTAATCAAACAAATCAGCGGTACACAAACAATAAAGCGTAAAATTTCGCGCTCGTGACTGAGGGTAAATTCAGCACTGACAAAACGCCTCATCACCTTGCTGCCAATCATTGCCTGCAGACTGGATGCAACAGCGATCACCAGCGGCAACAGCTGTCCCGCCGGACTCAGCACATTCTGACTCTGGGTAAAGAAAAGGTTCAGCAGGTAGGCACCCAGAAAAATCCCCGGGACAACCTGATGCAGGCGATAAGTCAGGCAGGCAGCTAATGCAACACCGGCAGGGAAAAAGATCACAGCGGTAAAGGCATTGATGGCGGAAATCTGCAGGCTGAGCCAGCCACTCGCCATATAGAGAAGCAGAACAACCAGATTAACGGTCAGTGCGCTGAATAAATCGCGCTTCAAAAACAACACGCTCTTCTCCGCATCAGTCGATGACCTTCCCTTTCGCTATGCGACAATGCCGCGATTCTAATGACTAAACAGGCCCATTATAGCTATCGGCAGCAATCTGTGACTCATCAACTTTTTTGTCAGTCGGTGCGGTACTGTTGCGCAAAAAAGTCATAGACTTCGTATCGTAGCAATCAACAGAAAGCTAAGTGCTTGTTTATTCTGTACTGGCGACTCGAATTACAATCCGGTGATGGAAAAACTGACATTTAGGGCATAGAATAGGTTGTTCTATGGTGGCCTGCATCGGTCTCCTCGCGACGATATGTTGGTCAACCCGTCAGGCCCGGAAGGGAGCAGCGGAGCCTTCGGACTCGGGCGCCGAGATCCGGCTGGTGTGGGTCACCACCCTTATTGGACAAGGTCAACGTATAGCTGATGAGTTATCTGGTTCTGGCCCGCAAGTGGCGACCTAAATCCTTTGCGGAAGTCGTAGGGCAGCAACATGTGCTGCGTGCCCTGATCAACGGCCTCGATCAGAACCGTCTGCATCATGCTTTCCTGTTCTCCGGCACCCGCGGCGTCGGAAAAACCACCCTGGCCCGCATTCTTGCCAAGTCGCTGAACTGCGAACAGGGCATCAGTTCCACTCCCTGCGGTGAATGCCAGAGCTGTACCGAAGTCGATAACGGCCGTTTTGTCGATCTGATAGAAGTCGATGCCGCCTCACGCACCAAGGTCGATGATACCCGTGAATTACTGGATAACGTGCAATACGCGCCCAGCCGGGGCCGTTACAAGGTTTACCTGATCGACGAAGTGCACATGCTGTCCACCAACAGTTTCAATGCCCTTCTGAAAACCCTGGAAGAACCTCCACCTCACGTTAAATTCCTGTTTGCTACGACTGATCCGCAAAAACTGCCAGTGACTATCCTGTCACGCTGCCTGCAGTTTAATCTGCGGCGTCTGGAATTAACGCAAATCAGTGAACATCTGGCTTTTATTCTGCAGCAGGAGCAGATCCAGTTTGAAACCGAAGCATTGACACAACTCGCCCGCGCCGCCGACGGCAGCATGCGGGATGCGTTGAGCTTGCTGGATCAGGCTATCGCCTTTGGCGGCGGAGAAGTCAGCAGTGACACCGTTTTCCAGATGCTGGGGAGCATCAGTCAGGATCAACTCACGACCCTGCTGCAGGCATTACTGGCTCAGGATGGCAAAGCATTGCTGGCACAATCCGCTGAACTGGCCGCGCTGGGGCGTGATTTTGCCGTGGTGTTTGACATGTTGCTGAGTGCATTGCAGCAAATCGCCACCTTGCAACTGGTTCCGGATATGGACTTGCCCGAGTCACTGTCACCCCAGCTGGCTGAGCTGGCCAGAGATTTCGATCCGGAAACGATTCAACTGCTTTATCAGATTGCGCTGAATGGCAAACGCGATCTGTCATGGGCGGCCGACCCGCAAAGCGGCTTTGATATGACGCTGCTCAGAATGCTGAGCTTTCAGCCGCAGACGCCGCCTGAACCGGATACAGGAGACCAGGCGCTAAAAAAGTCGCCCTCGCCCAGTAAACCGGCCGTGACTTCACCGCCGGTGGAATCGGCCGTGTCTCCCGAAGCCGGTCCGACATCAGCCAGACAAGCCCTCAAACAGGCAGTCTCCAGTCAGGAAGATGAGACCTCATCATCGCCGCAAATGCATAGCCCTGCTATAGAGCCCAGAGCTGAACCTGTACACGAGCCAGTCCGTCCCTCTCCACTTGCTGCGAATGCAACGCAGCCGGAACCCGCTGTTGAACCGGCACCAGTTGCAGAGGTCGAGACCGTTAACGCTGAGACCTTGATTTCAGTCGATTTATCACCGGCCAACTGGACCCAGATCATTGCCGATCTGAAACTCTCTGCCCTGACCCGTCAGCTTGCTGAGAACAGTGCCCTGATCCGCACCGAGCAACAGGCTGTGCACTTGTCGCTATCATCTGAACTCGGACATCTTGCTACTGACAAATCCAAGCAACGCCTGCAGGCTGCCCTGTCCAAAAAACTGGGGCAGGAACTCAAGCTGGTGTTTGCCGATCCAACAGACAATGCGCAAGCCGGTCCGACTCTGGCCGTTGAACGTGCCGAGCAGGCCGCTGAGAAACAGCAACGGGCCATTGAGGCGATTCATAATGATCCTGCAGTGGAAATCATCAAAAATACCTTTAATGCCCGTATAATTGAGCAAACAATCAAACCAGTCGATTAACAAGAGGAATTGCCATGAAAGGTGGATTAGGCAACCTGATGAAGCAGGCCCAGCAAATGCAGGCCAATATGGAAAAAGCCCAGCAGGAACTGGCACAGATGGAAGTCGTCGGTCAGGCCGGCGGCGGCATGGTCAAGGTGACGATGACCGGTAAACACGATGTCAAACGTATCGAAATCGAAGACGCGCTGTACCAGGATGATAAAGAGATGCTGGAAGATCTGATCGCGGCGGCAGTCAATGATGCCAACCGCCAGGTGGAAAAAACCACTCAGGATCGGATGGCGGGCATGATGCCACCCGGCATGAAAATGCCATTTTAAGATTGCGTTATGGCGAGTCTCGGTCCCAGTATTGATGAGCTGATTCAGGCCCTGCGCTGCTTGCCCGGCGTGGGTCCGAAATCGGCCCAGCGCATGACCTTCAATCTGTTGGAGCGTAATCGCGATGGCGCTGAGCGGCTGGCTAAATCTCTGCAGGATGCACTCAGCAATGTGCGTCATTGCCAGCGCTGCCGGATTTTGTGCGAAAGCGATGTCTGTGTTCGTTGCCGGGATGAGCGACGGCAACAGGATACGATTTGCGTCGTGGAAATGCCCAGTGACGTTCTCGCTATTGAACAGGCCACCCATTATCAGGGGCAATATTTTGTCCTGTCAGGACACCTTTCACCGCTGGATGGCATTGGTCCCGAAGCATTAGGCATTCCCAGACTGGCTGAATGGCTTGATGAAGGTCAGATCGATGAGCTGATCCTCGCCACCAACCCGACCGTGGAAGGTGAAGCCACTGCCCATTACATCAGTGAACTGGCCCGTGCTCGTCAGGTTAAAGTAACTCGACTGGCTCACGGAATTCCATTAGGCGGAGAGCTGGAGTTTATCGACAGTGGTACACTGTCCCATGCGTTCTCAGGTCGCGAATCGATTTGAGGTTACCTGTTTAAAGAGAGCATCCGCCTATGGCCCAACAAGCTGCGCCTTTTGAGTTGCTTAAAGCTTTCTCCGGCGTCATTCACCGTCAGCCCTTGTTTATTCCAAACCGGCTTGATGTCGACAGCTATCACCTCTCTTTTCTCGGCCTTGATGGCAACAAACTAGACGATGATTTACCGGTGCCCGACTTCATCGAGCAGTTGCCCAGCATACTGCAGGCTATCAGTCATCGGCAAAAGGCTCTGCTGACTATTCCCGAATCCTGGCAAAGTGCCCTGCTCAACCTGCCTAATATTGGTATGTCTCTAACACTCGACATCAATGGGTCGGAGTTACCTCAGTTCAATAATCAGGCTTTCAGCTTCGCCGGTCATGCGGACACAAATACAGAACGGCGAACCCAGACATTACTGATCGACCTGGATCAATTCCAACCCCAGTATCTGTCAGAATTTTTACCGCAATGGCGTCAACGGCACAGTGTTTTATGCGCGACAAACGTCAATGCCGGTGCCCAGTATCAGTTCTGTAAAAGCCACGACGTCGATTTATTGCAGGGCTTTTTCTACACTTTGCCTGAAGCCGGCGATAACAAGACCATTGGTCCCTCACAGCAGACCCTGATGGAACTGCTGGTGAAATTGCAGGAACCGGATGTCGAGCCTGATGATCTGGCGGCGACCATCAATCAGGATGTCAGCCTGAGCTACAAACTGCTTCGCCTCATCAATTCGGCTTTCTTCGGGCTACCGCGTGAAGTCAACAGCACCAAACAGGCAGTGATGATGCTGGGCATCAACAAGGTTAAAACCTGGGCCAGTCTGCTGTGCCTGTCCGGCATGGACGACAAACCCAATGAGCTGCGCAGTGTCGCGATGATACGGGCACGTATGTGTGAACTGCTGGCTAAATATTACAAAGGTCAGTCTGATACCTTTTTTGCTGCTGGCCTGTTTTCCACACTGGATGCCCTCATGGACCGGCCGATGACGCAAATCATTGAACGGCTGCCACTCTCTGTCGAACTTAAAACCGCACTGATTGAGCAGAAAGGTCCGGCAGGATTTGCGCTGCACGACACGCTGGAATATGAGCGCGGACAGTGGCAGGCGTTACAGCACTCGCCTATCCCTAAAGAAGTACTGGTCAGAACCTACCTGGATTCAATAAACTGGGCTAGAGAACTGAACTTACAACTGCAAGATTGATTTTATGTCTATCACTTGGTTAGCGGCCACATCACAAAGTCGCTTTCCGCCAGTTGAACAGGCGACTGAGCATGGTTTACTGGCTGCTGGTGGCGATCTGTCTGCCGAACGGCTGCTGGATGCCTATAAGCACGGTATTTTCCCCTGGTTCAATAAAAATGATCCGATTCTGTGGTGGTGTCCCGATCCCCGTATGGTGTTGTTCACCGACAGGGTGCATATCAGCAAAAGCCTCAAGCGGCAGCTACGAAAACAGGAGATTAGTGTCACCTTCGATGAGGCTTTCGAGCGCGTCATGCATGCCTGCTCAGCGCCCAGGGCCAATCAACCCACCGATCCCGATAACCGCACCTGGATTCATGAAGAAATGATTAAGGCCTACAACGAACTGCATGCGCTGGGTTATGCGCACAGTGTCGAATGCTGGCAACAAAACCGACTGGTGGGTGGTCTCTATGGTGTGGCAATCGGTAAAGCCTTTTTCGGAGAATCCATGTTCAGTTTTGTCACTGACAGCTCCAAAATTGCGCTGGTCACTTTGTGTCAGCAACTCGCGCGTTGGGACATGCCACTGATCGACTGCCAGATATATTCCGACCACCTGGCTCGGATGGGGGCTGAAGAAATACCGCGGCAACAATTCATCGGTCAGCTTCAGCAGCTTTGTCACCAGCCCGGGGTCAGTGCGCCCTGGAAAATTGATCCGGATCTGCCGTTAAGCTTATGAGTCTCGACTTCTATCAGGATCAACCACACGCCTGCTCCTACCTGGAAGGGAGACGGGCAAGAAACATCTATCCTGATCCTAATAAACCAGCGAGCAAAGAGCTGTACAGCCATCTGATTCAGCATGGTTTTCGCCGTAGTGGTGATCATATCTACCGGCCTTTCTGCCCGGACTGTGAAGCCTGTGTACCGGTCAGAATTGACCTCAGGCAGTTCAAACCCAACCGCAGCCAGCGGCGTTGCCTCAAACAGAATCAGGATATTGAAATGCGGGTGCGTCCGGCTGAGTTCAATTATGAGCATTTCGAACTCTACCGCCGTTATCTGTCAGGCCGGCATCCGGGCGGCGGCATGGACAACCCCAGCAGTGACAGCTATATCAATTTCCTGACCAGCAGCTGGTGCGATACGGCATTTATCGAATTCCGTCTCGGCGAGAAACTGGTCGCCGTCGCAGTGACGGATTTCATCAATGACGGTGCCTCGGCTTTCTATACCTTTTTCGATCCGGATCTACCCAAGCGGGGACTGGGTACCTTCGCGATTCTTAAGCAGATAGAACTGGCCAGAAACTATGGTTTGTCATGGCTTTACTTGGGTTACTGGATCGAGGAAAGCCCCAAAATGCGCTACAAAACACGCTTTTCCGCACTTGAAGCCTATCAGTCCAGTTGGCGTAAATTAGATAAAAGCTTTGAATAATCAGTGATATTACGGCAAAATGGTCTTTTTAACCCCAAGGTTCATGAGAGTTTATGGCAAAAGAAGATCATATTGAATTTGAAGGCACAGTTATCGATACCATGCCTAACACGACTTTCCGTGTTGAACTGGAAAACGGGCACGTGGTCACAGCCCACATCTCCGGCAAAATGCGTAAAAACTACATTCGCATTCTGACTGGCGATAAAGTGACTGTTCAGCTTACCCCCTACGATCTCAGCAAAGGCCGCATCGTTTACCGCGCACGCTGATTGGCAGCCATGCCCGGCATGGCCTCCACGCTATTCCCCCGCCGCTGATAGAGACCGACCTTAGATGAAGTCGGGTTGTTTGTGTTTGCCAAACAGCTGACTCAGTCCCATCAGAATCATCACCACAAACGCAACCAGCGTCCAGCCGGGAATGCTCAGTCCAAGGAATGTCCACATGACATCGGCACATTCGCCTGAGCCCCTCAGTACCATATCAATTGCCTGGTTCAGCGGGAAATTCTCGACAATAAAATTCAGCCCCGGGCCACAGGTCGGTACCTGATCAGCGGGCAATTGCTGCAGCCAGACATGGCGGCCGGCTATCGCTGCCCCAATGCCTGCCAGCAGGACAACCAGAAAACCGTAAACCCGGCGACCAGTATTCACGGGGTTGTGCAATGCACCCAGCAGGAAAATAACACCCACCGCCAGTACCATCACCCGCTGCAGAATGCAGAGCGGACATGGATCGAGGTGCTCAATAAACTGGAAATAACCGGCAATGAGCAGCATGCTCAGACAGGCCAGAAAACCGACCACAAAAACCCCGCGAAATGTATTCAAAATGGTCCCCTTGGATGCATTAATTTGTGCTAAGTTATCTTAAAAAGCCTGACGTTTAAAGGAGTAATGCGATGGAACAGGACAATTTTGAGAAAAAATTAGTCGACGCTTACGACAAAATGATGGCTCGGGTACATGATCTGCTCGACGATGCCGAAGAACAGACCTTGCCCACCCTGCAACGTAACATCGACAAAGCCCGGCACCGGGCTGTAGAGCTGAGGGAACTCACTGCCGAAGAGGCCGACAAAGTCGCCGCTTACGTTAAACGCGACTTGCACGAAGCAGCAGATTATCTCGATAAAACCGGTAAGGAGCTGTCGAGTTGGTTCAGCTTTGATTTACGCCTGGTCGAAGAACGCATGCTGGAATTGTTTGCCCGGGCTGCAGATAAAACGCGTCTGGAGTGGAACCGACTTGCCAGTCAGGCGAGATGGTCACAGGAATACCACACCGGCGAGATTGCAGCGGTCGGCACGCTGGTCTGCAGTGATTGCGGCTGTGAGATGCATTTCAAGAAAACCAGCCGGATTCCCCCCTGCCCCAGATGCCACAAAACCATATTCAAGCGCGCTAGAAAGGTCTAACGGCGTCAGGATTCCAGTTCCTCCCAGTGCCAGGCTCCAAGCCCGAGCAGACTGCAGAGGGCCGCTAAGGCAGACGGTTGTTCTCGCAGGGCTTTCAGCTCCTCAAGTGCAATGGGCTTGTCACCGCTCAAAATCGCCAGCGCTTCAGTGGCTTGTTTATCAATACTGACGCTCTCCCCGGCGGCATAAACTCTGAAATCGGTCTCGGTTTCCAGCCAGGCAAGCCGAATATAGCTGTTGCGAACCAGCCGCTCACCAGCCAGCATTTTTTCACTGATCCCGGTTTCATCCATCGCTTCACTGCTCGTCAGATCCGCCAGCCATTGCAGACTTGGCTTGGTCTCGGTCATCAAACGTCCGACAGCATCACTGATCCAGTCATCAGACTGCTCAATCACGTTCATCAGGCTCTGTTTGAAACGGCTGAGTGCGGCTGCATCAATCAGCTTGTCATCCTCAGCCACCTGCAAACCAGGGTCACGATAGCGCTGTTGACCGCCGCCCTGCTCGGTGAGGGTCTGCATTAATGCATCCAACATTTCCAGTTGTGTCGGTGCCCGGAAGCCTATGGAGAAAGTCATGCAATCATTCAGGGCGACGCCATGGTGAGCAAAATGCGGTGGCAGATAGAGCATATCGCCGGGTTGCAGGTCCCAGCTCTCGTCCGCTTCAAATTCACGCAGAATTTTCAAATCCAGCCCGTCAATAAATTCGGCTTCCTGCAGTGGTTCATTGCTGATCTGCCAGCGACGGCTGCCGACGGCCTGCAGCAGAAATACATCATAACCATCGGTGTGCGGCCCCACACTGCCACCGACCGGCGCAAAACTGACCATCAAGTCATCTCGCCGCCATTCAGGTATAAAACTGAAACGGCGCATGACGGGGGCGAGTTCCGGTAGATGTTTATCGACATCCTGAACCAGCAAGGTCCAGTGAGATGCAGGTAAATCGGCAAAGTCGGATTCAGTGAAAGGCCCATGGCGACACTGCCAGGGACCGGACTCCCCCACTTCTTCAATCAGCCGCGACTCCACTTCTTCTTCACAGGCAAGTCCAGCCAGCTCTTCAATGCTCAGAATCGGATCAAAGCCAGGCAAAGCCTGACGAATCAATAAAGGTTTTTTCTGCCAGTACTGGGTCAGAAACTGCTGCTGGCTAAGTTCGCTGTTAAAAAACGCTGTCATTATGGTCCTGCATGAAACATCAATTGCATCCTGGCTGATTCACCACTGCCGCGGATCTTTATCCGGCTGAGTCCGGCGTACGGTACTGCCAGCCGTGGGATAGCTTGTAAAGGCATATTCAAAACCTGCGCAAGAATAACGCGAATACAACCTGCATGGGTGACGACCAGCAAATGTCGTTGCGGGTGATCCTGCAGCAAATCGTGCCACGCTGCCAGTACGCGCTGCTGAAAGGCTTCGAGTGGTTCTGCACCGGGCGGGGTGAAACTGACCGGATCGCGGTAATAAGCATCCACCGCTGCATTATTCTGTTGTCTGAGTTCCGCTGCGCTGCGCCCTTCCCATTCCCCCATCGACCGTTCTGTCAGCCTGGGTTCATAGGCGAGTAACAGCCCGCTTTGTCGTGCCAGGTCTTCGGCAAAGTCAGCACAACGTAGCAGAGGGGATGTGACGATTTGCTGCCAGGGCAGATTAACCGGTATCTGACTGCGAAGCTGCATCCATCCGCCAGGACTCAGAGCCAAATCTGTCTGCCCCCGATATTGCTCTCCGCCCTCCACTTCACCGTGACGCAGTAAATCAATCACTGTTGTCTGGATCTGCTTCGCTTCCAAGCTGTTTCTCCCTCTGGATGGGTTTCAGCTGAGCCTCATCCTCCCGCACTGGCTGACAGGACAGTCGATTTCATTCTTCCGGCTCAACACTGAAAACAACATTGTTTAAGGCCACAATACGCACTTTTTTACCGGCAGGGCAATCGGGGCCCTGAACTTTCCAGCTTGAATCATCCAGACGAATCTTACCGATGCCATCAACAATCGGGGTCTGTAGGGTAACCAGTCTGCCAATGTACTGCTCACCGCGGCGATTGAGGTTGGGTTCGTCACTGAGAATCGGGTTCTTCAGATAGTAGCGTCGCCAAAGCACAATGCTGAACACCGACAACAAGGCGAAGATGAATAATTGAATCTGCCAGGCCATCTCCGGCATCAATAACAAAGCCAGACCAGTCATAAAGGCGGCGATGGCCATCCACAGTGCAAAAAAGCTGGGGGCCAGAATTTCGATAATCACCAGTAGCACCGCAAAAATCCACCAGTACCAGAAGTCAATTTGCCAGACCATGTTCAAGCTCCTTTCTTGCTGAAGGCTTCTTTGGCGAGTTCTGTAATACCGGCCACGGAGCCAATCACATTGCTGGCTTCCAGCGGCATCATAATGACTTTGTGATTATCGGCAGCTGCCATCTCTTTCAGGGCTTCCACGTATTTCTGAGCGACAAAGTAGTTGACCGCCTGGATATCGCCCTTGGCAATCGCCTCAGATACCATCATCGTTGCCTTGGCTTCGGCTTCGGCAAGCCGCTCCCGCGCTTCGGCATCGCGGAAAGCTGCTTCACGGCGGCCTTCCGCTTCCAGTACTGCCGCCTGTTTTTCACCTTCGGCACGTAAAATTTCTGCCTGTCTATCGCCCTCGGCATCCAGGATATTGGCGCGTTTTTCCCGCTCGGCTTTCATCTGTCTGCCCATCGCTTCCACCAAATCGGCCGGCGGTTCGATGTCCTTGATTTCAATCCGGGTGACCTTAACCCCCCAGGGCGTGGTCGCATCATCGACTACCCCGAGCAGACGGGTATTGATTTCATCACGTTTGGACAAAAGTTCATCCAGGTCCATTGAGCCCATCACGGTACGGATATTGGTCATGGTCAGGTTCAGAATCGCATTATCCAGACCATTGACTTCATATGCAGCCTTGGCGGCATCAATCACCTGGAAGAAGACAACGCCGTTGACCCGCACCATGGCATTATCTTTGGTAATGATTTCCTGCGAGGGCACGTCAAGCACCTGCTCCATCATGTTAATCTTATGACCGATACTGTCGATCACCGGCACGATGAGATTGAGCCCGGGTCGCAGCGTACGGGTATAGCGGCCAAAGCGTTCAACCGTGTATTCCCTGCCCTGATTGACGGATTTGACGCCCATCAGAACAATGACGACCGCCAGCACTAAAAAGAAGACGACAAAACTCGAAAATCCATCCATCTGCATGCTCTCCAGGTTAATCAGCATTGATCATGCCGATAATAGCAGCAAAAGACCGGTGAACGTCACTTGAATCTTGCCTGTTATTCGATGGACAATAAGCCTGACCCCTAACGCTAAGGTTGCCATGAATCTCAATACGCTTTTTGCCCGAATCGCTCTGTTATTGACACTGACTCTGTTGAGTACCAGTGCCTTCGCCCAACAGTGGTATCACGTAGAACTGGTTGTTTTCGAGCGTTTCAGCGGAGCTAACGCCGAACACTGGCCAGTGATGAACAATATCCGCAGTGGCAGCCTCAGCCCGCAAATGGCGAATAATCAGATTCAACCGGCCCGGGTGGAAACCCTCGCCGGGGTCTCTCAGCGCTTGCAGAATTCGTCAAATTATCGTGTGCATTACCATAAAGCCTGGCAGCAACCGATGCTGAGCAAAGGTAGTGCCCGTTCGATTCAGATTAATTCAGACAATGGTCTGATTGAAGGCGCGCTGAAGCTCTACCGGGTCAATTACCTGCATGCGGATATTGATCTCTGGTTTAAGGAAAACGGTAGCAGCGTCACAAACTGGGGAGCAGCCTCACCGGATGGCGTGGATCTGGGCGGCCCCCGAAATCCTCATCTGTCCCAGATCCGCCGGATTAGATCGAAAGAACTGAATTATTTCGACCATCCTCGTGTCGCGGCTATTTTGCAGCTGACCCCGGTCGCAGCCCCGGCATCAGCAGTCTCCGAAACCCCGGAAAGCTATTCCCTGCCTGAGACTAGCCAAGCGTCTGAAGGCCAATAACCCCGGCGATCACAGCCTGTACATTATCAATACCGGCGGCCAGGGTTCGCTCGATTTCAGCCATGCTGAGCTCAGCCTCTGTCACCCCCGCCGCCCAGTTGGCTACCACCGCCAGTGTGGCATAAAGCATGCCGGCTTCCCGCGCAAGATAGGTTTCCGGCATGCCGGTCATGCCCACCAGATCACAGCCATCCCTCGCCATACGCCGGATTTCGGCCGCAGTTTCCAAACGCGGTCCCTGCACCGCGCCATAGGTGCCACCATCAACCGGCTTGAGTTTCAACTCTTCGGCTACTTTCAGAATCGCCACTCTGACTGACGGATGATAGGGATAAGTGAAATCGATATGCTTGTCGGCGCTGAAGGCATCGCTGAAAAAGCTTTGCTCACGGCCATGGGTGTAGTCGATGATCTGATCCGGTACCGCCAGCGTCCCCGGTCCGTATTGGCTGCTGATACCGCCCACGGCTGCAACCGCGAGAATATGGGTGACGCCCAGCTGTTTCAGTGCATCAATATTAGCCCGGTAATTTACCCGGTGCGGCGCGATTTGATGTCTGTCACCGTGGCGAGGCAGAAAAACCACTTCCTGACCATTGAGATGACCGATTTTCAACGGTGCCGACGGCATGCCATAGGCCGTTTCCATATCGCGGTTTTCATCAATTTGCAGTCCCGGATACTGCGTGAGGCCACTGCCACCGATAATACCTATCATGCTCATGACTCCCTGACTGCATAAATTGCCGGCAGATTGCGCCAATATCCGGCCATGTCCATACCAAAACCAAACACATAGCGATCCGGCACCGTCAGCCCCAGATATTCAGGTAATGGCCCCATTTTGTGTTCACGGTTTTTATCCAGCAGACAGGCACAACGTACGGAAGCAGCGCCGGCTTGATGACAGTATTCACGCAGAGCGGCCAGCGTCAGGCCTTCGTCAAATATATCCTCAACCAGAAGCACGTGGCGGTTCTTCAAATCAATCTGCGGTTCAGACTGCCAGACCAGCTCGCCTCCTACCGTCTTATCGCCGTAGCGGCTGGCATGGATGTAGTCCAGTTCCAGCGGAAACAATAGCCTCGGCAATAAATGACCGGTGGTCATGACGGCACCGTTCATCACACACAGCACCACCGGCGTGTCATTCTGATAATCGCGGCTCAGCGCCTCGGCGATGTTATCCAGCGCCTGATTGATCTCATCC
>Ga0207716_100449_pt1 | contig 15727 bp, 9 predicted proteins | sample TtaePargueraPR_FD_187739 | JGI IMG/M metagenome (GOLD analysis project Ga0207716, IMG submission 187739) | Aerobic enrichment media microbial communities from Bioluminiscent Bay, La Parguera, Puerto Rico - Tt and P2 (5) (SPAdes) | ecosystem: Environmental > Aquatic > Marine > Unclassified ... | reverse complement strand
GCATGCCCGGCCGCGCCCGCCTGGTCACGGGCCAGACGGTCGATGGCACGATCCGCTTCGTGGAGCGCCGCGCCGATCCGACCACGCGCACCTTCCGCGTCGAGCTGGAAACGCCCAATCCCGATCACACGATCCGCGCCGGCATCACCGCGGAGATCCACCTCGACCTGCCCGAAGCACCGGCCCACCGCATCCCGGCCTCCATTCTCGCTCTCAATGCCGACGGCGTTCTGGGCGTGCGTATCGTGGAGACCGGAAACCGCGTGCGCTTCGTGCCGGTGGACCTTTTGAGCGATGACGGCGAACAGGTCTGGGTCGCCGGCCTGCCGGAAACCGCGGACGTCATCGTTCTGGGCCAGGATTTCGTCGCCGACGGCGTCGAGGTGGATGTCTCGCGGGAGGGAGCGGCGCGGTGACCGGCGTCGTCGATTTCGCCATCAACCGGGCCCGCATGGTGCTGGCCATCTTCGTGTGTGCGCTGGCGGCGGGCTTCCTGTCCTTCGTCAACCTGCCGCGCGAAGCCGATCCGGACATCCCCTTCCCCTTTGTCATCGTGGTCGTGCCGCTGGATGGCATCTCCCCGGAGGACGCCGAACGCCTGATCGTGCGGCCGACCGAGACCGAGATGCGCTCGATCGAGGGGCTGGAAGAGCTCAACGGCACGGCCTCGCTGGGGGCCGGCACGCTGATCGCCGAATTCGACGTTCCCTTCGATGCGGACCAGTCCGTGCAGGACGTGCGCGAGGCCGTCGACATGGCCCGCCGGGAATATCCCGACGATGTGCGCGAACCGGTGATCCAGGAATTCAACTCGGCGCTCGCCCCGACGATCGCCGTCCAGGTCTATGGCGAGGCGCCGGAACGCACGCTCTACCGCATCGCCCGCGATCTGGAGGACGAGATCGAGACCCTGCCGCAGATCCTGCAGGTGGACGTTCAGGGCATTCGCGACGAGGTGCTGGAAATCGTCATCGATCCGGCCCTGCTGGAAACCTACGGCGTCACCTACAACGAGCTGTTCAACGCCGTGCAGTCGAACAACCGGCTGATCGCGGCCGGCTCGCTGGACAGCGGCGAGGCCCGCTTCCAGGTCAAGGTGCCCGGCCTGTTCGAGAATGCCGAAGACGCGATGCGCCTGCCGCTGACGCGCTCGGGCGACACGGTGGTCACGCTGCAGGACGTCGCCACGGTGCGCCGCACGTTCAAGGATGCCGACAGTTTCTCGCGCTATAACGGCGCGCCTGCCTACACGCTTCAGGTCGTGCGCCGCTCCGGCGAGAACATCATGGAGACCGCGGCCGCGGTCCGCGCCCTGACCAACGAGATTTCGGAAACCTGGCCGGAAACCGTCCGCCACGATTTCAGCCTCGACCTGTCGACCTATGTCAGCGACAGCCTGCAGAGCCTGACCTCGTCCATCATGCTGGCCATCGTGCTGGTGCTGATCCTGGTCGTCGCAGCACTGGGCCTGCGCTCGGCGCTTCTGGTCGGCGTGGCGATCCCGTCGAGCTTCCTCTTCTCCTTCCTGCTGCTCTCGATCTACGGGCTCACCGTGAACTTCATGGTGATGTTCGCCATGGTTCTGGCCGTGGGCCTGCTGGTCGACGGCGCCATCGTGGTGGTGGAATACGCCGACCGCAAACTCGCCGAAGGCGATACGCGCAAGGAGGCCTATGCCGCGGCCGGCAAGCGCATGTTCTGGCCCATCGTGTCCTCCACGGCGACGACGCTGGCGGCCTTCGTGCCCTTCCTGTTCTGGAACTCCATTCCCGGACAGTACATGGCCTTCCTGCCGCTGACCCTGATCTTCGTTCTGTCCTCGGCCCTGGTGATGGCGCTGATCTTCCTGCCCACGCTGGGGTCCGTGCTCGGCCGCAAGGGCGGCGTGGCGGACGAGACCTCCGCCGTCGCCCATCTCAACGCCACCGAGGCGGGAGACCCCAAATCCCTGCCGGGCCTGACCGGCCTCTATGCCCGCACCATCGCCGTGCTGGTGAAACGCCCCGTCATGGTGTGTCTGGCAGCCCTGGCCATCGTCGTCATCGTGGTGATGAGTTTCGGCGCGCGCGCCTCGACCATGCGCACCGAATTCTTCCTCGATGCCGAACCCGAGCAGCTCTACGTCTTCATCCGCGCCCGCGGCAATCTCTCTCCGGCCGAACAGTACGAGCTTGCCCTGGAGGCCGAACAGCGGCTGGACGGGATCGAGGGGATCAAGGGCTACTACACCGTCGCCGGACAACCGCCGCAGCGCTCGCCCTTCGACGGGACGGGCTCGGCGCCGGCCGACAGCGTGGCGCGCATCTTCGTGGAGTTCGAACCCTTCGGGCAAAGGCCCAATGGCCGGCTGATCGAGCGGCGGATCCGCGACGCCATGACCGGCATTCCAGGTGTCATTGTGGAAGTGCGTCCCTTCCAGCAGGGACCGCCCGTGGGCAAGGACATCCAGATCGAACTGCGCTCGGACGATGCCGCCGCGCTGGAACAGGCCGCCCGCCTGATCCGCTCGCGCGTCGACACGATGGACGGCACGACGGATATCGAGGACACCCTGCCCCTGCCCGGCGTGGAATGGCGGCTGGACGTGGACCGCGAGGAAGCCGGACGCTTCGGCGCCGATGTCACCCAGGTCGGCGCGGCCGTGCAGCTGGTGACGACCGGCACGCTGGTCGGGCGCTACCGGCCCGACGATGCCGACGAGGAGGTGGATATCCGCGTGCGCTTCCCCGAAGGCGACCGGGACATCTCCCGCCTCGACGATCTGCGCGTGAACACCCAGACCGGCGCCGTGCCGATCTCCAACTTCGTCACCCGCGAGGCAAGCCAGCGCATCGACGCGATCAACCGCCGCGACGGCAAGCGCGTGCTGATGATCCGCGCCAATGCGGATGAGGGCCATGCCGGCAATATCCTGCTGGCGGAGCTGCGCAGCTGGATCGACGACCAGATCGAGAGCGGCGCGATCGACCGGCGCGTCGATGTCGATTATCTCGGCGCCGACGAGGAGAATGCCGAGGCCGGCGCCTTCTTCGGCAATGCCATGCTCGCCTCGCTCTTCATGATGGCGGTGATCCTGCTCTGGCAGTTCAACAATTTCTGGCACGTCCTGCTGACCCTGCAGGCCGTCGTGCTCTCGGTCGTCGGCGTGCTGCTGGGCGTGCTGCTGACCTTCCCCTACATCTCCATCCTCTTTCTGGGGACGGGCGTGGTGACGCTGGCCGGCATCGTCGTGAACAACAATATCGTGCTGATCGACACCTTCCAGCGCCTGCGCGGACTGGGCATGGGTGTGGACGAGGCCATCGTGCGCACGGCCGCCCAGCGTCTGCGGCCGGTCATGCTGACCACGATCACGACGATTTTCGGCCTCCTGCCCATGGTGTTCCAGATCAATGCCGATTTCGCGCACGGCGTGCTGTCGATCGGCGGACCGGCGTCTGAATGGTGGGTGCAGTTGTCCTCGGCCGTGGTCTGGGGGCTGGGCTTTTCCACCCTGCTGACCCTGGTGCTCACACCGGTCCTGCTCGGCGCGCCCGCACGCCTGGGCCAGTGGCGCCGGCGCATGGTGTCGAAGACGCCGCTGGGCGACAGTCAGGAGACGCAGCCGGCGGAATAGCCGGCCGGACGGCTAGTCCCGGCTGACCCGGACCAGGCGGCCGTTTTCGGCATCCGTGAGCAGCCAGATTGCCCCGTCCGGACCGACGCGCACATCGCGGATGCGCGCCTCCAGTTCGCCGAACAGCACTTCCTCGCCGGCCACGGCACCGCCTTCCAGATCGACCCGGCGGACATGACCCGACGGCACGTCGGCATCGCCGCGAATGAGGGCCGCGACCAGGAGGTCGCCATCCCACTCCGCGAACATGTCGCCGCGATAGATCGCCATGCCGGCCGGCGCGATGGACGGCACCCAGACGTGGATCGGATCGGCCATGCCGGGATAGGTCTCGAACGGCGTCACCAGCGCGCCGGTATAGTCGATGCCGTGACTGGCGATCGGCCATCCATAATTGGCGCCCTCGCGCAGGATGTTGATCTCGTCGCCGCCCTGCGGCCCGTGCTCGTTGGCATAGACGATGCCCGTCGCCGGATCGCGCACCACGGCCTGGGGATTGCGGTGCCCGATGGAGTGCACGCCCGGCGCGGCGTCCTCGAAGGCCTCGCCCAGCGGCGCGCCATCCGCGTTCAGATGCACGAAAGTGCCGAAATGCGAGGCCGGGTCCTGGGCCTGTTCGCGAAAATCGAACCCCTCGCCGATCCCCAGCAGCAGGCTGTTGTCGGCCAGAAAGGCGATGCGGCCGCCATAGTGCACATCGGTGCGACGGCGCGGCTGGGCCTCGAACAGGCTGCGAAAATCGCGCAGCGCGCCATCCTCCAGCCGGCCGCGGCCGAGATGCAGCGTGTTGTTGCGCGGCGTCCCCTCAGACCAGGTCAGATAGACCCAGCGATTGGTCTCGAACTCGGGGTGCAGCGCCACCTCCAGCAGTCCGCCCTGGCCGGAATGGAGCACGTCGGGCACGCCGGAAACCGGTTCCGCAGCCAGCCCGTCCGGCCCCACGATCCGAAGCCGGCCCGGCTTTTCGGTCACCAGCATGCGGCCATCGGGCAGAAAGGCCAGGCTCCAGGGGTATTCCAGCCCCTCCACGCGGGTCTCCAGCTGCGTCTGCGCAGCCGCCGGAGCCGTCATGGCCAGCACGGCCGCGCCCAGTGCCATCAGGATTCTCGACATGACCTCCCCCAAGCGAATTGTCGCCATCGCCGCCACACTATAGGCTCGGGCCCGTGCTGTTGAGCCCAATTCGGGGGTAAGGCCATGGCCGTTCTGCGTACGCTTTTCCTGTTCCTCCTCGCCTTGGCGGCGGGAACCGTGCTGGTGAGCGTCGCCAACACGCATGTCGTGCTCCAGGCGCTGGCCCGGGCCGGCGCAAGCATTCCCACCGGAGTGCGGCTGGACGCGATCCGCCAGGACCTCCTGGGCTTCGCGCCGACGCTCTTCGTGCTGATCCTGGTTGGCTTTGCCATCGCCTTTCCCATCGCCAGCCTGCTGGCGCGTCTGCTCGGTCGCGGCTGGCGGCGGCTCGGCTTCACCCTGGCCGGCGGTGCGGCGATCGCCGCGATCATGCTCGGCATCACCGCCTTTTACGGCCAGGTGCTGGACGCCACGATCACCCCGGTCGCCTCCAGCCGCGAACTGCCCGGTCTTCTGACCCTGTGCCTGGGCGGCGCGGCGGCCGGATTCCTGTTCGCCACGCTGCAGCCGGCCCCGGCCAGACGCGACTAGGTTGCATTCTATTCAATTCCGACCGCTTCGGCAGACCCGGCCTTAAGCCGGGCCGGGTTATGACGCCTGGACGGGAGGGATTTCGATGTCACGTGTCCGCGAAACCATGCGCTCCGATCTGCGCAACATCATCAAGGGTGGCGCCACGTCACGGATCCTCGACCTGTATTCGATCGCCCAGCGCTATGGCGCGTACAACCGTCACTCCGAACAGCCCTTCTTCCTGCACCCCCGGCTCAATCGCTGCTTCATCATCAAGCATACGGTCCGCGCCCACGAGCGCCCCTATGTGATGTCGTCCCAACCCGTGGTGACCAAGGTGCTGGTCCCGCTGGCCGACAGCGACCTTTCCCTGGGCGGGCATGCCGTCTTCGTCGAGGAGATCGGCTTCGCCCAGAAGATGCGCACCCTTTTCGAGCGCCCCGACGAGCCGCACCTGATGGATCTCGATCTGATCCGGCTGCGCGAACTGGCGGCCCTGCCCAGTTTCGACCCCTTCATCCTGGCCGAACGCTATCGCGAACACGCGCGCCCGATCGACGATCTCTATTTCAACATCTCCGAGCACGAGAAGGAGCGCATGGAGGATTCCGTGGCGCGCCAGATCGTCGACGTGGTCAGCCTCGCCTTCGGCGACCACTCCCAGCAGGACAAGGAACGCGCCCTGCGCTTCACCCGGCAATTGCTCGCCTGCGATCTGGACGGCCGGCTGAGCGATCTGCGCCGCTCCCTCGACATGACGGAAATGGAATTCAAGTCCGGCATCTTCGGCTGGCGCGGCGTCCTCTACTACCGCTGGCACATGCACGAGGCCCTCGCCGCGCTGAAGACATTCATCCAGCAGATCAAGTCGGTCTCCATCGTCGGCGCAAGCGAGCACGAATACTCCGAACTCCAGCACATGCGCCGTTTCATCATCGACGAGACGCGCCATCGCTGGGCCAGCCTGACGACGGTGATGGAGGAATACGAGCACGTATTCGGCCGCTTCTGCCGCGGCGAGGATGCCAACGGCTTCCGCAACTTCCTGCTGAAGGCGCCGAGCCTGTTCTACGATGTCGGGTCCGACCTGTCGGTGGTCGGCCACGTGCCGGGCTACTGGCGCTACTGGGCGGCGCAGAACTCGAAGGGCTTCCTGCATGCCCGCGAGGCCGTGACGCTGTTCTCCGACTTCATCGCCAGCGTGACCCGGACATCGCCCGGCGGCCGCAGCCATCACGGGGAGGCCCGCCGCCGGGTCCGCTCCCCCATCCCGCAACCCGTTGTGGTTGAGACCAGCGCGGCCTGACACACGATCCGTCCGACCGACCGCCGGGGCTGCTGCTCCCACCCTTCAGGCAGCAGCCCCGGGGCGTGAGATACCGTCCAGTCATTCGATATTAAACAGTTCCGCCTAAGGTCCCATCCAATCGAGCAGAACAGGCATTTCGGATGAGCGGGTCAGACAGAAGCAGCCTTCGCCGGATCATTCGCGGCGGCGCCACGCCGCGCATCCTCGACCTCTGGTCGATCTATCGCCGCTATGGCGAAACACTGGCCTTTGCCGCGAAACCCTTCTTCCGGAACCAGCGGCTGAATGCCAGCTTCATCATCAAGCATACGGTGCGGCCGCACGACCGCCCCTATCTGCAGACGGAAAACCCCGTCGCCACCAAGCTGATCATTCCGGTCTCGACCGACGACCTGGCGATGGGCGGGCACTCCTTCTTCGTCGAGGAAAAGGGCTTCGATCGCCGGCTGAGGGATTTCCTCGGCACGGGCTCGATCAACCCGCAATTCGACGCCGACCTGAAACGGGTCAAGGAACTGGCGGCGATGCCCTCCTTCGACCCCTTCCTTCTCGCGGACCGCTATGCCAGCTGCGACCGTCCGGTGGCGCGCTTCTACTTCAACATCTCGCCGGACGAGCAGGAAGCCATGCTCGAGCACGTCACCCGGCAGATCTTCGGCATTGTCAGCCTCGCCTTCAATGACGAGATCCTGAACCCGGACGACGACCGCGCCCGCAAGTTCGCCCGCGAACTGCTCGACGGCGAGAATTCCGACCGCCTCGCCAGCCTGCGCGACACGCTCGGCATGACCGAGGAACAGTACGAGGAAGGCATTTTCGGCTGGAAGGGCATCCTCTACTACCGCTGGCGCATCCGCGAGGCCCGCGACGATCTGCGCCGCTTCCTGATCGAACTCAACGACGTGACCGTGCGCGGCGCGACCTGGGAAGAGAACAAGGAAGTCCAGGACATCCGCCGGGCCATCCTGAAGATGTGCAAGGACCGCTGGCGCGCCCTCACCTCGGTGATCGACGACTATGACAGCCAGTACACGCGGTTCTGCAAGGGCGGCGACCCCACGGCGATCCGCGACTTCCTGCTCAAGGCGCACGCCCATTTCGGGCAGCTCGGCGCCGACCTCTCGGCCGTCACCCACGTCACCTCCTTCTGGGACTACTGGTGGAAGGACCGCGAGAAGGGCAGCCTCTCCGCAGCCGATGCGCTGGAGATGTTCCCCAACTTCCTGCGCTCGCTGACGCGTACCTCCCAGGACGTCTACTACACCGACCAGACCGCCGCGCAGGGCTGAGGCCCGGCACGCCGGGGAAAGCCTGAGCCGGTCCGCCGCAGACGGACGGACCGGCCGCAGCGCTACTCGATCGTGACGCTGACGAGATTGTCGTCGGAATCGCGGTCGATCAGCTTGTTGTAGGGATCGACACCGGCATAGAGCGGCTGTTCGTCGACGACGAGTTCGATACGCATCGAGGTCTCGTCGATGCGGTGCTTGTCCATGTAGAGCACATGGTCCGATCCTTCATGGGCCTCGTCGAGATTTTCGGTGAACAGGCCGATATCGATCATGTAGTCGATCGGCTCCTCGGTCTGCTCGCCGGCCCCGTCGGCCTCGAACTTGTGGGCCTCGATCTCCAGGGCCACGTCCCAGCGTCCGTCCTCGCGCTGCGAGGCGGTCGCGGAAGTAACCTCCAGATCGAACAGCACGATGCGCTCGAAGAAGTCGTGGATCACGCCTTCCCATTGCGGCCCGGCCTCCTCGCGCAGGATGCGCAGGAAATCCAGCGTCGTGGCATAGGGATCGGAGGAATAGGCCCGCTCCTCGATCAGGCGCTGCATGACGCGGTTCACGGCGGCTTCGCCGAGATAGTCCTGCAGGGCGTACATGATCACCGCACCCTTGCGGTAGTGGATATAGGGCTGGTTCTCCACCCGGAAGAGCGGAAGCTCCTCGATCGCCTCGGAGCCCCGCGCGGTGAGATAGCTGTCCAGCTCGTACTTCAGGAAGCGGCGCATGTGATCCTCGCCGTATTCCTGACGCATCACCATCAGCGCGGAATACTGGGCGAAGGTCTCCACCAGCATGGTCGAGCCCTGCACATTCGCCCCCAGCACCTGGTGCGCCCACCACTGGTGCGCGGCCTCGTGCGCGGTGACGTAGTAGACATAGTCGATGTCGGACGGGTCCGAGAGATCGGCGATGAAGCCGATGCCTTCCGAATAGGGAATGGTGTTCGGGAAGGACTGGGCGAAGGTCTGGTAGGCCGGGAATTCGATGATCCGGAACTGGCGATACTGGAAGGGGCTGAAATGCTCCGAGAAGTAGGCCAGGGAGTCTTCGGAAGCCTCCAGCATCCGCTCCACATTCCAGGCGTGGTCGGGATGGTAGAAGACCTGCAGTTTGATCCCGTTCCGCTCGCGCTCGGCCACGGCATAGTCTGCAGAGAGCCACGAGTAGAAATTCAGGATCGGCCGGTCCATCACGTATTCGAAATAGCGCCGGCCGTCCTCTTCCCATTCGCGTTCCAGATAGCCCGGCGCGATGGCGATCTGGTCGGGCGTCGTCGAAACGACGGTCCGGAAGGTCACATAGTCCGAACCGGTCAGACCGTTCTCGTCCCAGTGACTCTCATCCTCCAGCGGGAAAGCCCGGTCGATCGGCTCGAGCCCTTCGCGCCGGCGCTGCTGGCGGTCGGTCAGCCGCCAGTTGTCGTTGAAGCCCACGAGGGCCATCGACTCGCCATTGTTGAAGAAAGTGCCGTTGTGATTGGCCGTCGTGACATTGCCGGAATTGCGGAAACCGGGGTTGGCGCGCTCGACCGAGAAGTCGAATTCGCGGGTCTCGCCGGGCTGCATCGGCGTATCGAAGGTGAAGGCATAGGTGAGGAAGCGCTCGTCCGCCTCGCCCGGCTGTGCCCCCTCAGCCTCCTGCGACAGCACGGTCGTACCATAGCCATAGGCGATCCAGAGCGTGTCGATCTCGGCCTCGGTCTTGTTCTCCAGCACATAATGGCCGCGTGCCGTGTAGCGCCGTTCGGACGGATAGATGTCCACCTCGTAGGCCGTTTCCACGATGGTCGGCTGGTCGATCTCCTGCAGGTGCAGGTACTCACGCTCATACTCCGCCTGCAACGCCCGGAAGGCGTTGGAGGACAGGTATTCGTTGCGAACATTCGTGTTGTAGAAGATCCAGCCGCCCGTGACGGCCGCGCCACCAATGGCGACCGCCAGCAGGCCGGCCGTGGCCGGCGTCATGCCGCGTCCCATCGCGCCGAGGCGCTTGAGGACCGGCGTCAGCGACCCCCGGCTCCACAGACGGTAGGACAGCACCATCAGCAACAGGGCCCAGAAGAACCAGTAGGCGGCGAACCAGGCGGCGATGCCGAGGAAGTGTCCGTAGCCGTTCATGTCGGAATAGGGACCGGCCGGCACCGAGCCGTACTGGTAGAGATTGTGGTCCAGGCCGACATTGCCCATCACGATCGTGAGCACGATGAAGACCAGCATGAAGGCCATGCCCAGCCAGCGATTGTTCATCAGCACCTGGGCGAAGATCGCCAGGGCCGCGAACAGGGCCGTCGGGATCACCATCTCGACGAAACCGCGGACGGCGTACTGATCCCACTCCACCGGCGAGAAACCTTGTACGATCTGGGCCAGCCCGGCCGCGACCAGGGCCACGGCGAACAGGGCCACGATGACCAGGCACAGGGCGAGGAATTTGGTGGAGATGAACACCCAGCTCGGCGTCGGCGTGGCATCGACGATGTAGGAGAAGCCGACCCGGCGTTCGCGCCACATCACCTCGGCCGCATAGTAGATCACCACAACGGAGGGCAGCCATGCGAAGGCCCCGCTGATCACGTCGATCAGGATACGCGTCAGCGGGTAGTTCGGCGTGCCGTAGAATTCATTGCCCAGGAAAAAGCCCGGCACGGTGTTGAGCAGGCCGAGCACGAGCAGGATCCAGAAGGCGACGTTGAACACCACGCCCTTGAACTCGAAATTCAGGCGGGCCTTGAACTGCGCGAAAGCGGACGCGCCATCCAGGCGCGGCGTCACCCGCGGCAGGTCGATCTCGGAGATCGCACTGGCATTGCCCGGCGCCGCGGCGGCGCCCTTGCGGCGGCCGATCTTCACGCTGCCCTGGCGAAAGCGGAAGGTGGCCACATTGATCGCCAGCAGCACAAGGCCGATCCCGATCCAGAGCAGGCGGTTCTGCAGGAAGACACCCTCCAGCGGAACGACGCGGGAATTCTGGTCGAAGACGGTCCAGTAGCGCGTCACCTCGTTGAACGTGTTGAAGCCGAACGGGTCGATCAGGGCCAGCAGGTCGCGAAGGTCCGGCTGGCTCTGGGCGATGACGAGACCGGTGAAATAGAGCGCCAGCAGCGCCACGAAGGCGACATAGGTCATCACCGTGGAACGGGTGAAATTCGCCACGGTGAACAGGATCGTGCCGACGACCCAGAGATTCACCAGGCCGAAGACGGCATAGAGATAAGGGTACCAGGCCAGGTTCGTCGTGCCGATCAGCTCGGGGTCGAGCCAGGGCATCAGCGTGCCGATGAGGAAGGCCAGCGGCACGGCGGCGAACACCAGGGCGGAAATCGCGAACCCGCCGATGAAGCGGCCGAGCACGAAATCGAATTCACGCACCGGCCGGGAATAGAAAAGCTCCGATGTCTTGAATCCGAAATCCCGCAGCACGCCGGAGGACAGGAAGACGGTCGGTATGATCGCGCCGAAGAGCGAGAAGATCAGGATGTTGGTGGTCAGCGCGTTGGGCGAGTTGATATTGACCGACCCGCCGCCACCGACCTGGATCTGGTCGATGGTGACCCCGCCGAAGACCAGCAGGAAGAAGATCGCGAAAATGGCGACGGACGCCGGCGAAAAGAGCTGAAACCGGAATTCGAATCCGGCGATTTTCCAGAGCATGACTGTGCCTCCCTCGCCCGGCCTAGGCCGCTTCGGCGGCGCGGCGGCCGTCGGCGATGGTGGCGAAATATACGTCTTCCAGATCCGGAGAGCCGGCCTGGAACCCGTCGCCTGGATCGGTGTCTGCGAGCACGCGCACCACGACCTCGCCCATGCTCAGACGTTCGGAAATCACGTTGAGGCGCGCGCGTAGTTCCGGCAGGTCGCCCTTGGCCACGTTCTTCGTCCAGACCTTGCCCTCAAGCGCCTTGATGAGATCGCCCGGAGCGCCCTGCGCCACGATGCGGCCGCGATTCATGATCGCCATCTGCGGGCACAGATCCGCCACGTCCTCGACGATATGGGTCGACAGGATGACGACGACATTCTCGCCGATTTCCGAGAGCAGGTTGTGGAAGCGGTTGCGCTCCTCCGGATCGAGACCGGCCGTCGGCTCGTCCACGATGATCAGCTTCGGGTCACCCAGAAGCGCCTGGGCAATGCCGAAACGCTGGCGCATACCGCCGGAATAGGACGCCACCGACTTGCCCGCATGCTGGGTCAGATTGGTCTGCTCCAGAAGCGCCTCGACGACCTGTTTGCGTTCCTTGCCGTTGGAAATGCCTTTCAGAACGGCGAGATGATCGAGCATGGCACGAGCCGACATGCGCGGATAGACGCCGAAATCCTGCGGCAGATAGCCCAGCGTCGCGCGCAGGGCCTTGGGCTGCTTGATGATGTCGATACCGTCGAAGGTGGCGGTGCCGCTGTCCGGCGCCTGCAGGGTCGCCAGGGTGCGCATCAGCGTCGACTTGCCGGCACCGTTCGGCCCAAGCAGGCCGAACATGCCCTTGGGAATGGAAAGCGTTACACCGTCCATGGCACGCACGCCGCCGGCATAGGTCTTGGTGAGGTTCTGGATGTCCAACATGTCCCGTCGCGGCCCGGCCTGCGGACCTCCCCTGAAATTGGCAGAATTGGGGCAAGGCTAGGCCTCTCCCCGATCATGCACAAATGAGCCTTTGTTCAGAAAACCCGCCAGAGGGATGCTGGCCGGAACCGTCCCCCATGCCCGAAACCCGTGACGGATGCGGCGCCGGACGGTATGCGTCGCATCATGGCACCTCCGCTTCTCACCCTGCAGGACATCCACCTCACCTTCGGCGTGGCGCCGTTGCTCGACGGCGCCGACATGCAGGTCGGCGAAGGCGAGCGGCTGTGCCTGGTGGGGCGCAACGGATCGGGCAAGTCGACCCTGATGAAGGTGGCAGCCGGTCTTGTCGAACCGGACGAGGGCGAGCGCTTCATCCATCCCGGCGCGACGGTGCGCTATCTGGAACAGGAACCCGACCTGTCCGGCTTCGCCACGCTGCGCGACTATGTGATGGACGGTCTGGCCCCGGGCGACATGGACTACCGGGCCGACTACCTGCTCGAACAGCTCGGCCTGTCCGGCGAAGAGAAGCCCGATACCGTCTCCGGCGGCGAGGCCCGGCGCGCAGCCCTGGCCCGCGCTCTGGCGCCGGACCCGGACATTCTCATGCTGGACGAGCCGACCAACCATCTCGACCTGCCCGCCATCGAGTGGCTGGAGGGCGAGCTGGCGGCCTGCCGCTCGGCCCTGGTGCTGATCAGCCACGACCGCCGCTTCCTGGAAACGCTGACCCGCAAGACGCTGTGGCTGGACCGCGGCCGCACCCGCCTGCTGGACAAGGGCTTCGGCGCCTTCGAAGCCTGGCGTGACGAGGTATTCGAGCAGGAACAGGAGGAGCGGCACAAACTCGACCGCAAGATCGTGCGGGAAGAGGATTGGCTGCGCTATGGCGTCACCGCGCGGCGCAAGCGCAATGTGCGCCGCCTCTCCGAGCTGCAGGACCTCAAACGCCAGCGCGCCGAACATCGCGGTCCGCAGGGGCAGGTCAAGCTGGAGGCCAGCCAGGCCCAGGACTCAGGAAAGCTCGTTGCCGAGGCCCGTCATGTCTCGATCGGCTTCGACGGCCGCCCGATCGTCACGGACTTTTCGACCAAGATTGCGCGCAAGGCCCGGATCGGCCTGGTCGGCCCGAACGGCGCCGGGAAGACCACCCTGCTCAATCTCCTCACCGGCCAGCTCCCTCCGGACGAGGGTGAGGTCCGCCTGGGCACCAAGCTGGAAATCGCCAGTCTCGACCAGAAGCGTCTCGCGCTGAAGGATGACTGGACGGTCTCCGAGGCCCTCACCCAGGGCGGCGGCAATCAGGTCGAAGTCGGCGGCAAGACCAAGCACGTCATGGCCTATATGAAGGATTTCCTCTTCCCGCCGGAACAGGCCAACACACCGGTGCGCGTCCTCTCCGGCGGCGAGAAAGCCCGGCTGATGCTGGCGCGCGCCCTGGCCCTGCCCTCCAATCTCCTGGTGCTGGACGAACCGACCAATGATCTCGATCTGGAGACGCTCGACCTGCTCGAAGGCCTGATCGACGACTACGCCGGCACCGTCTTCCTGGTCTCCCACGACCGCGACTTCCTCGACCGGGTCTGCACCAGCGTCATCGTCTCCGAGGGTGGCGGAAAATGGCGTGAATATGCCGGCGGCTACTCCGACATGCTGAGCCAGCGCGGCCGCGGCGTCGCGTCCGGCGACCGCACCTCGGCGCCCTCCGCCGGCAAGTCCGGCGCGCCCGCCGCTAAGGCCGAACCGGCGGCGCCGAAGCCGGAACGCCGCCGCATGGCGAACAAGGACCGCTATGCCCTGGAACGCCTACCCGGTGAAATCGAAGCCCTGGGCGAAACTATCTCAGCACTGGAAACGCAGATGAGCGACCCGGCCCTGTTCGCCGACAGCGCCCGGTTCGCGGAAGTCTCGCAAAAGCTGGCCGACGCCATTGCCGAGCGCGACGCCAAGGAAGACCGCTGGCTGGAACTGGAGACCCTGCGCGAGGAGATCGAAGGCGAAAGCTAGCCGGTATACCGGCCCAGGAAATCCTCGAAGCGCGGCACGGTGAAGGCCAGCTTGCCGTAGCTCGGCGCGTAGATCATGCCCTTTTCGATCAGGTGCTGGCGCGTCGAATTGAGCTGGCTGGAGGATGACATGCCATAGGCCTTGGCTACCGCACCCGGCCCGTGCTCGCCGGGACCGAGCGAGGCCAGGGCGCGCATATAATCCATCTCCTGCGGCGTGCAGCGGTCCAGCCGCATCTGGAAGAAGCCGCGATCCAGCGCGCTGCGCACGCGGGGTGCCGCCTTGTCGACATCGCGCTTGCGGATGGGCGAACCGGTCGCCACGGCCCAGCATCCATTACCCCATTCCTGGATGAAGTGCGGATAGCCCTCGGTTTCCGCCCACAGCGCGTCGAGCGCGCCGGCCTCGATCGTCACATCCTCCAGGGCCAGCGTGTCGCGAAAGACCGTATCGGTCGCCTCGCGCGACAGCGGGCCGATGCTTTCAGCCATGAAAAGACGCTCGGAATAGGACCGGCTTTCGCCCAGCTGTCTGAGCACGTTGGGCAGGCCCGCCCCGATCAGCACGACCGGAAGACGCCGCTGCGCGATCCGGTGCATCGATACGATCAGCGCATTGAGATGGGTGTCGCCGACGAATTGAAGTTCGTCCACGATCAGCACGACGGCCGTGCTCGCATGCTTGGCCGCCAGTCCCACCGCCTCGATCAGGTCCGGCAGGTCGGTCTCCAGATCGCCACTGTCGGCAACGCCCGGGACAGGCTCGAATTCCACGCCGACGGATCCGCCGGGGAACTGCACGTTCACCGAGCGGATCAGGCTGGCCAGCGCCCCGCCGGCCGCCCGCACGAAGCGTCGCGCCTTCTCCACCGCGTCCAGCGAGATCAGGATCTTGCGCAATTGCGCGACGAGCTGTTGCAGGAAAGGCTTGTCCGGCACCGCCTCGATCCAGGACACGGCGCTGCCCAGCGCCTCGGCCTGCTCTCGGGCTTCCAGAAGGATGGATGTCTTGCCCGTCCCGCGCAGCCCGTGCAGCACGAGGCTGCGCGCCGCACGTCCTTTCAGGGCCCGCCGCGTCTGGGCCGTCATCGCCGTCACAATGGCCTCGCGGCCCGCCATGACTTCCGGCATCACGCCGGCGCCGGGCGTGAACGGGCTGTCCTCTGCCTGCACCGCGCATCCTCCACCGAAAATTGCAGACAGACACTGATCAACTCGGTCAACTCGGTCAACTCGGTCAACTCGGTCAACTCGGTCAACTCGGTCAACTCGGTCAACTCGGTCAACTCGGTCAACTCGG
>Ga0207716_100446_pt1 | contig 15908 bp, 17 predicted proteins | sample TtaePargueraPR_FD_187739 | JGI IMG/M metagenome (GOLD analysis project Ga0207716, IMG submission 187739) | Aerobic enrichment media microbial communities from Bioluminiscent Bay, La Parguera, Puerto Rico - Tt and P2 (5) (SPAdes) | ecosystem: Environmental > Aquatic > Marine > Unclassified ... | reverse complement strand
GGGCCAGTTCGGCCAGCAGCGTGTCCTGCTCGAGACAGTCGGCCTGACCGGTTTCGCTCAGATGCAGCAGGGCCTGCACGGTTTTGAACAGTCGGCGGTCCTTTCGTATGCCGCCGGAAACGAATGGCAGGGCGCGAGAGGACCGGCAGCGCGCGATCAACTCGGGCGGCACGGCCACGGCGGCATAGCTGAACCCCTGTTCGTCGCCGGGGCGTCCGTCATGCAGCTCGTCGGGATGCAGTACCACGACCTCGCCGGGCCGGGCCCGGCGGGTGGCGCCGCGATAGTCGAAGGCCTGGATGCCGCGCGTCGGCAGGGCCAGCGTGTAGACATCATGCCGGTGCGGTGCAAAGGCGGCTCCGGTCAGATCGATGTGGCAGTGTTCGATGCGCGCGAGCGCCGGCGTGTCGGGCACGGTTCGTCATCCTTCCAGGTCGTCCCCTGAAGGATGCATGGCTGCGTGTGATCGGATGCGGGGACTGTCCGCCGGGCTGTCCCCCTTCCGCCCCGGACGAGAGGTCCGGGGCGGAAGGGTGTCACCGGGAAGGGCGTGGTCAGCCGCCCCACATCGCCTGTTCCTGCTGGTCCAGGCGCTGCATGGACCGGGCATAGGACGCGTTGATCGAGACGCGGATATTCTGCTGGGCCGGCGTCTCCGCGGCCGTGCGGATCTCGCTCTCGATGCGGTTCTCGATCTCGGTCTCGATGCGGGCCCGTTCCTCCGGCGGCAGGGCCTTGAGGGCGTCCTCGCTCAGGCCTTCCTCTTCCAGATAGCGGGCGCGGATCTGTTCGGCCGGGCTCATCTGGGCCCATTTGAGAAATTCCTCGACGACACCGCCGCTCAGGCCGGTGGCAGGCGGGCCGTCGCCGCCGGACTGTCCGGGCGGGGCGGCGTCGTTTGCGGCCTGGCTGGCCTGCAGCGGCAGTTCGGCCGCTTCGGGGGGGCGGGTTTCAAAGCTGTCCGTCGGGCGGGTTTCTTCCTCGGCCTCGGGAGGGCGGGCGCCCGGCCAGTAGGGGGCCGGTTGTTGCGAGACTGAACTGATGGACACGTGCTTGGCTCCTCATGCTCAAGGCGCCGGACGGGGAAAGCCGGTCGGCACGCGGTCTTTCAAGCAGGTGAGGTGCCAGAAAACGCCCAGTCATAGCGTATGACCGGAGCCCGGGCGGGCAGGTGCTGCCCAGCAAATTCTGCCAACCGGCAAATCCGGCCTAGGGCCATTTCGCCTCGGGCGGCATGGAGGAGAGGATCGACTTCACGTTTCCGCCGGTCTCCAGGCCGAACTTCGTGCCGCGGTCGTAGAGCAGGTTGAACTCGGCATAGCGGCCGCGCCGCACCAGCTGTTCCTCGCGGTCCTCGGGCGTCCAGGGTTCGGCCATGCGCCGCCGGACAAGCTGGGGATAGATATCCAGGAAGGCCAGGCCGACATCGCGGGTGAAGGCGAAATCCGCATCCCAGTCGCCGGTATTGTGGCGGTCGTAGAAAATTCCGCCAATGCCGCGCGGTTCGTCGCGATGGGGCAGGTAGAAATACTCGTCGCACCACTTGCTGAAGCGCGCGTGATAATCCTCGCCGTGCTCGTCGCAGGCGGCCTTGCAGGCCGCGTGGAAGTCCTTCGCATCCGGATGCGTCTGGGTGCGGGTGCGGTCGAGCACCGGGGTGAGGTCCATGCCGCCGCCGAACCACCACTGGGTCGTGGTGATGAAGCGGGTGTTCATGTGCACCGCCGGCACGTGGGGCGACCACATGTGCGCGATCAGCGAGATGCCGGTGGCGAAGAAGCGCGGATCCTCTTCGGCGCCGGGGATCTGCTGGCGGAACTGTTCGGAGAATTCGCCCTTCACCGCCGAGACGTGGACGCCGACCTTCTCGAACAGGCGCCCCTTCATCAGTCCCATCGTACCGCCGCCCTCGTCGGCCGATCCGTCGCCGCGGCGCCAGTCCTCGCGCGTGAAACGGCCCGGCTCGCCGGGATAGAGTTCCGCGGGGGCCTCGTCCTCGAGGCGTTCGAATTCCGCGCAGATCCGGTCGCGAAGGTCCTCGAACCAGGCCTGGGCGGAGGCGCACTGGATATCGGAGCCGGCAGAGGCGGGTTTGGGCTGATCGATCATGGCGCGCTTTGTGTCGCGAAGCGGCGGGGAGGGCAAGGCCCTCCCGTGTTCGGGGGATACCCGGCCGGGCCGGTCGGGTCCTAGCTGTCCGCCATCGGATGCGAGGTGAGACGGGGAAGGCTGCAATGGAAACGGATACGACTTTCTGGATGATTGCCGGTGGCGCGGCGGGCCTGGCGCTTGGCGTGCTGGCCGCTCTGGTGCTGGGCCAGTGGCGCACGGGGCGTGGACGCGTATTCGGCACGGCGCTGGCGGCGGGACTGGCCGTTCTCGGCATGCGGCTGGGTCCGGCGCTTGTTGGCGGGCCCGCGATTGCGGACAGCGCGGCGTCAGCCGAAACGCAGGGCGCATCGCCGACGGCTGCCCGATTCGAAGGCGCTCTGGAGGCCGCTATGGAGCGCGAGTGGGCCGGCAACCCGGTCTTCGTCGCGGTCGAACGCGTGGCGCCGGACCGGTCTGCGGCCTGGCGCGAAGCGGTGATGACCGCTTATCGCGAGCACGGGCTGTCGGCCGGTCGCGCCGCCAATCTGCGTTTCAGCGAGGCGATGGGTGGCTGGATCGCGAGCGAATACGCGCCGCGCGCCACCGACGAGGCCCTGCTGGCCTTCTATTCGGAATTGCAGGCCCTGGCGGCGGGTCCGCTGAGCGCGCGGCCCAGGGCGTGTTACGCCTTCCTCTACGGCGATGCAGGCGGCGCGCTGTCAGCCAGCGACATGGCGGCGCTCGACGACATGGCCCGGCCCTATGTGCACCGGGTTGCGGGACTTGTGGACGGCGCCGCGGAGACGCCGCTGCTCTATGACCGCGAACAGGCGCTCGCCGTTCAGCAGGCGGCCCTCGAGGTCGCGATCGTGCGGATCGGAGAAGAAAACCTGCCGCTTCTGGACGGCCGTCTGCCGGCCGGAGAGGCGGAGTACCGGCTCGCCTGCGAGGGCATGGCGGCCTATCTGGGCGCCGTTCTCGAAGCGGAGGATCGCATGGATGCCCTGCGCAGCTTCGCCGCCGGGGCGGGTTAGCCTTGCGGCAGGCCGAGCTGCCGGCTCGCCTCCGCCAGCGCGATGCCGGCGCTGGTCGCCACGTTGAGCGAGCGCATGCCGTCGCGAATCGGAATCCGGACGCGGCATTCTGCCGCAAGGTGGACATCCTCCGGCACGCCGGCGCTTTCGCGTCCGAAGAGCAGGCGATCGCCGGTTTCAAACGTAAATTCCCACAGGTCCGTGGCACCGGCCGTGGTGAACAGGACGAGGCGTCCCGCGCGAGCTTCTGCACTTTCTGTGTAGGTATTCCAGCCCGCGTGGCGGACCGGCGAAATGGCCGCGCCATAGTCCATCGCGGCCTTGCGAATGCCCTTATCAGTCAGGGGAAAAGCGCAAGGCTCGACGATGTCCATACCGGCGCCGAAACAGGCCGCCGTGCGCATCGCCGCACCGAGGTTTTGCGGAATATCCGGTTGAAAAAATACGATCCGCATTCTAAGCCGCGCACAGGCCGGACCCGTCTATCTGCATGCGGCGTTGCGCCGCGTACTGGCCAGTGGGACCGGGAGTAGTTTATACCGCGTCAAACCCCGCCTCGGCGGGAACGTCAAGTTTGACGCATGTTTCTGGGGCAGGGCCCGCCTGAGCGTGGGGCCCGTTATAGACAAGAGAAGAGGTCGGCTCGTGACGGAAGAGAACGGCGCGCCCGGTGAAGACGGTCAGGAACCGTCCCGCCGCGACTTCATCTATATCGCTGCAGGCGGCGCGGCCGCTGTCGGTGGCGGTCTCGTGGCCTGGCCGTTCATCGATCAGATGAATCCCGCAGCGGATACGCTGGCTTTGGGATCCATCCGCGTCGATGTCTCACTGGTTCCGGTCGGATCGGAAATCACGGTGATGTGGCGCGGCGGCCCGGTTTTCATCCGGCACCGCACCGAGGAAGAGATTGCCGAGGCCCGCGAAGTGGAGCTCAACGCGCTCCCCGACGAGGACGCCCGCAACGACAATCTTCCGGCCGGCACGCCGGGGACGGATGCCAATCGCGTCCTGCGCCCGGAATTCCTGATCGTGAAGGGCAATTGTACCCACCTGGGCTGTGTGCCGCTGGGTCTGGGCGCCAATACCGGCGACTATGACGGCTGGTACTGCCCGTGCCACGGTTCGCACTACGACACCTCGGCGCGGATCCGCCGCGGTCCGGCGCCGGAAAACCTGCCGGTTCCCGACTACTATTTCGAGAGCGAGACGACCGTGAAGATCGGTCTGTCGCCTGAGGAAGCTTCCAACTCCGGGTGGGCTGTAGCATGAGCGGACCTTCGACCTACGATCCGAAGACCGGCATCGAGAAATGGCTCGACAGCCGTCTTCCCATCATCCGCCTGGGCTATGACAGCTTCGTCGACTTCCCGACGCCGCGGAACCTGAACTACTGGTGGACGTTCGGCGGCATCCTCGCCATCTTCCTGATGATCCAGATCGTCACCGGCGTCGTGCTGGCGATGCACTATGTGGCGCACGAGGCACATGCCTTCGAAAGCGTCGAGCGCATCCGCCGCGACGTGCCCTTCGGCTGGCTGATCCAGTCGATGCACGCCAACGGCGCCAGCTTCTTCTTCGTGGCGGTCTACCTGCACATGTTCCGCGGACTGTATTACGGCTCCTACAAGGCGCCGCGCGAGGTCCTGTGGATCCTGGGCGTCGTGATCTACCTCTTGATGATGGCCACGGGCTTCATGGGCTATGTGCTGCCCTGGGGGCAGATGTCCTACTGGGGCGCCATGGTGATCACCAACCTGATCGGCGCGCTGCCCTTCGTCGGCGACGCGATCCGGGAATGGCTGTGGGGCGGTTTCTCGGTCGGCCAGGCCACGCTGAACCGCTTCTTCTCCCTGCACTACCTGCTGCCCTTCGTGATCGCCGGCGTCGTCGGCCTGCACATCTGGGCGCTGCACGTGCCGGGCAACGGCAATCCGGCCGGTCTGGAAATCAAGGATCCGAAGAAGGACGCGCTGCCCTTCCACCCGTACTACACGGTGAAGGACGGCTTCGCGATCATCGTCTATCTGATGGTCTTCGCGGTCTTCGTCTTCTACCTGCCGAACGTGCTGGGCCACGCCGACAACTATATCGAGGCGAACCCGCTCTCGACGCCGGCGCACATCGTGCCCGAATGGTACTACCTGCCGTTCTACGCGATCCTGCGGGCCATCACCTTCGACATCGGCCCGATCGATGCGAAGCTGGGCGGCGTGATCGCCATGTTCGGCGCCATCGGCATCCTCTTCGTCCTGCCCTGGCTGGACACGTCCAAGGTGCGCTCCATGCGCTACCGCCCGCTGACCCGCTGGTTCTTCATCTTCTTCGTGATCGCCGCGCTCGGCCTGGGCTGGTGCGGGGCCAAGAACCCGGACGACTCCTTCATCGGCGCGGTGAAGTTCGTGCACCTGGCGCAATTCCTGACGGCCTACTACTTCGCCTACTTCATCGTCATCCTGCCGGTGATGGGCATCGTGGAGAAGCCGAAGCAGCGCCCGGCCTCGATCGAGGCTTCGGTCCTCGGCGAAGACAAGTCCTAAGGGAGCGACGAGATCATGATGATGACCCGTATTATCGCCGCTGCCCTGGCAGCTGTCGGCCTCACGGCCACGGCGATCGCCGCGGAAGGCGAGGCCCATGCGCCGGAGAACCACGAGTGGAGCTTCGAGGGTCCGTTCGGCACCTATGACCGTCACGCCGTCCAGCGCGGCTATCAGGTCTACCAGGAGGTCTGCGCCTCCTGTCACTCGATGAACCTGATGCGCTTCCGCAATCTGGGCCAGAAGGGCGGTCCGTTCGAGGCCGAGGGCTATCCCAACCCGAACGACAACCCGATCGTGATGCAGATCGCGGCGGGCTACCAGATCGAGGACGGCCCAAACGATGACGGCGACATGTTCATGCGCGACGGCATCGCGTCCGACGCCTTCCCGGCGCCGTTCGAGAACGAGCAGCTCGCGCGTGCCTCCAATGGCGGCGCCCTGCCGCCGGACCTGTCGCTGATCGTCAAGGCCCGTTCCGGCGGCGCGGACTATATCCGCTCCCTGCTGCTGGGCTACACGGACGCACCGGAAGATTCCCACCTGTCGCCGGGCCAGCACTACAACGAGTACTTCCCGGGCGGCGCGATCGCCATGGCCCCGCCGCTGATGGACGACATCATCAGCTATGACGACGGCACGGCGGCAACCACGGAGCAGATGGCCGAGGACGTGGTGACCTTCCTCACCTGGGCCGGCGATCCGCACATGGAAGCGCGCAAGCAGATGGGCGCCATGGTGCTGATCTATCTCTTCATCTTCGCGATCCTCGTCTATCTGGCCTATCGCCAGGTCTGGCGGAACGTGAAGCACTAGGCCAACGGTCTGGACTTGATTTGAAGGGCCGCGAACGGACACGTTCGCGGCCTTTTTTCTTTCCTCCCCACATTGTGGGGAGGGGGACCCGCGAAGCGGGGGAGGGGGCGCCGCGGAACGCGGCGGAATGGCGGCGTCCGGCCCGATTGCAATTCCGGCGTGGTCACCTCCCCCTTCGACTTCGCTTCGCTCGGCCACTTCCCCCGCAGGCGGGGGCAGAAAGGAAGCGGCACATGACGCACTGGAAGCTCGGTATCATCGGCGGGTCCGGCCTCTATGCCCTGGACGGGCTGGAAAACGTGCACAGCGAGACGGTCGAGACGCCCTGGGGCGCGCCGTCGGCGCCGCTGACCTTCGGCACGCTCAATGGCGTCGAGCTGGTCTTCCTGCCGCGCCACGGTGCCGGTCACCGTCTCTCCCCCACCGACATTCCCTTCCGCGCCAATATCGCCGCGCTCAAGATGGCGGGCTGCACCGACATCGTCTCGGTCTCCGCCTGCGGCTCGCTGCGCGAGCATCTGGCGCCGGGCCATTTCGTCGTCGTCGACCAGTATGTCGACCGCACGACCGGGCGCGCGCGCAGCTTTTTCGGCGAGGGATGCGTGGCCCATGTGCCCATGGCCCAGCCGGTCTGCGCGCGGCTGGCCAGGGCGATCGGCGATGCCGGCGAGGCGGTCGGCGCGCCGGTCCAGCGCGGCGGCACCTATCTGGTGATCGAGGGGCCGCAATTTTCCACCCGCGCGGAGAGCGAGCTCTACCGGCACTGGGGCATGGACGTGATCGGCATGACCAACATGCCCGAGGCCCGGCTCGCCCGCGAGGCCGAGCTGCCCTATGCCTCGATCGCCATGGTCACCGACTATGACTGCTGGCACGAGGGCGAGGCGAGCGTGGACGTGCCGTCGGTGTTGCGCGTGATGCGCGAGAATACCGACAAGGCGAAGGCCTTGCTGGCCCGGCTGGCCGGCGATCTGGCGGCCCGGCCGCGCGACCCGGACCCGGTCGACAGCATTCTCGATACCGCCCTGATCACGGCGCCCGATGCGCGCGATCCGGCCGTGCTGGAACGGTTGCGCGCGATCGCCGGACGGGTCCTCTAGCGAAACCGTCTGGACCGCGCCGGCGATTGCGGCGTACTCTTGATACATGCATCGCGTCATGATGATCGTTTTGATGGCCGTCGCGGTCCTGGCGGTTCCCGCCGTCCGGGCCAGCGATGCCGTCCATTTCGACGCGCTGGATCCGGCCACCTACGACATCTCGCGCGAAAGCGTGGTCCAGCTGCTTTGCCAGGATCCCGACAGCGAACAGCTTTATCTCAGCCGCGCGGTGGTGCTCGATGCCCGCCCCGGCGAACGGCCGGATTTCGACGTCCTGCTGGCCACGCGCCACGCCCTGTTCGGTCCCTCGGGCCAACGCCATTGCCGTATTCGCGGCGTGCCGGAATGGCGGGGCGAGATCGTCGATGTGCGTTCGGGCACGCCCGATCCGGACAATGCCACCGATTTCAGCGCCGACTGGTCCATCCTGCGCACGCGCGGCCGCCTGCCCGACGATGTGCCGCGCATGCGCGTGCTGGCTGCCAGTGGCGAGCATCGCGGCGAGCTTTCCCTTCTGGTCCGCCCGGTCGACCGGGCCCCTTGCGATGTGCGGCAGCCGCCGGACTACCTGCCCGATCCCAATCTCATCGTGCATGGCTGTGCGACGCGTCACGGCCTGTCGGGCACACCGCTGGTCGCCCAGGTCGGCGACGAGCCCTTCGTCGTGGCGCTTCATGTCGGACGCTCCCTGACCATCGGCGACGATGAACGCGAGGAGCTGGGCATCGCCCGGCGCCTCAGCGGCGACTTCCTGACGGCGCTGTCGCGCTATCTGGACGAACAGGCTTCGCAATAGCCGATCCGCGCCCTTTTCCCGCAGCCCGGCCTCGTCCATAAAGGCGGCGAGAGGATGAGGGGATTGTCATGATTTCGCTGCTTGCCGCCGGCTGGGTGCTGGGTGCGTCCGCGAACGCCGCCGGGCAGATGCCCGACTTCACGCCGCCGCGTCCCGCCGTGGAATGCGCCGAACACCTTACCGACTGGCCGGCGCGGCGGTCCTGCCTGCGCGATCTGCTCGATGCGGCCGAGGACCGGCTCGGCAGCGCTGTCGAGGCGGCGCAGGCCGAAGCGGTCGAGAGCGATCTCGACAGCGGCGGGCATTTCGACGCCGCCGGGCATCTGGAGCGGGCACAGACGGCCTGGCTGGCCTATCGAGATGCCGAGTGCGCCCGGCGCACTTCGCTGATGTTCATCGGCGAGGACAGCCGCGAGGAGCTGGGGCTGGACTGCCGCATCACGCTCACGCGCGCCCGCACGGCGGAATTGCGGGACATGTAGCGTGACGGCGCTGCGCCTGCATATCGGAAACAAGCGCTATTCCAGCTGGTCCCTGAGGGCCTGGCTTGTCTTGCGCAAGGCTGGCCTGGATTTCCAGGAGAACCTCGTTCCGCTGGGCCGGCCGGAGACGCGCAGGCAGCTGGCGGAGATTTCGCCGGGCGGCACCGTGCCGGCCCTGCAGGCCGGCGATGCGGTATTCTGGGATTCCCTGGCGATCGCGGAATGGGCGGCCGAGCAGCAGCCCGAACTCTGGCCGGCGCACGAGATCCAGCGCGCCCGCGCCCGCGCCGCCGTGAGCGCGATGCATGCGGGTTTTACGGCCCTGCGCCGCCAGTGCCCGATGGATCTGGGCCGTACGCCGAAAGCCGTCGCGCTGACACCGGACATCCGGGCCGATATCGCCGCCATCCAGGCGCTGTGGAACGATGTGGGCAGCATGGACGGGCCCTGGCTGTTCGGCCGCTGGAGCATTGCAGATGCGTTCTTCACGCCGGTGGCCGCGCGCTTTCACACCTACGACATCCCGCTGCATGCCGGCGCGCAGGACTATTGCGATACGCTGCTGGGCGATGAAGACTATGCCGTCTGGCACGCCGACGCGCTCAAGGAAAGCTGGCCGGACCCGCTGGCCGCTGCTCACTGACACGAACGGGACACTCACCGCATGGACCTGAAATCCGCCATCCGCACGATTCCGGATTATCCCAAGCCGGGCATCATGTTCCGCGACGTCACGACACTGATCGGCGACGCACGCGCCTTCCGCGTGGCCGTCGACCGCATGGTCCAGCCCTGGGCCGGCGCCAAGATCGACCGGGTGGCCGGCACCGAGGCCCGCGGCTTCATCCTGGGCGGTGCGGTGGCGCACCAGCTCTCCGTCGGTTTCACGCCCGTGCGCAAGCGGGGCAAGCTGCCCCACCGCACCCTGATCGAGGAATACGAGCTGGAATACGGCCAGGATGCGATCGAGATCCATGTCGACGCGATCGAGGAAAACGACCGTGTCCTGCTGGTCGACGACCTGATCGCCACGGGCGGTACGGCCGAAGCCTCCATCCGCCTGCTCCAGCGCGCCGGCGCGACGGTGGTCGGCGCCGCCTTCGTCATCGACCTGCCCGATCTGGGCGGGGCGAAGCGCATCGAGGCGATGGGCGTGCCGGTTTCCTCGCTGGTCCAGTACGAAGGGGATTAGACGGGTTTCTTCTCTCCTTCGCCCGGTGGGGGAGAGGGGGCTCACCGCAAATCCTCCGTCTTTCCCCGGATTTATTCCGGGGCCCAGCGGCGTTTCAGGCGCAGACTCAACCGGACCCCGGCACAGGGCCGGGGGAATTGGAGCGAGACGGGGAGGCAGAGCTGCGATGACACCGTATTGCACTCCGGCCCGCAGGCCCTAGGCTGGTCCCGAACCGTTCGGGGGGGAGGGGCAGCATGTTCGTCGGTCACTACGGTCCGGCCTTTGCCGGCAAGGCGGTCGCGCGCAGCGTGCCGCTGTGGACGCTGTTTCTGGCGGTGCAGCTGGTCGATGTGGCCTGGGGCCTCTTCATCGCGCACGGGATCGAGCATGTGCGTTTCGTGCCGGGCTTCACCGAGGCCAATCCGCTCGATCTCTACGACATGCCGATCACCCACTCCCTGCCGGGCGCGCTGGCCTGGTCGGTCGCGGCGGGGCTGATCTATGCCATCTGGGCCAGGCGCCAGAAGGTTCTGGGCGGCGTTGTCGTGGGCGCGGCCGTCTTCTCGCACTGGGTGCTGGACCTTCTGGTCCATGTGCCCGATCTGGCACTCTGGCCGGGCGGCCCGAAAGTCGGGCTGGGCCTGTGGAACAACTACCCCGTGGCGCTGGCCGTCGAAGCAGCCGTGCTGGTTCTCGGCTTTTTCCTCTACATGCGCGTGACGCAGGCCAGGGGCCTCGTCGGACGGATCTGGCCCTGGGTGTTCGTGGCCCTGCTGGCTCTCGCCGAAGTCGTCAATCACGGCGGCCCGTTGCCGGAAAGCCCGCAGCAGTTCGGCTATACCGCCGTGATCAGCTACATCGTGCTGACGGGGCTGGCGGCCCTGTGCGACGTGACGCGGCGGCCGCGCTAGCCGGGATCGTCTGCGCCGGCCGTGTCCGCCGGCATGCCCGGCAGACAGACAAGCGTCAGCACGGACAGGGCGGAGATCGCCGCCGCGACGAGGGCGAGCGGTGTCAGGCCGCCGGTCACGAAGGGGGCGGCGATGGCTGTCCCTCCCGCCGCGGTGAGCAGGATGGCCAGCAGCACCAGCGCCGAACCGCGGGCCTCGTTGCCGCCGGATGCCACGACCGCGCGGTAGAAGCCCGGCGGTCCGCGAAAGCCCAGCCCCATATTCACCGGTATGAAGAGCACGGCGAGCATCAGCGGTTCCGTGCCGCCGGCCAGGGCGTAGACGAGCAGGCCGAGCGCGCCGCCGGCCGACAGGGCCGAGCCGCCCGCGATCAGGCGCTCCGCGCCCAGTTTTTCCGACAGCCAGCCGGCGCTGTTGGCGGTGAGCATGAAAAAGGCGATGCCGGTCACCTGCATCACGATGAAGTCGCCCAGCGTGCCGCCCAGGCCCTGGGTGATCACCACCGGCGCGCCGAACACGAAGGTCAGCAGGCCGCCCAGCGTGAAGGCCTGGCTCAGCGCATAGCGCAGATAGACCGGGTCGCGCAGCAGCGGCAGATAACCTGTCGAGCCGTGCCGCGAGACCAGCGCCGGAAACGCGTCGCGCCGTAACAGGATGAGGCCGCAGGCCGCCACGCTGCTCGCCGCCAGGAAATGGAAACTCCCCTGCCAGCCCAGATGCTGCAGCAGCCACACACCCGCCACCGGTGCGAGGGCGGGGATGATCGCCTCGATACTGCCCAGAAGTCCCAGCGCGCCCACTGCGTCGCGTTCGGAAAAGAGGTGACGGATCATGCCGGGGGCGAACACGGCGGCTGCCGCTCCCGATGCGCCCTGGACGAAGCGCAGGCCGACCAGGATCTCCAGCGAGGGCGCATGCGCGGCCAGCTGCGACAGCAGGGCATAGCTCGCCAGCGACAGCACCAGGAGGGAGCGCTGGTTGAAACGCGCGCCCAGCTCGCCGAACAGCACCAGGCCGGCGCCGGCCCCGGCGACGAAGCTGGCGAGCACCATCTGGGCCAGGGCCGGGCTTCCGCCGAGGCTGCCGGGCAGGGCAGGCACGGCCGGCAGGACGAGATCGGTCCCCGCCAGGCCGAGCGTCGTGCTGACGAGCAGCAGCGCGAAGACGAGGCGCCGCCTCGCGCGGGCGTTCGGTGCGTCAGACATGGCGTGTCCCGTCGGTCCGGTCTGGCTGGGTGGCTGGAAAAGGCCGGCACACCTATCCCGAAACGCACGCGGACGGCCAGCCAAAAAAAAAGAGGGGCGCGGACCTGATGGCCGCGCCCCCGCATTTGCGGATGTACCGCCGATCGCTAGTCCGCGATCAGCGCGCGTACATCCTGCGTCGAGGCCTCGAGCGAGGGGCCGTGCAGATACATCATGTGGCCGGCCTCGTAGTAGCGGAACTGCACGCGGTCCTGGTCGAAGCCGGGCTGGTTGAACATCAGCTCGGCGGCGAAGAAGGGCGTCGCCAGGTCGTAATAGCCCTGGGCGACCAGCACTTCCAGATCGTCGTTCTGGCGCATGGCGCGGGCGATCCAGGGGGCGACATTGATGTAGTTGTTGTTGCCCGAGCGGCCGACATCCCAGTTCCAGTCGCGCACGCCGCCGATCACCGAGTAGAACTCGGTCATGTCGACGCCCAGCTCGCGGGTGAAATAGTCGAGCATGGCGGCGGTATAGCTGCCGTCGATGCCGTAGAAGCTCGGATCGGTTTCCGGATTCTCGCCGACACCGTCGACCTCGACGCCGGTGAAGCGGGCATCCAGCCGGCCCACGGAGACGCCCTCGTCGCGCATCAGCTCGCGCTGGAAGCGGCGCAGGGTGACACGCATGTTGGCGCGTTCCAGGAAATCCTCGGACAGGCCGGTGAAGCGCGACAGCTCGCCGATCACGCGGGCCTCGCGGTCCGCCGGCAGGCTCACCCCGTGCATCAGGGCCGGCATGTACTCCTCGATGGCGAAGGTCCGCGCCTCGGCGAGGAAGGCCTCGATATCGTTGTTCCAGGCCGACCGGTCGACCTGGCCATGATACCAGGCGGTGGCGGCGAAACCCGGCATCAGGCCGACATAGCCGATATCATTGCCCGGCGAGGTGTCGTCATAGCGGAAGTCCAGCACGGTGGAGATCAGGGCGACGCCATTGATCGCGACATCGTTGAAACGGCCTTCCAGCTGGTTCAGCAGCGAGCCGATGCGCAGCGTGCCATAGCTTTCGCCGAGCAGGTATTTCGGCGAGTTCCAGCGCTGGTTCTCGGTCAGCCAGATGCGGATGAATTGCGCCAGGCTTTCCGCGTCCTCGTTGACGCCCCAGAACTCGCTGTCCTCGGTCTCGCCCAGCGCCCGGCTCCAGCCGGTGCCCACCGGATCGACGAAGACCAGATCGGCGACGTCCAGGATGGAGTGGGTGTTCTCGACGATGTCGTAGGGGGCCGCGCCGTCGTCGGCCGCATTGGGCAGCGCCACGCGCTGCGGGCCGAACATGCCCATGTGCAGCCACAGGCTGGCCGAGCCGGGACCGCCATTGAAGACGAAGGCGACCGGGCGCTCGCGCGGATCAGACGTGCCGTCGGCGATATAGGCGGTGGAGAAGATCGAGGCGGTCGGATTGCCGTCCTCGTCGCGCAGATAGGTCTCGCCCGCCGTCACCGAATAGCGCACGCGCGTGCCGTTGGCGTTGACCTCGCCGCGGCTCTCGTAGACGCGCGGCTCCGGCGGTTCCGGGTTCGCTGCGGATGCGTCCTGTGCCTGGACACTCGTTGCCATCAGGGCCACGCCGAGCGTGGCGATCATGGATCGGATCATGCCTAAACTCCCCAAATTCATACCGGCGCGAACCTAGGCCGCAATTGCCGGAGCGGGAAGAGGCGGGCTGCCGCGTTAATGTTGCCTAGCGCTTCTTTTCGACGAGCAGGGTCTTCGGCCGCCGTTCCCGCGCCGTGCGGAAAAGCTGGAAGCTCTGGTTCACGTAATTCGTCACATCGGTGATCGAACGCATGAAGCTGTGAAGCTCGTCGGTCTTCTCCGCCTCCACGAGGCGGACCGGTGCCGCCGGATCGCCGCCCTCGAAACGGACATAGAAGAGCGGTTCGCCGCGCTTGAGCACGAGGTCGCGGTCGAGATCGTGCCATTCGAAGGCCCACATGTGGGCGCGCGGCCAGATATCCGCCGGGAAACGCCCGCACAGCATCACGCCGGGGCGCGACTGGGTCTCGTAGTGCAGGAAGGGCGGGAACTGGTTCACATACAGCGGATCGTCGGTGACGAAGACATAGGGCGTGGCCAGCTGCAGCATGGGCCGCTCGGGGTGTCGCCACTCGTTCGGTGGCGACAGGGCGAGGATCTGCTTCAGCCCGGCCGGCCGGGTGGAGGACTGGTGCCCGTCCACATTGGTCAGCTGGATCTGGCCCTGGGGATTGCGCACCATGCGCAGGTGAAGGTCGACCGGGCAGGGAATGACGAAGTGCCGGCGGTCGAACTCGATCGCCGCCGGGCAGGACAGGGCGGACTTCGTGGTCTCCGGCCGCGGATGCTGGAAACTCACCGGTCTGGGCGCATCCCAGATCAGGCTCGAGGTTTCGTCCTTGAGCAGCCATCCGGCCTTGTAGACCCGACGCGGACTGGCATCCGCCTCATTCTGCAGGCGGCGGTAAAGCTTCACGAACATGTCTGTCTCACCCCTCCGTAGGCCTGAAAAAGCCTAGGACAAAGCCCCCGGGCTGGCGAGCCGGGTTTTCAGCATGGCGCAAGGGTCGCGGCGATGGCGTTCTTCGCGCGGAAACGCTATAGCGCCGCCATGAATTACCGCCACGCCTTTCACGCCGGCAATTTCGCCGACGTCCTCAAGCATTGCGTCCTCGCCCTGTGCCTGGAGCATCTCAAGTCCAAGCCCAAACCCTTCCGCTATATCGACACCCATGCGGGGATCGGCGGCTATGACCTCGCCTCCAGCGAGGCCGAGCGCTCGCCGGAATGGAAGGAGGGGATCGGCCGCCTGCTGGACGCCGATCTGCCGGAGCCGGCCGCCGCGGCGCTGGGTCCGTATCTGGACGTCGTGCGGACGATGAACCCGGAGGGCATGGCGCATTATCCCGGCTCTCCGGAGATCGCCGCGCGCCTGCTGCGCGAAAACGACCGCATCCATCTGTGCGAGCTGCATGCTGAAGACGCGAAGATGCTGGACGGCCGCTATCGCCGCGACGCCCGGGTGAAGGTGGAAAACCGCGACGGCTACAAGGCGCTGAAAAGCCTTATCCCGCCGAAGGAAAAGCGCGGCCTGGTGCTGATCGATCCGCCCTTCGAGGATCGCGACGAGCTGGCCCATATGGCCGAGGCCGTCACCGGCGCCTTCGGGCAATGGCCGACGGGCACCTACATCTTCTGGCGTTCGCTGAAGAATCTCTGGGCCGCCGACCGGTTCGACAACGGCCTTGCCGAATGGCTGATCGCCGAGAAAGACCTGGAGCCGGAAAAAGTCCTGCGCGCCGACCTCTGGGTGCGCGACCTGGCGAGCGAGGGCAAGCTGGCCGGCGCCGGCGTGGTCGTCGTCAATCCGCCCTTCACCCTGGAGGAGAAGCTGCTGGGCCTGATGCCCTGGCTCTCCGACACGCTGGCCCAGGGCGACGGCTATGGCTGGCGCGTCGATGGCGGGCTGACGGACGAGGATATCGAGGAAGGGCTGGGGGAGTAGGGAGCGCCCCGCCTGGTTATCCAGATCTGTTTTCCCCGGACTTGTTCCGGGGTCTAGTGCGGGAGGCAGGTCGCTCTGAATGCGCTGCGCCTCAATCGCCGCTCCCACCTGGCTTACTGGCGGGGCAGGCCCCTGTGTGTTGGAAGTGTCGTAGGCTGGTTGCGCGAAGGAGGCCGCCAGGCCCTTGGCGCATGTGACGCCGTGTTCCGGCTCGGGCCCCTTCGCGCGTGTCTGCGTTCA
>Ga0207716_100442_pt1 | contig 16065 bp, 15 predicted proteins | sample TtaePargueraPR_FD_187739 | JGI IMG/M metagenome (GOLD analysis project Ga0207716, IMG submission 187739) | Aerobic enrichment media microbial communities from Bioluminiscent Bay, La Parguera, Puerto Rico - Tt and P2 (5) (SPAdes) | ecosystem: Environmental > Aquatic > Marine > Unclassified ... | reverse complement strand
GGGAGTCTTCAAATGACCATCAACATCCACCACGGCCCGCCCGGCTCCTATAAATCCGCCGGTGTGGTTCAACGCTATGTCATTCCCGCCCTGACCGGGGAAGACAGCGACTATCCCGACGGCCGGTGCGTCGTCACCAATATACGAGGCCTCGACTCCATCGAACGGGTCGAAGCCGCCTTCGGCGTCACCTGCGGTCCGGAAGCCAGAATCATCAACCTGGAAACCGAAACCCGGGACGCCCTGGAATACGCCGCCCGCTGGTTCCACTGGGTGCCGATTGGTTCGCTCATTGTTCTGGATGAAGCCCAGGCCGTGTATCCGGCGGCAAGACGTGACTTCAGGATCGAACAGCTGGACTACCCAGGGGGCAAAGAAGCCGCACAGAGAGACAACCGGCCCGCCGATGTCCTCCTGGCGTTCGACATGCACCGGCACTACAACTGGGACCTGTTCCTGTGTACCCCGAACATCGGAAAGATCCACAAGGAAATCCGGCAAAGCGCTCAACAGGCGTTCCGACACTGGCAGATGGGCCACATCGTGCCCTGGAAGAAAAACAAATGGAGGGAACTGGAACATGACCCTGAAAACAACGGAAAAGCTACCTCCCATAGCATCGGTGTCCCAAAAGAGTACAAGGTCGACCTCCGGGTCTTCGAGTGCTATCAGTCGACCAAAACCGGCAAGGCCAAAGGGGTGGTCGGGGGTCATTCAATTCTTAAGGATCGCAAGCTGCAGATGGTCGCTGTGGTTATCGTCGGCAGCCTCGGTTACTTCTCATACGCTGCACTCCAGATCATCGAACGTGAAAAAGCGCGTCTCTCAGGTGAGCCGGTGGCTGTGCCGGAAGCTGCTCAGACTGATGGTGGCGCTAACGCTGATGGTGCTGATGGGCGCCGCGTTCCGTCTGATAGCCCGTCTCAGCGTGCTCTAAACAACGAACCCAACAGCCAGCAACCCCAACAGCCACAACCGCACCAACAGGAACACCCGTTCTCGGACGTTCACCTGCGCATTGCCGGCAGCATCAACCGCGCCTACCTGTTCAGCGGCAAGGACCAACAGGGCGAATTCGCGCTGACGCAACAGGATCTCGCCAGTTACGGCTACCGGGTGCTCTACCTGCGGGACTGCCACGGCCAACTCTGGTGGAACGGTCAAGCCGTCCAGGATCTCTACTGCCAGCGCATCCGCTCGGAAGAGCCTGGACCGCGACCGGTCATCGAGCCGGCGATGTATCCACCCCTGATAACCCAAGCCGATGACCCGGCGCCAGCGGAGCGCTAGCGACGATGCGCGAGGAGCAAGCGATCCGCTGGCGCCGGGGCGCAGCCCCAGAGACGTCCCTGTAACACGTCTCATAGAAAACAACGTGAGTTGATTTTCCACCACAGACAACCACAGAAGGCCACAGATGAAAATCAAAGACTTTGAAAGACTGGACATCACCACCGGGGCAATCGGAAAAGGCGACCTGTTCATTGGTCCCGAAGGTCAGCAAGTGAACCTCCAGGGCGTAAACGTCCTGTGGAACGGGGTGGATACCGTGCGCCAGCTCTTTGAGGGACGCCTCAAGCCCGAACCCCTCGCGGAAATCGTGGACGCCTACGAATCCAGTTTCGACGCCACCATCACCGTGAGGGATATTCCCTTCCGGGTCCAATCCGGCAGGCGGGGAGGCTTCAAGTACATCCTGCAAAACCGGGAATACGGCCTGACCCTGCTGGTCCAGAACTTCTATGCGGATGCCGAGAACCCCGGCACTCACCTCAAAATCGAGACCTCCCCCCGTTGGCTCTACGAGCGATCCAGCCAGGAGATTCACGACGAGTTAGCCGAGTGGGGCATGTTCTTCCTGAAGGGCATTAAACCGGTCGGCATTGCCCTGCACCTGTGTGTGGATTTCCAGGGCTGGGAACCGCCCCAGGACTTTGCCAGCCACTTCGTCACCCGCGCCAAAACCATCAGCGTCCACAACGGCCTCAGTGACCTGGTGTTCAAGGGCCTGGACGGTGCCACCATCAACGGACGTGGAGAGACTTACACCTTCGGCAAGGCCAACAGCCTGCAGGTGTGCCTCTACGACAAGTCCAAGGAAATCGACGTCTCCGACAAGCGCGCCTTCATGGAATCCATCTGGGAATGTGCCACCAATGAAGACTGCTTCCCCGATACCTGCTACGACCCTGAAAAGCCCGTCTGGCGCCTGGAAATCCGCTTTCATCACCGGATCGTCAACGAAATCTCCCAGGGCACCGCCAACATGAAGCCCATCTATACCTTCATGGACGCGATTCCCCATCTGACCGGCCTCTGGCAATACGCCATGAAAGGCAACCGCTATGAGGTGAAGCGGGAGTGGGTGCATCCCATCTGGACCAAACTCCGCGACGATGTTGGCTTCGGCTATTCAGCCCCGGACCTGCTCTACAAACGTGCAAAAAAGGAACCCGGTTGCGGCAACGAAAAGAACGTCTCCCTGGCCTTTGGCAATTTGCTCTCCATCTATGCCCGCAACCGGTTTAATCCTCGCCAGGCCTGGGACTGCTTGAAGAAATCGGGTCTTTGGGAAGACCTCTGCAATTACTACCGCAGGCGGGAGATCTACGAAAACGAGCTGTTCCAGCTCGTCCAGGATGGACTCATAAAACGACGACTGCTGACAAAGGTGGCTGCATGATCAAAAAGCTTCCATCGGGACGATGGCAGGTTGATATCCGCCAGGATGGACGAGGTTCCAAGCGCATCAGAAAAAGCTTCGATAGCAAGGCCGAAGCCAAACGCTTCGAGCAGCACATGCTGCTTCGGAAGTCAGAGGAACAGGCCTGGAATCCTTCCAAGGACCGCCGAAGGCTCAAAGACCTTATCCAGCAATGGTATGACTTTCACGGCCACACCCTCAAAGATGGCGCCAGCCGGAAAAAGAAACTGGACGACATTGCCCAGCGGCTCCGGAATCCCAGGGCGACAGCTTTCAAAGTTTCGGATTTTTCCACCTATCGCCGTTTGAGGATGGAAAACGATGGAGTAGGGGAGAACACCCTGAATCACGAGCACACCTACCTCAGCGCAGTGTTCAACGAGCTGATCAGGCAGGGCGAGTGGGCACACCCGAACCCGTTGAAGAATCTCCGGAAGTTCAAGCTGGATGAACAGGAGCTCGCGTTTCTTTCCCAGGACCAAATCAACCGGTTCCTGGAAGAATGCAAAGCGTCATCCAATCCCAGTCTTTACCACGTCACTCGATTGGCCCTGGCAACAGGCGCCAGGTGGTCGGAAGCGGAAGGCGTAACCAGGTCAAACTTCACACCTTATCGGGTGACATACAACTACACTAAATCAGGCAAGTCCCGGAGCGTTCCGATCTCGGAAAAGCTCTACAAGGAGCTAATAGAAGAAGTGCCGTTCGTCAGCTGCAGCGCTGCATTCCGGAAAGCTATTGAAAGGGCCGGGATCGACCTACCGAGAGGCCAGCTGACACACGTCTGCCGACATACGTTCGCTAGCCATTTCATCATGAAGGGCGGTGATATTCTCACGCTTCAAAAAATCCTTGGCCACTCCGATATTAAGCTCACAATGAGGTACGCCCATCTATCTCCTGATCACATGTCAGGAATATTAAAGTTTGCTCTGCTTTGAAACTTTGATGTTTTTGGATCGTATAACAAGGTGTAAACCTGGAATAAATAATAGAGGTGAGTATGAGTGGTGATAAGGCGATCTACGATCTTGAAGTTGAAAGGTCAGATGCGTGGGAAAAGTATCGTGAATCTGGTGACTTTGATGATCGTGAAGAATGGGTAGAGGCTGAGCATCGAGTTATTGACGAATTCGGTGGAATAACTGGTCACTACAGAAAAGGTCCGAAGTCTCTTAGGTAAGCCTGAAAACTAGGTGGACACTTCGTGGACACCAGAAACAACAAAGCCCGCACAAGGCGGGCTAAGTCATTGAATTCGTGGTGCCCGGAGGCGGAATCGAACCACCGACACGGGGATTTTCAATCCCCTGCTCTACCAACTGAGCTATCCGGGCATGTTGCGGTACTGCGCTGCAACGGGGCGCTATTAAACCGGTTTAGCGGTACCGAGTCAAGGCTGTGCAGAAAAAATTTGTGGATCTTTTCGGGGTTGCTCAGTCCTTGACCAGGTTGGGCTTATTGCTCCGGTGGAACATAGCCTTCGGCCTTGTCAAACGGCTCGTTGTCGAGGAACCGTTCCATCTGGGCCTGCAAGTATTTGCGACTGTTCGGGTCCATCATGCTGAGGTGTTTTTCGTTAATCAGCATGGTTTGTTGTTGCTGCCATTCCTGCCAGGCTTTTTTTGACACGGTGTCATACAGCTCCTGGCCTTTCTTGCCCGGCATGGGCGGGAAGTCGAGGCCTTCGAGTTCTTCCTGGTACTTGCGACAGAATACGGTGCGGCTCATGTCTGCTCCTGTGGAATCGCCGGGTAGCGGGTCTGCGGGCATGATAACAGATCAGAGCAGGGCGGTTTGCTCTGGTGTGGTCAGCAGGGTGCGAATGGGGGCGGGCAGGCCCAGGGCGAGGGCTTCGTCCCGGTGGACCCAGCGTTGTTCAGTCTCCTCGGCCACCCCGGTTGCTCCGGTGACGGCGAGGCGCGCCGGCTGGATGTGCAGGTGGTAGTGACTGAAGGTGTGGCGGAAGCCGCTGATCAGCTCGGCGTCACTGCAGCTGAATCCGAACTGACGCTCGCAGGCGTCGGGCAGTTCCTCGGGGCCGTAGGCCGGGTCCAGCTCCGGCAGGCTCCATAGCCCGCCCCAGATGCCGCTGGGCGGTCGCCGCTCGAGCAGGATGCGTCCCTGATGGTCTTCGAGGATGACCATCCAGGTGGTTTTCTCCGGCTTGGCCTTTTTCGGCTTGGCGCCGGGGTAGCTGGTGGTTTCCTGGCGGGCGTAGGCGGTGCAGCCAGGCTGCAGCGGGCAGCGTTCGCAGGCCGGGCGGCTGCGGGTGCATACCGTGGCGCCCAGGTCCATGATCGCCTGGGTGTAGTCCCGCACCCGGTCTTCCGGGGTGTGTTCCTCGGCGTGCTGCCACAGCTGGTTCAGTACCGCGGTCTGTCCCGGCCAGCCGGGTATGGCATGGTAGCGGGCAAGGACCCGTTTGACGTTGCCATCAAGAATGGCGGCGCGGATGCCGAAGGCCTGGGCGACAATGGCGGCGGCGGTGGAGCGGCCGATGCCGCTGAGGGCTTCGAGGGTTTCCTGCTGTTGCGGGAATTCGCCGCCGTATTCCGCGACGACTTGTTGCGCCGCCTTGTGCAGGTTGCGGGCGCGGGCATAGTAACCCAGGCCGGACCAGTGGCTGAGCACGTCGTCCACCGGCGCGGCCGCCAGTGCGGCCACGTCCGGAAAGCGTTCCATGAAGGCTTCGAAGTAGGGGGTGACGGTTGCCACCTGGGTCTGTTGCAGCATGATCTCAGACACCCACACCCGGTAGGCATTGCGGTCATGGTGCCACGGCAGGTCATGCCTGCCGTGCTGGTCGTACCAGGCCAGCAGCTGGCCGGCGAAGCTGTCGACCATTATTTGAACAGGCCTTTGAGTGCGTCCTTGACCTTGCTGCCGGCTTCCTCGCCGAGCTTTTCTTCCAGCTTCTCTTTCACTTTCTCTTCAGCCTTCTGCTTGGCTTCGTCCACTTCTTCTTTCGCCTTGGCCTTGGCGGCATTGGCGGCCATGTCCTTGAGAGTGTCGCGGAAGCGGGAGCCGTCGAACGAGCACAGGCCGGCGGGATCTTCGGTGAAGTTGCCGCGGCATTCTACCGGAATCACCGCGTTCTTGACGTATTCGGTGACGCGGCAGGCCGGGTCGCGGTGAATTTCGCCAACAATGCGCAGGCCCAGTTCGTAGTCCAGTTGCGAGGCTGCCATGTCGACCGTGCCATCACCTTCCAGCGCCATGCCGGCCAGCGAGGCGACCAGATCGGTGTTGTTGAGGGTATTGCCGTCAATCTTCAGGGTGCCGCGCATATCGTTGAACGGGGTGCTGGTGCCCCAGTCACTGGTCGTCAGGCTTTCCTGGTTGGCGAGGGCAATGCCCTGGCAGGCCATCCGGGTCAGGTTCATGCGGGTGAACTGGCCTTCGGCCAGGTTGAAGCTGACCAGGCCATTGGCGTTGTTACGCAGCGCCGAGATGCGGTTGCCGGTGGTTTTTACATCCACATTGAGGTTGGCGCCGCCGGATAGCATGTCCATCTCCGCCAGGTCCTGCAGTAGTGGCAGGGTCTGCACGCTGTTGACTTTGGAGCCGATCACCCAGCTCGGGTTGTCGGAGCGGGCGTCCAGGGTGACGTTGGCGCCGAAGCTGCCGTCATAGAGCTTGCCGCTGAACTGGTTGACCTTGAGCAGGCCGTCGTTGGCGGTGATCTTCGACTGGATCTCGTTGATGGTCAGGTTGCTGACGATCAGCTCGCCGAGCCCCAGGTTGATGTCCATGATCAGGGCCCGCAGGGTGTCCAGCGGCAGCAGGTCGGTTTCTTCCGCCGGGGTGGCCGGGCTGCTGCTGGCGCTCTGGCTGTCACCGGCGCTGCCTTGGGCTGCGGCGTCTTCCTCGCTGGCGGGTGGCAGGTAGCGGTCGGCATTGATCTTGTCGCCCTGCAGGTTGAGGCCGATGGCGCCGTTGCTGATGCCGTAGCGGGCGTCGCCCTGGAAGGTGGTGTCGTCGAGTGTGATCTTCAGGCCGTTGAGGGCCACGGTGCCGGCCGGGCCGGCGATATCGGTGGCGAGGGCCATCCTGGTCAGTACCTCCGGATCGGCGGTATCAATCGGCGCCTGGCCGAGGGCCTCGAGCAGTTCTTTCAGGGAGAAGGCGGCGATGTCCAGCTTGCCCTGCAGCTGCGGCTGGTCGCCGAAGCCGGTCACGCTCAGGTCGGTTCTGAGCTTGAGATCGGCGAGGCTGGCGGTGAAGCCGCTGACTGTCGCCACTTCGTTTTCCAGGTTTACTTCGGCTGATCCGCCAAGGGTTGCCTGCACCGACTTGTCGCCAAACGGCTCGCCGTTCATGTCGAAGGTGCCGTCCAGGTTGGCGATGGCGAATTCGTTGAGCGCTTCGTTGGCGCCCAGCTCGGCACTGATGGCTGCATCGACGGCGAAGCGGGGCTGGTTGGTCTCCACGCGGAAGCTCAGGTCCAGCGGAAACGCCTGGCCGAGGGTGATGTCGCGGGCGTTGACGGCAAAGTTGTCGAGGGTAACGGACTGGCCAGTGGCCTGGTCGTCGTAGTGCACTCGGGCATTGCTGATCTGCACGTTCTCGACGTTGAAGTTGAGCGGCTCGGCGCCGCCTTCCTCCGCGGCTGCCGCCGGAGTGGGTGCGGTATCTCCGGCTTGGGCGCTGCCGTCGCTTGGTGTACCAGTGGCGGCCGCGTCTTCTTTCATGATGCGGGTCCAGTTGCCATTGCCCTGCTTGTCCACCGACAGGTTGGCGTCCAGGCCGTCCAGCACAAAGGTGTTGACCCGCGGCGACATGCTGATCAGCGACCAGAAATCGAGCTGGGCGATCAGTTGCTGCAGGCTGACAAAACTCTGGTCGTCGAGCTTAGCTTCTACGTTATTCAGTTCCAGGCCCAGCGGGATGAACGACCAGCCGATGTCCCCGTCGAGGATCAGGTCGAGGTTGGTGTTGTCCTCCACGGCTTTTTCGATCTGCGGCTTGTAGTCATTGGGATCAATAACCGCGATGGCGATGGCAATCGCTGCCGCCACCAGTACGATAATGCCGATAATGGCCAGGATCAGATAACGTAAGGCTTTCATATCCGAAGCATCCTTTCGGTTGTTAGGGGCGCAAGCCCAAGGATAACGCACGAAGCACAAATTAAAAGTTGATATGTATGACAATACGCCGGTGATCAGCCAAAATAGCTCCCCTTAACAGATTAGACTGGTCCAAGACCTACAACGACAACAAGGAGCTTTTCGTGGCTATCACTGTATCCATTGAGCTGAACCGGGACATCGAGATTCCAGGCAGTTACGACGAGGTATTCGAGCTTCTCGCCGATGTACCCCGGTCGGCAAGCCACTTCCCCAAGGTCGACAAGCTGATCGACCTGGGTGACAACGTGTACCGCTGGGAGATGGAAAAAGTGGGTGTCGACAAGCACGCCATCCAGTCCGTCTACGCTTGTCGCTACGCCGCTGACAAAGACGCCGGCAAGATCACCTGGGAGCCGGTTCGTGGCGAGGGCAATGGTGTGGTGAAAGGAGCCTGGGTGCTCCGCGCCAACGGTGACAACGCCACATCTGTCAAGTTCCAGACCAGTGCCGAGCTGACCGTGCCGCTGCCGGGCCTGCTCAAGCTGGCGATCAGCCCGGTGATCAAGCATGAATTCAACAGCCTGGTTGATACCTACATGAACAACCTGAAGAAGGCATTCTGACGACCACGGCTATGATCGTCATAGCGGTGTTTGCGGGACGTCGGGAAAGTTAAACGGTATAATCGGCAGGAAATGTTTCCCGGCGCCCCGGCGCCCGATTTAACTACGGAGTCCCCATGGCCGAACGTAAGGCTCGGGTTGAAAGAAATACCCTTGAAACCCAGATCACCGTCGAAATCAATCTCGACGGTAGCGGCAATGCCTGTTTTGATACCGGTGTGCCTTTCCTTGAGCACATGATGGACCAGATTGCCCGCCACGGGCTGGTGGACATTACCATCACCTCCAAAGGCGACCTGCACATCGATGACCACCACACGGTGGAAGACATCGGTATTACCCTCGGCCAGGCGTTCAAGCAGGCGGTGGGTGACAAGAAAGGGATCCGTCGTTACGGTCACGCCTACGTGCCGCTGGACGAAGCGCTGTCACGGGTGGTGATCGATCTGTCCGGGCGTCCCGGCCTGATCATGGATGTGCCCTACACCCGTGGTTCGGTGGGCGGCTTCGACGTCGACCTGTTCGAGGAGTTCTTCCACGGCTTTGTAAATCACTCCATGGTGACGCTGCACATCGACAACCTGCGTGGCAAGAACACCCACCACCAGATCGAGACGGTGTTCAAGGCGTTTGGCCGTGCCCTGCGCATGGCGATCGAAATGGACGAGCGGATGGCGGGCATTACCCCGTCTACCAAGGGCTCGCTGTAACCGGAACTGCGGGCGGCACGGATCGGTACTGCCTGGTATTGATCAGACCGCCGGCCGCAGTCCGTTCTCACTGCATTCAGGAAACCTGTTCCCGATATGAAAACCGTTGCCATCATCGATTACGGCATGGGCAATCTGCACTCCGTCAGCAAAGCGGTGGAGCACGTGGCCCCGGATGTCCGGGTGCTTGTCACCGACAACCCGGACCTGATCCGTGCCGCAGACCGGGTGGTACTGCCCGGTGTCGGAGCCATCCGTGACTGCATGGGTGAAATCCGCCGGCTGGGGGTGGATACCCTGGTGAAGGAGGTGGCTGTGGACCGTCCCCTGCTCGGGATCTGTGTCGGCATGCAGGCGCTGATGTCCCGCAGCGAAGAAAACGGCGGAGTGGACTGTATCGGCCTGTTCCCGTCGGAGGTGCGTTTCTTTGGCGACAACCTGACCGAGAACGGTGAGCGCCTGAAAGTCCCGCACATGGGCTGGAACGAGGTCTACCAGACCCTCGATCACCCGCTGTGGCACAATATCCCCGACGGCGACCGTTTCTATTTTGTCCACAGTTATTACGCCGAAGCCGAGCATAACCCCGACATGGCCGGCCGCACCCGCTACGGCGTTGACCTGGCTGCCGCGGTGGCGCGGGATAACATCTTTGCCGTGCAGTTCCACCCGGAAAAGAGCGCCCGGGCCGGATTGCAGTTGCTGAAAAACTTTGTGCAGTGGGCGGGCAAGTAACCGGCCCCGCCCCAGCCTGACCGAATCTACTGGAAGACCACTTATGCTGATTATCCCCGCCATTGATCTGAAAGACGGCAAGTGTGTACGCCTGCGCCAGGGCCGTATGGATGACTCCACCGTGTTCGGTGACGACCCCGTCGACATGGCCACCCGCTGGGTGGAAGCAGGCGCCCGTCGCCTGCACCTGGTTGATCTGAATGGTGCCTTTGCCGGTGAGCCGGTCAACGGTGAGATTGTGCAGGCGATTGCCCGCAAATTTCCGGACCTGCCCATCCAGATCGGCGGTGGTATCCGGTCTGCGGAAACCATTGAGGCCTACCTGAAGGCGGGCGTGCAGTGGGTCATTATCGGTACCAAGGCGGTCAAGGAGCCGGAGTTCGTCACCGAGATGTGCAAGCGCTTCCCGGGGCACATCATTGTCGGCCTGGATGCCAAAGACGGCCGCGTCGCCACCGATGGCTGGGCAGAAGTCTCCGAAGTGATGGCAGTGGATCTGGCGAAGCGCTTCGCCAATGACGGTGTCGAGGCCATTGTGTATACCGATATCGCCCGCGACGGCATGATGCAGGGGGTCAACGTGGAAGCGACCGCCGCGCTGGCGGAGCAGGGGGGCATTCCGGTGATAGCCTCCGGTGGCGTTACCAACATGGATGACCTGCGCCAGCTGGCCACCGTGGCGGATAAAGGCATTCTCGGCGCGATCACCGGTCGTGCCATCTACGAAGGTACGCTGGATGTGGCGGAAGCCCAGGCGTTCTGCGACAGCCTCGAGCAGGCGGGGAGCTGAGTCATGGGGCTGGCCAAGCGCATCATTCCCTGCCTGGACGTGGATAAGGGCCGGGTGGTCAAAGGGGTAAACTTTGTCGACATCCGCGACGCCGGTGATCCGGTGGAGGTGGCCCGCAAGTACAACGAGCAGGGCGCTGACGAGATTACCTTTCTGGATATCACTGCCAGTCACGAGAGTCGCGACACCACCTATGAGACGGTTGAGCGGATGGCGAGCCAGGTGTTCATTCCGCTGACAGTGGGTGGCGGCGTACGTACGGTGGAGGATATCCGCAAGCTGCTGAATGCCGGTGCCGACAAGGTGTCCATCAACACGGCGGCGGTCTTCAATCCGGACTTTGTCCGGGAAGCCGCCGAGCGTTTTGGTAGCCAGTGTATCGTTGTCGCCATTGATGCCAAGCGGGTGAGTGGTGAAGGCGAGGCGCCGCGCTGGGAAATTTTCACTCACGGTGGCCGCAAGCCGACCGGGCTGGAGGTGGTCGCATGGGCCCGCAAGATGACCGAGCTGGGGGCAGGCGAGTTGCTGCTGACCAGTATGGACCGTGACGGTACCAAGATCGGCTTCGACCTGGAGCTGACCCGTGCCGTGAGCGATGCGGTTTCGGTACCGGTGATTGCCAGTGGCGGCGTTGGCGAGCTGCAGCACCTGGCGGATGGCGTCACCAAAGGTGGCGCCGATGCAGTGCTGGCGGCTTCCATTTTCCACTTCGGCCAGCACACCATTCCCGAGGCCAAGGCGTTCATGAAGGCTCAGGGCATCGAAGTCCGCGACTGAGCGTTTCCGGCGGGGTGACTGCCACCCCGCCGTCGGTTTTTCCTTTCTTTTTCCGCTATGGCTTGCGCGCCAGCGCCGGCGACACCGGTTGCTTGTCGCCTTCGGCAAACATCGGCTGGTTGTTATTGCGGATGGCCCACAGCCCGCTGACCGTTGCAATGGCAATGCCCTGGGCATCAAGCTCCGGCAGGTGTTTCTCCAGATAATCCACGGTGACCCGGTGGGGATGGCCAATGCCCACCGCAGTACCGTTCTTCCTGGCAGTGCGGATCAGCAGCTGGAACTGGCGATGGACAAATTCCTCGGTTTGCTCGTGGTCCAGAAAGACATCCCGGGTCATGGTGGGAATCTGGTAGGCGGTGGCCACATCCCCGGCGACGGTGTTGGCAATGGTACGACTGTCGACAAAGTACAGCGGGTAACGGTCCAGCTCCGACATCACCCAGTCCATGGGCTCAAGCTGCTGGGTCAGCAGGCTGCCCATATGGTTATTGACACCGCGCACGTGGGGAATGGACTGCAACGCCCGGCGCAGGGTGGTGCGGATGCTGTCCTGGTCCATGTCCGGTGTCAGGCCGCCCGGGCCGAGGCCGAAGTTGCGGGTGTTGGCCATGGGTGCGTGTAGCATGACCTCCTTGTGGTTCTGGTGGGCCTGCCGGGCCAGCTGCGAAGTGTGGCGGCGATAGGGCAGGAACGCCAGGGTAAGAGGTTGCTCGAGGGCAATCAGCCGTTCGCCCTCTACCAGGTTATGCCCCATGTCGTCGATGATGATCGCAATGGTGGGCGGCCCCTGGTGGCGACCGGTTTCCTGCGGTCCGGCCGCAAGGGTGCAGGCCGGGCCGAGCAGGAGTGCTAGTGCCAGAATACAACGGTGCATCAGTTGCTCTGGCCCTGACTGCCCCGGTCGAGAATCTTCATTCCCTTGAGCAGGTTGAGTGCGGAGCGGAGCTGGTAGTCGCGGTCCACCGGCGAAGCGTCGGCATCGCTGCCGTCTTCGGCTGGTTCGCCATCCGCCTCGCTATCGCCATTTTCGAGGTGGCCGCTGAGGTCCGCCTCGGTGAAGAACGGCTTGCCGTCGAATTCGGTCAGCCGGGCGGGTTTCACCTCGATATCGGGGGTGATGCCCTTGGCCTGGATTGAGCGACCGTCCGGCGTAAAGTAGCGGGCGGTGGTCATCTTGATGGCATGGGTTTCGTCGAGGGGGATGACGGTCTGGACGCTGCCCTTGCCGAACGACTGGGTGCCCATGACGACAGCGCGGTGGTGGTCTTGCAGGGCGCCGGCGAGAATCTCTGACGCGGAGGCAGATCCACCGTTGATCAGCACTACTATCGGCGTGCCGGCAATGTGATCGCCGGGCTTGGCGCTGAAACGCAGCCGCGAACTCTGGATGCGGCCCTCGGTGTACACGATCAGGCCCTCGTCCAGCAGTGCATCGGCGGCTTCTACCGCCGCCTGCAGGATGCCGCCGGGGTTGTTGCGCAGGTCGATTACCACACCGTCCAGCTTGCCCTTGTTGCCTTTTTTCAGGTCGTCGAGGGCACGGACGAACTCGCTGCCGGTTTCGGCCTGGAACTGGGTGATGCGCACATAGCCGTAGCCGTTCTCGATCAGCCGGGACTTGATGCTCTTGACCTTGATGATGTCCCGCACCACGTCTATTTCAATCGGTGCACTCTCGCCTTCCCGCATGATGGTCAGGGTCAGGGTGGTGCCGGGTTTGCCGCGCATCAGCTTGACCGCCTCTTCCAGGGACATGCCTTTGACCGGCTGGTCGCCCAGCTTGATGATCAGGTCGCCGGCCTGCACACCGGCTTTCTGTGCCGGGGTGTCGTCGATGGGGGCGATTACCTTGACGAAGCCGTCCTCCATACCCACTTCAATGCCGAGGCCGCCAAACTCGCCGCTGGTGCTCTCCTCGAGCTGCTCAAATTCCTTGGGGGCCAGGTAGGTTGAATGGGGGTCCAGGTTGGACAGCATACCCTTGATGGCATTTTCCAGCAGGGTACGATCGTCCACTTCTTCGACGTAGGCATCCTTGATGCGGCTGAATACCTCGGTGAACTTGCGCAGGTCCTCAAGGGGCAATTGCTCTTCCGGGTCAGGGAGCCGGAGTTCCACTTGCTCGCCGTTCTGCAGGGACTCGAGGATCTGTTCCTTTGACGGTGTAGTGTCCTGTGCGCCTGCCGCCCCGGAGAGCAGGGCCAGGCACGTTGCCAGTGCCAGTGCACCACGGGGAGTGGACTGAGGGTTTCTTCCTGCCCTTATCATTCACGTATCCTGTTATTCTGATAGTGGAATTGGTTCCTGAAGCTGTGCCTCACAGTATGGCGTCAGCTGCCTGCTTTGTCAGCACCCGTGAGGCACCGCGATTCAGGCGGTCAGTCAGCGACCTGCCAGCCAGCGGCGGGGGTTGTCCGGCTTGCCCTTGTAGCGGATCTCAAAATACACCGCGGGCTCGGTGGTGCCGCCGGTCTGGCCTGAAATGGCGATCACTTCGCCGGCATCCACCCAGTCGCCGGGGCTGGTCAACAGGCTGCTGCTGTGGCCATAAAGGCTCATGTAGCCGTCGCCATGATCGATGATGGTGATCAGGCCAAAGCCCCGCAGCCAGTTGGCAAACACCACCCGGCCATAGTGGACGGCGCGTACGTCGGTTTCGTTGCCGGTGCTGATCAGCAGGCCGTTGTGGCGCAGTTTGCCTTCGGCGAGGGTTTCGCCAAAGCTGCGGCTGACCTTGCCCTTGGCGGGCCATGGCAGCTTGTTGCGCAGGGCGCGGAAAGGCTTCGATTCGTTGGGGGCGGGGATGCTGGCGATGGCCTGCTCCACTTCCCGCAGCAGTTTTTCGAGCCGCTTGCGGTCGGCATCGAGAGACTGCCGTTCGTTCTTGCGGTAATTGATGTCTTTGTTCAGTGCGGCGAGGGTCTGCTGGCGTTTGGCCTTGCCGGCCTCCAGCTTGTCCTGGCGCTCGGCGACACCTTTCTCCAGTTCGCCAAGCCGCAGCCGGGTTGCCAGCATGTCCTTTTCGGTACGCTGCAGTTCGCGCAGGTTGCGGTTGAAAGCTTCGAGACGGGTAACGGTATCCTTGCTCAGGTACTCGTAGTAGGTCATGATGCGGGCAATGCGATCCGGGTCGATCTCGTTGAGCAGTACCCGAATGGCCGGGGTGTCGCCCTCCATCCAGGCGGCCCGGACCTGTTGCCTGAGACTCTTGCGCTGGCTTTCCAGGGTGCGCCTGAGCTCCGCTTCCTGCTGCTGCAGCTGCGCCAGGTTCTGTTCCTGGGCGGCAATTTTGCCCCGCAGCTCCCGTCGTTCACGGGTCAGCTGGCTGATTTCCTGTTCGACATCACGAAGCTGCTGCTCCAGGCTGGAGCGGTCCTGTTCGGCTTCATTGAGCCATTGGTCGATACTGGCGATCTTGTCCTTGAGCGCTTTGACCTGGCCGGGGGTAACCTGCTCTTGCGCCAGTGCCGCCGCCGCACCCAGTAACAGTGCGGCGGTCAGCAAGGTGCGCAGGATCAATCCAGCTTGACCAGGCTGTGGCCAGTCATTTCAGCGGGTTGGTCAAGCCCCATCAGCGTCAGCAGCGAAGGTGCCACGTCGCTGAGGCTGCCGTCGTCACTGAGGGTTACCGGCTGCGGGCCGACATACACCAGTGGCACCGGGCCGATGGTGTGTGCGGTGTGGACCTGGCCGGAGGTGGGGTCGGTCATCTGCTCGCAGTTGCCGTGGTCTGCAGTGATCAGCGCCTGGCCACCGACCTCTTCCAGCGCCTCGCAGACCCGCCTCACGCAGGTATCGAGACATTCAGCAGCCTTGATGGCCGCATCGAGCTTGCCGGTGTGGCCAACCATGTCGCCGTTGGCGTAGTTGCACACCACCAGGTCGTACTTGCCGCTCTTGATGGCTTCCACCAGCTTGTCGGTGACTTCCGGAGCGCTCATTTCCGGTTGCAGATCGTAGGTGGCGACCTTCGGAGACGGCACCAGGATCCGGTCTTCGCCCTCGAACGGAGTTTCCAGGCCACCGTTAAAGAAGAAGGTGACGTGGGCGTACTTCTCGGTTTCGGCGATGCGGAGCTGGGTCTTGCCCAGCTTGGAGACGTACTCGCCGAGGCCATTGCTCAGGGTTTCCGGCGGGTAGGCGCAGGCAGTTCTGATGTCGGCGGCATACTCGGTCAGCATGACAAAGTCGGCCAGTTCCGGGTGCTTGCGACGGTTGAAGCCGTCAAAGTCACGCTCCACGAAGGTGCGGGTCATTTCCCGGGCACGGTCGGCGCGGAAGTTCATGAACAGCACGGTGTCGCCATCGTTGATGGTGCCTTCGCTGTCGCCGGCCGCGCGGATGCGGGTCGGTTTGACGAACTCGTCGTTCTCGTCGCGGGCGTAGGCCATCTCAAGACCGGCCACCGCGGTGTTGGCGGTAAACTCACCTTCGCCCAGGGTCATCAGGTTGTAGGCGGCTTCCACCCGGTCCCAGCGGTTATCCCGGTCCATGGCGAAGTAACGGCCGACAATCGAGGCTACCCGGCCGACGCCCAGTTCCGCGAGCTTGGCAGAGGCCTTCTCGAGGGAGGCCAGCGCGCTGCGGGGGGGCATGTCACGGCCGTCGAGGAAGGCGTGGATATAGACTTCCCTGGCGCCGCGGCGGG
>Ga0207716_100441_pt1 | contig 16090 bp, 10 predicted proteins | sample TtaePargueraPR_FD_187739 | JGI IMG/M metagenome (GOLD analysis project Ga0207716, IMG submission 187739) | Aerobic enrichment media microbial communities from Bioluminiscent Bay, La Parguera, Puerto Rico - Tt and P2 (5) (SPAdes) | ecosystem: Environmental > Aquatic > Marine > Unclassified ... | reverse complement strand
CCGGGGGGGAGGGCGCCTGGACCCTCTGAAGATGCGCGTTGCGGAAATGCAACTGAGCGTGCCTGGTGTGATACCTCGCTCACACCGTCTGAACGCACGGAATTGTTGCTGGCGCAGATGACTCTCCCGCAGAAGATCAGCATGATGGGTGGGGATGAAGCTCGCTCGCCTGAGCCAGATGCGTACGTTGTACACGGACGCTTGGAAGGTATACCCGAACTAGGTATACCCGATCTCTATATGTCGGATGGACCGGCCGGTTCCAATAGCGGCCCGGGTACCGCGTTCCCTGCGCCAGTGGCGATTGGTGCCAGTTTTAGCCGCGAGCTCGCGTATCGTGTGGGTTCAGCTATTGGCATTGAAACTCGACATAAGGGTATTGACCAGGTATTGGGGCCGGCAACCGATGTGATGCGAAATCCGTTGCATGGCCGGGTCTTTGAATCCTATGGTGAGGACCCGTACCTGGTCGGTGAGCTGGGGGCCGAATGGGTGCTGGGCGCACAGGATGAGGGCGTGATTGCCACGGTTAAGCACTACGCCGTCAATACCCAGGAGGGGCAGATTCAGGCTATCCCGCTTATCCCGTTGGTGGGAATGCGGTATTTGGTTAATGCCCAGGTTGACGAACGCACACTTAGGGAAATTTACCTGGCAGGTTTCGAGCCTGCTATCGTCAAGGGTCGTGCGGCGTCAGTGATGTGCTCCTACAACCGGGTGAACGGTTCGCCGGCTTGTTCCAGTGAATATTTGCTGGAGAAGGCTTTACGCGAGGACTGGGGTTTCGACGGCTTCGTTGTTTCTGACTGGTTGACTGCGACCAAGGATACCGTGAACTCGGCGAACAACGGCCTGGACATCGAAATGCCATCCGGCCTCTGGTATGCACCACAATTGCTGGAACTTGCCGTGCAGACGGGTGCCGTATCCGAAGAGACCATCAATGAACGGGTTGGTAATATTCTGCGGCCCCTGTTTCGTATGGGTTTTTTTGATCGACAAGCATTCCCGTTTGATCTTGGCGGGGTTGATCGGGAGGCGCATCAGAAAATCGCCCAGGAGAACGCTGAGCAGGGAATGGTGTTGTTGCGTAACGAGAATCTGTTGCCCATCAACGCGAGTGAGCTGCGGAAGATAGCGCTCATTGGTCGGCCTGCAGTTCAGTTTCATCGCGGCTATGGGTCATCCGAAGTGACGCCCTATCGCTTCGTCTCATCGCTGGAAGCAATTAGCGAACGGATCGGTCCACAGGTGGAAGTGGTGTACGACGCAGGGGATGATCCCGCTGCGGCGGCGGCTCTGGCCCAGGATGCGGATATCGCTATTGTGTTCGCAGCTGACCATTCCACCGAGGGTGTCGACAAGCTTTGCCTGTCACTTGATTGTTCATTGACCGGTCTGCCGCTGGGTGGGCTCCTGAATCCGATCGACGATGAGCTTTTCGCTGACGCATCGGCCAGGGACTTCGGCTTACTGTTCTTTGCCTATGTGAAGCGGTTACTTTCCGATGGCCGCCAGGATGAGCTGATATCCGCAGTGTCTGCCGTGAACCCGCGCACCGTTACGGTGTTAACCGTGGGCGGTCCGGTTCTTACACCCTGGCGAGAGCAAGTAGCTGCAATTCTGGTGCAATGGTATCCCGGACAGGAAGCAGGCGCAGCCATTGCCAGGGTGTTGTTCGGCGACACCGACCCCGGCGGGCGTTTGCCCCTGACCTTTCCGATGAGTGAATCAGACTCACCTATATACGGAAACCCCATGCAGTATCCAGGTGTGCTGGAACACACCGAATACAGCGAGGGCATGTTTATCGGCTACCGTTGGTATGACGCCAATGCCAATGAACCTGCTTACCCCTTTGGTTTCGGGCTGTCTTACACCGAATTCGATTACTCGAATCTGAGTATCCAGCCTCTCTCCCAGGCTGAGGTGGGGGTTGAATTCATAGTGTCCAATAACGGGCTGCGCGCAGGCTGGGCAGTACCGCAGATTTATCTGACGTTGCCCTCTGCACCTCCGGCACTGTTACAGCCCCCAAAAGCACTCAAGGGCTTCGACAAGCTTTGGCTAAAGCCGGGTGAACAGGCAACCGTCCGTTTTGTGCTCGGCAAGCGCGCCTTTTCCTATTGGGATGTTGATGAAGCGGGCTGGCGTATACAACCGGGATGCTTCCGCGTACTGGCTGGCGCTTCCTCGCAGGATTTGCCTCTTGAGGCCGGTTTATCAATGAGCCCGGAAGGCCAGGTTACAGACGTGGGCTTATGTACTGCGTCAGCTTCCTGAGAGCTATGGCCACGGTATCCACTTGTCAGGAAAATTAATATGCCCATCACCAGTTTGAACGACAAAAAATGTCTGATCACCGGTGCCGCCAGCGGTATTGGCAAAGCTACTGCAATCGCGGCAGCTCGTGAGGGTGCAAGTCTCTTTCTTACCGACATTGATACTTCATTGCTGGAGCAGTCGGTGTCGGAGATTCAGCAGCAAGGTGGCCGTGTGGCAATGGCGCGGGCTCTTGATGTGGCGGATTTCAAGGCGGTCCAGGCGTTTGCCCAGTCAATACACCAGGATTTCGGCAGTCTGGACGTTGTGATGAACGTAGCCGGCATTTCCATCTGGGGGACGATTGAAAACCTCAGTCACGATCATTGGCGACGCGTGGTCGAGATTGACCTTATGGGCCCAATCCACATCATGGAAAGTTTTATTCCCCCCATGATTGAGGCTGGCCGGGGTGGTCATCTGGTCAATGTATCTTCCGCAGCCGGCCTGTTCGGATTGCCATGGCATGCAGCCTACAGCGCTGCCAAGTTTGGCTTGCGCGGAGTTTCCGAAGTTTTGCGCTTCGATCTTGCGCGTCACGGGATTGGCGTAAGCCTGGTCTGTCCGGGCGGCGTGAATACCGGGTTGGTGAAGACCGTCGAGGTTGTAGGTATTGAGCCTGACAACGAGGAATTTCTGGCCTTCAAGGCACATTTCATGAAGCGGGCGGTAACACCCGAGAAGGCTGCAGCGGCAATTCTCAAGGGTCTAAAGGCCAATCGCTATCTGGTATTCACCTCCTTTGATATTCAGTTGATGCACTGGTTCCAGTGCAAGTTATCAGCACCCTATCGCTGGATTATGAAAAAACTGAATGACCGGATGCAGGAGATTAGCGCCCCGCTTGATAGGGAACTAAAACAGGAACCCAGGGCTGCAGAGATGAGAAATGATACATAAGCGAATGGGGGATGGGCCGGGCAAGAATCAGAGAGCGGGATACAAGACAGGTATGTTTCATCGGGCAGTGATGGCGGTGTTTCTCTGTTGTACAGCCGCTACAGCATGGAGTTATGAATTCTCCCTTGGTGATGCAGACATCTCCCTGAACAATCTTGCCACCATTGGCGCCATGATGCGTATGGAGGCTCGTGATCCGGATCTTGTCGGCAAGAGTAATGCTACCCCGGGGTTGTGTGTACGCCGGGTATCGTCGGACGGTGATCCGAATCTACGGTTCGAAGGTGATACCTGCTCAACCACGGGGGATGGTTCCGGCAATTTGCGTGCTATTGCTGCGCCGGGTGCTTTTTCGGTAAACGGTGACAACGGTAATCTGAACTTTGACAAACACGACCTCGTGCATGCCGCGGCCAAACTCACTAGCGACCTGACAATTGACTGGAAGAACTCAAGGTTTTTCGTACGTGGTCTGTATTTCTTCGATAACGAATACGAAAACCATGAGAACCATCATCCCGACACCACTCTGCAGCCCTCACGCTCGAAGTTTCCCCGTGCCGGGCGCGAAACCATCGGTTCGGATTTGCGCCTGCTGGATTACTACGTCAGCAAGAACTTCTACTGGAACGAGCGTCCGCTCAGCTTCAAGCTCGGAAATCAGGTGCTCAACTGGGGGGAGAGCGCGTTTTTGGTTTTTAACAGTCTGAACACAATCAATCCTCCCAACGCCGCTTTATTGAGGTTGCCTGGATTCGATATCAAGGAACTGTTTGAGCCAGTCGGTATGGCGGTCGTCAACGCCGAACTCACTCAGGGCGTGAGCCTGGAAGCGTTTTATCAATACGAATGGAAGCCTGTGACGCTTGATCCGGTGGGCAGCGTTTTCTCCACCTCCGACTTCATCGGAGACGGCGGCACATACGCCATGTTGTCACTGGGCAGGGCGCCGGAAGACCCCGGTGGCCGCTACCGACCAATAGACAATCCTGACGACCCCACAGCAGTGGCGGGTTCCACGGCGAGCCGGACCTTGCGCCGCACAGCAGACCGGACGCCTGATGATGGAGGGCAATATGGCGCTTCCCTGAGGATGTTTTTTGATGATCTCAACGGCGGCACCGACATAGGTTTGTATTTCGTTAATTACCACTCACGTATCCCGAGCGTGAGCTTAAAGGCGGCAGAGGCGACCTGTGTACCTGCGGACAGCGGCAATCCAGCAACTAATGCTTTGAATCTGATTGCCGCTTGCGGTATTCCACCGAGTAATTTGCTGGCCTCCGTGACCGGTGGGCCATTTCTGGCGGCAACAAACGAGCCGCTGCCGGTGGATACTGCAACCTTGTTTGTCGAGTATCCCGAGGATATCCAGTTATACGGAGTATCGTTCAACACCACGCTTGGTGATTTTGCTTTAGCCGGCGAGTATGCGTACCGGCCTAACCTTCCGGTTCAGATACATGCCATTGATTTGGTGATGGCCTCGGTACAACCTGCTTTTCCGGAAACCGATTTCTCAATTGGTGTGGCGACATTACCCGGCCGCCGTAGCGCGGCCCCGGATTTTGTGCAGACGAATTACCGTGGTGTGGCGCCGACTGCAGGCATGTACATCCAGGGTTATGAGCGTCTGAAAGTTGGGCAACTGGGGCTGTCCTTGCTGCGTAGCTTTGGCGCCAGCAACCCCTTGGGCGCTAGCCAGATTGTTACGGTTCTGGAAGCCGGCTTGACCCATGTGCTGGACTTCCCGGATCTTGATCAAATCCAGTTCCAGGGCGGTATTGCTGATCTGCATATATCCAATGGCGGGGATGGTTCGAGGGGCATCAATCCGATGGACGTTCGCAGCAACCCCAACGATCCGTCGAGTAATCGCTCCACACCCAATCAACGCCAGAATCCGATGGCACAGGACCCCGATAGTTTTGGAACGCAGTATTCATGGGGTTACCGCGCTGTGGCACTGACTCGCTATGACAACCTGTTATTCGGTGCCAATCTCGAGTTTCTGACGGCACTGTTTCATGACGTGAGCGGTGTTTCCCCCGGTGTAGGGATGAACTTTATCGAAAGCCGCAAGCAGGCTATTGGCGCGGTTCGCTGGGATTACCAGTCAACCTGGTTCGGTGAGTTTCGTTACACCGCGTACCTGAATAGCAAACTCGACGCACTGCGCGATCGCGACAACTTGATGGTCTCGCTTGGCTATCAATTCTGATTTCCTGGAGTTGCTAATGTCTGATTTTCGTTACCTGTCTCAAATGGCCATTGGAGCTATTGGATTGGCGCTGTATGCCTGCACCGCCATGGCCGGAGTGTCGCCGGAGGAAGCACAGCGGCTGGGGCAGAATCTGACGCCCCAAGGGGGCGAGGTCGCCGGCAATAAGGATGGCAGTATCCCCGCCTGGACAGGCGGGCTGACCAAGTCTCCGGATTGTTACCAGGGTGAAGGCAGCCGCTACTGCGACCCATTTGCCGATGAGAAGCCTTTATTCACCATCACCGCAGCCAATGCAAAGCAATATGAGCAGCAGTTGTCGGCCGGGCAGTTAGCGATGTTGCGGCAGTATCCTGATTACAGGATGAATGTCTATACGACCCGTCGCACCGTAGCTATTCCGGATTTTGTTGCCGAGGCCACCAAGCGCAATGCTGTAAACGCCAGGCTCGTCAGTGATGGTGAAGGTATTGAGGGGGCGGCCATTGGCGTGCCCTTTCCGATTCCCAAGTCCGGGGTTGAGCCGGTGTGGAACCACAAGTTGCGTTATCGCGGCGGCGGCGGCCGGCGCTGGAACAATCAGATACCAGTGCAGACAAACGGATCATATGTGATTACCCGGCTACGCGAGGATGTGCGCTTCGAATACAACCGGGCCGGCACAACCCCCGAGTCCCTCGAGAACGTCGCCATATACTTCCTGCAGGTTACCATGGGGCCGCCTCGCCTGGCGGGCACTATCGGCCTGATTCATGAAACCATGGATCAGGTTAAGGAAGCGCGCCGTGTCTGGGTATATAACCCCGGCCAGCGCAGGCTTCGCCGGGCTCCGAGTGTGGCTTATGACAATCCCGGCCAGGGAGCAGACGGGCTGCGCACCAATGATCAGACGGATACCTTTAACGGCGCTACAGACCGGTACACCTGGAAGCTACTTGGTAAGCGGGAAATGTACGTGCCTTACAATGCCTACAAGGTGCATTCCGATGAGTACAAGTACAGCGACATCATTGGTAAAAACTTCATCAATCCTGAGCTGACACGTTACGAGCTGCACCGTGTATGGGTGGTCGAAGGAACCGTCAAGCCGACGACAACACATCAATATGCGCGCCGGGTGTTCTATATTGACGAGGACAGCTGGCAGATCGTGCTGGTGGATATTTATGACCAGCGCGGAGAGCTCTGGCGTTGGCAGGAAGCGCATGCTTTCCAGGCTTACGATAAGCCGTTTTTTGGAACGCCTGCACTGGAGACCGTATACGACCTCAAGTCAAACCGTTATCTGGCAATGGCGCTCAACAACGAGGACGAAGAGAGCTTCGAGCAGGATTTTCCCGTTTCATACTTCGACCCATCCAGCGTGATTCGCCACGCATCGCAATAGATATGACACCTGTTGAACAACAACTTGCACCACCTGGCGGTTGGGTCGCCGCGGGCCAGCTGCGTCTTGATCCACTGCCAAAGAATATGATGCATTGGTGGGAACGCGGTCTTGTATGGGCGATATTGAAATTCAAGTTTTCGAACTCGGGTATCGATGAGCTTCCTGTGCTTTTTGCGGTTCTAATGCGCCATCGATCTCTGTACTGGTCCTGGTTGCGATTCGCCGGAAAGTTAATGCCTGGTGGTACGCTGGACAGGCGGGATTCGGAACTGGTGATTTTACGCGTAGCCTGGAACTGCCGCTGCAGGTACGAATGGGGCCAGCACGTTATCATCGGATTGCAGGCTGGTCTGAGGGCCGAAGACATCGCGCGTATCGCGCATGAGCCCGATGCTGCTGGCTGGGAAAAACATCAGTTGGCGCTAATGCGCGCGACCGATGAACTATACCTGCACAAACAGATAACAGAGACTACTTGGCGGCAGCTATCGGAACACTACGGTCCCGATCAATTGATCGAGATCGGCATGTTGGCCGGACATTATGAAATGCTGGCTGGACTGATTAATAGTGTCGAATTGCCGCTGGAAGCATATGCCGAAACTGCACTGGCTCAAGCTGAAATTCACGGAAACTGATATTCCATATCCAGAATTTAAAGAACGCTACAGTGCACCTGGAGAGCGCGGAAAAGTCTTGAATCCGGTATTGCACAATAGGAAGGGAAAGTAGTGTCGATTCTGCCAGCTCCAGTTCGGCTAGATCATGATAAAGAGAACTGATCGTACTGAGAATTTCCTGAAAGGAGGGAACAAACGTCCATGATGGTTGAAGTGTTTGTCCCTTATCTGTTTGAAATGGCCGGGCGTATGCAGAAGCTATTGCCCGATAAACCCCGTGATGAACCGCGTCTGCATTTCATGCTGAGCGTTAACAACCTGTTCCGCAGCCTGGCGGATATCGACCTGCTGCGCCGTACGCTCGGTAGCGAAGAGGGTGGCAAGATGAGCAGCAAGCGATTCCGCGAGGAAAGTGACAAGCTGTTCAAGCAATATCTCGATTTCCAGATCTACGGCATGGCCGGCAAGTACCTGAAATAGGCGTTTAATCTGCAGTGTTAAAGCTACGAGGCAGACGTCTCTTCAGCGATAGCTATTTATTGGTTCCCGGATCTGCGTTCATCTTTCCACCGCCGGGCCCAGGCAGTTAACTCCAGAAGTTTGGCGCCAAGCTCCAAACCCAATGGCGTCAGACGATATCCATCGGATGTGCGCTCAATGAGGTCGGCGCTTTTGAGCGTACTTAATCGCCGATTCAGGAGTGTGGGCGATATCTCATCGCATTGACTGCGCAGCTCTCTGAATCTGAGAGGGCCGTTACGCATCTCCCATAGAATTCTTAATGTCCATTTTTGTCCCACGATCTCAAGTAACTCGTTAATCGGGCGAGATGAGGTTGTTTTGCCTTGAGCAGCTTCTGACTTGGGCGGTTTCGACATAGTGCTTGACGTGCTACATAAAAGGTAGCATGATGCTACACTATGTGTAGCGATATTTCAAGGGTAAAGACTATGAAATCGGGTGCTTTGTCCAGTGCACGGGTGCTGGATCTATGTGTTTACAGGCCGGGCCGTCTTGCAGCAATGCTTCTGTCCGATCAGGGCGCAGAAGTGATTCGAATTGATGGGGGTATTCAGAAAGAAGCGGATGAGGTTTCCGCTTTTGTGGATAGAGGCAAACGGGTACATCGCTTGTCGGGTCGCGATTCAGTGGCGCAAGCAGTCACAGAACTGGCTTCAGAGAGTGATGTCATTCTATTCGATGATTTGAGTGCTCATGGGCTCGCCTATCTTGAGATTGCACCGCTGAGAGATCAGCATCCGTCACTGGTCGTGGTCGGTGTCGGGGTGGTAGATGGAGAGTTTTCTCTTGAATCAACGCTTGATGATTTGGTCCATGCCCAGACCGGCGTTTTTACCGACATTACATTGTCCGGCGAAATCCTGGGGCTTCCTCCCACATATACCTCGTTACCTATGGCGACAAGTTATATGGCGGTTCATGCCGCTATCGCGGCAGTCGCAGGGCTGGTACGCAGGCAAAGATTCGGTTCAGGCGATGAGATGGAAGTGTCACCACATGCCTCCGTGATGGCGGCTATGGGCAGTGTGCTTTTTCATGCCAGACCACAACCCGTCCGTTACAAAGTCCCGCCCTTGCCCCCGGCGGTCTCCGCAATATTACCCGTCGCCCGTTTCTTCGTTAGAAATGGCGGACCGTCCATACAGAAAAAGGTCAGAAGGCTCGCAGCGAGCTTCGTTCCTCCCTTGATGGATTTTTACGCGTGCAAGAATGGCAGGCTGATCTACGTGTTTGCCATGGACCATAGTCGGCTGCCAATGCTTCTGGTTCAGGAGCTGGGTCTGGAAGCCGACCTTGCCAAAGCCGGCATAAGACTTTCTGATCCTTATCAGGGGCCGGCAAGCCGAGATAACCTGCTGGACGCTGCGATGCTATCGCCCAGGCATCGAAAATTTCTCAGAAAAAGTATGGCGGCTGCGTTCAAGGCCAATACGGCTGAGCATTGGGAAGATGTTTTGTCTTCAAGGGGAATCCCCTGTGTCCTGGTAAGAGAAGCCAAGGAATGGAGGCGAGAACCCGCAGTGGTGGAGGGGGGCCTGATGCTTGAGCTGGAAGATCCGCAGTGCGGTCAGATGAGCATGCCTGGTTCGTTTGTTTGTGTCGGCGAAGAAAAGGATCGCCCGGTTCCTGTAGCCCGGAATATTAAATCGGGGTCATGTGGATGGGCCGCCAGGGCGGGGCAGGAAAACAAGGTTTCTGCCATCAGCAGCTCTGCAAGACCGCTGGAAGGCCTGAATATTCTGGATTTGTCGACCATGGTGGCAGGTCCGCTGTGTGCCCGTACGCTAGGGGAGCTCGGGGCGGAGGTGATAAAGGTAGACCCGCCCAAGCCATTACACGGGCCGCGATTGACTGCCTGGTATGGCATGGAAGTCAGTCATGGAAAACGCAGTATCTTGCTTGACCTGAAAAATACCGCGGGCAACGAAGTCTTCGGGAAGCTGGCACAACAGGCGGATGTCGTAGTCCATAACTTCAGCCAGCCTGCTGCAGAGATGCTCGGCATAGCTGACCTTCAAGACAAGATTCTCTGTTCTGTCAGCGCGTTTCGCGGAACGCGCCCTGGCCCCTGGGACAATCGCAAGGGATATGACCCTGTATTGCAGGCGGCGGCCGGCGTTACGACCCGCTTTGGCACAGAAACAACACCCGAATTACACGGGATTGCTTCCTGTGTGGATTGTCTGACCGGGTATCTCGGTGCGTTTGGCGTTCTATGTTCGGTTTATAACGCTTCGGCATCGAAGCAGGCGCTGCCGGTATCGGTGTCACTGGCGCAGGGCGTGGGTTTAATACAGCACCCTTTCCTGTTGCAGCCTGATATACAGGCGGGCACGGGGGATATTCAATGGAAAAAGGAAGGTTACGTCGTGATTTCATATGCCCTGGAAAAAGCAGGGATCGACTATGTGCCGGTACTGAACCTTCAAAATATTCAATCGGCCTATTGGAGAGGGGAGGGGCAGGCCGGGGTGCATTTCACGAAGTACAGCGATCATCCCTGTGGGTCTGAAGTCCTGCGTGCGACCCCGGCCTATCTCCGTGCCAATGCCTGGCGCTTGAAAACGGGCATGCCTTTCCCCCAGTTGGGGACTGACACGGAATCCGTATTGGCGGCTCAAGGATATTCGGCGGACTCGATTGAAAGGCTCATGCGTGACGGGGGCGCTGCCCGGTCACTGGCTGCGGATTATTTACCTGGGTGAGAAAGATGGCTTCAGACATACAGATACTTGGCAGGCGTTATCCTGAAAAACGGGCGTTTATTACCGGGGCAGCAAGCGGTCTTGGCGCCGAGCTTGCGCGACAGTTGGCCGGCGAAGGGTGGCAGCTGGGTTTAAATGACATTGATGCAGCGGCTTTGGATAAAGTGGTAAAAGAATGTAACCAGGGCGGATCCCGGGTGAACGCTTATGCCTTTGATGTATGCGATCAGGCGGCATTTTTTAACGCGGCTTCCCGGTTCATTGAGACGGCCGGCGGTGCGGACCTTCTGATTCAGTGTGCCGGGATCGGGGCGGGCGGCTTGTTCACGGACCTCTCTCCTGTGCACGAACGGGAGGTTATGGAGGTCAATTACCACGCCTGCATGACCGGGTGCCGGGCCTTTTTGCCCCATTTCTTAGAGCAGGGCAGTGGCCACATCATCAATGTCGCCAGTGCCGCCGCTTTTCATGGTATGCCGCATTTAAGCGCGTACAACGCTTCCAAGGCAGCCCTGCTTGCAGCAAGTGAAACACTCTCGGCCGAGCTGAGGGGCAGCGGGGTGTATGTGAGCCTAATGATGTGTACTTTCTATCGCTCCGATATCTGGAAACACACGCGAGGAGAGGATGCTGAGCGTGATGCCGCGCGAAGACTGGGCGAGAGTGCCCGGCTCACGATAGCGCGGGCCGCCAACTTGACGCTCAAAGGCGTTGCCGGACGTAAGTTCTATATAGTGTTTCCCGCCCTTGCCCGATCCCTTTGGCTATTCAAGCGCCTTTACCCACACGGCTATCTGCGCCTGGTACCGAGGTTGTTTGATGCAGTAGTCAAGCCCAGGGCTTACGATCCAGAGTAGATTGGCCGCCCTTGGCCTGGGGCCGCTATAGCGTCTTCATATATTCGATAATCGCGGCGCGTTCCTGTTCGGTCAGCACATCACTGAATGTATGTCCACCATTGCCATTACTCAGAATCCGGCTGTCGTAGACCAGGCGTTTGTCGATGGAGCCGGGTGCCGGGTCGGGGATGCCGATATAACCGGTGAAGTTAATAGTGTTGTGCAGGAAGTTTTCGAGAGCCTGCATCATGGAGGGACTTTCCTCATCTGCAGGATTGCAGTTCAGGGACGGGTCACCCGGCAGGTCGCCACAGGAGAGAGCGTCATGTTTCCAGCCTACGCGTTCGTAGTCAAAGGCCACCGACATGCGCTGATCGAAACCCTTGACCGGCCCGATTTCCTGCAGCTTTCTTTGCCAGATGGCCGGCCGTTGTGAACTGTCCAGCAGCTGTTCCAGGGTAGGCACCGAGCCGTTGTGCAGGTATGGCGCAGTGGCCCACACGCCGTAGAGCGGCGGGGCCTGGTAGCCAATGACGTCCTGTTGCCATCCGCAGACTCCCTTCGGCCGCATGGACAGTGGGTACATGTCATCCAGCAATTCGGTTAGTGGATCCTTCTCTTCGGGTGATACCCAGCCCTCGGTGTTGTCCGGATAGCCGAAGTACGAAGTGGCCCAGGCAGCACGCAGGGTGGGTGTCAGCATATCGGAGCGGGCAGTGTCGGTGCCGATCACTTCAAGCGGCGAGATGTGCCCGGCCACGCCTTCCAGCGCCGGGTCTTCCAGGAAGTCCGGATCGTTGACGTAACGAGGTGAGTAGGCGCCATGACAGCTGGCGCAGGAGCCGTTGCCGCCCAGGGGTTTGGGTGCATCGGCATTGCCTTCCTCCGCCCACAGATTCTTGGTATGGAACAATACGGCGCCCTGTTCTGCCAGTTTTGTATCTACTTCTTCGGGCCACTGCGGAGAATTCAGGGACAGGAAGAAGGCTTCCATGTCCTGATCATGCTTCTCGATGCGGGTGCGGTAGTACTTGCCGTTATCCGACACCACCGGCCCGAAGCCTCCGGCCGACATGATGATGCGGGTGGAGTCGGTGGAAATACCGCCATCAAAGAACTTGCGGGGCTTGAACGCGTAATTCCACCAGGGCGGCGTATCCTGGGAGTGCGCCAGAGGATGTGAGGTATCCTGCAGTCCCTGCAGAGGGTCGGCGGCAAGCGTGTACATCTTCAGCGGGTTGGGATTCAGTCCCATGGAATCGATATCCAGCACGCCGTGCAGGAATTCGAATGCGCCAACGGCGTTATTCTGGCCGCGCTGTTTGATGCCCAGGAAGAATACCGGGTCGTATCCTGAAATGATGGGCGCCTGATAGTAGGGGGCGAAGTCAGCGAATGGTGTGGTTTCGTAACCCGAGTTGTCCCGGTAGAGCATCCACACATCGTAGTTGTTGTTGCCTACGCCGAGGTGTTCCAGGGTGACGTGCATGGGTTCGTCTTCGAAGGGGTCGCCTATCTGGCCACCATGACACTTGAAGCAAGCCGAAGATGCGATTTCGCCGGTCCAGTTGCCATTTTCATCCTTCATCTGACGGTAACCAAGTGGTAACTGGCCTGAGCCTCCATTTGTTTCATTCGGGTCTTCACCCGGAATCGGATATGGATTGTCAAAGGGCGCACGATTCAGTCCATATCTCAATGTCACCATCTGGTCGTAGTTTTCCGGCCTTTCGTCCAGTCCCCAGGCTCGCCAGAAGTTATTGAAAGAGTCAGCATTCAGGTTCTTGCCAACGTCCCCCTGGTGCATCAGGTCGCCCATTACGAATTCCTTGCCCCGGTCGCGACGGCTGCGATATTCGCCGCAGGTCTTGGCGTGCTTTTCCTTTTCGGGGAGATTGACATGGCAGTCCTCCCAGTACGAGTTGTAGAACACAGCCTTGCCTTCGTTGACGCCGGGCTGGATGCGGGTACGCGGATCCGCCGGTAACGAAACATCATCTGCCTTGCCCTCGCAGTAGGATTCCCAGAGATGCTCGGCATGCAGGCTTCCCAGCAGCGGCAGTGCTTCGATGGCGTCGCCCACGGAACTGAGTGCACAGTTAACAGGCTCATCCCAGCAAGTCAGCAGGGTGACCATGTCGTTATAGGCATCGCTGCCGGGTTGCCAGTTTTTGCCGCCACTGTGGGGCTCGGCCATATCGGCATTTTCGATCAGCAAGGGGCTAGTTTCGACGCCGCTGCCCATGGCCTGCCAAGCCGCGTGGGCATTCGCATAATCGTCGCCGCTGTTGGAGGAGAGCATAAAGCGCCTGCCTTCGTCGGTATCGGCAACACCGCCAGGGATGTGGCAGGTGCGGCAGAAGTCCATGCGCGGCTGAATGCGGCTGGTGAAAAACTCCTCCGAGTTGGCGAACTCGGAATTGCCGCTGTTGTTGTCTGTTGTGTTGTTGGCTGCGCCATGCGGCTCACCATCGCTGTCGCCACCGCAGGCAGACAGACCCAGAAACGCAACCAGCAACAGGAAATGCAGAATGACGCGCATGTGACCTCTCCAGATAACTCGCACAGGTAATATGGTTGTATTAATATGATCGTATTAATAATATCTGCGACCAGGGATGTCAAGTGCATATTGATCTACTGGAATCTGGCGGACTCAAGCGAGAAGCTTGCTACAGCATCCGGTTTTAAAACCTGCCGCAGTTAAGACTCTTTTGCCTAACGGCCTGAAGTGATACAAAAAGTGTCACATAAGAAGCTGTCGCTTTTGGCGATATGAAGTAATACTGCTTTACTTTCGGTTTACTACGGCGAAGGGATTCTGAAATGAGTTGGCAAAGGGAGTTCGGGGCGAGGGTCTGGCTGCCAGTGTTGTTGACGGGATGCGCGGCCATTCTGGCGGCCTGTAGTCAGCCTCAGGATGATCTGGTCAGTCCTGCAACAGACAGGTCCTCGGCTTTCCTGATCAGCAATACAAACATTCTGGATGTCCGGTCGGGACGCATGATCCGGGGTCAGGACGTGGTGGTCGACGGTGGCCGGATCACGAAGATTCGTCGCGCTTCGGGTGATGCTCCGCTGGGTTACAAAACAGTGATTGAGGGTGAGGGGACAACTCTGCTGCCGGGTCTGATAGAAATGCATGGACATGTGCTTTTTTCCTCAGCTCCCGCCTGGAAGAATTCTTTGCCGGATCCTGAAAGAAATCTGCAGGCTTACCTCTACAGTGGCGTCACCACAGTGTTTGATGTCGGAGGCCTGGATAACAGGATTTTCAAATTACGCGCCGAGGTCGCCGAAGGTAAGGTGCTGGGGCCTCGACTGTATGCCACTGGCCCCATTATTACCGCGGAAGGTGGGCACCCGGTGGCGATCATGGACAAGATGGTTCCCTGGTGGTTGCGCTGGTGGCTGGTGAAACATCAGACCCGGCAGATTGCCTCAATGGATGATGTGAGCGGTGTTATTGCGGATGTGGCGGGCTATGCGCCGGACGCCCTTAAGTTTGCGGTTGATCGCATTCCGGAACAAACGCCGAGAATTCGCCGGGAACTGCTGGCAGCCGCGGTTCGTGAGGGCAAGAAGCATGGTCTGCGTGCAGTGGCCCACATCGGTTATGTTGAGGATGCCGTTGATTCCGGCGATGCGGGTGTTTCACTCTGGGTACACGGCGTATATCAGGAAGAAATTCCCGATGAAATGATTTCTAAAATCGCTTCCTATCGTATTCCCATGGTGCCGACCACAGTGGTTTTCGAGAGTTATGCCTTGTTGGGACGTGAGCCCAGAAAAGCCACTCGTCTTGAAAAGGAAACGGTGTCCTCGGATCTACTGGCCGCATTTAACGAGGTGCCGGAAGATTCCGGGAACAGGGAGTTCTTCAAGCCATACCTCGATCATCTGTTCGAGCAGAGGATGGCATGGCGCAGTAACGTACGGCGCCTGCATGAGGCCGGTGTGACGATTCTCGCGGGCAGTGATATGCAATCGGGCGTATTTCCGGGCGCAGGGTTGCATCGGGAACTGGCGTTGTTGCAGGAGTCCGGCCTCTCGCCGTTGGACGTTATCCGCGCCGCCACCCTTAATGCGGCCCGCTACATTACTGGTGAGCAAACGCCGGAATTTGGCTTGGTCGAAGAGGGCATGATGGCCGATCTGCTGCTGGTTAACGGTGACCCCACAAAGGATGTGGCTGTGCTGTCGGAAATTCGGGAAGTGGTCGCCGGCGGTGTGTTGCTCAAACGTCAGTCTGTTATTGCCGATTAGGCGTGGCGGATTATCTGTGGATTTCCCTGAATTCGTTCGGAGACATCCGCGTCCATTTCTGAAACGCACGAATAAAGTTGGAGGGCGCCGTGTAGCCAATGCGGTAGGCGATCTCTTCCAGGCTGAGTTGAGTTTCCCGTAACAGGTAGATGGCGTCTCGTTTGCGCACCTTGTCCAGCAGGGACTGGTAATTGGTGCCATGACGGCTCATATGCCGTTTAAGCGTGCGGCTGGAAACGTTGAGTTGCCGGGCTACGGACTCAAGATCGGGGTACTCGCCATGCACGTTGCGAATGATGCCGAGG
>Ga0207716_100440_pt1 | contig 16141 bp, 10 predicted proteins | sample TtaePargueraPR_FD_187739 | JGI IMG/M metagenome (GOLD analysis project Ga0207716, IMG submission 187739) | Aerobic enrichment media microbial communities from Bioluminiscent Bay, La Parguera, Puerto Rico - Tt and P2 (5) (SPAdes) | ecosystem: Environmental > Aquatic > Marine > Unclassified ... | reverse complement strand
GCGATGCGCTGATCGTGTTCACGGGCCTGTCAGGCTCGGGCAAGTCCTCGCTTGCCTTCGACACGATCTATGCCGAGGGCCAGCGGCGCTATGTAGAGAGCCTGTCAGCTTACGCCCGCCAGTTCCTGGAACTGATGGCCAAGCCGGACATGGACAGTATCGAGGGTCTCTCCCCGGCGATCTCCATCGAGCAGAAGACGACCTCGAAGAACCCGCGCTCCACGGTCGGCACGGTCACCGAAATCTACGACTATATGCGCCTCCTGTGGGCGCGCGTCGGCGTGCCCTATTCGCCGGCCACGGGCCTGCCCATCGAGAGCCAGACGGTGTCCCAGATGGTCGACCGGCTGATGGCCCTGGACGAGGGCAGCCGTCTCTACCTGCTGGCGCCGGTCGTGCGCGGCCGCAAGGGCGAATACCGCAAGGAATTCGCCGAATGGCTGAAGGCCGGCTTCCAGCGCGTGAAGGTGGATGGCGAGTTCTACACGCTCGAGGACGTCCCCGCGCTGGACAAGAAGTTCAAGCACGATATCGACGTCGTGGTGGACCGTGTGGTGATCAAGGAGGGCCTTGAAAGCCGCCTCGCCGACAGCCTGGAAACCGCCCTGCGCCTGGCCGACGGCATCGCCGTGGCCGAGTTCGCCGACCGCACCGACGAGAAGGGCAAGGCGGAACGCATGCTCTTCTCGGAGAAATTCGCCTGCCCGGTCTCCGGCTTCACCATCGAGGAAGTCGAACCGCGCCTCTTCTCCTTCAACAATCCCGTCGGCGCCTGCCCGTCCTGCGACGGGCTGGGCCAGTCGCTGAAATTCGACGAGAACCTCGTCGTCCCCGACACCGACAAACCCCTGTCCGACGGTGCCATCGCGCCCTGGAGCCGGGCCACGTCCAAGCTCTACCAGCAGACCCTGCAGGCCCTGGCCGAGCATTTCGGCGGCGACATGTTCCAGCCCTGGCGCGACCTGCCGGACGCCTTCCGCAAGGTGGTGCTGTGGGGCACGAAGGAGAAGGTCACCTTCGTCTACGAGGACGGGCTCAGAAAATTCGAGACGCAGAAACCCTTCGAGGGCGTCATCCCCAATCTCCAGCGCCGCTGGCGCGAGACGGACAGTAGCTGGGTGCGCGAGGATCTCGCCCGCTTCCAGTCCTCCCAGCCCTGCGAAACCTGCGGCGGCCGGCGGTTGAAGCCGGAGGCGCTGAGCGTGAAGATCGACGGCCAGGACATTTCCCAGGCCTCCGAGCTCTCGATCCGCAAGGCGGAGGAATGGTTCTCCACGGTCTACGAGACGCTCTCGCCGAAGGACAAGAAGATCGCCGAGCGCATTCTCAAGGAGATCCGCGAACGGCTGAAATTCCTGGTCGATGTGGGCCTGGATTATCTCACCCTGGACCGCGCCTCGGGCACGCTGTCGGGCGGGGAAAGCCAGCGCATCCGCCTGGCCAGCCAGATCGGTTCGGGCCTGACCGGCGTGCTCTACGTTCTCGACGAGCCGTCCATCGGCCTGCACCAGCGCGACAATACCCGCCTCTTGGAAAGCCTGCAGGGCCTGCGCGATCTGGGCAATACCGTCATCGTGGTCGAGCATGACGAGGAAGCGATCCTCACGGCCGACTATGTCGTCGATCTCGGTCCCGCGGCCGGCGTGCATGGCGGCGAGGTCGTCGCGGAAGGCACACCCCAGGAAGTGATGGCCAATCCGAAGAGCCTGACCGGGCAGTATCTCTCGGGCACGCGCCGTATCGAGGTGCCGGAAAAGCGCCGCAAGGTGGACAAGAAGCGCACGGTGAAGGTGGTCGGCGCCACGGGCAATAATCTCAAGGGCGTGGACGCGGAATTCCCGCTCGGCGTGATGACCTGCGTCACCGGCGTGTCCGGCGGCGGCAAGTCGACCCTGACCATCGAGACCTTCTACAAGGCCGCCGCCCGCAAGCTGGCCAAGGCCCAGCAGGTGCCCGCCCCGCACGACCGGATCGAGGGGCTGGACCGGCTGGACAAGGTGATCGACATCGACCAGTCGCCCATCGGCCGCACGCCGCGCTCCAACCCGGCGACCTATACCGGCGCCTTCACCCCGATCCGGGAATGGTTCGCGCAACTGCCCGAAGCCAAGACCCGCGGCTACAAGCCGGGCCGCTTCTCCTTCAACGTGAAGGGCGGGCGCTGCGAGGCCTGCCAGGGCGATGGCGTGGTGAAGATCGAGATGCACTTCCTGCCCGACGTCTTCGTGCCCTGCGACGTGTGCCACGGCGCGCGCTTCAATCGCGAGACGCTGGACATCAAGTTCAAGGGCAAGTCGATCGCCGACGTGCTGGACATGACGGTCGAGGAAGGCGCCGACTTCTTCAAGGCCGTGCCGGCCGTGCGCGACAAGATGGAAACGCTGAAACGCGTCGGTCTGGGCTATGTGAAGATCGGCCAGCCGGCCACCCAGCTCTCCGGTGGCGAGGCCCAGCGGGTGAAGCTGTCCAAGGAACTCTCCAAGCGCGCCACCGGCAAGACACTCTACATTCTCGACGAGCCCACGACGGGCCTGCATTTCGAGGATGTCCGCAAGCTTCTGGAAGTGCTGCACGAGCTGGTGGATGCCGGCAATTCCGTCGTGGTGATCGAGCACAATCTCGACGTCATCAAGACCGCCGACTGGATCCTCGATCTCGGCCCCGAAGGCGGCGATGGCGGCGGCGAGATCGTCGCGGAAGGCACGCCGGAGGAAGTCGCCAAGGTCGAGGCCAGCTGGACCGGGCGGTATCTGGCGCCGATGCTGGAGCGGGACAAGGCATTGCGGGCGAAGGCGGGTTAGGCGGAAAACCCTCCGCCCGAACCGACACCATCAGCCTGCCTGTCTCCGGCTTTCGCGGCGACGGCCGCGGTGGGCCCGAGAAGCAGGAAGGCCAGCAGGACCTGCAGCGGGGCCGCCACGTAGACCAGATCCCCGTAGGGATTGGCGAGCCGCGCGATCTGGTCGCCGGTCAGACCGGTTTGCGGATCGGCGGTCATCTCCATGCCCACCAGCAGCGCATCGCCGGCCAGGAACAGCTGGACGACGACAAGAGCGATGAAGACCATCAGGTGAGCAAACAGGAGCGGCAGGCCCGCACCCTTGCTGGCGGGCCAGGCCGGAAAGGCGAAGCGGCGCTGCTTGATGCTCAGCGGGAGGCTGACCGCGAAACGCCCGGCGAAATAGGCGATCGGGAAAGCCATCAGCAGGCCGAGCCCGGCCCAGACGATCGCGGCCGCCAGGCTTCCGATCATGCCCGCGCCATTCCCGCTATTCGGGACCAGTAGTATTGCGGCCACGAAGCCCAACGCACCGGTGATCAGCGCACAGATCACCATGATGACCAGCAAGACCAGGGCTATCAGAAGAGCCAGGCCGACAAAGCGGATTTCATCTGCGCCGATCTGGAAGGGCAGCCACGCCTTCGGATTTTCCCGGAGCATGAGGCGGTAGATGCCGCAATAATAGATCGCGGTGACCGCGAAACTGATCAGCAGAACCGGTCCGACCGCGGCGAAATATGCGCCTGCGCGACCGTCGGCGAGCCCCGTGGACGCCATCATATAGTCGGTGAACCAAGCCTGCCCGGAAGGGGTCTGGATCCAGAGATAATATCCAAGCACCGCTGCACTTGCGACACCAATCAGAATGATCGCATGCACCGGACGCCGGACAAGCGTGCCGAGACCAAAAGCCATCATGTCGACAAACGTCGCGCGTCCAGACATTTTCGCCCCCCCTTTGAACGAGCGCCTGATCTGCCACATCCAGTTCGGCGCGAACAGTCAAAACTCCCCATTTATATTTCGACAAATCCAATAATTTCGTCTGGTTGCAACAATGTCGACTTTGCGGCTATCTGGCGCAGTCCAGTATCGAGGGGGGAGACATGATCGGTGCGGCAGTGGGGAGCCTTCTGGCCCTGATGGTCCAGCCGGACGTATCGGCAAATGCGCAGTTCGACTGCCAGGCATCGGCCCGGATCGGCGAGGCCGGTATGGACGAGGCCCTGTGCGGTCTCGACGTGTTCGACGGCGAACTGGTCTATGGCGCGGAAACCGGCGAGCAGGCCGGTCTCGGGCCGGTTCCGCGTGTGCCGGCCATTCCGGGCGGCTTCCAGACCGAGACCCTGTGGGTCAAATCGCGGGGCGCGTCCTATATCGTCGGGACGACCGCCGATGGCATGAGCCGCGCCGCCATGCTCGCCCGGTCACCGGAAAACGGCGAATGGCGCCGGGAGGACATTACCTGCGGCGAGCCCTACGGCGCGGAACACGTGTTCGGCTTCAGCGAGGATGCCCGCTATGCCGTGCTCGCCTGGTCCCACGCCGACTACGACAGCTTCTGCCGCCTCGATTTCGAGACGATGACACAGACCTCGGAGTCGGTGCACGAGTTCCGCTCGCAGGCCGATTTCCGGGAGATGCAGCTCAGCTGGTGGGAGGACGGCCGGTTTGTCGTGCGCCGGCCCGGCGGCGACGAAATTTATCGGAATTTCCAGGCCGTTTCGGAGGCCTGCGGCCGCACAAATGGCAATCGGCGCCCCTATACCGGCGACAGCAACGGTCTGTGCGGCGTCGAATATGACGGCGGCAATCTGTTCCTGAGCCACCACTGGGTGGGCGAAGCCCCCGCACAGCCGAGCCCGGAAGAGATCGAGATGGTCGGCGAGCCGGAATTCTGGGTCGTACGGGAAGCCGACAGTGCGATCTTCGGTGTGGAATTCGGCGGCGAGACGTCGATGACCGCGATCGGGCGCGATGGCGCGTATGCCTGGACGACCGAAGACTTCCGCTGCGGCGAACAGGGCCGGTTCGGCCATGCCCTGGGTTTCTACGAGGAGGCCCGCTACGCCGTCGTGATCAATCCGGCAGCGTCCGACTACAACACGCTCGACGAAAACGGCGATTTCATCGATGCCCATCTCGTCTGCGTGTTCGATTTCGCCACGATGAGCAGCACCTCCACCTGGTTCGCCGCCGACATGGGGGACGCGTCCTACAGCGATCTGGCGCTGGACTGGACCGCGGCCGACGACTTCGTCCTTCGCATGCCCGCCGCGTCGGGCCTGCCGCAGGACCCGACCGATGACGGCGCATATGCGGAGGAATACGAGCTTTTCTACCACTACCGGCCGGGCAGCCAATAGGCGCCCGCCGCCCTCGCAAAAACAAAAAAGACCGGGGCCAAAAGGCCCTGTCTTTTCGCATCGGCCTTTATCCCCTACCCCACGATCAGCCAGACCGCCCACAGCGCGCCGGCTGACGCCACTGCGCCGAGCACCAGCACCAGCCCGTCGCGCACGGTCAGGCCGGCGGCCATGATGACGATACCCAGGGCCGGCACCAGCACGCCGCCCGGCACGATGGAGGCGGCGAACATGGCCAGCGACATCACCACGCACAGGCCCGCGAAGATCATCGTCCAAGGCCAGGCGAAGAGGATGTGAAAGCGCGGCTCGACCACCTTGTCGACCCGGCGCAGCCAGGGCCGCGCCCATTCCACGCCGCGGCGGAAAGCTTGGGCGGCGACCTGGAAACGCCGGATGCGCTGCGGCAGCCAGAGCCTGCGCGAATTCACCAGGAAATGCAGCGAGATCAGCAGGGTGAGCGCGGACATCGCCCAGGTCACGCCGGGCAGCATGCCGATGATCGGCATGATGGAGATCAGCGTGGGCAAAAGGAGAAGCGGTCCGAAGGAGCGCTTCTCCAGCGCATCCAGAATCTCGCCGAGCGTGATCGAGGTGCCGTCGGCCGCCTCGACCAGCTCGTCGAACAGGTTTTCCAGGAGCGGCGGCCCCTCGTCCTCGGGAGCCGCACCGGCGGTGTCGGTCTGTGTCATGCGCCCATGCGGCGCCGTTCGCCGGCTTGCGTCAACCCTCTTTCGGCGAGGCGCCCAGCGGGCTGTCCCCGTCCAGCCGGGCGGCATCCAGGTCGCGGCCGCCATCATCGCCCGCCACGCGCGCGGCATTGTAGGCGCCCACGCCGTGCCACATGCCCTCCAGCGTGATCTGCATCGCGTAGCCGAGAACGAAGGTCAGCACCATCGCCGCCACAGCGACCGGATTGGACAGGCCCGCGCCGAGCGCGTCGAACACTTGTTGCGCGTCCATCGCGGCGCCGGATTCTTCCAGCGCGACGATCTCCATGATCACCGGCAACATGGCGCCCAGCAGGAAGATCTGCACCACGAAGCCGACGATGGAGGAGATCACCATGATCAGCGCCCACACGGCGATATAGCTGACCAGCATGTGCCAGAAGACCCCCCTGGTGGCATCCCAGCTCTCGAAGAAGCGCAGCCGCCCCTCGACCACGGTCAGTCCCGGCGCCGAAGCCAGACGGACCGCGACCACCAGAACGAAGATCGAGATGGCCAGCGCCGCCAGGGCGACCAGCAGGCCCGCCCCGATCCCGGCACCCAGGCTTTCCCCGCCGCCCGTAACGATCAGCGCCGCGCCCAGGCCGGACATCACCATGGCGATGGCCACCGCGATATAGAGCGCGATGCCGATGGCGATATAGAGCAGGTTCACGCCCAGAAGCCGGGCCTCGTCGCCACCCAGCCGCAGCGGAAAACCGGGTTTCACCTCGCCCTTCGTCAGGAAACGCAGCCAGGCGGCCTGGAACATCAGCGCGGCGGCAACCCCCAGCGGGATCGCCAGAACAATGAGGAAGAGCGAGGAGCCGAGCATGGTGAGCACATGGCGCACCGCCATCTCCTCGGTCAGCTGGCCGCTCTCCTCCAGAATGACGAGCTCCACCAGGCCGGTCCAGACGGGCGCCATGAGTAGGAGCGCGCCGGCCACGAGCAGGCCGCAGACCAGAACCTGGGACAGGGCGATGCGCACCGCGCCGCCCGGATTCTCGCCGAAGCGCTTGAAGAAGTAGAAGATGGCTGTGCCGATATCGAAACTGCGCGTGCCCATGATGGCCCCCTGCGGCCGTTATCCCTGAAGACCGCCATGATGGCGCCTCGCCGCAAATAGGCCAGAGGGAAAACGGGGCGGGCCGTCCCGTACCGGTCTAGGACTCGCCGCCGCCTTGTGACCCGGCACGCGTACACTTCTGGAAGACATAGGCATAAAGACCTGAAAACACCGGGATATTGATGGCGGAGAACAGGCCCAGCCAGAGGCTGTACTCGCGCATCCGGGCGATCCCCGGCGTCTCGGCGAGATCCGCCGCGATGATCCGCGTCACGTCGATCGGGCGATGTCCGAGCATGCCGGCCAGCGCCTCGTATATCCCGAGTTCGACCAGCGTGACCGGCAAGCCCGCCAGCGCCAGTGCCAGGGCGATCCGCCAGCCATTGCCATCGCTGAGCGGCCAGGCCTTCATCACCTGGATCTTCCTGTGCGCGATGGTGGCCGGCAGGGCCAGCACGAGCCGCGCCGACAGCCACATCACGATCGCCAGGCCGGCCAGGCCGGCCAGCACCACGACGATCCATTCGGTGGCGCCCATATAGGCGGTGGCGCCGGCGAGGTCGAAACCGGAGGCTTCCGGGTCGATACCGGCCTGTTCCAGCCCGCTCATCGCCACCGTGCCGAACAGCGTGCCCCAGAACAGGAAGACCAGCACGAAGACGATCGCGGTCAGCAGCGCGACCAGGATGGAGACCGCGAAGATCCGCAACTCGTCGCCGCCGAACTGCAGCCCCAGCCAGCCGGGCATCTCGCCGCGCACCGCCAGGCGAAGCGCCGCCGCGGACAGGGCCACGCTCGTCGCCAGCGTGGCCACGGACAGCAGCAGGATGACCAGACTGGCCGCACCGTCCTGCCCGCCCATCTGCATCATCGCCAGCTGCGCCGCATAGGCCGCCGTGTAGGGAACACCCGCGATCAGGATCTTCCGCCAGTGCACAAGGAAAAACGCATAGGCGGCAAACACGCTGCGCAGGATGGGGACGGGGGACTGGGTCATGCGGCACTCCGGGAATGGCCGCCCAGACATAACCGTCATCGCAGCCGGTTCAAGCGCGCTTGGCCGCTCAGTGGCCGTCCCGCTCGTCAAGCTGCCTTTCGGCCTCCCGGGCCCGGCGCCTGCACTCGCTCCAGCGCCCCTCGCACATTGAAAAGCGGAACTCGTTGAGCATGCCCGACCGCCGCACAGCCCGGCCGTCGCGCACGGCCGGCTCATAGCGCCATGTCTCGATGGCTTCGACCGATGCCTCGTCGAAGATTTGCGGCGGCGCGGCAGCAACGACCTCGACATTCTCGGTCTCGCCGCTTTCGGTCACGTCGAAACGCACCAGGGTCACGCCTTCGACCCCTGCAGCCTCGGCGCCCCGCGGATAACGCGGAACGTCGCGATCGGCCGGTTGCGCATCGGTGTCATAGAGTGCGGCGGTGTCACTGGTGCGCTCGACAACACGCGTCAGGGTTTCCGGGTAGGGCGAAGCCGAAATGCCCGCATGGAGCTCCGCCTTCTGCGCGTCGTCATAGCCCGACGTCACGAGCTGGAACCAGTAGGCCGAGGATTGCGCATCCGCTTCCCAGTCCTCTCCCAGGCTGAGGAACATGTTCCCGGCCATGTGGAAAGGCATCACGCTGGCCTCCTCCTCGCCCCAAAAGAACCGGCTCAGACCCAGCATGTAGTGGCAATAGGCATAAGCCGGACTGGCGCCGGCCTCCATCTCCTCGAAGGCCGCGATGGCGAGCGCCGCACGGTCCTCGATGCGCGACCAGGCCCCGGTCGCGATAGCGGCCCGGGTGTAGAGGAAATAGGCCTGCGCGCGGAGTTCGGCGGACACCGTCCCGCCAGCGTCCTCGATCCGGTCGATGGCCCGGTCGGCATAGCTTCTCGCCCGCCCCCGATTGCCACCGGAAAACTCGGACAGGGCTGCCATGTACCACCGGCGCGCGCGTTCACTGGCCCGGGTATTCGCGTCCCTGTCCCCGATCCGCGCCGCTTCGCGCCAGGCGTCCGACGCGGCCTCGTAGTCTTCGGCAGCATAGGCAAGATCGGCATAGTTGGCCGCCAGAACCCCGATCAGGTTGCGTGCGATGTTTTCGTCTTCGGCGGCCTGCCAGGCCTGCCAGGCCTCGGACAGGGCTGCAGCCTCGTCCCCTGCCTCCATCGCGGCCTCGTAGGCGACATAGGGCCGGGCGACCGATTGGGGCAGCGGGTCGTCCTGGGCCCGGCCTGTTGTACTGAAGGCCAGAGCCGCCAGAGCGGCCAGAAATGCCGATTTCGCACCACGCATGCTTCCCTCCCCGGCTGGTCCTTCGGGTAAACCCGCGGCGACGCACCACGTCAAGTTGTTTCCGGAACCGGGCCAATCGTCGGACCGCGCAGTCCTCACTCAAGACGTATAAAAACAGCGAATGTATGCCCGGTCACGACCCGGCTACGGCCGGGACTGCCGTCGACAATGGCAAATCCGTCGATGCGCCGCACCTCCAGCGCACCGGCAGCCGGATCGCATTGCGGGCGGAACCGATCCCCCCGGATCCGGTCGCGGACAGCGTTCGCATAAATGCTCGTTCCGTCCCCGAACGCACCCAGAGACAGGATTTCCGCCGGACCGCCGGTCGCAGGGATGCGCAAATCCGTGACGACAACCGCTTCCTCATACCCCCTTTCGACCGCCCGGGCCGGATATTCCACGAGGTCGTGCTCTGCGAGTACAGCCGGGCGCCGCGACAGATAGCTACACCACGCCACACGGGCCTCCTGCGAAAAGGCATCCGCGCCACTGCCGTCCGGCGCCAGGCCGGAGCTCACCAACAGGCCCGACACATCGGCGAAAACCGCGTTGAAGAGCTGCGGCTGATCGAGTCCCCAGTCCTGCAGCTGGCCGATCGTGGCCTCCAGAACGGCGAAGGCCTCTTCGAATTCTCCGTCCAGGGTCAGTACCGCCCGCCTGGCGGTCTGGGCATTGACATAGGCAATGGCGGCATCGGCGCCCTCCTCCTGCCTGTCCGAAGCGCGCGCAGAGACGGCATCGACATCGACGGCTGCGAGCAACAGGTGCGAATTCGGCGGCGAGGGCCGCATCAAACGCGACAGCCGGCCGCTGCCGACCGCATCGTGCGATGCAAGCAGATCGAGCCCCGTCGCCAACATGGGATCGTAGTGGACCCGGTCGAGCCGGGAGAAGGCCGCTTCGAGGCCCAGTTCGAGAATCGCCACGGCCGTGTCGAGCTCGTCCTCGCCATCGTGCAGCGCGGCGACCGGCTCGGCCAGACGGATCACCGCAGGCCAGTTCTCGGCATTACGTGCCGCATCGACGGCATTCGTGCCCAGCGCCTTGCGGACCTCCGGATCGATATCGGCGGCGACGGCATTGTCCCAGGCCTCAAGGGCGGCGGCGAGTGCTGCATCGGCATCGCCGGCATCCTGCGCCTGTACATAACGGCGGTAGGGGTCGGTCACGGTATCGGGCAGACCCACCTGCGCCTGCACCGGCCCTTCGCCAGCCAGAAAAAGCGTAGTCAGCACGACGGCCGCCAGTGCTGCTCCCTTCAATCCTTTCATGCCTCGTCCTTCCCGTCTGGTCTCGCCGGCCCCTAGCGCAGCCGGAAATGGAAATGCGTGAGAACGCCTTCCTCCCGCACCGGTTCGCCGTCGACGGTCGCCGGGGTGTATTGCCAGTCCTGCAATGCCGCCACCGATACGGCGTCGAAGGGGCCTGCGGGCAGGCTGTCCACGATCGCGATGTTGGAGATGCTTCCATCCGTCTCGATATCGAAGCTCAGCACGACGAAACCCTGCTCGCCCCGCCTCGCGGCCTGCAGCGGATAGCGCGGCTCGTCCTGCACCACAGGCTCCGGCGGGCGATAGCCCGGCGGCCGCTGCGGCCCGGCATCGCGCTCGGCCCCGCCGGTGAAACGCGCCGCATGGAGCGGGTTGGCGGCCAGCCGGTCGGCAATGTCTATACTGTCTTCGAGAAAGTAGTTGTATATGGCCGTCACGCGCGTCAGGAGGGCTTCGCTGTCGTCTATAAGTGTCGCAATGTCCCGCGCCATGTGCATGTGGTAGATCGCGTCGTCATGCCGCGTCATCGAGGCCGAGGCCAGGCCGGCCAGATAGTGCAGATAGGCATAGCCGCGATCGGGCGGATGATCGCCGGCTTCATAGAGCGCCAGCGCCTCGCGTGCCGGTATCAGGGCATGATCGGGCTGGCCGATCTCCCCTTTGATCCGGGCGCTCAGGAACCAGGCTTCGGCCGCGAATTCCGCCTGCGCGCGCTCCCCCGGGGACATGTCCCCGATGAGATCTGTGGCCTCGTCGCTCCAGCGCCGTGCCCGCTGCAACGCGTCGGCCCGCAATGCGCTGGCCGCCGCATTGTGCCAGCGCCAGGCCAGGTCGATCCGGGCCAGGCCGGCGCGTTCGCCCAGCCGGGCCGCATCCTCCCAATACTCCATCGCGTCGGCATCGCGCCCGGCCGAGGCCAGCGCATAGGCATGGTTTTCCGTGAGCACGCCGAGCGTGCCGTCGTCGAGCCTCTCGGCCCGCGCGGCTTCCAGCGCCCGTCCGGACGCATCGACCAGTGCCGGCATGTCGCCGGCTTCCAGCGCCGCCTGATAGGCCCGGTAGGGCTCGACCACGCTTTGCGGCAGGCCCTGCCGCGCCCAGGACGGCGCTGTACAGGCGGTCAGAGCCACGACCAGAAGAAGAATGCGCATCACCGGAACCGGTCCCCCTCTTGCCGGTTCATCCTGCCAGCGCACAACCTCCGGTCAAGCCATCCCTGACCGCTCCCATTGACACATCGGCGCCTGCGCTCGATATGCCGCGCATGACCGATCAAGCGATGAAAACCGTTCATGTCGTCGGTGGCGGCATGGCCGGCTCCGAAGCCACCTGGCAGCTCGTGTCCGCGGGCGTGCCCGTCATCCTGCACGAAATGCGCGGCGTGAAGGGCACCGATGCCCACAAGACGGACGGGCTGGCCGAGCTGGTGTGTTCCAACTCCTTCCGCTCCGACGATCACCGCACCAATGCGGTGGGGCTTTTGCACGAGGAGATGCGGCGGCTGGACTCGATCATCATGGCGCAGGGCGACAAGAACCGCCTGCCCGCCGGCGGTGCGCTGGCCGTCGATCGCGACGCGTTTTCCGACGCGGTCACGAAACAGCTGAGCGAACATCCGCTGGTCACCATCGAGCGCGGCGAGATCCCTGCCCTGCCGCCGGAGGACTGGGACAGCGCCATCATCGCCACCGGCCCCCTCACCTCGGACAGCCTCTCCAAGGCCATCCTGGACGAGACCGGTGAAGGTGAGCTGGCCTTTTTCGATGCCATCGCGCCGGTGATCCATCGCGAGAGCGTCAATCTGGACAAGGCCTGGTTCCAGTCGCGCTACGACAAGGGCGAGACGGAAGCCGAGCGCAAGGCCTATCTCAACTGCCCGATGGACAAGGCGCAGTACGACGCCTTCATCGACGCCCTGCTCGACGCGCCGAAGACCGAATTCAAGGACTGGGAAGCCGACACGCCCTATTTCGACGGCTGCCTGCCCATCGAGGTGATGGCCGAGCGCGGGCGCGAGACGCTGCGTCACGGGCCGATGAAGCCGGTCGGGCTGACCAATCCGCACGATCCCACGGTAAAGCCCTGGGCGATCGTGCAATTGCGCCAGGACAATGCGCTGGGCACGCTGTTCAACATGGTCGGTTTCCAGACCAAGATGAAATACGGCGCCCAGACCGATATCTTCCGCATGATCCCGGGCCTGGAAGAGGCCCAGTTCGCGCGCCTGGGCGGCATTCACCGCAACACTTTCCTCAATTCGCCGAAACTGCTCGACCGCCAACTGCGGCTGAAGTCGCAGCCGCGCCTGCGCTTTGCCGGCCAGCTGATCGGGGTGGAGGGCTATGTGGAAAGCGCCGCCATGGGCCTTCTGGCGGGCCGCTATGCCGCCGCGGAACGCCTGGGCCGTCCGATCCAGGCGCCGCCCGCCACCACGGCGCTGGGCGCGCTGATCGCCCATGTCACCGGCGGTCATCTCGATGGCGGCAAGGGCTCCTTCCAGCCGATGAACGTCAATTTCGGCCTTTTCCCGATGATCGAGACCCCGAAGGTCGATGCCGAAGGCAATCGCATCAAGGGCCGCGCCAAGGGGCCCGCCCGCAAGATGGCGATGAGCGCCCGCGCGCTGGAGGACCTGACAGGCTGGATCGCCGCGCCGGAGCGTCAGACAAGCCTCGCATAGGGGTTTTGCAGACCGGAACTGCCGGAAAGTCCGCGCCTGTATTGGCGTGACTGTACGCGCCAATACAGTGGCCAGTATTTCGCAAATGATATACAAGTTCGGACTCTGAATTCGCACAGATCGGTACCGGTAACAGGCGAACGCTCAGAAATCCGCGTCAGTCGTGACGAGAAAAAAACGGAACGGTCGCACCGGAAAACCGCGCTGAATTCAAACACTCGCACAAGTTCCTTCCCGCAAGGCATCCGCCTGGACCTGATTTCGTCATGCAAACTTTATGTGTCAGCGGTGGACACCGCCTGTGTGACATGCTTGCATCATGGGTATGACTGATACCTACATCCACAAGATCTACACGGTTGCCGATCAGGGTGATCAACGCGAAGCCTACGACGACTGGGCGGACAGCTATGATGCCGACCTCGGGACGAATGCGTACAAGACGCCGACCCGGATCGCGCAAGCGCTGAAACAGTGCCTGCCGGCCGATCAGACCAATCCGCGCATCCTGGACTGGGCGTGCGGCACGGGGCTGTCGGGCAGCGCGCTGCAGGAAGCCGGCTTCAAGGACATCGACGGCTGCGACATCTCCGAGGGCATGCTCGAGAAGGCCCGCGCCAAGGGGTTGTACAACAAGCTGTTCACGACGCCCCTCGGCGTGCCCGATTCGGACATGTTCAAGGATTATGACGTCGTGGCGGCCGTGGGCGCCGTCTCCGTCGGCGCCGCGCCGGCCGAATGCCTGCCGGCGATCCTGGACGGGCTGAAGCCCGGCGGCCTGCTGGCGGTCTCCTTCAACGCGCTGACGCTCGACGACAAGACCTATATGGACACGCTGGCCAGGGAAGTCGAACGCGACGACGTGTCCCTGGAATTCAGCGAGGACGGACCGCACCTGACAGCGGAGCACAACTCCAAGAGCCGCGTCATGGTGATGAAGAAGAGCTAGCCTCTTTAAAACCGAACAGGTCGAAACACGGGTCATGACCGCTGCCCTCCCCGGCAGCCGGTCGTGGCCCGTTTCGTTTCGGGGGACGTCGAGACGACGCCCGTACAGATTGCGTCGCCCCACAACATCCGCTTTGATGTTCTGCAGGGATGGAAGGGGACCCGATGCGTGTACCGGGGCTGATTTTGCTTGTCTGGCTAATTGCATGTGCCTGCGTTCATGCCCAGCCCCTAGACGTCGATGCCTTCGCAGACGATCCCCACTTCGCCTATCCGACACTTTCCCCCGACGGACGACGACTGGCCTATATCACCTATCAGCACGGTCACAGGCTTCTAGCCGTCATGGATATCGAGACCGGTGACAGTCGCGCCGCCCGCATCGACAATATCCGCTCCCACGGACTGCTCTGGCCGAACAACCGGCACGTCATCATATGGGCCAGCGACATCCATGAAATCTGGGGGCGTCGAAATGATGTGGACATATCTGCCCTGGTGAGCATCGACACGCAGGACGATATGGCCGGTCGGCAGCTGCTGCGGCGCTCAACGCGGCTGGGCAGCAATCTGGATACCAGTCGGGTGATCGGCCGGATTCCGGCCACGGGCGAGCTACTCGTGCCCGTCTACGACCGGCGACACCGCTACTCGCTCTTCCGTGTCGACCCTGCGGGGGGCTCGCTGGCCCAGCATGAGTTGGGTAGCCCCACAACGATAGACTGGGTTGCCGACGAACAGGGGCAGGCCATAGCCCGCCTTGAATTCGACGGCCTGCGCGAAAGGCACACCCTCCACGTCCGCCGGGATGGGCGTTGGCACGAAATCCTCGAGCTGAGTGACGTTGCCCGTCCTCGCTACGGACTCCAGGGCCTCCTCCCGGACGGCCGCCTCGCCGTCGCTACGCAATTCGTTCCGGGCGATCCGGAGCGCGACAGCATGCGGGCGCTGTACGAGCTGTCCATGGACACGGGCGAAATCGTCGATGTCGTGTTCCAGCGCAGGGACTACGATCTCGAAAACGTCATCATCGATCCCTACACCAACCGTGTGGTGGGTGTGACATGGATCGACGACTATGAGCGGACGCACTGGTTTGACGCGGATCTTGCACAACACCAGTCGAATATCGACGGCGCCCTGCCCAGTGAAAATCCCCGCATCATCAGCTGGTCGCAAAATCGAGAGCGCTTTCTGATCGCCACGGAGAGCGCCGGAGTGCCGCCAGCCTTCTTTCTCTACGACGTGCGAGGCTCGCGGATTGAGCTGCTCGGTGCCTCCTACCCACGGCTCAGCACCGGAAATCTCCAGACGCGCGAACGTGTGACCTACACCGCACGGGACGGTGCGACGATCGAGGCCTACCTCGTGACCCCGGATGGCGACGGCCCCTTCCCTGCCGTCGTCCTTCCCCACGGCGGGCCGGAAAGTCGCGACCGCGGCGGTTTCGACGTCTTCGCCCATTTCCTGGCCGACCGCGGCTATGCCGTCATCCAGCCGAATTTCCGCGGCTCGTCGGGATACGGCTACAGGTGGATGACCGCCGGCTACGGCAACTGGGGCACTGGCGTGATGCAGGACGACGTCACCGATGCCGCCCGTTTTCTCGTCCGGGCGGGTTTGGCGGCCCCTGGACGCATCTGCATCGCGGGCGCGAGCTATGGTGGCTATGCGGCTCTCGCCGGCGCCGTCTTCACGCCGGATCTGTATCGCTGCGCGGTCTCGATCTCGGGGGTGTCTGACATCAATCGCATGCTGCGCTATGCCCGCAATCGTTTCGGCCATCGTCACTGGATGGTCGACGCGTGGGAAGAACGCTTCGGCAATGGCTCTGAGCGGCTGCGCCAGGCCGCAAACAATGCGTCACCGGCCCGTCACGCTGATGCCGTGCGCATTCCCGTCCTGCTCATACACGGGCGCAACGACACCGTCGTGCCCCATGAGCAAAGCGAGGTCATGCAGAGCGCACTGCGCCGCGCCGGCAAGCCGGTCGAAGCAGTCTGGATCGACGAGGGAGACCATTGGCTCACCTC
>Ga0207716_100438_pt1 | contig 16152 bp, 16 predicted proteins | sample TtaePargueraPR_FD_187739 | JGI IMG/M metagenome (GOLD analysis project Ga0207716, IMG submission 187739) | Aerobic enrichment media microbial communities from Bioluminiscent Bay, La Parguera, Puerto Rico - Tt and P2 (5) (SPAdes) | ecosystem: Environmental > Aquatic > Marine > Unclassified ... | reverse complement strand
CCGCTACGCGGACAGCTCCCCCGCAAGCGGGGCGAGCCCTGATCAGGCTTCCCCTGCGAAGCGGGGGAAGTGCCGAGCGTAGCAAGGCGATGGGGGAGAGTGAGAAATCCCTCAGTCCGCGACCCGGTAGACATCCTTCGCCCAGCGGCGGTGGACCCAGAACCATTGTTCCGGCGCCTTGCGGATCTCGCTTTCCACCCACTGATTGATCCGGGTGACCGTCTCCACGATGGCCGCATTGCGGTCCGGATTGTCCGAGATCGCGATCGGTTCGTGCGCCGTGACGCGGAAGCGCGCGCCCTCCGTGCGCTGGACCGAGAGCGGGACCAGCGGGCAATTGTAGCGCATGGCGAGCCGGGTCGGCCCCGGCGCCGTCATGGCCGGGTGGCCGAAGAAGGGCGCCTCGACGCCGTCATTCATCTTCTGGTCGTTCATCAGCGCCACCGACTCGCCGGCCTTCAGCGCCTGCATCAGCTGTTTCGCGCCGTCGCCGCCCTTCGCCGTCAGCGTCTTCACGCCATAGCCCACCCGCATCTTGGAGATGCGCTTGTCGATCAGCACATTGTTCGCGGGCCGGTAGGTGATGTGACAGGGCAGGCCGGTCTGACTGATCGCCGCGGCGGCGATTTCCCAGTTCGCATGGTGCATGCCGATCAGCACCAGCGGCTGGCCGGCCTCGCGGGCGGCTTCCAGGCGCTCGCGGCCGATGAACTCGACGCGGTCGTCGAATTCCGGACCGGCGAACACGCCCAGATGCGGCATCTCCCCGGCCAGGCGGCCGAAATTCTCCCACATGCCGCCCAGCAGCCGGTCGATCTCCGGCTTCTCGGCATCGGGGAAGCAGCGCTGCATGTTGATGCGCGCGATCCGCTGGGTCGGGGTGAGCGGGCCGAGCTTGCGCAGCAGGTCGCCGGCCGCGTCGGACGCCTTGTCGATCCCCTTGGCCTTGTACCAGGCGGCATAGGCGTCCCAGGCGGCCGCTTCGACCCGCCATCCGATCCGCGTCAGCAGCGAAGCATTGCGTTGTGCGTCAATCATGGAGGGGATTTAGCGATCCGTGTTCGCCGCGTCCAATACATCGCGCAACAAACCGTCCAGCGCCGCCGGGTTGGCGAAGCTGGCCCGCACCGGCCAGGCGAGGATGTCCGCGCGCTGGTCCGTGCCCAGCCGCACCCAGTCCTTCTCGGTGGTGATCAGGCGGGCCTCGTGGGCCTTGGCGAGGTCGTGAAGGCGATCCACATCGCGCGCGGAATAGGGGTGGTGATCGGGAAAGTCGGCGGTCTCGGCCAGCCGGGCGCCGGCGGCGGTGAGCGCGTCGAAGAATTTCTGCGGCCGGCCGATGCCGGCAAAGGCGACGAGCTTTCCGTCCGGCGGCGGTGCGGCCGGTTCCAGCCAGGCGTGGAAGACCGGGATTTCCAGATCGGCCAGGCCGAGGCCGGCATAGTCCGGCGTGTCCTGCGGTCCGGGCATCATGACGATCACGGCATCGGCGCGGGCGAGGCCGGCGGCCACGGGCTCGCGCAGGGGACCGGCCGGAAACAGCGTGCCGGCGCCCCAGCCGGCCACGCCGTCGATCACGACGATGGAGCAGTCCTTGGCGAGACCCGGATTCTGGTGACCGTCATCCATCACGACGATATCGGCGCCGGATGCCGCAATGGCGGCCGCGCCGGCCGGCCGGTCGCGGCTGATCCAGGCCGGTGCGCTGCGCGCGAGCAGCAGGGGTTCGTCGCCGGTGTCGGCAGCCGTGTGCGCGTCCGGATCGACGTGCACCGGCCCGGCCAGCTTGCCGCCATAGCCGCGCGAAAGCGCCGCGGGCTGCCGGCCCATCCCGGCCAGCCGCTCCAGAAGCGCCTGGGCGATGGGCGTCTTGCCCGTGCCGCCCACCGTCAGATTGCCGATGCAGATGACCGGAATACCGGCTTTCACGGGCACGGTGCGCCGGATCCGCCGTGCGACGCTCCAGGCGTAGAGATGTCCCAGGGGCGAGAGCAGCGCCCGCGCCAGCGCGCCGGAGCCGCGGCCACCGTCTGTGCGCCAGAAGGCCGGTTCCCTCATCGCCGCACCGCCTTTCCGTCGAGCAGGCGTTCGAGCTGTTCCAGCGTGGTCGCCATGGCGCCGCCCGAGGCATCGGCCAGCGCGGCCTCGGCGGCCTCGAGGGCCGGCCCCCGGCCGGACCAGACCTGCTCCACCGCGCCGGCCAGGCTGTCCGCATCCTGTGCGTCCAGCAGCGCACCGTGACGGCGATAGGCCTCGAACAGGTCGTCGAAACTGGCCGCGTGCGGGCCGGTGATCACCGCCGTTCCGGCGCGGCTGGCCTCGACCGGGTTATGTCCGCCGATATCCGGCACCAGGCTTCCGGCGATCAGGGAGGCCGGCGCCAGCGTGTACCACAGCATCATCTCGCCCAGCGTGTCGGCCAGCCAGACCTGGCAGCGCGCATCGGGCAGGCGGTCCTCGGAGCGCCGTGTCGCGGTGAGCCCGTGATCGGCGATATCCCGCGCGATCGCATCCGCCCGCTCGGGATGGCGCGGCGCCAGGATCAGCAGGGCATCGGCATGGTTCGCCAGCAGGCGCTTGTGCGCGTCCAGAGTGATCGCCTCCTCGCCGGGGTGCGTGGAGGCGGCCAGCCAGACCGGCCGATTGCCCAGCGCGTCGCGGGTGCGCAGCAGCTCGGCGGCGTCGGGCGCGGGCGGGTGCGCCTCCAGCTTGAGATTGCCGGCGAGGCTGACGGGATAGCCGGTGATGTCCTCCAGCCCGTCGCGCGTGCGGGTGTCGGCCGCGCCGATCCAGGCGAAACGGCCGAGCAGCCAGCGCGCCGTGTCGGGCCGCCGCCGCCAGCTGCGGATCGAGCGGTCGTTCATGCGCGCATTGACCAGCGCCATCGGCGTGCCCAGGCGGGCCGTCTCGACGATCAGGTTCGGCCAGAGTTCTGACTCGGCGAACACGGCGAGATCGGGCCGCCAGTGTTCGGCGAAGCGCCGGGCCGCGGCCGGCGTGTCGACTGGGACATACTGGTGAAAGGCCCGCTCGGGCAGGCGCCGCGCCAGCAGGCCGGCCGAGGTTGTGGTGCCGCTGGTCACCAGGACGTTCAGGTCCGGCCGGCGGGCCAGCAGGGCCTCGGCCAGGCTCGCCAGAACCAGGCTTTCGCCGACGCTGGCCCCGTGCATCCAGACCAGAGCGCCCGCCGGACGTTGCCGGTCCGGATGGCCCAGCCGTTCGTGACGGCGGGCCGGGTCTTCCTTGCCCTTGCGGGCACGCCGCGCCAGCAGGCCCGGCAGCACAGGCACGGCCAGGCGCGTCGCCGTGCGATACCATCCCAGGGCCGGCGGCAGGCTCACGCCGGCACTCCCCGCGGCCGGGCCGTGCCCGGCCGGCGGCGTTCGTCCGGTTCGATCGCCTCCACGCCCATCGCCTCGTCCGCCTCGCGGGTCAGCGCGTTGAGACGGGTCTCCAGTTCCAGCCGGGCGGCTTCGAGCTGTTCGCTGGTGGCGTCGCGGGGCACCTGGATCGGTTCGCCCCAGATGATGATGCCGCGCGAGAAGGGGTGGGGCAGGCAGTGCTTGTCCCAGGAGCGGTGCAGCACGGTGCGTCCGCTGGTCGACCAGGTGAAGGGCACCATCGGTACGCCGGTCTCGCGCGCCATGCGCACGGCGCCGTAGCCGGCCCGCATGCGCGGTCCGCGCGGCCCGTCCGGCGTCACGGCACCGCAGCCGCCGGCGGAGAGGTGATTGATCATGGCGCGATAGGCCGCCTCGCCGCCCTTGGCGCCGGGCTTGTCGGGATTGCGGGTGGAACCGCGGACCACGCCGATATCGTACCAGCGCGCCAGCCGCGCGCCGATCTCGCCCTCGCGGGAGCGCGAGGCGAGGGCGACCATGCGTTCGCGTTCGCGCAGCCAGCCCTGGAAGGTCATCAGGACGCGGCCGTGCCAGACGCAGCCGAGAATGGGGCGTTTTTCGTTCCAGACCGTTTCGATGTAGTCCGCATTGCGAACCTCCCAGCGCACGGTCCGGCGGGCCAGCTCGATATAGAGCAGGATGAGGAAGGCCATCGCCTCCTGGGCCCAGGGCTGGGAGAGCACACGTTTCAGCATGGTAACCCTAGCTCGCCTCCACGGCCGAAAAGGTCAAGCATGGGGCGCGGTTGCGTCCGCGCCCGGGTCGGCCTAAATGCCCCGCAACACGGAAAGCGAGCCCATGCCCTACGATCTCACCGACCCGCAGGACCGCAAACGCGCCTGGAGCGACTATCTCTGGAAGGATCACGGCATCCTGCGCGAACGCTTCCACAACATGCACGAGGTCGGTGGCGGCATGTGGCGGTCCAACCAGCCTTCGCCGCAACGCCTGGAAGCCTTGGCGGAAGACGGCTTCAAGACCATTCTCAACATCCGCGGCACCCAGCCGGGCGTGTGCTATTACGACCTGGAGAAGGAGGCTTGCGCGCGGCTGGGCCTGACCATGATCGACATGCCCTTCGGCTCGCGCGAGGCACCCTATGTCGACCGCATGCAGCGTGCGGCGAAGATCTTCGAGACGATCGAGTATCCCGCTCTCATCCACTGCAAGTCCGGGGCGGACCGGGCCGGGCTGATCTCGGTGCTTTACAGCCTGATCCACCTGAAGCGGCCCTATGACGAGGCGATCCGGCATCTCTCTTTGAAGTATCTGCACGTGAAGGCGGGCAAGACCGGCGTGCTGGACTATTTCTTCGAGACCTATCGCGCGTATTCCCAAGACAAGCCGATCGACTTCATGGAATGGGTCGAGACCGTCTACGATCGCGAGCAAGTGCAGCAAGGATTCATGTCGAGCTGGTGGGGCAATATGCTCACCGAGCGCGTGTTGCGCCGGGAATAGGCGCGCCTGCGGCAAGGCTGATTCTTTATAACCCCCGAATGCATCAGATATGACGACTCTATCCACAGGATTGAGTCACATTAATGCCCGTTAACCACGTTTCGGACCGGGGGCGATCCCGGCAGCGCTGGAGGGGTAGATGCCGGACTTGGCCATACGACCGGACCGCACGCAGGAGCAGCTGAACCGGCTGAACTTTCTGCTGTCGCGCGAATGGGGGGCGTCTTTCCTGCAGGCCTTCGTGAAGCAGACTGCGGAGGTTTTCGCCGCCGACAGCGTGTTCATCGGCCGTATCGACGCGACCAAGACCCGGATGCAGACGCTCTGGGTTTCCGCCGGCGGCGCCCTGGTGGACAATTACTGCTACGATCTGGCCGGCACGCCGTGCGAAGAGGCGATGCAGGGCGGCGCGACGGTCTACGAGAACCATGTCTCGGCGCACTTTCCCAAGGACTTCATGCTCGAGGAAATGGGCACGCAGGCCTATGTCGGCCTGCCCCTGTTCAACGGCGCCCAGACGGTGGGCATCGTCGTGGCGACCTTCCGGCGCCCCATCGAGATCGCCGACGACCTGCTCAGCGTGTTCAACCACTACCGGCGCCGGCTGACCGGAGAGGTCCTGGCGATGGAGTCGGGCGACCGTGCCGCGCTGGCGGTCAAGGGCACGTCCGACGGCATTCTCGACTGGTGCCTGACGACCGACCAGATCTATGTCTCGCCGCGCGGCCGCGAATTGCTGGGCTATCAGACGCGGGAACACACGGCGGCGTCCGAGCATTTCCGCGCCCTGCTGCACCGGGATGACGCGCCGCGTTTCCAGTCCGCTCTCGACAAGCATTTCAAGAGCGGCCGTCCCTTCGATCTCTCGGTCCGGCTGAAGGTCGTCGGCGGCCAGCACCGCTGGTTCCGCATTCGCGGCGAGGCCGTGCGCACGCCGGAGGGCGATCCCCTGCGGATGGTCGGCGCGATGACGGACATCCACGACCTGGTCGAGGCGCGCCAGCAGGCCACGGAAGCCAGCCGCGCGAAATCGAAATTCCTCGCCACGATGAGCCATGAAGTCCGCACGCCGATGAACGGCATCCTCGGCATGTCGAGCCTGCTGGGCAGCACCGATCTGGAGCCCTCGCAGCGCGAAATGGTGGGTCTCATCGAAGCGTCGGGTCAGGCCCTGCTGGGCATTCTCAACGATATCCTCGACCTGGCGGACATCGAGTCCGGCCGCTTCGAGGTGGAGACCGAGGACTTCGACCCGGCGGAGATCGTCCGCTCCGTCGCCGGCCCCTATCGCATGAAGGCGATGGAGAAGGGGCTCAACATGCATATCGAGATCGATCCCTGCGCCGAGATGACGGCCAAGGGCGATCCCGCCCGCCTGCGCCAGATCCTGTCCAACCTCCTGTCCAATGCCGTGAAATTCACCGATCGCGGCGAGGTGCGCGTGCGCTGCCTCACCCACCAGGCCGCCGACGGCCACCACGATCTCTATTTCGAGGTCTCCGACACCGGTATCGGCATGGATCGCGATCTGATCGACCGCATCTTCATGCCCTTCAGCCAGGGCGAGGCGGTGATGGCGCGCAAGGTCGGCGGCACCGGGCTGGGCCTGGCCATCGCCAAGAAACTGGCCGAGCTGATGGGCGGCGATATCGGCGTGGAAAGCGCGCCGGGCGCCGGCTCGATCTTCTCGGTCCAGCTGCCGGGCGATGCCGCCACGCAGATCGTTCGCGCCGCGGAATAAAAGGGCTCGCCCGAGCCTACGTCTCTTCCGCGCCGAACTGCATCCGGCACAGCCGGGCATAGAGGCCGCCCTGGGCCTCCAGATCGTCGTGGCGGCCCTCTTCGCGGATCTCTCCGTCTTCGAGCACATAGATCCAGTCCGCATTGCGCACGGTGGAGAGCCGGTGGGCGATGACGAGGCAGGTTCGTCCTTCCGAGAGGCGTTCCAGCGCCGCCTGCACGCGGCGCTCCGACTCGGTGTCCAGCGCGCTGGTGGCCTCGTCGAGCAGCAGGATGGGCGCGTCCTTCAGAATGGCGCGGGCGATGGAGAGGCGCTGTCTCTGGCCGCCGGACAGATTGCTGCCGCGCGGTCCGACCGGGGCATCGTATCCGCCGGGCAGGGCCATGATGAAGTCATGCGCATCCGCGGCCTTCGCCGCCGCGATGATGGCGTCTTCGGGCGCATCGAGGTCGCCGAAGGCGATATTGGCGCGCACGGTGTCGTCGAACAGGGTGACGTCCTGGCTGACCAGCGCCATCGCCTTGCGCAGCGAGGCGAGGGAGACCGAACGGATATCGGTGCCGTCGATCCGGATCGTGCCGGACTGGGGGTCGTAGAGCCGGGGCAGCAGGTTCAGCACCGTCGACTTGCCCGAGCCGGACGGGCCGACCAGGGCGACGGTGCGGCCCGGCTCGGCTTTCAGCGACACGCTCTTGAGGGCCGCCGTGCCGTCGGGATAGGCAAAGCCGACCTTGTCGAAGGCCACCGCGCCCTCGGTCACCGCGAGCTCGGGCGCATCGAGCGCCGCGGTCACGGTCTCCGGCTCGTCCAGCACGTCGAAGACGCGTTCCAGCACGGCGAAGCCTTCCTGGACGACGGCGTTGAGCGTGCCGATCGCGCGGATCGGCGGGGCGATGAGGGCGATGCCGGTGAGCACGCCCATCAGGTCGCCGATCGAGGCGTCTCCGGACGTCAGGCGCACCCCGGCGGCGACGATCAGCCCGGCGAGCGCCAGCCCGCCGACAGCTTCCAGGATCGGATCCACGCGGGCCTTGTTCTCGGCGATGTGGAGCAGGAAGCGCAGCCGCTCGCCGAAGGATTTGCGCGCGCGGTCCGTCTCCGGGCCCTCAAGCCCGTAGGTCTTGATCATGCGCGTGCCGGAAAAGCTCTCCTCGAGCTGGCTGGTCACGGTGCCCATTTGCGACTGGGCCTGGTTCGACGTCTTGCGCAGGCGTTGGCCGATCCGGATCACCGGCCAGGCGGCGACCGGGTAGACCACCAGGATCAGCAGGGTGAGCATCCAGTCCAGCCACAGCATCCAGCCGATCGTGGCGATCACCTGCAGCACGTCGCGCAACAGGTTGTTGGTCAGCCGGATCAGCGTCTCGCGCAGCAGGGTGATGTCATTGGTGAAGCGCGAGACCAGCGAGCCGACCGGCTCGCCCTGCAGGCGCGCGAAATCCGCCCGCACCAGCTTGGCGAACATGGCGTTCTGCAGGTCCTGCATCACGGTGAGGGCCAGCCGGTTGGTCTGGACCGTCTGCAGGTAGAGACTGATCGCGCGCAGCGTGGCGAGGCCGACAATGGCCAGGGGCGCGAACCACATGAGGCCGTCGCGCAGCCCGGCTTCCAGCTCGTCGAAGGTGCGCCCGACCACCCAGACATAGGAGGCGGCCGCGCCGGCCGTGACGGCGGACAGCAGGATCGCGCCGACCAGCAGGCCCACATGACGGGACAGCCAGTCCCGCCAGAGCCGGCGTCCCAGGCTGAGTGTGGACTGTGAGGCGGAGGGCTCGGTCTCGCTCAGGGGTTCGGCCTATTTCGTCTCGGTCGAGGGATCGAGCAGCTTGTGCGCGTGGATGATGAAATAGCGCATGTGGGCATTGTCGACCGTGCGCTGGGCGGCATTCTTCCAGGCCTTGCGCGCGTCTTCATAGCTGCCGTAGGCGCCGACGAAATCGACGGCCTTGAGATCCTTGAACTCGCAGTTCTGGGGATCGACGCAGACCAGCTCGCCGCCGATGACGAGGTGGAGAAGCTGGTTGTTGATCTGGGTCTCGCTCATGATGGGCTCCGATGAGGTCTTGTCCGCGGCGGCGTTAAAGACCACCGACCGATATCGCGTCAACGCATACGCTCGGGGCGTTAACGGCCCCTCTAAATTCCAGGTCGCTCGCCGGCACGATGCGGCGGAAGATGTCGACCAGGTTTCCCGCCACCGTGACTTCGCTCACCGGATGGTCGATCTGGCCGCCGGCGATGCGGTAGCCGGACACGCCGACCGACCAGTCGCCGGTATTGGCATTGAGCGAGGGGCCGAACATTTCCGTGACCAGCAGGCCCTCGCCAGCCGAGGCGATCAGTTCGGCGCGCGAGGCCTGGCCGGCTTCCAGATGCAGGTTCGTCGGCCCGGCGCCGGGCGGTCCGCCCATATTGCGGCGGGCATGGCCGGTCGGTTCCAGCTTCAGCTGGCGCGCGGCGCTGGAATTGAGGAACCAGGTCGTCAGCCGGCCGTCCTCGATGACGTTGCTGCGCGCATTGACCGTGCCTTCCCCGTCGAAGGGACAGGAGGCATGGCCCCAGTCGCGGTGGGGGTCGTCGACGATGTCGATGCCGTCGGCGAAGATCTTTTCGCCCATGCTGTCACGCAGGAAGGAGACGCCGCGGGCAATCGACGGCCCGCTGATGGCGCCGCAGAAGGCGCTCAGGAAGGCGGTCGCGACCCGGCGGTCGAACACGACCGGCATCACGCCGCTCTTGATCTTCTGCGGACCGACGCGCTGGGCGGTACGCTCGCCGGCCTCGGTGCCGATCTCGTCGATCGCCTTGAGGTCGGCGGTGCGGCGGGCGCTGGTGACGGCATAGTCGCGCTCCATCGCGCCGTCCTTGCCGGCGATCACCGAGGCGCCATAGCCGAACTGGCTCTTGCGCCAGCCGGCATTGAAGCCGGTCGTCGTGGCATAGGCGGCCGCGCCCTGGCCGTAGCTGGCGAAGGCGGTGTCGGTCATGGTGACGCCCTTGACGGCGCGGGCGGCCTTTTCCACGGCCACGGCCCGGGCTTCCAGCTCTTCCGGCGTCCATTCGACGGCCTCGAACAGGTCGATCTTCGGCGGATCGGTGCACAGGCGTTCCGGATCCGCCAGGGCCGCATAGGGATCTTCCGGTGCGGCCCTGGCCATCGCGATGGCGCGTTCGACCGTGAACTGGCTGCCCTGTTCGGACAGGTCGGAGAAGGCGACGCCGGCCTGGCGCTGGCCGACGAAGACGCGCACGCCGGCATCCAGCGATTCGGAGCGTTCGATGTCTTCCAGATTGCCGTCGCGCACGGAGAGTTCGGTGTGACGGGACTCCGCCACGGCGGCTTCGGCGTGGTCGGCACCGGCTTTCTTCGCGCGCGCGATCAGATCGGCGGCGATGTCCTGCAGGCGGGCGGCGTCGGGAGCGGATTGGGCTTTTGTCATGGCACGGCCTATAGCGCCCGGAGCAAGTGCCGGGCAATGGGTCAGCTGATGGCGGCGCCGATCAGGAACAGCACCTGCGCCAGCAGGACCAGCCAGGTGAGGCCGGTTCCCAGCAGGCGGCCCATGCTCGGCCCGGGACTGGAGAGCAGCCCGTAGCTGTAGACGAAACGGCCGAGCGTCAGGGCGATGCCCAGCGCGTGAATGGCCATGGCCGGATAGCCGACGGCGGAGACGAGATAGAGGGCGAACAGCGCCAGCGGGACGTATTCGACGCCATTGCCATGGGCTCTCATGGCCTGTTCCAGCTGCGGATCGGTCCCGGTCCCCAGACTGGTTTTCGCGCGCCGGCGGTTGCGCGAGACATTGGCGGCCAGCACCAGGATGATCAGCAGGTTGAGCGCCGAATAGAGCGCGACGGCTTGCAGTGCGGACATGATCTCTTCCCCTTTGTGCCGGTCGCCAGCCCGGTCAGGTTTCCGCAGGCTCGTTGACGGCCTGTCGGATGGCGTCGGCCAGTGCGGCCGGTTCCTGGGCGCCGGAAACGGCGAAACGCCCGTTGAAAATATAGGTGGGAACGCCGGAGACGCCGAGCTGGCGGAAGAAGACCTCTTCTTCCCACACCGCCTTCTCGTCCCGGTCGGTGGCCAGCAGGTCGGCCGTGATCGCGGCGTCCAGGCCGGCCTCGGCGGCAATGCGCACGAGTTCCTGCCGGTCGCCGATATCGCGCCCCTCGCGGAAAAAGGCGGAGAACAGGCCCTCGGCCATGGCATCGGCGACGTCCTGGCCGCGCGCCCAGCGCATCAGGCGATGGGCGTCCAGCGTGTTGGGGCGTCTTTCGATGTCGTCGAAGCGGAATTCGATACCGGCGTCCGGCGCGGCCTGCTCCAGGTATTCGCGCATCGCCTTCCAGCGGCCCGCATCCTCCTCGCCGGAGAATTTCGCCTTCATGTAGTCGCGATAGGGCTTGCCTTCGCGCGCCAGGGTCGGGTCGAGCTGGTAGGGCCGCCAGAGGGTTTCCACCGCCACCTCGGGCACGGCGGCGACGGCCGCTTCCCAGTTGCGCTTGCCGAGCCAGCACCAGGGGCAGACGAGGTCGGCGACGATATCGACGGAGATCTTCTGGGCCATGGCCCATCAGTTAGGACGTTTTGCGGCCGATTGCGAGCGTGAAGGAGCGTCATCCCCCGTGCCGCACGGCTGCGCCCACAGAGGTATCGGCACAGGAGATGACGTCCACCGGCCATCCACCGACCGGGCGGGCCCTGCTCAGACGGTGATGTCGAGCAGGGTGTCCGTCATGTCGCTCGCGGTTCGCGCCACGGCCGCAGCCGCGGCGTGCGTCGCTTCGGCGCGTTTCACCGCGACGGCGGCCTGAATGATGCCTTCACCCTTGGTCGCGTTTACGACCATCTGGGATCCGGCCGCACTGGCTTGCGACTGCGCGGCGAGCATGCCGTTTACGGCAGTATTGAAGGCGACATTCATGCGCCCACTCTAGCGCGTGCGCTCCTGCGGGCGCAGCGCAAATCGCGATCAGGCTTAACGCGCGGTTAGGCGCCGGGGGTAACCGGCCGGAACGCGTCCCCCGGGACGCACGGGGCTCCCGTTCCCGCTATCCGGTCGCGGCAGGTCGTGGGACAAGGCGTCATCAATCAACGGCAACAGGAAGGTGCCCTTAACATCATGACCGAACAAACCACCCCCGCCCTCAAGGTCGAGTTCGATCTCACCGATACCGATCTCGATTTCTTCCGGGAGCGTCTCGAGCAGGCCCGCGCTTCGCTGGGCGAGGCCGACGAAGCCCGGATCCTGGCGGGTGTCTCCGACATGATGGACAAGGCGCTGGCTTCCAACCCGCCGGAATTCGTCAAGGTGCGCCTGCGCCAGCTCGGCCCGCTTCTCGGCATGCTCGAGGACGAGGACTGGAAACTGGAAGGCGACGACCGCAAGAACGTCATCGACGCGCTGGCCTATTTCGCCGACCCGGAAGACCTCATCCCCGACGCCACGCCGATCCTGGGCTATGTCGACGACGCGATCATGATCGATCTCGTCGCGGCCAGCCTCTCGGCGGAGCTTGAAGCCTATGCCGACTTCGTCGCCCACCGCGAGGAGCTCAAGACGGAACCGTCCGCCGACCTGCCCTCGCTCGACGAGGCGCGCAATGTGATGCAGTCGCGCATGCGCCGCCGCCGCCTGCGCTCGAAAGCCGGCGCCAAGTGGCCCCACGCCACGCGCATCCGTCACTACTTCTAGGGCGGACTACACAGCCCGGATCGCGGGTCGGCGGGTTTTCAGGAACTCGCCGACGCCGCGTGCGGCCTGGCGGATGCGCTGTTCGTTCTCCACCAGCGCCAGGCGCACATAGCCCTCGCCATGCTCGCCGAAACCGATGCCCGGTGCGACGGCGACGCCGGCCTCCTCCATCAGCTGTTTGGAAAACTCCAGCGAGCCCATCTCCTCGCAGCCCGCGGGCAGGGGCGCCCAGGCGAACATCGAGGCCTCAGGCCTGGGGATGTCCCAGCCGGCCCGGCCGAAACTCTCCACCAGAACGTCGCGCCGCTGGCGATAGATGCTGCGCGCTTCCTCGACACAGTCCTGCGGCCCGTCCAGCGCGGCGCAGGCCGCGACCTGGACCGGCGTGTAGGCGCCGTAGTCGAGATAGGACTTTACTCGTGCCAGGGCGCCGACCAGGCGTTCCGAGCCGGCCGCGAAGCCGACCCGGAAGCCCGCCATGGAATAGGTCTTGGACATCGAGGTGAACTCGATCGTCCGTTCCTTCGCCCCGTCCACCTGCAGCATGGAGGGGCAGGGCTCGTCGCCGAAATAGATCTCCGCATAGGCCAGATCCGACAGGATCATCAGATCGTGCTTCTGCGCGAACTTCACCACATCCTTGTAGAAATCCAGCGAGGCGGTCTGGGCCGTCGGGTTGGAGGGAAAGCAGACCACGACGGCGATCGGGCTGGGGACCGAGTGCCGTGCGGCGTGTTCCAGCCCGCGCAGATATTCCTCCGGCGAGGGGGCGTGCACATGGCGGATCGTGCCGCCCGCGATCAGGAAGCCGAAAGTGTGGATCGGGTAGGAGGGCGAGGGCGCCAGGATGACATCGCCCGGCGCCGTGATCGCCTGGGCCAGATTGGCGAAGCCTTCCTTCGAGCCCAGCGTGACGATGACCTCGCTGTCGGGGTCGAGATCGACACCGAAGCGGCGCTGGTAGTAGCGCGCCTGGGCCTTGCGCAGGCCCGGAATGCCGCGCGAGGCGGAGTACCCGTTCGTGCGCGGCTTCTCAGACGTCTCCTTGAGCTTGTCGAGAATATGCTGCGGCGTGGGCAGATCCGGATTGCCCATGCCGAAATCGATGATGTCCGCACCATCGGCCCGCAAACGGGCCTTCAGGCGATTGACTTCTTCGAAAACATAGGGCGGCAACCGCTTTGTACGGTGAAATTCCATCGTTCTGTCCGACATGCTCGAATTTTTTCCCACTAACGCATGGCTCTGCCCCGTCTTCAAGAGGCTAGGGGCAGCGCAAGGCGTCATTTCGGATGCTTGAGGGCCAAATTGGGGCGCCGGCCGTGGCAGATGGCCAATCGGTAACTTGCTTCATCGCGCCAGTTGCGCAAATTTTTGCGTAATGGAGGAAATCATGTCGCTTCGCGAACCCCAATTCGGCGCCATCCTGTTCCGCGCCTCGCAGACGATCGGCGAACAGGGCGTGGAGGCCTTTCAGGACCTCGGCATCGATCTCGATGCGCGCTGGCTGTCCATCGTCCTGGCGCTCAACGCCAACGGTCCGATGACCTCGACCCAGCTGTCCGCCCATATCGGCCATTCCCGCCAGGTGATCGAAAGCCGGGTGAAACCGGGTGTCGCGAAAGGCGTCTTCACCGCCCGCCCGGACCCGGAGGATGCCCGCCGGACGGTCTACGATCTGGGCGAGGCCGCGCGCCCGGTCATCGACCGCGCCGTCGCCACCATGGCCGAGTTCGAACAGGTCTACGACGCGCTCTGGCAAGAGATCGGTGTCGATCTGGAAACCGGCCTACTGGCCATGGAGGCGGCGCTGGCCCGGCGGTCCCTGATCGAACGGCTGAAAGACCAGCGCGCCTCAAGCGCAGCACCCCGGACGGGAGCTGCCTCATGATCCGGAAGCTGATTGTCGTTTCGCTGCTGGTTCTCATGCCCAGCTGCGCCTTCCTGGTTTCGGCGCACGAGCCGGCCGCCTTGCCGGCCGCCGGGCAGGGCGGGGCCGGCCCGGACCAGGCGGATCCGGCCGCCGAAATCGAAACCTGGCTCTTGCGGTCCTATGGCGGCGAGGCGCCGGGCGCGGCGATGATGGTGCTCGACCGCGCGGAGGGCGTGCATCTCCTTGCAGCCGGGCTTGCCGATCTGGAATGGTCCATGCCGGTCACGGCCGACACATCCTTCCGCGTGGGGTCGATTTCCAAACCCCTGACCGCGATCGCCATCCTCCGGCGTGCATCCGCCGGTGCCCTCGATCTCGACCGGCCGGTCTCCGACTACCTGCCGGATCTGGAGGGCGCGCTGGGGGCGCCGACACTGGCCCAGCTCCTTTCGCACACATCCGGCCTGCCCGATCATTTCCAGCAGCCCGACATGCCGGCGATCATGCGAAACCCGACCGCACCGCAGGCCATCGTGGATCGCATGCGCGATGCGGCCCCCTTGTTCGCGCCGGGCGAGCGGTGGGCCTATTCCAACTTCAACTACGTCCTGCTGGGCCGCGTCCTGGAGGCAACCGATCCGGCCGGCCGCGACTATGGCACGATCATCGAGGAGGACATCTTCGCTCCGCTGGGCATGACCGACTCCCATTACGACAGGCAGCCGCGGATCGTGCCGCGCCGGGCGCGCGGCTATGACCATGACGGCGAGCGGGTTCTCAACACCGTCACCTTCGATCCGTCCCACGCCTACGCCGCCGGTGCGCTGATGATGTCGGCGGCCGACATGGCCCGGCTGAGCCGGGCCCTGATGGACGGCGACCTCTTGCCCGAACCCTTGCGCGCGCGGGCCTGGAGCGAGGTGACCGGCCCCGAAGGACAGGGCTTCGGATACGGGCTGGGCTTCAATACCGGCACGCTGATGGGCGAGCGGGTGATCTGGCACAATGGCTCGACCAACGGCTTCCAGTCCGCCTGGCTGATGCTGCCGGACAGCGGCCGCGCCGTCGCCGTGCTGTCGAACGGCTATTACCGGCCCAATACCACCGCCATGGCCCGCCGGGTCCTGGCTTTGCTGGACGGGCGCCGGTTGCCGGCGCTGGAGGCGGTGCCGGTGGACGACGATGCGCTGGCCGCACTGGAGGGCCGCTATGCGCTCGCCGACGGCCGTACTCTGCAGATCCATGTCGATGGCGGCGCGCGCTACAATATCGACGGCGGCAGCTGGCGCGAGCTGGACGCGACGGCACAGGGCATCCTGTTCCGCCCCGACAGCCTGACGCACCTGCGTCCGCGCCCGGACGCGCCCGGACTGGTCATGGTCTCCGGAACGACGCTCGAGGAGACCCTCGCCGATCCGCTGCCCGGTGCGGTCGAGGGCGCGCGTTCGAGCGTGGCCGTGACGCCGGCCATGGCCCGGCGTGCGGCTGGGCGCTGGCGTCTGGCCTCGGGCGATGTCGTCTTGGTGCGCACCGGCGCCGACGGCGCGCTGAGCCTGCAATTGCCGCAACAGCCGGCCCGGCCGCTGCTGGCCGAGACGCCGGCGCGCTACTTCACGCGCGGCGTGCCGATCGAGCTGCGCCTTGAGGATACGCCCGGCCAGGCGGTGTTGAATCTCTACGGCAATCCGATGCCGGTCACGCGCGATCCCGGCTAGCCGCCGGGCCCGGCCGGCCGGGTGGTGCGGGGGCGGCGCGCGGAAGGCATCGGGGTGCGGCGCCTCTGGCGCTTGACGCTCCAGCGCTTCCCCTCTACCTCGCCAAGTTTTCCACACACACAAGAAGAAAGACCGATCCCATGATCTCCGATCTTGCCCAAAACGCGAAAGCCTGGCCGTTTGAACAAGCGCGCCTGCTGAAAAAGCGTCTGGACAAGCTCGGCCGAAAATCGGGGCCGGTCCTGTTCGAGACCGGCTACGGGCC
>Ga0207716_100434_pt1 | contig 16495 bp, 20 predicted proteins | sample TtaePargueraPR_FD_187739 | JGI IMG/M metagenome (GOLD analysis project Ga0207716, IMG submission 187739) | Aerobic enrichment media microbial communities from Bioluminiscent Bay, La Parguera, Puerto Rico - Tt and P2 (5) (SPAdes) | ecosystem: Environmental > Aquatic > Marine > Unclassified ... | reverse complement strand
CCCAGATCGAAGTTTGGCGCAAGGCCGGCCTTCATGTCCCGATCAGCGTGAATATCGGTGCGCGGCACTTGCTGCAACCGGACTTCATCACGCATCTACGGGGTATGTTGTCACGACATCCCGGCGCCCAGCCGCAAGACCTTGAACTGGAAATCCTCGAAACCAGCGCCGTGGAGGACTTCGTTCAAGTGTCTCAATTGATGGCCCAGTGCGAGAGGATGGGATTGCGGTTTGCCCTCGACGATTTCGGCAGCGGCTATTCATCGCTGACCTATCTGAAACGCCTGCCCGCACACCTGCTCAAGATCGACCAAGGTTTTATACGCGACATGCTCGAGGATCCGGACGATATCGCCATCCTGGATGCACTACTGGCGCTGGCAAGGTCGTTTGGTAGGAACTGCATCGCGGAGGGAGTCGAATCCATTCAACATGGTGAAATGCTGCTGCGTATGGGATGCGAGTGGGGCCAGGGTTATGCTATCGGGCATCCGATGCCGGCGCATGAATTCGAGGAATGGCTACACACCTGGCAGGTACCCTTATCCTGGAAGGGATTCAAACCTGACAGTCGCTCCGCGCTGCCCGTGCCGTTCACATACGCCGACCACCGGGTCTGGATTTCCCAGATGATCGACTATCTGTCAGGTAAGACCCAAGTGCCGCCTCAACCCGAAGCACTCCAATACTGGCGGGATCAAAGTGGCCGCCCTACGTTCTTCGGCAAGGACCCTGATGATCAGGTCGATGTCCTGCATCAAAGCATCCAGCAGTTAGCGCACACCCTGAGTGAACTGAAAAATGCCGGTCGTGTCGAGGCATTGAGGGCGGGTATCGACAAGTTGCAACATTTGCAGGCGGATCTGCTGGGATTGCTGCCGCCAGACCAGAACCCGGATTGATGCCATGCACGGGACAAAGGGTTGACGTGCAAAAGGCTGATCGAATCGTCTTCTCGCACTCCCCGTTTCATTAACGTTTCATTGAAAGAGAGAGCAACGCTTATGCATAAAGAATCTGGCCACACGACCCTTGACGAGATACGCTCCCAGTGGCGGCTGATGACGGTTTACGAGCGCTTCGAGCAGGTCGTCGCCCTCGTTCTGTCGGCGGTAATTGCCGTCATCATCGTGGTGTCGCTGTTCCAGCTCATCGCTATCGTCTTCACGCTGCTGGTCCTCGATGCCTTCAATCCCCTGGATCACAAGGTATTCCAGAATGTGTTCGGCATGATCATGACGCTCCTGATCGCGATGGAATTCAAGCATTCGATCGTCAGAGTGGCGCTGCGTAAGGAAAGCATCATCCAGGTCAAGACCGTCATTCTGATCGCGATCCTAGCACTGGCCCGCAAGTTCATCATCCTTGGCTCCGACGTTGATCCTGCCAACGTGGCCGCCCTGGCGGGGACGATACTGGCCTTGGGTCTGACCTATTGGCTCATGCGTGAACGCGACGACCGGATGAGCGAGTGATTGAACCATGGCTCTTAATAGTCTAGACGGTCGACACGATGCTAGGTCGAGGCACCGCTGGGTCAATCGCTTTCAAACCGTGTTGCTGGTTTTTACCCTGCTGATCGAACTTGTCGTCGCCTCCGCGACGACCTTGCGCCTGTATGGCGCCCGTCCCTTGCGCAGCAATGAAGCCCCTGTAATCTGGTCGTTGCTGCGAGCACTTATGCCAAGGTCGTTCGCCCCGATGTGCCCAGCACGCCGGGACCTGAGCACCCTTTGGCGCTAAATCACTCGAAAGGAGCCTCCGTCATGTCTTTCCCCGGTCCTTACCCACAACGCCCAGCTCCGGATCATTTCGTCCGGCGCTGGCTCGTCATCTCTACGTGCGTTGCAGCACTCATGCTGTTCTGGCAGTTCCTGCCCGCCATCGAAGCCTGGTTCAGCCCGCGCCAAGCCGCTGAGCGCACCGTCACGCCGCGTGGCGATCTGGCCGCGGACGAACAGGCCACCATCGAACTGTTCGAAAAATCACGCGCCTCGGTGGTCTACATCACCACCGCGCAGCTGGTGCGCGACGTCTGGACGCGCAATGTATTCTCCGTGCCTCGTGGCACGGGATCGGGCTTCATCTGGGACGACGCCGGCCACGTCGTCACCAACTTCCACGTTATCCAGGGCGCGTCCGAAGCCACCGTCAAACTCGCCGATGGCCGCGACTACCGAGCCGCATTGGTGGGGGCGAGCCCAGCACACGACATCGCCGTACTCAAGATCGGCGTCGGCTTCAAACGCCCGCCTGCCGTGCCGGTCGGCACTAGCGCCGACCTCAAGGTGGGACAGAAGGTGTTTGCTATCGGCAACCCCTTTGGCCTGGACTGGACGCTCACCACCGGCATCGTCTCCGCGCTCGACCGCTCGTTACCGGGAGAAGCGGGCGGCCCGGCCATTGATCACCTAGTTCAGACCGACGCGGCCATTAACCCCGGCAACTCGGGCGGCCCCCTGCTCGATTCGGCCGGGCGGCTTATCGGCATCAACACGGCGATCTACAGCCCCTCCGGCGCCTCGGCCGGGATCGGTTTTGCCGTGCCAGTGGACACCGTCATGCGGGTAGTGCCGCAACTCATCAAGTCCGGCAAATACATCCGCCCGGCGCTGGGCATCGAGGTGGATGAGCAGCTCAACGCGCGTCTGCAGGCGCTGACCGGCAATAAGGGCGTATTCGTATTGCGCGTGACGCCGGGCTCGGCGGCGCACAAGGCCGGGCTCGTCGGCGTCGAGGTCACCGCAGGCGGCATCGTGCCCGGCGATCGCGTTATCAGCATCGACGGTATCGCCGTCGACGACGTCACCACATTACAGGCCCGGCTAGACGACAAGAACGTTGGAGATGTTGTAGTCTTGTTAGTGGAGCGAGCCGGCAAGACTCGCGAGATGCTTGTGGAACTACAACCGGGAGTTTGATGGAAAGTGGGTCATGGATCTGCACAGCGAAGGAGCGCGACGGTGTCACGCCAGCGACCAAGGCGCTGACACCGGAGCAGCAACGAATACAGGAGCTTGAAGCTCCCGTTTTAGCCGGGCCTTCTCGGCACGAAGATCTTGCTCTTCTTCCCGCTTTTCGGTTGGCTTAGAGAAGCGCTTTAACCAGCGATACAGGGTTTTTGTGCGTCAAGTGGTACATGAGAATAACTGATTTCACCACTAATTAGTGATAGCATCTAGGCAGCGCAAATGAGGCTAGAGAGCAAGCAGCAGTATTTGTCTTGCGGATATGAAGTGAGGAACTTTAAGGGTATTGATATCCCAGTTTCCCACTTATCCCAATTCTAAAATGGGTGGTCAGAAGCTAGTTTTGAAGGAGTTTCCCAATATTTACACTTTTTTTTGCAAATTTCGGTGCTCCGAAAGCACTCCGAAAAACTTACAAAATATTATTTTTAAACGATTTTTTTCTTTCTGCATCGGTAAATAACCCCTTTAGGAATACAACATGAAGCTGATCATCAAACTTATCGCCGGCATTCTCGCCGGTATCGTTATCGGTTTATACGCCCCTGACTGGGTTAGCCGGCTGCTGTTAACCTTTAAAGATTTGTTCGGGCAGTTACTGTTTTTCACCATCCCATTATTGATTCTCTTTTTTATCACCAGTGGCATTGCCAGCCTGCCGAATAATTCTGGAAAACTGTTGGGTAAAACGTTGGGGGTTGCCTACTTATCGACGCTCTCTGCCGGTATTCTGGCCTTCTTTGTGGCCAGTGCGATAGTGCCTATGTTGAGCGCGGACGCACAGTCAGTTACTAACGAAGCCAATGCCAGTTTAGCGCCATTTATCACACTGGATATCCCACCGCTGATGAGCGTGATGTCAGCACTGGTACTGGCGTTTATTTTCGGATTAGGCATCGCTGCAACTCAGGCCCAGCAACTTAAAACCTTGTCTGATCAGGGCCGCGATATCATTGAGCAATTGCTGGCTAAAGTCATTATCCCGTTATTGCCGTTTTATATTGCCGGCGTATTTACTGAAATGGCCGTCGCCGGCACCGTGTTCGAAACACTGAAAACCTTCGGCATCATCCTAATTATGGCTGTGATTCTGCATTGGGTTTACATCACCACTATGTTCGTTATCGCCGGCATCAAAAGCCGTCAGTCGCCACTGAAGCTCATAAAGAACATGTTACCGGCTTATTTTACCGCGCTAGGCACCATGTCGAGTGCAGCAACCATTCCGGTGACCCTGCAGAGCGTCCGTAAAAACCAGGTCGACAATAACGTCGCGAACTTTTCTGTGCCTTTGTGCGCCACCGTTCATCTGGCTGGCTCAACCATTACGATCGTCAGTTGTACCGTGGCTGTCATGGTACTGCATAACGCCTTAGCGATTCCGTCATTCCTCACGGTACTACCCTTTATCATGATGCTGGGCGTTGTCATGTTGGCAGCACCGGGTGTTCCTGGCGGAGCGGTAATGTCAGCCGTTGGTCTGCTGGGCTCCATGCTTGGATTCGGCGAGACCGCAATTGCGCTAATGATTGCTCTCTACATGGCACAGGACAGCTTTGGCACCGCCTGTAATATTACCGGTGACGGTGCCATCGCGGTACTCATTGATGACAGCAGTAAAGGCTAAATTTGCACAATTAGGCTTCGACTACACAAGATTCCGGTTTGGCTTCCGAACCGGGATCGCCGCTTGTTTATCACTTGTCTTTGCCTGGGCGTTAGGGCTGGAACATCCTCAATGGTCCGCTATGACCGTCTGGGCAGTATCCCAACCCACCCGTGGCTTACTTCTGGAAAAAGCCGCCTATCGGATCCTTGGCACGCTGCTGGGCACCGTTGTCGGTATGTTGCTGGTGGTCACCACCGGTAATGACATCATTTTCATGGCGCTGGGCTTAACAGCCTGGGTTGGTTTGTGCGTGTATATCGGCAACCTGTTACACGGTTTGGTTTCCTATGGTGCCATTTTAGCCGGCTACTCGGCATCCATGGTGGTATTACTGACGCGCACTCCCGATGCCCTTTTACCGCTCGGGATTGACCGTTTACTCACGGTCTTTGTCGGCGTCATGACCGCCTTACTGATCGGTTGGTTATTTACCTATTCACGTGCCGAACAGTCGTTGGTTAACCAGTTTCGACGCCAAACCGCAGAAAACCTCCGCATTCTTGCACAAGCGTACAAAACCGGTTCATTACAACAACTGAATAGTTATGATCGGATATCACAATTAGCCCACCTGGAGGCACAGCTGATCGAACACGGTACCGGTTCACCCTCAGCACATCAGTCAGCAAAAACCATACGGCGCATCCTCAATGCACAACTGGGTTTATTTGCTCAACTTGAAAACAAAGGAGTGATTCAGTCAAAAGAAATGAGTGAACACTTACTTACCTGTTCCAAGTCGCTGATTGACAATCGTTCGGAGCAAATTCGTAACGCCCTGGGCAATTTTCTGCAACACGTCGAACACGCCGCCCTGCTGCCTTATTTTAAGGAGTTCGTAGAAGCCTCTTATGCCCGCTTGGAATTCCGTGATACTGGCAAGACGGCGCGCTCAGTGCGAAAACTCTCTATATTGTTACATCGTGACTGGCGGGGAGCTCGCCAGGCTGCCTTGCGCACGCTGATGGTTATGACCCTGATCAGTGTCGCCTGGGCTTATACTGGTTGGTTTCAGATGGCCTATTTGCTGTTAGGTGCATCCGTCATGCTGACGTTGTTTTCTACCAGTGAAAACCCGGCCAAAACCATGTACTACGTTTTTATCGGGCAAAGCTTCGGCGCGTTAACCGCGTTATTCGTGCAAGCCTTTATTTGGCCTCACGCAGATTCTATTCTTGCAATGATATTGTGGTTAATGCCAATCATCCTATTTGCCGGCTTCCCGATGGCACACAACCGAACCGCTAACGGCGCCATGGATTTCAATCTGGTTTTTCTGTTGCTCATGCAACCGGCATTACACTATCAGTTTGAGCCACTCCAGGCGATCAGCATCGCCTTGGCCGTTATCGCTGCACCGATCCTCGCTTTGATCAGTTATCGATTGCTGTTTCCAACCAATTTGCGCAGTCGCCAGCAACAACTCATTCAGGCTCTGGAAGGCGACTTACACCAACTGCAGACGCGCACTCTCAGCAACAGCCAACGACAGCGCTATAAAGCCCGGTTGTATCACCGGCTCTTTAAACTCTATCAAATGGCTGACAAACTGGGTACCAAAGATAAACTGGCCTGTACGCGCTATTTGCTAAGGGTTCAACATCAGGTGGCAGAACATGAGTGATGAATGGCTTACCGTCTATTATGCGGCTAACCCACTGGAAGCACAGCTGCTAAAAGGGTTGCTGGAGACGCAACAGATCACGGTTAGGATGACTGATAACGGTATGGTTGGCGGGATAGGCGAATTGCCTGCCGACGCCATCGAAACACCGCTCAAGGTTCAGGCTGAACAGTATGAACAGGCACGTAAAATATTGACCAACTATGAGCAAGATCGACAACTCGAGATTACCTGTCCTCATTGTCAGGAGACAAACTTCTCAAATTTTGAGGTATGTTGGCAGTGCGGCAAAGATCTCGCTTAACCGTCGCTGGCAAGCGTTTAACCGCGTACTCCCTTGCAGCCGCCGCTGATCGATTACCATGTTGTTCGAGATAAGCCAGTTTCACCGGGCGGCGCACCTGCGTGTAACGCGCACCGCCTTTAATGTCGCCGTTGTGCTGTCGCAATCTGCGCGAGATGTCAGTGGTGATGCCGCAATACAAGCTATCATCCGCACAACGCAGTAAATAAACGAACCAACGTCCTTCTTCAGTTACAGTCACTGCTTGAAAGTCTCTGTCTTTAACCCAATAGCTGTATCATACCCTAATCATACGAAAGCCGTTAAGGAGCGACAATGAGCCGACATTTTGATCAAGCAGAAGGATTGTCTGAACAGCACGATCCAGAAACCCATCAGTACGTGTTTAACCAAACCATGATGCGAATTAAAGATCCTAAACGATCTCTGCAATTTTACAGCGATGTCATGGGCATGACGCTGGTTAAGCGACTGGATTTTCCTGAGATGAAGTTTTCGTTGTACTTTATGGCTGCGCTATCGCCGGAACAAAGAGAACAATGGTCAAAAGACCATGATGAGCGCATCAAGCAAACGTTTTCCCGGCCAGCGATGCTCGAATTAACTCACAACTGGGGTGACGAAGATAACGAAGCACTGTCGTTTCACAGTGGTAACAGCGAACCTAAAGGCTTTGGCCATATCGGTTTTGCGGTACCTGACATTGATGCCGCCTGCGAGCGTTTCGAGAAACTTGGGGTAGCCTTTCAAAAACGACCGCCTGACGGCAACATGAAAGGTATCGCTTTTATTAAAGATCCCGATGGCTACTGGATCGAGATCTTTACTCCTGAGCGCTTACCTGAGTTACTCAGCGAGCATCTCTGATACTTTTTGCTCTAACGACGTCATACCGTGCTGGCGGCCAATGTCGAGCGCTTGCTGCGCTGACAGGCCGTCAAGCCAGGCCGCCCGCAACGCGAACAACGCCCCAACTCGGTTAGCCGACGCACAATGCACCATAATTCGTTTGTCAGCATGCATTAACAGCAGCCTATCCAACGCTCTGGCGTTGGCAAACGTAACGCCTTTTGAACCGTCTACCGGCACATGATAAAAAGCAATGCCGGCCTTAGTGGTCCATTCCGTTTCGTTACTGCCTGCCATTTCCTCAACCGACAACAAACTGATCACAACGTCGCCACCCTGCTCGGCAAATTCTGTTATGTCGCGTTGATCCGGAGTACCCATGACCCATAACCGCTCACTGACTTGTTTCGGCGCTTCAATACCCTGTGACCAGGCACTCAATGAAAATAACATCACCAGCAATCCCGTGCAGGCGACAAACAATGATTTATGCATAATAAAACTCCTGTAAGATGACGTTTTATACTACTAACTTAAGCATAAAACAGATTATAAGCCATGACTTCATTACAGATATTAGTCGGTACCACTTCCGGCAACACAGAATACCTGGCAGACCATGCTGCCGAACTGATCAAACAACAGCTTCAGATAGAGGTTGAATTACACTACGAACCGGACTTATCAGAGATTGATCAAAGCCAACCGTGGCTGGTCTTTATTGCCAGCCACGGCGCCGGTGATTATGCCGATTCGATGCTGGACTTCTACGATCAGATCCAGCAAATCACTGAACTTAAGTCGTTTCCCTATGCGATCGTGGCGATTGGCGAATCCTGTTACGACACTTACTGCGCCGCTGGCCGGGACCTCGATAAACGGCTTGCACAATTAGGCGCTCATCGTCTGTGCCAAGGATTAGAGATCGATATGCTGGAAGATGACCCCGAACACGCCGTCGAACAATGGTTGCCCAATTGGATCGAAGCACTGCGATCCTATACACAAAAATGATCAGTGTGATTAAGGCGCCGACGCCATGATCCTCGATCCTATCCACGGGGTTATGCACAGTGGCGCAGGCCTGTGATTAGATCAGGTATAAGATCACTTAAGGGCTGTCGTCGGCATGGGTATATGTTTGGGGATAACTTGGGTTGTGTATAAACAGGTGACTTATCCACGATCTATGATCCCAGCTTAAGGGATCTTACGCACACTTTTTGATCGTTCGCAAAGCGAGATAAATAAAGCTCTGCAGCGATCTATTCACAGATATCCCCAAGCTAAAAGAAGTAATAATAAAAGATCTATAAAGATCAAATACTGATCTTATTTAGATCCTTTCTCAACAAAGTGTAAAAATACAGATGCGCAAAAAATAACCTTTTCGATCTGAGTCAATTCACGTTAAAATACTCGGCTCGATCAAATCCTTTAACGCCATAGGTTCTGCTTAATGTCACACACCTCAAGTCAACAATTTGATGTTATCGTTGTCGGTGGAGGTCATGCCGGTACAGAAGCTGCCCTCGCCGCAGCTCGTATGGGCAGTCGTACGCTGTTACTCACGCATAATATTGATACCTTAGGGCAAATGTCCTGTAACCCAGCGATTGGGGGTATTGGTAAAGGCCATCTCGTCAAAGAGATCGATGCCTTAGGCGGGATCATGGCAAAAGCAGCGGATCGTGCGGGTATCCAATTTCGCACCCTCAACTCGTCGAAAGGCCCGGCAGTCCGGGCTACCCGAGCGCAGGCCGATCGCCAGCTTTACAAACAAGCCATTCGTTACGCGTTAGAAACACAGCCAAATCTCACGTTATTTCAGCAAGGCTGTGACGATCTGATCGTTGAAAACGATCGTGTCTGTGGCGTTGTTACCCAAATGGGCCTTAAATTTTTAGCCAATAATGTGGTGCTAACCGTTGGTACCTTCCTTGGCGGCCAAATCCATATTGGTTTAGATAATTACCAAGGTGGTCGTGCAGGTGATCCTCCGGCTAACGCGTTAGCAAAACGATTGCGAGCATTGCCGTTACGCGTAGAGCGCTTAAAAACAGGTACACCACCCCGTATTGCCAGTAGCTCCGTTGATTTTTCAGTGATGCAGGAACAGCCTGGAGACAATCCGACGCCCGTATTTTCGTACATGGGTTCCCAAGCGGATCATCCCCGGCAAATATCTTGCTATATAACCCATACCAACGAATCAACCCACGATATTATTCGATCCGGACTTGATCGTTCGCCCATGTATTCAGGCGTTATCGAAGGCGTTGGTCCACGTTACTGTCCATCGATAGAAGATAAGATCGTCCGTTTTGCCGATAAAGCGTCGCATCAAATTTTTGTTGAACCTGAGGGGCTGGATACGTTCGAGCTCTACCCAAATGGTATTTCAACCAGCTTGCCGTACGACGTTCAGGAACGTTTGGTGCGCTCGATACGCGGTTTTGAACATGCCGTAATTACGCGTCCGGGCTACGCCATCGAGTACGACTATTTTGATCCTCGGGATCTGAAGCAGTCGCTCGAAACCAAAGTTATCGAAGGACTGTTTTTTGCCGGTCAAATCAATGGCACCACAGGTTATGAAGAAGCCGGTGCGCAAGGGCTTATCGCTGGTCTTAATGCCTCATTGCGAGCGCAGGGTAAAGACAGTTGGTCACCGCGTCGTGACCAAGCATACACAGGGGTATTGATCGACGATCTGTCAACCTTAGGTACGCAAGAACCTTATCGTATGTTTACCTCGCGGGCAGAATACCGATTACTATTGCGCGAAGATAATGCCGATATTCGATTAACTGAAAAAGGCCGTGAGCTTGGCTTGGTCGACGATGAGCGCTGGGCCGCTTTCAATACCAAAATGGAAGCGATCGAGCAGGAAAAACAGCGCCTCAAAGAAACCTGGGTGCATAAAGACCATGAACAAGTGGACAGCATTAATGCGTTAGTAAAAAGTCCTATTACCAAAGAAGTTAACGGTGAAGAACTGCTACGGCGTCCTGAAATTCATTACCGTGATTTGGTTAACACCCCCTTCTTTGCGCCAGGGCTCAGTGATCCTGCTGCAGCTGAACAGGTCGAGATACAAACCAAATACGCCGGTTATATTTCTCGCCAACAGGATGAGATCGCTAAACAACAGCGTCATGAGAACACGTTATTGCCAGGCAATTTCGACTACGCGTCGATAAAAGGCTTGTCCAATGAGGTTATTGCAAAATTAAATCAACACCAACCGGAAACCGTCGGCAAAGCGTCGCGCATTTCAGGCATAACCCCGGCAGCTATTTCAATGTTGCTCGTGCACCTGAAAAAACAAGGACTGTTGCGCAAAAGCGCGTAAGGAATCATCGTGAAAGCATCGTTAAAGGCGTTATTGCAACAAACGCAAAGCAACGAATTGTTGTCGCTTGATGACAAGCGATTGGATTTGTTGGTGCAGTTAGTCGAACAACTGGATAAATGGAACAAAGCGTACAACTTGACCAGTGTTCGTGATCCTAAACAAATGTTAAGTCGGCATATTGTTGACAGCCTGGTCGTCAGTCCCTTCTTACAAGGTGAACGGTTCATTGATGTCGGCACCGGACCGGGACTACCAGGGCTACCACTTGCTATCGCTAACCCGGACAAAGCGTTTGTTCTGCTCGACAGTTTAGGCAAACGAATTCGTTTTATTCGCCAAGTTTGTCACCAACTTAACATAACTAACGTAACGGCAGTGCAAAGTCGTGTAGAAGATTTTACCGAACACAGCCATTCGTTTGATGGTGTATTAAGTAGAGCCTTTGCCTCGCTTAATGATATGCTGAATTGGTGCGGCCATTTACCGAAAGCAGAAGGTAAATTTTACGCATTAAAGGGGCAATACCCTCAGCAAGAGCTGGACGAATTATCTCAGCAGTATAAGATTGATCAGATACAGCGGTTACAAGTACCTGGTATCGACGGCGAGCGACACATTGTCATCATCTCGCCGGCACACAGTTCGTCTTAGCACATTTCTTCTGGGCAAGAAATCCGATAACGATAAGAGGTTGAATACCCGTGGCGACTACCATTGCGATAGCGAATCAAAAAGGCGGCGTAGGCAAAACCACGACGGCTGTTAATTTAGCGGCTTCGATGGCGGCGACGCGGCGTAAAGTATTGTTGATTGACCTGGATCCGCAAGGCAATGCCACTATGGGCAGCGGTGTCGACAAGTACGACGTCGAAAACACCGTGTATGAACTGTTGGTGGATGAAAAACCTGTTAAAGACGTTGTTGAGACGGAAACCAATGGCAAATACCATTTGATCGCCGCCAACTCTGACGTAACAGCGGCGGAAATAAAGCTGATGGAATTTTTCGCCCGCGAAGTCCGATTACGTAATGCCCTCAAAGCGGTGCAGGACGATTATGATTTTATTTTCATTGACTGCCCTCCTTCACTTAACCTGTTAACGGTTAACGCAATGGCGGCAGCCGATTCGGTACTGGTACCGATGCAATGCGAGTATTATGCTCTGGAAGGTCTGACAGCGTTGATGGAGACCATCAGACAATTGGCTGACGTGGTTAACCCTGGCCTAGCCATCGAAGGCATATTGCGAACCATGTACGACCCTCGTAATCGTCTGGCCAATGACGTTTCTGAGCAATTGAAACAGCATTTTGGTGATAAAGTGTATCGCACGGTGATTCCACGTAATGTTCGATTAGCAGAGGCGCCGTCGTTTGGCGCTCCAGCCATGTACTACGACAAGTCTTCAACCGGTGCAAAAGCTTATTTATCATTGGCTGGTGAATTAATTCGCCGGTCTGAGCAGCGAGCAAACGCGGAAGTTAGTTAATGTTTAAGGGAAAAATATAACCTATGTCAGCTAAAAAACGAGGACTCGGACGCGGGCTCGACGCCTTGCTGACCAGTAATACAGCAAATCAGCAAAAGCACAGTCAACAAAGTACTGAGGCCGCTGAAATTGCTATCGATAAAGGTGAACTGCAAAAATTGCCCATCGAGCAATTAAAACCTGGCCGTTACCAGCCGCGCAAAGACATGTCGCCGGAAGCTTTGGAAGATCTCGCTGCTTCGGTAAAAGCCCAGGGCATTATTCAACCTATCGTTGTACGCCCGGTTGCTGATGACCAATACGAAATCATTGCCGGTGAGCGACGCTGGCGGGCCGCTCAGTTAGCAAAACTTGATGTGGTTCCATGTCTGATTAAAGAAGTGGCTGATGAGGCTGCTGTCGCTATCGCACTGATCGAAAATATTCAGCGTGAAGATTTAAATGCGATGGAAGAAGCGACCGCATTGCAACGCCTGCTCGACGAGTTTCAGATGACTCACCAGGATGTCGCCCAAGCTGTCGGTAAGTCACGCACAACGGTCACCAACTTATTGCGGCTGAATAATCTTGAACCCGGTGTGAAGACGCTGCTAGAACGAGGTGATATCGACCTGGGTCATGCTAAGTTATTGCTCGCACTACAAGGCGAGCAACAAACGGATGTGGCGCAACAAATCGTCGCGAAAGATTTAACGGTACGCGAATCCGAAAAGCTGGTTCGTAAAACCCTAGAACCCCCTAAAGAACAGGAAAAACCTCAGCCGGATCCTGATATTGAACGTCTTCAGACACAACTTGCTGAGACCCTTGGTGCCAAAGTAGCGATTAATCATGGTCGCAAAGGTAAAGGCAAAGTGGTCATTAATTACACCAGTCTGGATGAGCTGGACGGTATCCTTTCACACATAAAATAACGACGCCGACTAAGTTACTGTAGCCGTTGTAGAACTTTTGTTAAATGGCATTAAAAACAACGGCTGTAGGCAAATTTGTTTGCAATTAACGGGCAGATCTTTATACTAGCGCGAGTTTCATAGTGGCTGTTTATTGCGCCATAAAATTTATGACCAATGACCTAAGGTAATACGTGTGGTTCAGTCAATGACCCGAGTGGGTAGACAACTGGCTTTGAAAACCATTATCTGTCAATTGGTCGTTGTCGCTCTGCTGACCGTTGTCATCGCATTGAGCGTTAGTGGAACCGCTGCAGTAGCCGTTGTGTTCGGTGGATTAGCAGCTGTTGTTCCTAATGCCCTGTTTGGTGCTATCGCGTTTTTACACGCCGGAGCCAGGGCTAACCAGAAAGTTGTGAAAAGTTTTTTTGTAGGAGAAGGTATTAAGCTGGTGCTGACCGCAGTACTCATCAGTGCACTTTTTCTACTGACAGATTTTAATCCAGTGTGGCTTATGAGCGGCTTTGTTGTTGCTGTTATTTCACAATGGATTGCGCCAATTTCATTTTTAAAATCAACGTAACTGGGAAACAACATGGTAAGTGGAGAGCAAACTCCGACTCAGTATATTCAACACCACCTTCAAAACTGGACGGTCGGTGAAGGATTCTGGGCGGTAAATGTCGATACTATCTTCTGGTCCGTGTTACTGGGTGTGCTGTTTCTGTGGAGTTTCCGCAGAGTAGCAAAAAAATCCTCTGCGGGGGTACCTGGTAAATGGCAATGCTTTGTCGAAATGATTGTCGAGTTTGTCGACAACAGCGTCAAAGAGTCCTTTCACGGTAAAGATAAACTTATAGCACCTTTAGCCTTAACCATCTTTGTCTGGATCTTCCTGATGAACCTGATGGATTTGGTGCCGGTAGACTGGTTGCCAACGGCAGCTATGTATACGGGCTACTGGTTAGGGTTTGTTGATGATCCGCACGATGTGTACTTCAAAGTCGTTCCTACGACGGACTTGAACACCACATTTGCATTGAGTTTGAGTGTTTTCGCTCTGATCATCATCTACTCAATCAAATACAAAGGCCTTAAAGGTTTCACCAAAGAACTGACCCTGAACCCGTTTAACCACTGGTCTCTGATTCCGGTCAACTTTGTGCTGGAGAGTATTACTCTGTTAGCGAAACCAGCGTCACTGGCGTTGCGTTTGTTCGGTAACCTTTATGCCGGCGAATTGATCTTTATTCTAATTGCAATGATCGGCTTCTGGCAGTTGCCGGCGCACTTTGCATGGGCTGTGTTCCACATCCTGGTCATTGTATTGCAAGCATTTATTTTCATGATGTTGACCATCGTTTATCTGAGCATGGCATCGTCTGAACACTAATTTTTTTATCAAAAAGTTTTTGTTTTACTTTTTAACTTTAAATCTACTGAAAAACTGGAGAAATCAATGGAAACTGTAGTTGCTTTTACTGCTATCGCTGTATCAATCATGATCGGTCTTGCTGCACTGGGTACAGCACTTGGCTTCGGTATGCTGGGTGGTAAATTCCTTGAAGCTGCCGCTCGTCAACCTGAATTGGCACCACAGCTGCAAGTTAAAATGTTCATCGTTGCTGGTCTTATCGATGCTATCGCGATGATCGGTGTTGCGGTTGCATTGTTGTTCACGTTCGCAAACCCGTTCTTAACTCAGTTAGGCTAAGCGCGATTCGACGGTCACCAGATAAAGGAGGTCCGTTGTGGATATCAACGCAACTATAATTGGACAATCGATCGCGTTTGCAGTGTTTGTGTGGTTCTGCATGAAGTTCGTGTGGCCACCGATCATTAATGCCATCGAAGAACGTCAGAAGAAAATTGCTGACGGTCTGAATGCGGGCGAACGCGCTCAAAAAGATTTAGAAAAAGCCCAGGAAGACATTGCTGAACAGCTGAAAGAAGCGAAGCAGCAAGCGGCTGAAATCATCGAACAGGCGAAAAAACGTGGCGCTAAGATCGTTGAGGAAGAAACTCAACGTGGTCATGAAGAACGTGAAAAAATCGTTGCGGCTGGTCATGAGGAAGTCACTGCTGAACGTAACCGTGCACGCGAAGAATTGCGTAAACAGGTTGCTGTTTTAGCCGTTACTGGCGCTCAGAAAATCATCGAGCGTGAAATTGATAAAGACGCTCACAGTGACATCGTTGAAAAACTGGTCGCTGAACTTTAATTAAGGGGTTAGAGCTTATGTCAGAACTGACTACGGTCGCTCGCCCTTACGCAAAAGCAGCTTTTGATTTTGCTTTAGAACAGGGAGCGCTCGATAAATGGGCCGAAATGCTCGAATTTGCTGCCGCGGTAGCGAAAGACGAGACCATGGCGTCATTTTTGAGTAGCTCCGCTACTGTTGGTAAGACAGCTGAGGTGTTTACTGGCGTTTGCGGCGACGAGCTCGACGATAGCGCGAAAAACTTCATCAGAGTTATGGCAGAAAACGAACGTTTAACTGCCCTGTCAGCAGTCAGTGAGCTCTATCAGACGTTCCGTGCTGAATACGAAAAAGAAGTCGAAGTTGATGTGACTTCTGCTGTTAAGTTGCTCAAAGCGCAACAAACAGAACTCAGTAAAGCACTGGAAAAACGTCTGCAACGCAAAATTAAGCTGAACTGCAGTGTCGATAAGTCCATTCTTGGTGGACTCGTTATTGAAGCAGGTGACACGGTAATCGATGGCACCTTGCGCGGCAAGCTGGATCGGCTTGCCTACGCACTGCAATCCTAATTGGGGACTTGAGCATGCAATTGAATTCAAATGAAATCGCAGAACTGATCAAACAGCGAATTGAGAAGTTCGAAGTCACCAGCGAAGCTCGCAATGAAGGTACCATCATGTCCGTACAGGACGGTATCATTCGCATTCACGGCCTTGCAGATTGTTTGCAGGGTGAGATGATCGAGCTACCTGGTAATCGTTACGCTATCGCACTTAACCTTGAACGTGACTCGGTCGGTGCGGTTGTTATGGGCCCATACGCTGACCTTCAGGAAGGCGTAAAAGTAAAATCAACTGGTCGTATTTTGGAAGTACCAGTGGGTGAAAAACTGTTGGGTCGTGTAGTAAACACGTTGGGTCAGCCAATCGACGGTAAAGGCCCAATCGACGCCGATCGCTTCGAGCCAGTAGAAAAAATCGCTCCAGGTGTTATCGATCGTCAATCCGTTGATGAGCCAGTGCAAACAGGTTACAAATCCATCGACTCGATGATTCCAGTTGGCCGTGGTCAGCGTGAGTTGATCATCGGTGACCGTCAGACCGGTAAAACCGCGTTGGCCGTTGACGCCATCATC
>Ga0207716_100433_pt1 | contig 16584 bp, 14 predicted proteins | sample TtaePargueraPR_FD_187739 | JGI IMG/M metagenome (GOLD analysis project Ga0207716, IMG submission 187739) | Aerobic enrichment media microbial communities from Bioluminiscent Bay, La Parguera, Puerto Rico - Tt and P2 (5) (SPAdes) | ecosystem: Environmental > Aquatic > Marine > Unclassified ... | reverse complement strand
CGGGATCGAGCGCATCCGCTTCACCACCTCGCATCCGCGCGACATGGATGACGACCTGATCGCGGCCTTCGCCGACGAGCCCAAGCTGATGCCCTATTTCCACCTGCCGGTGCAGTCGGGCTCGGACAAGATCCTCAAGGCCATGAACCGCCAGCACACCGCGCAGGAGTATGTCGCCATCATCGAGCGCCTGCGCGCCGCACGGCCGGACATCGCGATTTCCGGCGACATGATCGTGGGTTTCCCGGGTGAAACCGATGCCGACTTCCAGGCCACGATGGATCTGGTGCGCGAGGTGAACTACGCCGCCTGCTTCTCCTTCAAGTATTCGCGCCGGCCGGGCACGCCGGGCGCGGCGATGGTCCAGCAGGTCGACGAGGCGGTGAAGGGCGAGCGCTTGGCCGCACTGCAGGCCCTGCTGAACGATCAGCAGATCGCCTTCAATGAAAGCCAGATCGGCCGCACCCTGCCGGTCCTGTTCGAGAAGCCGGGCCGCCAGGACGGGCAATTGCACGGCCGCAGCCCCTATCTCCAGGCCGTCCATGTCGACGGTCCGGCGGAGTTGATCGGGCAGATCGGCCAGGTCACGATCGAGCGCGCCTCGCGCAACGCCCTGGCCGGGCGGCTGGTCGGCGGAGAGCGGAGCGCGGCGTGACCTCAGCGAAAACCCCGCCCCGCAGCCGTTCCGCCAAGCCCCGGCGCGAACCCTCAGAGACGGTCTTCTTCGACGACAAGGAGCGCCTGCGCGGCATGGCCGGCGCCGGCGACCGTTTCCTGATCCTCATCGAGCAGGAGCTCGGCGTGCGTCTCAGCGCGCCCGGCGGCGGCCAGATCGTCATCACGGCCGGCGACGGCGCGGCGCGCGACGAGGCCAAGCGCGTGCTCAAGCGGCTCTACGCCTCTCTTGAACACGGTCTGACCTGCGACGAGGCGGCCGTCCGTGCCGCCTTGCGCATGAGCGGCGGCGAAGAGGATGCCGGCAGCGAGAGCGAGGACGGCGTCATTCGCGTACCGCGCGGTTCCAGCCTGATCGCGCGCACCGAGGGCCAGCGCGAATACGTCCGCGCACTCAAGAGCGACAAGGTCTACGACCTCATCTTCGGCGTGGGACCGGCGGGCACCGGCAAGACGCTGCTGGCGGTGGCCTATGGCGCCTCGCTCCTGGTCCAGCGCAAGGTGGAAAAGCTGATCATCACGCGCCCGGCCGTCGAGGCGGGTGAGAAGCTGGGCTTCCTGCCGGGCGATCTGACCGAGAAGGTCGATCCCTATCTCCTGCCGGTCTGGGACGCGCTGGCCGACACGCTCGGCCGCCACCAGCTGGAGAAGATGCGTGAGGACGGCCGTATCGAGGTGGCCCCGCTCGCCTTCATGCGCGGTCGCACGCTCAACCGCGCCTTCATCGTGGTCGACGAGGCGCAGAATACCTCCAAGGCGCAGATGCAGATGGTGCTCACGCGTCTGGGCGAGGGCTCGCGCATGGCGGTGACCGGCGACCCCAGCCAGATCGACCTGCATCCGCGCGAACCGTCCGGTCTGGGCCACGCCCTGGGCATACTGGACAACACCAAGGGTGTTGCCATCTGCCGGTTTTCGCGTGTTGATGTGGTTCGGCACGATCTGGTCGCCCGGATCGTGGAAGCCTATGAGGATGATGCCCGCCGCCGCGACGGTGCGGGCCAGCCGGACCGATGAACGCTGTCGATCTGATTGTCGAGGACGAGGCCTGGTCTGCCATTGATGGCAAGACGCGTCTGGCCGAGGACGCTGTCGGGGCTGCCGGCGAGCTGTTGTCCGAACGCCGGCCCGGCGTGGTGGCCATCCTGCTCACCGGGGACGAGGCCGTGGCCGCCCTGAACGCGGAATTCCGGGACCGGAACGGTCCCACGAACGTGCTTTCCTTTCCTGTCGGCGAGCACGCCGACAACCATCTCGGCGACATCGCCCTGGCCGCCGGCGTGGTGGCGCGCGAGGCTGCCGCCCAGGAGATCGATGTCGCCGACCACCTGCGGCATTTGATCATCCATGGATTCCTGCATCTTCAGGGTTATGATCATCAGGATGACGACGAAGCCGAAATCATGGAAGACCTTGAACGCAAGGCGCTGGCCCGACTGGGCGTGGCGGATCCCTATGCCGCCTGAGCGAGATTTCCCCATCCGGAAGAGACATGGCTGACAATCCTACCGCGCCGGGCCCGAATGGCCGCTCCTGGTTCCGGCGTATATTCGGTCAGAGCGGCTCCTCTCCCGGCGTTGCCGCGGCACCCCTGCCGCCCGCATCCCCGCTGTCCATCGAGGCCGATGCGCTCGACCAGCTGCGCGTCGCCGATGTGATGGTCCCGCGCGCCGACATCATCGGTGTGGAAGTCTCCACGCCGCTGGACGAGCTGGCGCAGCGCTTTGCCGAAGCGGCCCATTCCCGCCTGCCCATCTATCGCGAGACGCTCGACGATCCGGTCGGGGTGGCGCACATCAAGGATGTGGTCGGCCATCTTGCCCCGGACGCGGATGGCGAGCGCCTGCCCGGCTGGCTGCAGAAGCAGATCCTGCCCGCCATCAGCCGCCCTCTCCTGTTCGCCCCGCCCTCGATGAAGGCGACCGACCTGCTGCGCCGCATGCAGGGCCGGCGCATGCATCTGGCCCTGGTGGTCGACGAATACGGCGGCACGGACGGTCTGGTGACGCTGGAGGACCTGATCGAGCCCATTGTCGGCGATATCGAGGACGAGCATGACGACGAGGATTCGCCGGACATCCGCGCGCGCGGTCCTGGCGTATGGGATGTCGAGGCGCGGGCCGAGATCGATGCCTTCGAAGCCGTCGTCGGCGAAGAGATCGCCGCGGAGGACGAGGACGAGGACGTCGACAGTCTCGGCGGGCTGGTCTTCACCCTGATCGGCCGCGTGCCCGAGCGCGGCGAGGTGATCCGGCACCCCACCGGCTACGAGTTCGAGGTGATCGAGGCCGATAGCCGCCGCATCAAGCGTATGCGTGTGCGTGCGTCGCACCGCAAGCCGAAGACACCGGCCGCGCCGGCCGGGGACGGAGCCGGTTCCGCGTCATGAACTGGCGCCGCCTTCCTGTCTGGCGCCCCCATGCCTGGCTGGCAGCGAACGGTGGCTGGCGGCATCTCGGCGTGCTGTTCCTCGCGGGTGCCGTATCGGCCCTGGCGATGGCTCCCCTGCATGTCTGGCCGGCCCTGGCGCTGGGCCTGTGTGTCATGGTCTGGAGCCTGGACGGCGCCCGGCGGCAGCCGCGCCGCACGCTGGCCGCCTTCCTGCGCGGTTTCGTGTTCGCGTTCGGCTATTTCCTGGCCGGGACCTACTGGATCGCCTTCGCCTTCGTCACGCGCGGCGAGGGCTATGCGGCGCTGGTGCCGCTGGCCGTTCCCGCCTTCGCGGCCCTGCTGGCCCTGTTCTGGGGGCTGGCCGGCATCCTGTACGTCTGGATCGCCCAGCGCTCACCCTGGCGCGTGCTGACCTTCGCCGTCATCCTGACCCTGACCGAATGGCTGCGCGGACATCTTTTCGGCGGCCTGCCCTGGAACCTGCCGGCCTATGCCTGGCCCGCCGGCGGGGCGGTCAGCCAGAGCGCGGCCTGGTTCGGCGTCTACGGTCTCACCCTGCTGACGGTCTTCATCCTCAGTGCCCCTGCTGCCGCGCTGCGGGTGCGGCGCGGCCGGGTCAGCCATATCGGCCCGGCGCTCGCCGGGCTGGGGATCGGGCTGATCCTGGTGTTCTCGGGCGCGATGCGGCTGTCCGGACCGGATGCCGGCTTCCAGCCGGATGTCCGGCTGCGCCTGGTTCATCCCGATATCGCCCAGCGTGCCAAATGGGCGCCGGGGGGCGCCGAGCGCACGCGTGACCGCTATCTGGAACTGACCGGGCGCGAGGGCCTCGCGAACGTCACCCATGTGATCTGGCCGGAAGGCGCGCTGCCCATCTTCATGCTGGAGGACGATCGCACGCTGGGCCTGCTCGGACAGCAATTGCAGAACGGGCAGACGCTGATCTCCGGCATCAACCGGCGCGCCGTGACCGCGCAGGGCGGGTACACCTATCACAACGCCCTGGTCGCGATGCGCTTTCCCGGCGGATCGCCGCGGGTGGATTCGCTCTACGACAAGGTCCGGCTGACCCCGTTCAGCGAGATCGTGCCCCTGAGCGGCCTGTTGGAGGCGATCGGTCTGGGCGAGTTCGCACGCTACCAGTTCACACCCGGGCCCGGCGCGTCCGTGCTGGAGGTTCCCGGCGCGCCGGTCGTGATGCCGCTGATCTGCTACGAGGCGATTTTCCCCGGCTTCGTCGGTTCTGTGGTCGACCGGCCGGCCTGGCTGCTCAATATTTCCAACGATGCCTGGTTCGGCGTGACATCGGGTCCGCAGCAGCATTTCAACCAGGCGCGTTACCGTTCGATCGAGACCGGTCTGCCCATGGTCCGCTCGGCTGCAAGGGGCGTATCCGGGGTCGTCGACCCCCTTGGACGGACGCTCGTGCGCATCCCGCCGGGTACGGATGGTGTGCACGATGTGAACCTTCCGCGGCCTCTGGGCGTTCCACCCTACGGGTGGTGGGGCGATGCACCCGTCTGGATCGTCATGCTGGCGGTTCTGGCGGGGGTGATGTTCCTGCGCCGCCGGAGCCTTGCGCGTCGAACGCCAATGCAGCCATGAACTGAATGTGATGATGAAATCACGCAATGGTTGTGGTAGCGTTTCGCGGGCACTGCTTGGTGGCTGAACCGGCAAAGAGGTAACTGAATGCCCAAGGCGAATCCCCGGGGGCCCAACCCGATCGATGTTCATGTCGGAGCACGGATCCGGTTGCGCCGCCAACTCGTGAAGATGAGCCAGGAGCGGCTGGGTGACGAACTCGGCGTCACCTTCCAGCAGGTCCAGAAATACGAACGCGGCGCGAACCGCGTGGGTGCCAGCCGCCTCTACCGGCTGTCCCGCGTGCTCGACGTGCCGGTACAGTTCTTTTTCGAGGGTCTGGGCGAGAAATCGGCCGCAACGGGTATGGCGGAAGGCGACCAGACACCGGTCGTCTACGACTTCATCCAGAGCGCCGATGGCGTCTCGCTGGCCGAAGCCTTCTCGCGCATACAGGATTCCAAGGTCCGGCGCCGTGTGCTGGAGCTGGTCCGGACCCTGGCCGAGGAAGGCGCGGCCCTGGCGCACTGATCCGGCCCGCCGCCATTGTGCGGCGGGAGGGATGCCAAGACGCACCAAAGCGGCTAAATCCCGGCGCATGAGCAAGACGCGACCGGACATACCCGATTTCCGCCTGTTCGGGCGTGCCCAGGGCAAGCCGCTCTCGGCGCGCCAGCAGGGCCTGATGGACGATCTCCTGCCCCGCATCGGCCTGCCCGATACGGGGCCGGTCGATCCGGCCGCCCTGTTCCCGGACAGCGAGGCCCGTGTGCTGGAGATCGGCTTTGGCGGCGGCGAGCATCTCGCCGCCCAGGCCGCGCGTCATCCGCAGACCGGCTATATCGGTATCGAGCCCTTCCTCAACGGTGTGGCCAAGGCGCTGACCTATGTCGAGGAGGAAGGCCTGGAGAATGTCCGCCTCGCCCGGGCCGATGCGCGTGAGCTGCTGCCGCGCTTCACCGGGGCCGGACTGGACCGCATCTTCCTGCTCTTCCCGGACCCCTGGCACAAGAAGCGCCACGCCAAGCGGCGTTTCGTGCAGAAGGCCACGCGTGACGAATTCGCGCGGCTTCTGAAGCCGGGCGGGCAATTGCGCATTGCGACCGATGTGAAGTCCTATGCCGATCACTGCATGATCGAGCTGATGGGCGACGAGCGGTTCGACTGGCAGGCCGCCAGGGCCGACGACTGGCGCATGCCGCCGGCCGATCACATCCGCACCCGCTACGAGGAAAAAAATCTCGGCGACTGCGCGCCTGTCTTCATGGATTTCGTGCGGCGCTGACGCTCATCTTGCGTTTCCGGCCCGCCGGGCGTATAAGGTGCCCATTACATGTTCGATCGCATCGGATGATGCTTTCGAGCGGTCGCCATCGGCGGCCGCTCTTTTTGTTGGTGGAGACCCGGGACCCTTGAAGACCAAGACCCCGCAGGACGACCGCATTCTCGCCCTCGCCGAACCCGTTGCCGCGGAGATCGGCCAGGAGATCGTGCGGGTGCGCGTGATGTCCGGCAAGAAGCCGCGCCTGCAGATCATGACCGACCGGCTGGACGGCTCCGGGGTGGATGTCGACGACTGCGCGCGCCTGTCGCGCGCCCTGTCCGACGTGTTCGAGGTCGAGGATCCCATCCATGGCGAGTATGATCTGGAGATCTCCTCGCCGGGCATCGACCGGCCGCTGACCGATCTGGCGCATTTCGCGCGCTGGGAAGGCTATGAGGCGAAGCTGGAACTCGACCGCATGGCCGAGGGACGCAAGCGCTTCCGCGGCATCCTGGCCGGTGTCGAGGACGGGAACGTCCTTTTGGACATGGACGGCGAGGACGAGACCACGCTGATCCCGTTCGACTGGATCGCCGATGCGAAACTGTTACTCACGGACGCCCTGATCGAGGCGGATTTGAAGGCGCGGGGCGGCGACGCACCCGCGCAGACTGAAGGAGACGAATGATGTCGCTGTCCACGGCTGAAGGAATGGCCCGATGAGCATTGGTGTAAGCGCCAACCGGCTTGAGCTGCTGCAGATCGCCCGTGCGGTCGCCGCCGAGAAGTCGATCGATGAGAGCATCGTCATCGAGGCGATCGAGGAAGCGATCCAGAAGGCCGCGCGCTCCCGCTACGGCGCCGAAAACGACATTCGTGCCAAGATCGACCCGAAGACGGGCGAGCTCTCGCTCACCCGCAACATGACGGTCGTGGAAGAGGTCGAGAACGAGAGCCAGGAGCTCACGCTTGCCGACGCCCAGAAGATCGACGAGACCGCCGAGATCGGCACCGTCTTCTCCGACGAGCTGCCGCCGATCGAGTTCGGCCGCGTCGCCTCGCAGACCGCCAAGCAGGTGATCACGCAGAAGGTGCGCGAAGCGGAACGCCAGCGCCAGTTCGAGGAATACAAGGACCGGGTCGGCGAGATCGTCTCCGGCATCGTCAAGCGCGTGGAATACGGCAATGTGATCATCGATCTGGGCCGGGCCGAGGGCATCATCCGCCGCGCCGACGGCATTCCGCGGGAAAACCTGCAGAACAATGAGCGCGTGCGTGCCTATATCTACGACGTGCGCGAAGAGGTCCGCGGCCCGCAGATCTTCCTGTCGCGTGCCCATCCGGACTTCATGGCCGCCCTGTTCGCCCAGGAAGTGCCGGAGGTTTACGAAGGCATTATCGAGATCCCGTCGGTCGCCCGCGACCCGGGCTCGCGCGCCAAGATCGCCGTGATTTCCAATGACGGCTCGATCGACCCGGTCGGCGCCTGCGTCGGTATGCGCGGCTCGCGCGTGCAGGCCGTGGTGTCGGAACTGGCCGGCGAGAAGATCGACATCATCCCCTGGTCCGACGATCCGGCCACCTTCATCGTCAACGCCCTGCAGCCGGCGGAAGTCGCCAAGGTCGTGCTCGACGAGGAAGACCAGCGCATCGAGGTCGTCGTGCCGGACGAGCAGCTTTCGCTCGCCATCGGCCGTCGCGGCCAGAATGTCCGCCTGGCCTCGCAGCTGACGGGCTGGTCGATCGACATTCTGACCGAGGAAGAAGAGTCCGAACGCCGGCAGAAGGAATTCGCCGAACGGACCCAGCTCTTCATCACGGCCCTTGATGTTGACGAGGTGATTGCCCAACTCCTGGCTACGGAAGGCTTCACCGACGTCGAGGAGATCGCCTATGTCGATCTCGGCGAGATCGCCGTGATCGAGGGCTTCGACGAGGACACCGCCGAGGAAATCCAGGCGCGTGCCCGCGATTATCTCGACCGTCTCGCCGCCGAGCAGGACGCCAAGCGCAAGGAGCTGGGCGTCGAGGACGGCGTTCTCGAGATCGAAGGCGTGGAGCTGGCGATGGCCGTCAAGTTCGGCGAGAACGACGTGAAGACCGTCGACGATCTCGCCGGCCTGGTCACCGACGACCTGCGCGGCTGGTTCGAGACCAAGGACGGCGAACGCGTGCGCGAGCCGGGCATTCTGGAAGACTTCAACCTGTCTGCCGAGGATGCCGAGATGATGATCATGCGCGCCCGCGTCGCGGCCGGCTGGATTTCCGAAGAGGATCTGCCCCAGCCGGAGGTCGAGGAGACCGAAGGCGAAGAGGGCGAGGACGGCGGCGACGCCTTCGACGTGGAGAACATGGATCTGGCGGCGCTGGAAGCCGAGGCCGAGGCCCTGGGTCTCGATCTCGACGAAGCCGCCGAAGAGGAGAAGGAGGCTGACTAGGCCTGACCGCGGCATGGAACGGGAACGGCGCTGCGTGGCGACAGGCGATGTGAAGGACGAGGCCGATCTCGTCCGCATCGCCCTGGCGCCGGATGGCAGCGTGGTTCCCGACCTTGCCGCCAAATTGCCCGGGCGCGGCGCCTGGGTCTCGGCCGACCGCCAGTCGGTCGAGCGCGCCGTGGCCCGCAAGGCCTTCAACAGGGCCTTCGGGGCGCCGGTCGCGGTTCCGGACGATCTGTCCGGGCTGATCGAACGCCTTCTTGCGGATCGCGCGCTGAACCTGATCGGTCTGGCGCGGCGGTCCGGAGATCTGGCCGCGGGCCGGGACGCCGTGCGTCTCGCGCTCAAGGCCGCCCGCCCGGCCTGGCGCATCGAGGCGTCGGACGCGGCGGAGGACGGCCGGTCGAAGATCGACCGGCTGGCGCAGGGCGCCTGGGGCGATGTCCCGGTCGCCGGATGTTTCACGGCGGAGGCCGTCGGTCGGGCGCTGGGGCGCGGGCCGGTCGTCCACGCCGCCATGTCGGAGGGACCGCAGGCGCGGGCCTTCTCGACGGTGATGGGGAAGCTTTCGGGCTTCCGGCCGCTGGATCCGCACGGTGCGGGGCTTGCGGCAGATGCGAAATGAGCCGCCTTCGCGGTTGCGTCCGGGCTGGAGCTGGCTAGTTTAGCGAGCCCTCAGACCGGATTTGAAAGGTTTGAACAGTGCGCCGTCCCGGCATTCGGCTACCGGGGCGGAACGTGGAACGAAAGCCGATTTGGAAGGCTCGCATGAGCGACGCAGACGACAACAAGTCCGGCCGCAAGCCGCTGTCCTTGAAACGATCCGGTTCCGGTACCGTGCAGCAGAGTTTTGCGCGCGGCCGTTCGAAGGCCGTGGTGGTTGAGAAGAAGCGCAAGCGCGTGGCCCCGGCGGGCAAGGACGGCGCGCAAGGCGGCGGCAAGGGTTCCGGCGGCTCCGGCAAGGGCGGCGAAAGCGCGCTCGCGGCCAAGGCGCGCCAGCTCGGCCTGTCCGAAGAGGAACTGCTTGCCCGGCAGCGCGCGATTGCCCGTGCGCGTGCCGAAGCCGCCGATCGCGAGGCGCAGAAGAAGCAGGAAGCCGAAGAGCGTGCCCAGCGCGCCGAAGACGAGAAGCGCCACCTTGAGGAACAGCGCGAGCGCGAGGAACGTGAAGCGCGCGAAGCCGAAGAGGAAGCGCGCCGCAAGGCTGACGACGAAGCCCGCCGCAAGGCGGAAGAGGAAGCCGCCGCGCTGGCCGCTCAGGAAGCCGGCCGCGAGGACGAGCCGCGCCGCAAGGCGCCGCCGGCCAAGGACGACGCCAAGCGCGACCGCCGCGACGAACCTGCAGGCAATAATGGCGATGCCGCTTCGGCCCTGGAAGCCATGGGCGGCCGCGTCAAGCGCAAGGGCGGCGGTGGCGGTGCCGGCCCCTCGAAGGCCCAGCCGACGCGTGCCAAGACCGACAATCGCCGTCGCGGCAAGCTGACCATCCAGAACATCGTCGATGGCGACGAGGAGCGGCAGCGTTCGCTCGCCTCGGTGCGCCGCGCCCGCGAGCGTGAAAAGCAGCGCCGCCAGGACACGACCGGTGGCCGCGACAAGATTGCGCGCGACGTGATCATCCCGGAAGCCATCACGGTCTCGGACCTGGCCAACCGCATGGCCGAACGTGCCGTCGATGTCGTGAAATACCTGATGAAGCAGGGCCAGATGGTCCGTGTGAACGATGTGCTCGATGCCGACACCGCCGAGCTGGTGGTCGAGGAATTCGGCCACACCGTGAAACGCGTCTCCGAGTCCGATGTGGAAGAAGGCTTCATCGCCGAGGACGATCCGGACGAAAACCAGGTCTCCCGCGCGCCCGTCATCGCCGTGATGGGCCATGTCGACCACGGCAAGACCTCCCTGCTCGACGCGCTGCGCTCCACGGACGTGGCGGCGGGCGAGGCTGGCGGCATCACCCAGCATATCGGCGCCTACCAGGTGCAGCTGAAGGGCGGCGAGAAGCTGACCTTCCTCGATACGCCGGGCCACGCGGCTTTCTCGGCCATGCGTTCGCGCGGCGCCGAGGCGACCGATATCGTCATTCTCGTGGTCGCAGCCGATGACAGCGTCAAGCCGCAGACCATCGAGGCCATCAATCACGCCAAGGCGGCCGGTACGCCGATCATCGTGGCCGTGAACAAGTGCGACAAGCCGGATGCCAATCCGCAAAAGGTCCTCACCGACCTGCTGCAGCACGAGATCGTGGTGGAAGCCATGTCCGGCGACGTGCAGTCGGTGAATGTTTCGGCCAAGAACCGCGAAGGTCTGGACGAGCTGACCGAGGCGATCGCCCTGCAGGCCGAGCTGCTCGACCTGAAGGCCAATCCCGAGCGCGATGCCGACGGCGTGGTGATCGAGAGCCAGGTCGACAAGGGCCGCGGCCCGGTGGCCACGGTGCTGGTGCGCCGCGGTACGCTGAAGCGCGGCGCTGTCGTCGTGGCCGGCGCCCAGTGGGGCCGTGTCCGCGCCCTGGTCAATGAGCGCGGCCAGCAGCTCGAGGAAGCCGGACCGTCCGTGCCGGCCGAGATTCTCGGCCTGGACGGGGCTCCGGAACCGGGCGAGGTCTTCGCCGTCGTGGAGAACGAGGCCCGGGCCCGCGAGATCGCCGATTATCGCCAGCGCAAGGAACGTCAGGCTTCCGGTGCGGTCACCGGCGGCGGGGCGTCGCTGGAACAGATGATGGCGCGCCTCAAGCAGGACGAGACCCAGGAAATGCCGCTTCTGGTGAAGGCGGACGTGCAGGGTTCGGCCGAGGCGATCAAGCAGTCGCTGGAAAAGCTGGGCAATGACGAAGTGCGTGCCCGCGTCATCCACGCCGCTCCGGGCGGTGTGAACGAGAGCGACGTGCTGCTGGCCCAGTCCTCCGGTGCGCCGATCTTCGCCTTCAACGTCCGCGCCAACAAGCAGGCCCGCGAGCTGGCCGAGCGCGAAGGCGTGGAGATCCGCTACTATTCGGTGATCTACGACGTCCTGGACGACGTGAAGAACACGATGGAAGGCATGCTGGCGCCGGAGAAGCGCGAGAACTTCATCGGCTACGCGGAAATCCTGGAAGTGTTCAACATCACCAAGGTCGGCAAGGTCGCCGGTTGCCGCGTGACCGAAGGCGTGGTGAAGCGCGGCTGCGGCGTGCGCCTGCTGCGCGACGACACCGTGCTGCACGAGGGCCATCTGAAAACCCTCAAGCGCTTCAAGGACGAGGTTCCCGAGGTCAAGAGCGGCACCGAGTGCGGCATGGCCTTCGAGAATTACGACGACCTGCAGAAGGGCGACCAGATCGAGTGTTTCGAAGTGGTCGAGGTTGCCCGGACGCTGGACAGCTAGTCCCCGTCCGACGGAACGAGGAAAGGGGGCGGTCCCGCACGGGTCGCCCCTTTTCTGTTCGCGGGCCTCATGCCCTTGCATCGTCCGGGCAAGAGGCGTACATCCCCGCGCCCCCGAATTGAGCACCGATGGAGCAGACCATGGCCAAGCGTCAGCGCAATGATGCGAAAGGACCCTCGCAGCGTCAGCTGCGGGCGGGCGAGCTCATCCGCCATGCGCTCGTGGACATTCTCACGCGCGAGGAGATGCGCGATCCGGACCTGGAAGGCGTGCTGATCTCGGTGACCGAGGTCCGCCCCAGCCCCGACCTGCGCCAGGCGAAGGTCTATGTGGCCCCGCTCGGCCATGGCGACCAGCACAAGCTGGCTACCGCGCTCAACCGCGCCTCCAGCTTCCTGCGCGGCAAGCTGGGCCGCGAGATCGACATGAAGTTCACGCCGGAGCTTCACTTCCACCCGGACGACAGTTTCGACGAGGCCAGCCATGTCGACGAACTGCTCAACCGGCCGCAGGTGAAGCAGGACCTCACCGGCGACGACGAAGACTGACTTTCCCGGCCGGGTCCGACCCCCGGCGGACAAAGGAGATACGCATGGCCCGCCGTCGCAAGGGTCTGGACGTCCATGGCTGGATCGTCCTGGACAAGCCGCTCGACATGACCTCCACCCAGGCGGTGTCCGCCGTACGGCGGATCTTCAACGCGAAGAAGGCCGGCCATGCCGGTACGCTCGATCCGCTGGCCTCCGGCCTGTTGCCGGTCGCCCTGGGCGAGGCCACCAAGACCGTGCCCTTCGCCGTGGAAGGCGAGAAGATCTACCGCTTCACGGTGAAGTGGGGCGAGCGCACCGATACGCTCGACGCGGAGGGCGAGATCGTCGCCACTTCGGACGTGCGTCCGGACCGGGCGGCCATCGAGGCCGTGCTGGGCGATTTCATCGGCGATATCGAACAGGTTCCGCCGGCCTATTCGGCCATCAAGGTGGATGGCGAGCGCGCCTACGACCTCGCCCGCGGCGGCGAAGACGTCGAGCTGGAAGCGCGCCAGGTCCGTATCGAGGAGATCCGGCTTCTCGATTGTCCCACAGACGATATGGCCGTGTTCGAGATGCGCAGCGGCAAGGGCGTCTATGTGCGTTCCCTCGCACGCGATCTGGCCCACGCCCTGGGCACCGAGGGACATGTGGCCGCCCTGCGCCGGGTACGCGTGGGATGTTTCGACGAGGCGGAATCCACAAGACTGGACGTATTGAAAGAAATGGCCCATAAGGGCGCCGCTTCGGAAGCACTGCTCCCGGTTCAGACCGCGCTGGACGACATCCCGGCCCTGGCCGTGACCGAGGAGGAAGCCTTCCAATTGAAGCAAGGACGCCCGATCGTCCTGCTCCCGCGTCAGGCGCAAGAGCTGAAAACGCAGCGACGCCCGCTCACAGTAGCGGGCAAGGACTGCACTTTCACGGCTTTGGCGACCTGCAACGGGCAGGCAGTCGCGATCGGGGACGCCAGGGCGGGAAAGTTCCAGCCCTCGCGTGTTTTCAACCTCTCCCCAAACGGGGCGACATAACGAGTTTTAGGAGAACACGATGTCGGTTACCCAGGAGCGCAAGACCGCGCTCATCAAGGACAATGCTCGTGGCAAGGCCGATACCGGCTCGCCGGAAGTCCAGGTTGCTATCCTGACCGAACGGATCTCGAACCTGACCGAGCACTTCAAGACCCACAAGAAGGACAATCACTCGCGTCGCGGCCTTCTTAAGATGGTTTCCCAGCGCCGCCGGCTTCTCGACTATCTGAAGAAGAAGGACGAGGCCCGTTACAAGAGCCTCATCGAGAAACTGGGTCTGCGTCGCTGATCCGCGGCCACATCCGTACGAAAGACGATATGTTCGATATTCAGAAAGAAACGATCGAGTGGGCGGGACGTCCGCTCACCATCGAAACCGGGCGGGTCGCCCGGCAGGCAGACGGCGCGGTCATGGTGACCTATGGCGAGACCACGGTTCTCGCCACCGCCGTCGGCGTCAAAACCGCGAAAGAGGGGCAGGACTTCTTCCCCCTCACCGTGAACTACCAGGAAAAGACCTTTGCCGCGGGCAAGATCCCGGGCGGGTATTTCAAGCGCGAAGGCCGTCCGACCGAGAAAGAGACGCTGACCTCGCGCCTCATCGACCGTCCGATCCGTCCGCTCTTCGCGCCGGGCTTCAAGAATGAAGTCCAGGTGATGATCACCGTCCTGTCGCACGACATGGAAAACGATCCCGACGTCGTCGGCATGGTCGGCGCCTCCGCGGCGCTCGTCCTGTCCGGCCTGCCCTTCATGGGCCCGATCGGCGCGGCCCGTGTCGGCTATATCGACGGCGAATACGTCATCAATCCGCATGTCGACGACATGCCGGACAGTGCGCTCGACCTGGTGGTCGCGGGTACGAATGACGCCGTGATGATGGTGGAATCGGAAGCCAAGGAGCTCTCCGAAGAGGTGATGCTCGGTGCTGTCATGGCCGGCCATGCCGCCTTCCAGCCGGTCATCGACATGATCATCAACCTGGCCGAGAAGGCCGCCAAGGAACCCTGGGACTACCAGCCGGCCGACCATTCCGCCGAGGAAGCCAAGGTCCGCAAACTGGTCGAAGCCGACCTCGCCAAGGCCTACACCATCACCGACAAGACCGAGCGCTATGCGGCGGTCGGCGCGGCGAAGGAAAAGGCGGTCGAGGCCCTGGCCCAGACCGAGGAACGCCCCGACGGCATTCCGGGCACGGTGCTGAAGGATGTGCTCAAGTCGGTGGAAAGCTCCATCGTCCGCGGCGGCATCATCAAGACCGGAAAGCGGATCGACGGCCGTTCCCTCGACCAGGTCCGTCCGATCGTGTCGGAAGCGGGCATCCTGCCGCGCACGCACGGTTCGGCCCTGTTCACCCGCGGCGAGACCCAGGGTCTGGTCGTGGCCACGCTGGGTACCGGCGAGGACGAGCAGTACATCGACGACCTGACCGGCACCTACAAGGAAAAGTTCCTGCTGCACTACAATTTCCCGCCCTACTCGGTCGGTGAGACGTCCTTCCGTCTCGCGCCGGGCCGCCGGGAAATCGGCCACGGCAAGCTGGCCTGGCGTGCCATCCGGGCCGTCCTGCCGACGCCGGAAGACTTCCCCTACACGATCCGCCTGGTCTCCGAGATCACGGAATCGAACGGGTCGTCCTCCATGGCCACGGTGTGCGGCTCCTCGCTGGCGCTGATGGATGCCGGCGTGCCGATCACGCGTCCGGTCTCCGGTATCGCCATGGGTCTGATCAAGGATCCCGAAGGCGTCGCTGTCCTGTCCGACATCCTGGGTGACGAAGATCACCTGGGCGACATGGACTTCAAGGTGGCCGGCACGTCCGAGGGCATCACCTCGCTGCAGATGGACATCAAGATCGCCGGCATCACCGAGGACATCATGACGACGGCCCTGGAACAGGCCAAGGGCGGTCGCATGCACATCCTCTCCGAGATGGGCAAGGCGCTGGGCGAAGCCCGCTCCGAGCTGGGCGAGTTCGCCCCGCGCATCGAGACGATCACCATCCCGGTCGACAAGATCCGCGACGTGATCGGTTCGGGCGGCAAGGTGATCCGCGAAATCGTCGAGAAGACGGGTGCCAAGGTCGACGTCAACGATGACGGCGTGATCAAGGTCTCCTCCTCCGACGGTGCCTCGATCAAGGCCGCGCTTGACTGGATCCACGGTCTCACGGCCGAGCCTGAAGAGGGCCAGATCTACAAGGGCAAGGTCGTCAAGGTGATGGACTTCGGCGCCTTCGTGAACTTCTTCGGCCCGAAGGACGGTCTCGTCCACGTGTCGCAGATGAAGAACGAGCGCGTGAAGCACCCGTCCGACGTCGTGGCCGAAGGCGACGAGGTCTACGTCAAGCTTCTCGGCTTCGACGATCGCGGCAAGGTTCGCCTGTCGATGAAGGTCGTCGACCAGGAAACCGGCGAAGAAGCCAAGGAAGAGGCCGACGCCGAATAGGCGACGCCATCTTCTTCAAGGAACAGGGCCCGCTCCGATGGAGCGGGCCCTTTTTCGTTCAGGCGGTGCGCATTGAGCCTGGGGCCCTCAGGCCGCATCCAGCCGGTCGCGATAGCGCCGGCTGCCGGGGATGCGGGTTCCGTCCTGCAGGACAAGGGTCACATCGCCCTCGCCGGTCGGCACGATCTCGGCGATCCGGTCGCGATTGACCAGCCAGGACCGGTGGACCCGCACGGCGTCGACACCGGCCTCGGAAAGCTGGGTCTCCAGTTCGGACAGGGTCATGCGGGCCAGGTGCTCGCCCGCGCCGGCGCGCACGTCCACATAATTGCCCGCTCCTTTGGCCGTCTGGAATTCGCGCGCGTCGAGCCGGATCACCCGGCCGCCGCATTTCAGCGTCAGGCGCCGGGTCTGGCGGGCCTCGGCATGGGCGCCGCGCGCTTCCATGCGATGGGTCTCCACGGCCCGGAAGCCGGTCAGGATGAAGAGGTGGGAGGCGAAGGTCAGCACGTCCTTGCGCAGCTCGTAGACAAACTCGCGCACCGGGTCCTCGAAGAAGCGGTAGTCGATGCCGAACAGCACCGGCGCCAGCAGTTCGCGCGTCCAGGCCATGGCGAAGATGTGGGCCGTAGCGTAGCCGAGCGCGCCGGCGAGATAGAGCGGAACCGCGACGGGCCAGCGTGTCGTCGTCAGGGGAAAGCGCCGCTCCAGCAGCGCCAGCGGAATGAAGAGGGCGAGGATCCAGACCACGCTGGACGCCTCGATGAAGCCGGCAAAGGCTGTGGAGACCGGCTCGGCGAAGCGCTCATAGTCGGTCACGGTGGATGCGGTGTTCACCGCCAGATGGGCCAGGGTGA
>Ga0207716_100428_pt1 | contig 16735 bp, 10 predicted proteins | sample TtaePargueraPR_FD_187739 | JGI IMG/M metagenome (GOLD analysis project Ga0207716, IMG submission 187739) | Aerobic enrichment media microbial communities from Bioluminiscent Bay, La Parguera, Puerto Rico - Tt and P2 (5) (SPAdes) | ecosystem: Environmental > Aquatic > Marine > Unclassified ... | reverse complement strand
CTAGCTAATTGGGAAACCGGAAACAAACCAAGCTATGTGATGGCGCTCAAAGGTGAGGAAGCTTGGAGGTACCTTGAAAATATGAACACTCATGGCCACTATGAGCAAGCTGATCCCAATGCCCCTACCAAAGATGAAATTCTTCAACTTGGTGGACTCACATTTATACTTGCCCGAACCAGTCATGGCGAGATTGGATTTAGTTTGGCCGGAGAGATACCAAATCCACCACAAGAATCTATCGACACTTTAGTTCGATTTGCGGGGGTATTTGACTTGGCCTACAAACGTTTTGAGGATTTAAAAAAAGCGGAAGCAAATGCACAGAAAGCAGCGAAAGACCTAATTGTAATCAAAGAAGCCAAGAAAAAAGCAGAAAAGGCTTTAATAGAACTCAAGTCAGCTCAGGAGCAACTAGTTCAGCAGGAAAAGCTCGCCAGCTTAGGACAATTGACTGCTGGTATCGCTCACGAGATCAAAAACCCTCTAAACTTTGTCAACAATTTTTCGGAACTAAGCACAGAGCTTATCGATGAAGTTTTTGAAGAGTTGGAAAACCTAGAATCCTCGGACACCAAAGAGGAAATCATAGCCATACTGGAAGATGTCAAAAGCAATTTGGTGAAAGTTCATGAGCATGGGTCCCGAGCAGACAGCATCGTCAAATCCATGCTTCAACATAGCCGATCCTCCGGCACCAAGTTGGAATCCAAAGAGATTAATCCAATTATCAAGGAATTTGTAAACCTGGCTTTTCACGGCATGAGAGCGGGAAAAAACCCGATAAATGTTACAATTGATTTACAATTGGATGAGCATGTAGGAGAGCTCAAAATTATCTCTGAAGATTTTTCAAGAGTGATTTTGAATCTGTGCAACAATGCCTTTGACGCGATGCGAGACAAACTGAATTCTCTCGGCTCAACAACTTATGAGGCAAGGCTTACTGTGATCACCAAAGCCTCCAAAAACAGGATTCAAATAGAAATTCAAGACAATGGTCCTGGTATCCCCAAAGAGATTCGAGACAAGGTATTACAGCCATTTTTCACCACCAAAAAAGGAACGGAAGGAACAGGACTTGGGCTATCTATTTCCCATGACATTGTAAAAGCTCATGGAGGGGAAATCAAAATAGATTCTGAGGAAGGCAAAGGGACTACTTTCTTCATCCAATTACCACTGAATTAGATAATTTATGAAAAGATCAAGCATAATTTTTCTCGCTAAAAGAACAACCTCATCAGGTAAAGGAAGTAAACTTTTCCCTTTTTCTCCATTCTGCCTGGACTCCTATTTATCTGTATTTTCTTCGGTTGTAATTCATTCGATAAAAAACATCCATTCCCTGAAGACGAAACGGAATTTGCCCAACCCATCACCAAACCTTTTCAATTCACGGAATCAATCCCTTTAGAGTGGCAAACAGAGGAAAGTAAACTTGATATCGAAACGAAAAATTTCTCTCTCGAAAATATACCATCTACCCCATTTGATTTAGGGCAACCTATTTCTCTAAGCAATTTATATGAGGAAGTCCCATTTGACTGGAACAGCCTTCCTGATACAGTTCTAAATCTAGACAACCTGCCAACAGATACTTTGGACAATAGAATTATTCCACTTCTTCCTCCCAAAGTCATCAATGCAGGTTGGCCAAGCTATGCTCCCGGAATTTCAAAAGGTGTTTTGAATGCAGAAACTATTGGTCTTCCTGGCCCAACAAGGATCTATTTGCAGGATCCTTCAGGAGCTTTATGGATGGGAACTAGCAAGGGCCTTTGCAGATATGACGGGGCATTTCTAGAAATTTATGGTCTTGAGCAAGGGCTTCCAAACATTGATATTATTTCACTTACGCGGGATAATCAAGGACGGATATGGGTAGGTACTAAAACTGGCCAAACATTCATCCTCGATGAAAAAAATGAAACCATTGAACTCTTGGAAAAACTTTTCCCTAGCTGGGCAGGCCAAAACTTCTCCATTTATCAAGACGATCAAGGGCTTATGTGGATTTCTGAACTTGGAATGGGAGTTTTCATTTATGATCCAGAAACCAAAATCATCAAACACCTTCGAGCCGAATCAGGACTAGTCAATGACAGAACAGTGGTGATCGCCCAAGATAATGAGGGGTTTTATTGGATTACAACCCTTGATGGGATTAGCATCTTGGATCTGGAAAAAAACAAAATATTGACATTCAAAGAGGAGCAGGGACTTCATTCCAATTTTTCTCCAGCATTCCAACGGACCAAGTCAGGGGAAATCTGGCTGGGACAAAATGGAGGAATATCTATCCTAGATCCTGAAAAAAAAACCCTCCGGTTTTTGAGCATTGACAAATTGCCATTAAATGAAGAAGCTGGAGAAATTATTTCCACTCTATTTGAGGATTCTTTAGGAAAAATCTGGATGGGCACCGGCTCCAACTTGGTTCTTTCTTTTGACCCTGAATTGAATGAAGTAGAAAGATTTTTCATTGTTAAGGAGCTACAGTCGCCAGTATTTAATTTTTTCGAGGACCGAGAAGGTCAGATTTGGGTAGCCGATGATTTTGCAAAAACTTCTGTCATCAATACAAAAACAGGAAAAGTGGGGAGTTTTAGTTCATCGAATGGCTTGGGCAATGGAGGAGTTTGGTCAACAATAGAAACCCAAGACGGAAAAATCTGGACTGGGACCAACAATGGAATCAATATCTATGATCCTGAAACAAAAACAATAAAATATCTTTCCAGACAGAACGGGCTGCTTGTCAATAGTGCTGCCTACCTCTTTGAAGACCACGATGGTAAAATTTGGATCGGAAGTAATGGACGAATAACCCAAATATTCGACCCCAAAAGCAATACATTTCAAATCCCCAGAATCAGAGAAAACAGACAAGAAATAGGAACTACAATACTTTACCAAGACCCTGATAAATCTTTTTGGCTTGGAACCAATAATGGCGAACTGTATTTGCTTGATCTCGAAAAAAAAGTAATCAAGAAATTGATGAATGTACCGGCATCATGGGATAAAAACTATGTCAACTCCATGCAATCAGATCACAAGGGGCAGCTTTGGATCACTAGTTCTGCTGGGGCGATTATCATCAGCGCAGACCGAAAATCCATGAAGTTTCTTACCGAGGATCAAGGCTTAGCAATTAATAATGCAACTGCGCTTTTAGAAGATTCCAACAAAAACATGTGGGTAGCAACCGCAAATGGAATTGATATCTTGAACCCATCTCAAGACTCTATCACTACATTGACCATAAATGAAGGTCTGAGTGATAATGGCGTCTTCACCCTTAACGAGCACAGAGGGAAAATGTATGTGGGGACTACAAATGGCTTATCTATTTTGACCCCAAAAAATGACTGGAAATCATTTGAGACCATTTCTCTTGGTCAAGAGCAAGGTTTGGGCGGACTAGATTTTTCAGAAAACAGCGGTTTATTTGCATCAGACGAAAAGTTCTGGGCGGGAGTCGAAGGGACCATGCTTCTGGTTTTTGATTCCCTTCAGTTAGAGGAGACTACCGCGAATCCATACATAGCGGGAATTAATCTATATGACAAACCTCTCTTTTTCAGAGAGCGTTCATCACTTCCAGATAACAATTATCTGATTCAAAATGACATAACCTGGGACACACTTGAAACTACCTATTATATCCCAAGTAACCTTGAGCTTCCATATGATCAAAATTACTTAAGCTTCAACTATTCAGGGATGCAATTGAGCAATCCTGATAAAGTGCGATACAGATACATTCTCGAGGGAATAGATAAGCAATGGAGCCCAATTACCAATAAAACCATAAGCGAAAACTATCGAGACCTTCCAGCCGGAGACTATACTTTCAAAGTTGCCAGCAGAGGAATCAATGGAAACTGGAGTAAGCCTGCTGCAATAAGTTTTGTAATTACCCCACCTTGGTGGAAAACCTGGTGGATGTACACTCTCTATTTCCTTGCTTTCGTAGGAGCTATTTTAGGATATACGAGACTTCGCTCCCAAGCACTGATTCGTCAAAATTTGATATTGGAGGAAAAAGTGAAAATCCGGACAAATGAACTCCGAGAGTCTTTAAACAATCTCAAAGAAACTCAACTCCAGCTTATTCAATCTGAAAAAATGGCTTCCCTTGGAGAGCTGACAGCGGGAATTGCCCATGAGATCCAAAACCCTCTGAATTTTGTCAATAATTTCTCTGAAGTCAGTAATGAACTCATTGATGAAATGAATGAAGAAATTGAGAAAGGGGATCTGGAAGAAGCAAAAGTCATTGCTGCTGATCTGAAAGAAAACCTTTCCAAAATCAATCATCACGGTAAAAGAGCAGATTCCATTGTGAAGGGAATGCTCCAACATAGCCGTTCGAATTCAGGAGAAAAGGTGGATACGAACCTCAATGCATTGGCGGATGAATATCTAAGGCTTTCCTATCATGGATTACGAGCCAAGGATAAAAGCTTTAATTCTGATTACAAACTAGACTTAGACACTAATCTTCCAAAGATCAAGGTGAATCCCCAAGACATAGGTAGGGTAATTTTAAATCTAGTCAATAATGCATTTTATGCGGTCAGCGAAAAAGCAAAAGGTGCTGGAGGGGACTTTAAACCAAAGGTTACTGTTTCCACAAAAAAGACTGAGTCGGGAGTCCAGATCTCAGTTCAAGATAATGGAACCGGAATACCTGATGCCATTAAAAAGAAAATCTTCTTGCCATTCTTCACCACCAAGCCAACTGGTTCAGGAACGGGCCTGGGATTGAGTCTTTCCTATGATATAGTCCAAGCCAATGGAGGCAATCTATCTGTTGAATCTGAAGAAGGAAAAGGAACGAGTTTTAATATCTTTTTTCCTACCAATTAATTACTAATTGTACATTCAAATAGGGCAATAATATTTTCTATATAATTCCACTTTTATATAGTCATTTTTGTATTTTGTAGAGGATTCACAGCATTATCCCTCTATTACCCCTTGTGAAGCCCAAACGCGTAAACTAGTTATTGTTCACCCAAACAACGATAAGCTTTGTTTAGCAAGTTCTCTTATTGTTTGTTGTACTCTTTTATCATAAAAAACCTATGATCTCAACAATTTTATGGCTGTTGCTTATCGCTTTTGTCGGATTTTCTATTGCCTTTATCATCAAAAATGTAACCATCAAAAAAAGAGCACTGGAGAAGCTAAAAACGATCAATACTCATGAAATTTCGGATTGGAATGGTGATAAATTAGAATCCAAAAGAAGCCAAATGGATCCTTTGGCAGATGAGACTGTTCAAACAATCATGTCCAAAAGGGAAGAGTTTAAAATCAACCATCTTTTCGAGTCGATTGTAAAAGATCGCGACCAACTTCCTCCTGATACTCCCCAAGAATTAATAGATTATTTCGACAAATCAGCCATACTTCCTGAATGGGCAGACCCAGATCTAATCGCCTTGGGCCAACAAATTTATTTGAGACACGGAATATGGATCGGCCTTTTACTTTGCTACAAATCTCTCCCTGAATGCTACGCCTGTGCTAGGGGTGCTGAAGTTCTTCATCAAACGGCTCGCCTCAACGAGGAAAATGGCTCTTTGGAGACTTACTCCAGACGAATTGCAGAAACTGCCCAATTTGTCGTTTTCGCAATGACTCCGGGAGGCTTAGGAGTTAGAGGAAAAGGACTTCACTCCACCCAAAAAGTTCGATTGATTCATGCTGTAATCCGCTTTTTTCTTAAAAAGCATCACTTCGACACTGAAAAGTATAGCGAACCTATCAATCAAGAGGATCTTGCAGGTACTTTGATGTCTTTTTCAGCATTGATCATAGAAGGGCTCGAAATCATCGGGATAGAATTTGAACCTGTAGAATTGGAGGCATATATCCACTGCTGGAGAGTCGTGGGGCATATCGTCGGCTTGGATGATGATATGATTCCTAAAAATTCAGCGGATGCCCTCAGACTAGGCCACAGTATTTTGGATCGTGAAATGGCTCCAAGTGATCATGCGAAAGAATTGGTTCGGGCCCTTCGAGATTTTCAAGACATGAAGTCGAAACCAATTTTAGGTAAAAACTCCAACATTGCCCTGATGAGATTGATGATGGGAAATGAAGTATCCGACCTATTGGGCGTAGAACCTATTTCTCAGGAAAAAATCGATTCAATGCAGCGAAAAATCAAAAGAATCACCTGGGTAGGCGAAATTCTAGACAAGAGTTTGATTTTCTCTATGGTCCTCCAATTCATAACAAAATTGGGGCTAACCATGATACTGAGAAGAATGACCAGTGCCGACATTATCAATTTTTACCTTCCTACTTCTTTGACAAGAGATTGGAATGCCCACCAACGAAGATAAACCTCAGATCCTATGGACCAGCCATTAATTAATTTTGACGAGTACTCGCTTATTGGACTAATATTCAATGGTGTCGGTTGCCTATTTTGGGTGGTAGCCTACGTGGTCCTAGTCTGGGAAATCAGAAAGAAAAAATTCGTAGAAATGCCTGCCTACGTAGCTGGTGCCAATATCGGCTGGGAATTTGTTTGGAGTTGGATCTATCACCCTAACACAGGGCTTTTATACGCATTGAGCTATCAAGCAGCCTTCCTTTTGGATTGCTTTATTTTTTATTCTGTTCTCCGATATGGAACCAAACAACCCATGAATGAGAACACCAAAAAGCATTTTGCGCTCTTTTGCATTATCAATTTCATCTTTTGGATTCTATTCAGCTACTTCTTTAGAAATGAAGGATTTGACACCTTAATCGGTGCAAACTCAGGCTATATCATCAATGTCATCCTTTCCGTTCAATGCGTTTTCCTTCTGATGCAAACCAAAGATACCGGAGAGTTTTCCATGGTATTAGCATGGGCTAGAATGCTCGGAACAGGACTGATCTCGGTCTCCATGTTTTTCTTTTACCCAGAAAATCATTTTGTACAGTTCTTGGGGATTTCTTGTTTCCTTCTGGACAGTACCTTCATCTATGTGCTTTGGAAAAGGCATGGAAAACTATTTGGTTCCCTTAGTACAGTTTCATAATGTTTAAAAAGATTACAGAGTATTTTATTCCAGCTAAAAAGAAAGAGTCTGGTGATGAATTAAGATCTGAACGCATCTTTATTGCGGTGCTTTTGATTTCATCCATTTCTAACTTTCTGGGGATAAATCTGGCAGTTGAAATTGACGCAAAACTCAATGGTCAGCTTCTTTTCGTCAATGGAATTATTAATCTAATTATTCTTTTTGCCTATCGGCAAGGTTTAGCCAAAAATATAGCGGCGGGGCTTTTCCTGACTCAATTTGCAATAAGTTTCCCACTCCAAGCTTGGCTACAGGGAGGACTTTCTTCTCCTGCAACGGCTGCATTTTTTTTGTTGCCCTCAGTGGCCATGCTGATCCAAGGGAAAAGAGCATCCATCTTTTGGGTAATTATCTCTGCCTTTCTCATGTTGGGAATATTAATCCTCGAGAATACCTTCGGTGTACCAGAACCTCAGTTCAATACCGAAAAGGAACAAGTCTTCTTCTTCTCATCCATTTTGGGAACCAATATTACCATCTTCTTGATCCTATTGGTTTACGAATTGGGCAAGTCAAAAGCTCTCAAAAATATCCAGGAGAAAAACATAGCATTAATCAATACTCAAGAGCAACTCATCCAGGCAGAAAAAATGGCCTCTTTAGGTGAATTGACTGCAGGAATCGCTCATGAAATCCAAAATCCCCTCAATTTTGTCAATAATTTTTCTGAAGTAAGCGAAGAACTTCTAGAGGAAATTCAAGAAGAAATCAGGAAAGGAAATTTTGAAGAGGTAAAGGCTATCACCGATGATTTAAAGCAGAACCTTTCCAAAATAAATCATCATGGTAAAAGAGCTGGAGCAATCGTCAAAGGAATGCTGGAGCACAGTAGAAAAAGTGATGGAAAAAGAGAATCGATCAACATCAATGAATTAGCTGAGGAATGTATCAGGTTGAGCTTCCATGGGTTCAAGGCCAAAGAAAAGTTCAGCAAAGTCGAATACACACTAGACTTTGAAAAAGACTTACCTCATATCGAGGTTATCCCTCAGGATATCAACAGAGTATTGATCAATGTATTCAATAATGCATTTTACGCAGTACACGACAGGTCAAAGACTACCGAAGATCTATTTCGTCCCCATGTAAAGGTAGCTACTAAATCCACTTCAAATGCAATAATGATTTCAGTCCATGACAATGGTGTTGGGATTCCAGAGCATATCAAGGATAAAATATTCCAACCATTTTTTACCACCAAACCTACTGGTCAAGGCACTGGATTGGGCTTGAGTTTAAGCTATGACATTATCAAAGCGCATGGAGGTAAAATTGAGATAAAGTCTGAACCCAATCAAGGCACTGAATTCGTCATTTACTTCTTTCACTAAGCATTTGTGATAACTCAAGCTCTTTTCCGCCAGTAAGAAGCCAAAAGGGAACCTGAAACATTCATCAAGGGACCAAAAACCGCAGGAGCCAATCCAACAGTAGAGATTTTGCCCATTTGGACAGCTATGCCAGAGGCCAATCCAGAATTTTGCATGCCTACTTCCAAGGCGATCGTCTTGCATGATTTGGAGTCCAATCCAAATGCCTTGGCTGCAAAAAATCCCAAAAGGTATCCAAGTCCATTATGTAAAATGCATGCCAAAATCAGCAGCAAGCCAATATCAAGAAGACTCTCTCTGCCATTTGCGGTAATCACTCCTACGATAAGAATAATCCCTCCCATAGATATCAAAGGCATTATTTGATCCAACCATTGAATACTTCCCTTCAGAAACCTGTTAAATATTAGACCAAGCGCGATAGGGATAATCACAATCTGAATGATACTCCACATCATTTCCAGAAAGTTAACAGGTACATAATCCCCTCCAAGCCAGCTCATGAGTAGAGGAGTGACTACAGGCGCGATGGCTGTTGCAACGGCAGTCATAGTAACAGAAAGTGCCAGGTTTGCTTTTGCTAAATACGACATCACATTGGAAGCTAAGCCACTGGGAGAGCTTCCAACCAAAATAAAACCAGCAGCAATTTCTGGAGGGAAATTGAAGCTTTTTGCCAAAGCAAATCCTAAAAATGGCATAATTGTAAATTGACAAAGCATTCCAATCAAAACACCTTTCGGCATTTGGATCACTCCTTTGAAATCCTTGATGCTCATTTCTGTCCCTACCCCAAACATGATAATCTGTAAGAGCGGAACAATGAAATTGGAAGTACTTATTCCTCCCCAATTCATAAGAATCTCAGGATAAACAAAAGCAATTGAAACAATGACAAGAACTAAAAAAGGAAAAAGTAAGCTTTTCAATTTAGATAGAAAGAAGGTTCAACTTTGGGTTTTAATATGAATTCAGCTATTAAATATAAGTTATCGTTCTCTATAGAAAAGTCAAATCAGCTAGAGACCTTCAAACTTCTCTTGATTAATCCTATTGAATCCCAAGCAATGTAAAAAGAGAGATTTATCGAAAGGCTAGTCTCGTCAGCAAAACCAAGCATTTCTCCCCTCCTATCAAATAGTCCAAATGAGCTGAATTTCAGAGATTTTCCAATCTGAAATACCTGAACATATTTAGCCTTATAATCTTGAATTCTAAATAGTTTTTGTATTTTTCCAATATAAGAAATGTCATTCATCACTAGAATGATGCATCATTTCCAGATTTTTATTACCCATTTGAGTTTTATGTCAGAGTTGATTGTTTTCAAAGTGGCTTTTCAAATGATTAAAAGCCATCAAAATCAAATTATTACCCGATCCCAAATAGTTTGGGAAAGAATAATACTCATTGGAGTTAAATTTCTGAGTAATGGCATTTCACCATATAAACCTGAATTTACAATTGATTTCAGATGAGATCACTTTTAACTTTTTCATTTGTATTCCTTTTTGGACTGGTTGCTTGTAATCAGGAAGAGAAAACTTCTAACCAAAATCCAATTGGAAATTGGTCTCCTCCTGAGAAAATTGTGGTTTCCGAACTTCCTGCAGAAAAACAGCCACAAATAATTCAAATGGGAGCCCCCGAAGTCAAGCGTGTGGGAGGAAATAGAGGTGGAAATATTTTACCTCCAATCAAAAAGGATCTACTAACCCTTCAAGAATATGATGGGAGCATGGCTCTTAACGCCTTAGGACAACCTTATTTGCTAGGTGATGGTGGCATTGCTCAATTCAAAAAAATCACCTCTGACGAAGGACTTCCCATGGATGGGATTTATTGTGCAATGGTAGACTCAAGAGGTCATATATGGTTTGGAACAAATGGAGGAGGGTTAAGTAGATATGATGGAGTAGATTTCACAAACTATACGGGTAATCAAGGATTAGGCAGTCCATCAATTAGAAGTATTAATGAAGATTCAAAGGGAAATATTTGGATTGGCACAGCAGATAAAGTCGTTTCTAAATTTGATGGAAGAACATTTAAAAATTACTATGGCGACCAAATTTCAAATGAAGTTGTCTACAGTATTTATGAAGACTCTAAAGGAATTCTTTGGTTTGGTACTGATGGAGAAGGTTTAGTCAAATATGACGGAAATGAATTTGAAAAAATCACTACTGAAGATGGTTTAGTCCATAATTCGGTAATAAGTATTTTCGAGGATAAGGATGGTTATTTGTGGATTGGGACAAGTGGCGGAGGAGTTTCAAAGTATAATGGAAAAACGTTTGAAAATTTCGATACCTCAAATGGTCTAGCCGGAAATCGGGTAAGGTCAATTTTTCAAGATAGTAAAGGAATCATCTGGTTTGGAACCCTGGGAACTGGGGTAAGCAAATATGACGGTCAAAATTTCCAAACTATTGGAATAGACGATGGGCTAGCAGGAATGGTAGTCAGGTCAATCAATGAAGATCATGAAAATAATGTGTGGTTTGCGACAGAGTATGGCGTGACCAAATGGACAGGAAAAGACTTTATATCATATACTACTGAACAAGGCTTAGTCGGCAATAATGTATATGATTTAACTATTGATGATTTTGGGAAAATCTGGTTTAGCACCGATGGCAGTGGAGTTAGTAGATTGGATGGAATGAGTTTTACAAACTTCACCGCTCAACAAGGTCTTTCTGGAAACATAGTGCTAAGTATTTTGGAAGATAGTACTGGTGACTTATGGTTTGGCACTGTAGATGGTGGACTTAGTAAATTCGATGGGAAATCATTTGTTTCTTATACTCAATCTCAAGGATTAGCAGGTGAAATTGCCTACTGTATTTTAGAAGACTCCTCAGGTAAAATCTGGATTGGTGCAGCCGGAGATGGAATAAGTATTTTTGACTCCAACACTTTCACTAATTACTCCTCCGATCAAGGTCTCCCAACTAACGAAATTTATTCTCTTGTTGAAAGTCGGGACGGAAAGATTTGGATAGGGACTGATGCAGGTATATTAATAAATGACAATGGAGTTTACACCTATTATTCTGAAGAAAATGGATTAAGCTCTAACAATATTGTGTCAATTACAGAAGATAGTGATGGGATTATTTGGATTGGAAGCTTAGGAGGAGGATTGACCAGGTTTGACGGTAATACTTTCCTTCATTTCACCATTGATCAAGGTTTAGCCGATAGCTCCGTGTTGAGGATAAAAGAAGATTCAAATGGGAATCTTTGGGTTGGCACCGCCAATGGCATTAGTTTTTTAACTGACGAAAACCGAAAGAATATAACCTCTTGGAAATATAACGGGGAAACCCCACTATTCCAGACATATAATAGTCAAGACGGATTGCCCGACGACACTATTTTACAAATTGTTGAACTTGGAAATGGTCAAATGGCTATTGGTACAAATGAGGGAATTTCAACATTTTATTTCTATCAAGATTCATCCAAAAGTATTCAGGAGATAGAAACCTACCATTCTGATACAGGATACCCTGTTAAAGATCTTACTGATGGTCAAGACGGAATGTTTTTAGATTCTAAAGGAATTTTGTGGGCAGGAACTGGTAGTGTCAAAACAGGACTTGCAAGGTTGGACCTTTCTAAGATCTCAAAAAACACTTCAAAACCAACACCACTAATTAAGCAAGTAAGAATCAATGAAGAGATAATCCCATGGTATACACTAGCCCCTGAATCTAGTGAAGATGCATTTGAAAAAGCAACCGATCAATTGATTACGCTAGAAAGAAGGTTGGATGAAAACGAAGAACTGGAACTGAAAGAAAAGTTTAAAGGAATTTCTTTTGACAATATTCAGCCATTTTTCCCAATCCCTTTAGGATTGACTTTACCCTATCAGCACAATCACCTCAACATTGAATATGGCACAAATGAACTGGCTCGGCCATTTCTTATAGAGTACCAATACATATTAGAAGGATATGATACTGATTGGAGTCCCGTGCTAAAAAGAACCTCTGCCACATTTGGCAACATTCATGAAGGTGAATACACTTTTAAAATACGTGCGCGGTATACCGGAACCTCCACAGAGGAGGCCTCTGAATGGACCGAACCCATAGAGTTTTCTTTTACTGTATTACCTCCTTGGTATAGAAGCTGGTGGGCTTATATGATTTATGCAGTATCGATTCTCTATCTTCTCTACCCTATCAATCTTTATTTGAAAAACCGCCTTTTAAAGGCCGAAAGGGAGAAAGCTAAAGAAAGAGAACTTGAGCATGCTAAGCAGATCGAAAAAGCTTACACCGATTTGGAATCAGCTCATGAAAACCTCAAATCAACTCAATCTCAATTGATCCAAGCTGAAAAAATGGCCTCTTTGGGTGAGTTGACGGCTGGTATTGCGCATGAGATTCAAAACCCATTGAATTTTGTCAAAAACTTCTCAGAAGTTAGCCATGAATTGGTAGATGAAATGAACGAGGAGATTCAGGCTGGAGATTTTGAAGAAGCAAAATTATTGGCCAAGGACATCCAAGATAACTTGGATAGAATTAGCACTCATAGTATGAGGGCCGATGCTATTGTGAAAGCAATGCTTCAGCATAGCAAAGCGACTGTTGGAACCAAAGAACCAGTCGACATCAATGCCATTTGTGATGAATCCATCAGATTGAGCTATCATGGAGTGAGAGCGAAAGAAAAAGACTTTAGCGTAGAATATAAAACCAACCTAGAACCTAACCTCCCTCAGGTGGAAGTGATCAGACAAGAATTGGTAAGGGCCTTGATCAATATGTGCAACAATGCGTTTTTTGCTGTCAACGAGCGGGTTCACCAAGTTGGAAATACGGATTTCAAACCTGTGGTATCCATTTCCACAAAAAAGACTCTTGGGGGAGTTGAAATTGAATTAGCAGACAATGGAGTTGGGATTAAGAAAGATGTGATTGAAAAAATTTTCCAACCATTCTTTACCACCAAGCCTACTGGCCAGGGAACAGGTTTAGGACTATCTTTAAGTTATGATATCATCAAGTCCTATTCGGGAGATATTCGGGTGAAAAGCTCAACTGAGGAAAATCCTGGGACAATTTTCACTATCTTTTTACCGATAAACTCAAGTTCTTAATTTTTAAAATTGAAATAACCACAAGCGGGTAATATGATAATAGCTATAATTTCTTTAATCCTACTCTACTATTTGAAACGGCCGATGGGTTTGATTTCGGTTTCTCCTGAGTGGAAAAGAATTTTCAATGGGGGAATGGTTGCTGCAGGTGTACTATTGGCTGTCATTAGCCTTAATATTACTATCATTAGTGATTTAGCCCGAATTGTCTCTTTTGTTCTAATTGGTCTCATTGTCTATGTAACCCTAAGAACCGAAGATCTCCAACATAGAAAAGGGATGATCTATGCATGGCTTCCTATCATTGGTATTGAGGTGATTCAAGCCTTGGTTGAAATCATAAGTGAAAGTTTTTATAAAAACTATGAGACTTATTTTGAGGCTGCTGGTTTCTTTGCTTTCATCTGGGCAATAGCCATGTGGATCAATAACTCCAAGCAAAGAAAGGCTTTGGAAATGGAAAAGCTGAAGGCTATGCAGCGTGAAAAAGAGTTTCAAATCACTGAATCTCTGAAAACTCAATTGGAAAGACAGGTTGCTCAAAGAACCAAAGAACTTACCAATCAAAAGAATGAATTACAGCATGCCTTAAAAGATCTTCAAGCTGCGCAAAATCAATTAATTCACGCTGAGAAAATGGCTTCTTTGGGTGAGTTGACAGCAGGGATCGCACATGAAATTCAAAACCCTCTCAATTTTGTAAACAACTTTTCTGATGTAAGTACTGAACTTCTGACAGAGTTGAAAGAGGAATTGGAAGCAGGGAACAAGGAGGATGCCTTGGAGATTCTGGAGGATGTAATCCAAAACCTAGGCAAAATCCACCACCATGGAAAACGGGCAGATTCTATTGTAAAAGGGATGCTACTTCATTCAAGAAGCAGTACTGGACAAAAAGAACTGACGGACATCAATGCTTTAGCAGACGAATATCTTCGACTTTCTTACCATGGGCTAAGAGCCAAGGACAAAAGTTTTACGGCAGATTTCAAATTAGAAGAAGATCCAAGCTTGGAAAAAATGAACGTTGTTCCTGGCGATTTGGGGAGAGTTCTTTTGAACTTGATCAATAATGGATTTTATGCCGCTGGTGAAAAGAAAAAAGAACTGGCAGAAAAGGGAAATACAGAGTTTCTTCCAAAAGTAACGGTCTCTATTAAAAAAGTGGATTCGGGTGTAGAAATCCGAGTAAGGGACAATGGAAAAGGAATACCAGAGGACATCAAAGCCAAAATATTCCAGCCATTTTTCACAACAAAGCCAACAGGAAAAGGAACCGGCCTGGGGCTTTCAATGAGTTACGACATTGTAACAAAAGGTCATAATGGTGAAATAAATGTCATCAGTGAGCCTGGAGAGTTTACAGAGTTTGAAATTAAAATTCCAAATCAATGAAAAGCAAAATATTAATAGTGGATGACGAGAAGGATGTGGAATTACTTTTTCGTCAAAAATTCAGAAAGGAGATTAAATCAGGAACTCTTGAGCTTTGTTTTGCTTTCTCTGGAGACGAGGCATTAGGTATTTTGGATAGTGAAAATCCACCTCAGGTAGTGTATGTATTTTCTGATATCAACATGCCAGGCATGAGTGGGCTCGAACTATTAGCAAAAGTAAAGGAACGCTTCCCACAGATTAATGTCAGCATGATCTCGGCTTATGGAGATAGCCAGAATTATGAAAAGGCAATGAATTCAGGTGCCAAAGAATTTTTTACCAAACCCATAGATTTTGAATCCTTAAAGAAAGAAATCGGAGGGATGATCAAGGATAATTAAATAATAAATAGAATGGTCAAAATACTGGTTGTAGATGATGAAGCAGATTTGGAAATTCTGATCAAACAGAAATTCCGAAAGCGAATCCGTGAGGGTGAATTTGAATTTTATTTTGCCCTCAATGGAAGACAAGCATTAGATGTATTGGAAGATCACTCAGACCTAGATTTGATCTTGAGTGATATCAATATGCCTGAAATGGACGGTTTGACACTACTTTCCAAAGTCAAAGAGAAGAATTCTCTTCTTAAAACTGTGATCATTTCTGCCTATGGAGACATGGAAAATATCCGAACAGCCATGAATCTGGGAGCTTTTGACTTCATTACCAAACCAGTTGACTTTAGAGATTTAGAAATCACTCTTGATAAGACTATCCAATACAGAAATCAGATCAAATCCACCCTCAAAGCCCTTCGGGAAAACAATATCCTGAAAATGTATGTGGACGAAACGGTTCTCAATTTCATGGGAAATAAGGAATTGGAGTCTAGCTTGATGGAAAATGAGACGATCGTCGCTTCCGTTGCCTTTATTGATTTGGTGGCTTTCACCAAGATCTCTGAAAATGAAGAGCCGAATGTAGTCGTAGGCCTTCTCAACGAATATTTTGACCTGATGGTCAAAGAGATAATTGAGCAAAAAGGAAGTGTGGATAAGTTTATTGGAGATGCTGTTATGGCAGTATTCCAAGGTGACAATCATTTTGAAAGAGCGATTAGAACGGCACTTTCAATTCGTGACAAAATGGAAGAGATACCAGTTTTTTCAGCAGAGACTAACTTTAGACCTGAAGTTTCGATCGGAATCAATGCAGGGGAAATGGTTTCTGGGAATATCGGTTCCCGATCTCTGAAAAGACTAGACTATACAGTGATTGGCGATACAGTCAATGTTTCGGCAAGATTACAATCCGCTGCAAAGCCAGCTCAAATTTTAGTTCTTGAAAGTTGCGCCCAAGAGGTGAAGGATCTTTTTGAGTTTCAAAATATGGGTGAAATCAAATTGAAAAATAAAGCCTTACCAGCTAAAGTTTTTGAAGTAGTAAAAGCTATTTCCTAAGTAGCTAAAAGAAGAATTTCAATTTCGAACACTTTCGGATTCGTTCGATTGCGAACTATTTACATTCCTGATTTTCAATTACTTTCCCATTTGGGAAAAATGAAATAGATTCATTCCGGAAAAACCCAAATCATATGAGAAAAATTACCCAACCTGCTCTTTTGGTTGCTTTGGGAACCACTCTTTCGGTGGCTGCCATCATTCCAAAAGCAAATCAAAATCCGATTCCAATGAATCGGAAAATGGTAGTCTCAGATAGCACCAAAAAAGACTCTCTGGACTATCCAAAATTCAAAGACCTTCCACTAAAACCTGAACGAGAAGTAAAATTCACTACGGAAG
>Ga0207716_100427_pt1 | contig 16767 bp, 13 predicted proteins | sample TtaePargueraPR_FD_187739 | JGI IMG/M metagenome (GOLD analysis project Ga0207716, IMG submission 187739) | Aerobic enrichment media microbial communities from Bioluminiscent Bay, La Parguera, Puerto Rico - Tt and P2 (5) (SPAdes) | ecosystem: Environmental > Aquatic > Marine > Unclassified ... | reverse complement strand
AGCTTCACGGGTGACCGTGACATTAGTAAATTCGGACATGTTGTTCTCTTTCAGTAGTTAATTATTTTTGTTCGCTTCCATCTCAGCCACGCGTTTTTCCAGCGCTTCGAGCTTTTCGCGAGTGCGCTGCAAAACCTGTGTTTGCACATCATATTCTTCGCGGGTCACCAAATCCAGCTTGTTAAATGTGGCAGTCAGCGCAGAACGGATATTCTTCTCTGCATCGGCCTGCATCTGCACCAGACCCGGCGGCAAGGCATTAGTGATGCTGTTGACGACTTCCTCGATTTTCTTGGTATCAATCATCATATTTCCCTTTAAATTGCTGTCAGTCTCTATTCTACGGCAATGATAGACAGACTCAATTTGTTATTTGCTCCCCAGCAATGAACCCAGAATGCCCCGCACCAGTCGCCGACCGATCTGACTGCCAATCGAACGCATTGCACTTTTGGCAAAGGCTTCCATCACCGATTCCCGCTGCCGGCCCACCGGCTTTTTCTCGGCTTTCAGCGCTGCTTCCTCAGCTGCATCAGCCTTCATCTGCTCAGCACGCTGAGCCAGCAGTTCATGGGCGGATTCACGGTCCAGCACTTTGTCATAGACACCGGCCACCAGCGACTGCGCCATTAACTGCTGCCTTTGCGCATCGCTAATCGGGCCAATCTGGCTTTTGGGCGGCTTAATCAATGTTTGCTGCACCACCTGCGGTCTGCCCTTCTCATCCAGGGTCGACACCAGGGCTTCACCCACGCCCATTGAAGTTAGAGCCTCGCGGGTATCAAAGTCCGGGTTGGCGCGGAAAGTATCGGCGGCGGCTTTGAGCGCTTTCTGATCGTTGGCGGTATAGGCCCGCAAGGCATGCTGAATCCGGTTACCCAGTTGCCCCAGCACCGAGTCAGGAATATCGGTCGGGTTCTGGGTCACAAAATAGACACCTACACCCTTGGAGCGGATCAGCCGCACCACCTGCTCAATCTTATCCAGCAACACCTTGGGCGCATCATCGAAAATCAAATGTGCCTCGTCAAAAAACAAAACCAGTTTGGGTTTGTCCGGGTCGCCCACTTCCGGCAACTGTTCGAACAACTCTGCCAGCAGCCAGAGCAGGAAAGCACTGTACAAGGCCGGTGACTGCATCAGGGTATCGGCAGCCAGCAGGTTAATCACACCTCTGCCATCCGCATCGGTCTGCATCAAATCATCAAGGTTAAGAACCGGCTCGGAAAACAGGCGATCCGCGCCCTGCTCTTCCAGTGTCAGCAGTCGCCGTTGAATGGCACCGACACTGGCCGCTGAGATATTGCCGTAAACAGTCCTGAACTCTGCAGCATTATCAGCCACAAACTGCAGCATGGCCCGCAGGTCTTTCATATCCAGTACCAGCCAGCCGTTATCATCGGCAACTCGAAACACCAAGGTCAGAATGCCCTGCTGGGTCTCGTTCAGATTCAGTAAGCGCGCCAGCAGCAGCGGGCCCATATCGGAAATCGTAGTGCGCAGTGGATGCCCTTTATCAGCAAAAACATCCCAACAAGTCACCGGAAAGCCCTGAAAGGCAAAGTCACTGAGCTGCATCAAAGCAACCCGCTCACTGATTTTGGGATGGCCCCGGCCGGGCTGACTGACGCCGGACAAATCACCCTTGATGTCGGCCGCAAACACCGGCACGCCAATCTCGCTGAAACTCTCGGCCAGTCCCTGCAAGGTGACTGTTTTACCGGTGCCTGTCGCGCCGGCAATCAAACCATGTCGATTCGCCATCTGCGGTAACAGATAAACCGCGTCTCTCGCCTGCCCTACAAATATCGGTGCCGTCATGCCCTGTTCCCTTTGCTTTGAATTCACAAACCACTGACACTGTCCTCATTAAAGCATGAAAGCCGGAACCCGACGCAAAACAGTTTGTCATCAACAGGGAGCCTAGCTAGACTAAAAGAAACTTCAAATCACAACGGAATGAATCATGAGCACAGCGACTATCTGGACCATTTTTGCACTTGGCGTGATTTTCGCCGCACTGATCGGCTTTGCTATCGGTCGCCGGCAGGCACCGGGAGGCAGCGCCCAACTTAAAGACCTGCAGGAAGAACACAACGAGCAACTGGCCCAAAAACAAATGGAACTGGAAGCCTACCAGCAGGAAGTGCACGAGCATTACCACAAGACCGCCAGCTTGTTTAAAGAGATGGCTGGCTCCTACAAAGAGCTGTTCGACCACCTCTCAACCGGTTCCGACAAACTGGGTGATTTCTCTGACCAACGTATTCTGCCGGAACGCGCTGGGGCATTGCTGGATGGACCGGATCTGCAGCCCAAGAGTGATTTTATGAATCCAAAGGATAAGGATGAGGATTCATTGACGCGTTAATCCACGACAAAGGATAATCTTCGCATATAATGCATGTCAGCAGCTTTTGCATTGCTAAACGCTTACTCTTTTCAGCAATGAAGAAATCAAGCATGCATAGACTCATTAACATTACCACTCGAGCTTATCATCACATTGTTCAGGTGGGATGTTCACACCGTCTCGGATTGACTTTCTTATTTCTGGTATGGACGATAGAAACAGAGTCTCCTGAATAGAGGACCAGTCTTCTTCAGATACCAGAACAGCATTATTTCGTTTACTCGTTATGAATATCGGTTGATGAGACTCGGCGATTTTGTCGATTAGCTGATTCATATGATTTTGGGCTTGAGTTGCACTAATTTTTGTCATAACGCACCTTTGATGTATTTCATATGACCTTACCCCTCCCTTGATTGCTTTCCAAGCCTCTTAGCTCTCAACGTAGTCACCAAAGATCTCCACCATCTTTGCTCTCCATGATGCGGGAATTCCCGCCCAATCATCTGCCCACTTTTGTGTTTCTTGATACGCTTTAAAAGGCTTATCAGATGCTGGAGCAACATATCCCATTTCATCCTCAATGTTCTCTTGCATCTGAATCACTTTACCGACACCAGCCAAGGCACTCGCAATCGGTTTATTAAATACTTCGGCTCCAGCAATACCTCTATCGCGGTCATGGACGACGATTGGAGCAATATCCATGGCAACGAGATATTTCACCAAACCGATGATGGCTGCTTTTCCCCTTGCCTTCACAACCTCAAAATCTGACAAGACTCTGAGGTATCGTTCTTTGGGTAAGCGCTTAAGACTTTCCTTTATGACAACTTCCTCTGTATCGCCCTCTATAATTACAATGTTCTTAGTAAAAAACACTCTAGCAACATGTTCATCAACTCGAAGAATCATTTTTACATGAGCCTTGGCATCCGCCTCCAAAGCAAGGTATGCGTCCGTTACATTGAATGGGGATGAGACAACCTCACCTTCGTGGCACCTAAGACTATTCAATACCTGTCTCGGCTTTCGTGACAGATCTATGATGAACGGGGAATGTGTCGTAGCGACAATTTGTGATTCATTTCCACTAAGCTCGTATATCGTGTCACGCATCTGATTGGCTGCGCTCGGATGAAGATATATTTCAGGCTCTTCGAAGCAAACAATCAGAGACCGAGCATGCTCATCTTCTCTTTTTGAAAGCCACTTTTGCCGGAAACGAAGCATTCCGAAGGCGGCAGCGCGGATCATTCCAGAACCTTGATGACTCACAGCTGTCCTGACATTACTTGACATCTCGACATTAAACGAAGGTTTAAGCGCGGTTTTCGGATCGCTCAAACTTGCAGTAGCATGCAGCTGGGAGTCGGGAAATACACTCGCCAGCACCGTGTTCAATTCGGTGATCATTTTCCCAAACTCGGAATCTGCATCCTCCGGGTCGAGTTCCTCTGCAAGTTTATCCAGATATTGCTGTGCTTGAGCATAGTTCTCTGATGCGGAACGCACATCCTCAAATAATTCATTTAACGTTTTTCCGAGAACCCCAGTTGAAGTACCTTCGATTTCGGTCATTGAAGTATCAGCAGGAATAAGCAGAAACCTCGGCAACATGCTCAGAACAACACCAGGAAAACCACCAGGATTCTGAAACCATGTTTCAGCATCTTTCGTGTCCCAAATTGCATCAAGTTGTTCGAGCTTTTCTAGTGCACCTTTGCTTGAGCCAATCTTGCTTTCAATATCTGGAAAAAGCTCTTGTACTTCGGCAGCGGGAACACCTCTATCGATTAAATCTTGCCCTGTTTTGAAATCTGCGAACGCCGGGTTAATCTCCCTTTCTTTCGACCTGAACTCAATGACAACATCTTTTCCTAGCGAGAAAGTTTTTCTGTAAGTAACAGATAAGCCTGAATCCGAGGCATCAGCAGGATTATAGGAGAAGATTCGTCCTTTAAAACCACGCCATTTCTTTGCTTCGATTGGGAGGTTTCTGAACTCCGCCTCAAGCACTATGCTATCGACAACGGGTTTTGTTTCTCCGGTTTCTTTATCGACTATTGAGTAGTACTCAGAGCTTGGAATTGTTTTTTTTGCTGAAAGCAGCCACTCGATTGCCTTTAGTACGGTACTCTTACCGGCATTGTTAGCTCCAATCAGAAAAGTTGCATCTCCAAAGACTAGCTCTGCAGTTTTAATTCGCCTGTATCCTTTGATCTTTAACGAGTGAAGCTTCATATCTCTCCTTGAAAGCTAATGCTCTGACTCAGCTGCACTTAGCGAAGCGGTGCGTCCCCTGGAGCTGACTGGTAGACATAATTTGTATGATGTCCTTTAGATATCTTTCTATATCTCGGCGTTTTCTTATTTGTGATGAACCGTAAGCATTGGGATTCCGAATATGCTTCATCAATTTTTCATGCTGGGGGTGTACGTGGCCATGTGACTGCATAATGTGATTAGCAGCTTCGACGCATCTCAGAAGCTCGTAAGGAGAAGAAAAACTTTTAGTTACTAGTTTACTTACGACTTCCTCTGAAGTAGCAAATCGTTTGGTTGTAAGATTCAGACCAAATGTACGCGAAATTTCTATCAGCCAATTATTAATTGCATTGCTGGTATCAATTGGAATTGCTTGATCGCTACGATATGCAAACTTTGATTCACGAAGTGAACGCAAATTAGCAAGATTTCCAAATTGACTACTTTTCTGAGCCAATAAAGCAGATTCCAACTCCTCCAGTCCAAACGCTAAAGTACCTTCTCTAGCTAGCCATTTTATGAGTAGATCCCTTGAAACGCAGTAAAGAAAATCTGCTTTCCAGCCTATAAGACGTTCATCCTTCGGCCAGATGGCGATGAATTCCACTGTTGAAATACACCTATGGATCTCACTTTTTGATGGAACAATGAAAGGGCTTCTGTCAAGCCAACTGCGAAATTCTGAATTAGTATCTACAACTATTCGAGATTCGTGCTTTAAATGCTGTATGAAAAGTGATCCCTGTTTTTGCATGAACTCAAGCTGCCTCGGCGTTAACAAGGTAACGCTGTAACCTTGCTCTTGATATTTTTCTGCAATCTTCCGTCTGGACTTCTTTCCGCAGACCACCAAAAGGTCACGGTCACTAAGATTGTCTTGTGTGTAACGCGTAGTTGAGCCAAATTCCGCAATAGCAAACATATTCACCTCGCTCGAAGAGCAGTATTTGCTACAGCAGCAAGAAAGATTGAAAGAACTACAAAACCTGTTAGGGCTTGCGCAGTCACCCATAACCGACCAAACGATGTTACTGGCGTGATATCACCGTATCCGAGTGTGGAAATAGTTACGCACGTAAAATATATCGAGTCAATAAATGACAAATCTGTAGTGGCTGGAAAAATCCAAGAACTTAAAACGTAATTTATAACGGCGAATGACCCTATTACTATGAGAAGTAAACGCAAAACCCTAGATGTTTTTAAACCGTAACCAGAAACAAAGTCATAAATCAGATGCCCTGCCTTTTTTTTGAGGTATTCTTTCTTCGTTATCTTTTTTCTATTTTTTTGAGAGTCAAGATGAGCATTTTCGGCTTTTTTCATTTGATACAAACTATTTAGGGCATGTTCTGGCTGGTGCTCCTCAGATGCATTTCTATAAAGTGAGTGGTACAGATCGATAGCTATATTTGTATCATTTATAAGATCGAAGTTGTCTTCGAAACATTTTGGATCAAACAAGCAATTCCGAATTTTTATTTTCGAAGTATTAGTGTCTTTGAAACTACAATTTGTAAATTCGCAATCATTGAGTGTGGCTCCAATAAACAAACACCCTATAAATTTGCAATTTATGAATCTAACATTGTTTACATCAGTATCTTTGAACGACACTTCTAGAAAAGTTTTATTATTCAGGACAACTGGACTTCTCGATTCACTTTCAAGTGTTTCAGGGTAATAGAGGAGGTTTCTCCACACACCATTTTCCTCACGGCGAAAAAACTCCGCTTGTGAATCAATCCTATCTCCAGTTATTTGAAAATGATTGGCAGACAACTTCAGCCTCTTTTTAATGGCTAGCGACCAAACTGTGCGGTCTAGGCGAAGCGCATCGTAGCTTGCATTCGAACTAGCTGCTTGTTATTTATAAATTTGCATTTCGTTTTCATAATTATCTGGATCTGGCACTGACTCTATTGCCATGATTTCTTCTAGATAATCAGTGGGTAAGCTGTGCTCTTTTGCACCACGCAGCACATGCTCTTTGTACCAATCACAGGGCTTTAGTGTTTCATCAATGTTGGTTGCATAGTAGGTTACTACCTCAAGCTCTTCCCCACTTGAGGATAGAACAGTTACTTGTTTTTCACCATACCCTCTACCTAGACCTTCTTTCTTATCTAGTTCGCTCTTTTCTGATGATGCAATTTCGAATACAACCCCATACACGACATCATTAAAGTTATTGGTTAAAAATGCGTCGCATTAGGATGAGCCATACTTGCTTTTTTTGTGAAATTTAAGTTTGTGGCCCTTAAGAGTAGCGACGGAAATAACTTTCGCAGATGGCACCCTGTCCCTGAGTCTCTTGGTTGACATGTTCGAACCATATGAAAAATAAAATAATGTGCCCATATTTTCCCCGCTAACAGCCTGTTAATGAGGCAGTATCCCTCATAATATTTATTATCGGACGGCCTTATAATTTCATTTCAAAGAGATGTAGATAAGAAGCAATTTATTGTTTAATCAGCAAAAAATCAAACCCACCGATTGAATAGTTAAAATAAAAGCAGCCCTCCACCATGATTGCAGCTTTATTTTTCCAGTTGGTTTTTCAACCCACTCTCCCGCTGATGCCGAGTGTGGATGGTGTGCGTTAACACTTGCTCGCTTGCCAGAATACTAAGCGTTTTTCTGGCACGGGTAACGGCGGTATAGAGCAGTTCACGGTTGAGAATGGGGCTAATCTCGTCGGGCAGTAAGATGCTGATGGCATCAAACTCGGAGCCCTGGCTTTTGTGTACTGTCATGGCGAAAACGGTCTCATGAGCAGGCAGGCGGTTAAGCCCGACCCATCTGAGTTCTTCACCGAAATAGAAACAGGCTTTGAGCTGGCCTTGCTCATCTCTCAGCATCACGCCGATATCACCGTTGAACAACTGCTGGCGGTAGTCATTCTGCGTGATCATGATCGGTCTGCCCGGATAATAGGTCTGGGCGGTTCGCCAGCCTCGCTGAGCCAGCAAACGCGTCATCATCCGATTGACTGAGTTTACTGATTGCGGACCTTGTTTAAGTGCCGCCAGGACGCGGAATTCATCTAATGCCTGCAGAATCTGTTGCGGCTTGGCCTCGTTTTCAACGGCCTCAATAAAGCGCTGATAGCCCTTCGAAACCGTGTTGAGCAGACTGCGTTCATTAGGCGGCAACCAGATGGATTCAAGCTGTTCCTTCAACAAATGAATGGCATTGTCACTGTGACCGGCATTCACCTCTGCCGCCAGTTGACCAATCAGGCTGTCTTTGTCGAAACGGTAGCTGTGTTGGAGACGGACGAAGCTGTCGGTGAGGATGTGGCTCGTATTTAGACCTTTTATGATTTCACCATCATCCCGGCCTTCCCCCGTCGATGGGGAAGGTGATCTTTGTGTGTCGAGGCCGAGGGAGTGGAACTGGATAATGAACTCATCGGAGAAATGGCCCTGCTCGCCCTCGCTGAGGTTAGCCAGCACCGCGCCGGACTCAACCGAGGCAAGCTGTTGACTGTCACCCAACAGGATCAGCCTGGATTTCTGCGGCATGGCCCGCATCAGCTTGGCCATCAGGCTGATATCAATCATCGAGGCTTCGTCGATGATGAGCACATCCAGTGGCAGTGTTCGTTCCGCGTTGTAACGACCCTGCTCATTGTGCTCTGTAATGCCCAGTAAGCGATGCAGGGTTTTGACTTCCAGATTCTGTTCACGGCTGATGGACTGTTGCAGGCGAGCAGCGGCTTTGCCGGTGGGGGCGGCCAGGCCGATGCGGAGTTTTTCACCCCCACCCTGACCCTCCCCCGTCGAGGGGGAGGGAGTGTTATGTTTATCTTGGCTTTGCAGGCACTGCAGGATTTTTAGAACGATGGTGGTTTTACCGGTGCCGGGACCACCTGATATCACGGCGATATGCCAGCTGAGGGCGATGGCAACAGCGACTTTTTGCCAATCCACACCTTCAACTGGATTGTGCCAGTCGGCTAAATCTTTGTTGAGTTGAAAAACATCCAGATCTTCAACCTGATGTAAGCGCTGGCGGATGGCCTCAGCCACATCACGTTCATCCAGCCAATAACGATAGAGGTACAACAGCCCCTCATCAGTCAAAATCAGGGGTTTATATTCACCGGGCTCACCAACCGACTTGCCTGCCTTTAGTGCGGCTTGCCAGTCTTCAATACTTCCCGGCAGCAAGTCGGCCATGGCTTGCAGGGTTTCTGGCAGATGAGCCAGATTCAGGCAAACATGGCCCTGTGCCATCGCTTCGGTGAGCAAACCGGCCGTGAGACTGATAACAGGCTGTTCGCCCTGCTCTTTGCGGTCTATAAAAGCAGCAAACTGACAGGCCAGTTCACTGAAACCGTGTTGACGCAGCAGGTTCAATGACTCAGTCATCTGCCACCTCAGTCATCGCTTTATCCAGCGCTGCCAGCAATTCGGAGGACGGCCTATCGTAATAGACACCCGCCTGTCCCCAGTCGGGCTGCATGCCACGGATAAACAGGTAATAAACACCACCGAAGTGGCTGTCCGGGTCGTAATCCGGCAAGCGGGTTTTGAGGTAAAGATGCAAAGCCAGGCTGTAGATCAGGTATTGCAGCGGATAACCGTGCATGACCATCGCTTCATCCATTGCCGCCTGGTCATACTGAGCCGCTTTATCGCCCAGCCAGTTGGATTTATAGTCGGCGACATAGAAGCGGCCCTCATATTCAAACACCAGGTCGATAAAGCCTTTCATAAAGCCCTGAATATCAGCAAAGCTGAGTTGTTTCAGCACTCGTTCAAGTACCGGCATGGTGTGGGTGAATGGCTGCAAGGCACGTTTTAGACGACTCACGGTGAGATCATTAACCGGGAAGTAGAAAGCCATTTCATCAAGCCGCTTCCCAGGACTGAGTGCATCCAGTGTCAGTGAGGATTCGGTCGAAAGTGATGTTTTCACCACGGACTGCAGCCAGTCCATAACGACCGGCGTCCAGTCGCTATCGATGCCGTATTGGTTCAGTGTTTTGTGCACCAGCTGTTGCCATTCGGGGCCGGTGGTCTGAAAGTCCCAGTGTTCAAACAGACTGTGCAGACAGGTGCCGGCATTGGCGCCTCGGGGGAAGCCGAAGCGATCCAGTCTGTGTTCTGGCGTTTGCGGCCATTCAAGCGTGACCGTCTCGGCATCATAATCGGGTTGTTCGACGCTATGGCCGCGGGTGAGACCACTGAAACTGCTGACCTGCCAGACTTTTTTAATCTCAGCCTCAAACTCTCTCGCCTGTAGCTGTGCACTGTTATCAGATTGAATCATGCGCTGTGCGGTCGTCATGGCTTCTGATTTCTGAACGCGGATATTGTCCGGGGAACCGGCTGTAAGCTGGCTGAGATCGTCCAGCATTGCGGCGGCATCGGGTTTGTCTTTATTGCCGTGCAAGAGGCTGAACAAGGCCGTTTTCTGAGCTTCCTTGGCAGCGCCCCAGTTGATAATGCAACGCTCACGGGCCCGGGTCAGCGCGACATAGAGCAGACGCAAATCTTCTGCCTTTTCTTCCTGCTCGACCACCGGCTCTGCCAGCGTGAAGCCGGGTTCACCAAAAGCGACGCAGGCTTCATTATCCTCACCGCGATGGAAGGTCATGATCGCCGGCTTTTGCGGTGGTTTGCCGTAATGCCAGAGGAAAGGACAGAACACCACCGGGTACTCCAGACCTTTACTGGTGTGAATGGTGATGACTTTGACCAGTTGCTCGTCACTTTCCAGCCGGATTTGGGCGGCATCCTGCGTCGCGGCACTGGACTGACGCTGGGCAGCAAACCAGGTCAGAATCGCTTCAATACTGCTGTTGCGTTTGCTGGCATAGGCCTGAATCAGTTCCGCCAAGTGCATCAGGTTGGTCAGTTGCCGTTCACCATCAGGCTGCGTCAGTAAGCGCCGCTGTACATCCAGTTCCACCATCAAGGATCGCAGCATCACGATAAAGCCTTTCTGTCGCCAGCGTTCATGTAGCGTCACAAAGGCATCTGTCTCTGCCAGCCAGGCATTATCATCCTGTTGCAGTTCGTATATCTGCAGTGCGGTTTTGGCAAACATTGGCGTCGCCAGTGCGGTCGCGATCAGGCTGTCGTTGCCGGGGTTGGCGATCGCCATCAACACCCTTTCCAGCATCACCGCCTGCATCGACTGGAATACATTATCGCGGGACTGCTGCACGCTGTTCACACCGCGTAGTCTCAACGCCTGCTGAATCGACGAAGCCTGGGTGTGACTACGAACCAGCACCGCGATATCGCCGCCATTAAGGGGGCGGCTGTTGTCATGTTTGTCGGTCAGCATGACCTTGCCCGCATTCGACTGGGCGATGAGTTCGACGATTTGATCGGCCGTATTGGCGGCAGCCCAGGCATGCATATCGCCTTTGTTGACCGGGTCCTGCTCTGCGTCCAGCCAGACAAACTCCAGCGGAGCAGCGGCCTTGCCATCAATCGTCAACGCTGGCTTATTATCGCGGGCGGATTTGACCGGGTGGAAAGGAATTTCATCATAGATAAAGGCTTTTTCAACCCGTTCGAACAGGCTGTTAACAGCTTCCACCAGCAGCGGATGCGAACGCCAGTTGGTATCAAGATTAAACTCCCTCTCTGAAGCCCGCTTGGCATTCAGGTAAGTGAAGATGTCGGCACCGCGGAAGCTGTAAATCGCCTGCTTGGGGTCACCGACAAAAAACACCGGATGGCCGCTACCGCTGAACAGGCGATAAAAACAGTCGTACTGAATCGGGTCGGTGTCCTGAAATTCATCGATCAGGGCAGCACGAAACTGCTCGCGAATCCGGGCGGCCAGTTTTTCGCCCTGACTGCCGTGTAGAGCCTGCTGCAGATTTAACAGCAGGTCGTCAAAAGCCTGCATTTTATTCTGCAGTTTGCGTTTGGGCAGTTCCTGACTCAGATACTCAGCGAGCTGGCGGCGCAGATGCTGAAGCTGCAGTTCGCGGCTGGCAATGAGCTTCTGATATGATTCCAGAAAGCGCTGAGCATGAGACCAGAATGGATGATCCGGTAAAGTCTGATTTTTCTTCAGCGCTGGCTCCAGCCGTTCACGGGTAAAGCGATTCAGTTGCTCGAATACCTGATCCGGCAAGCTCTCCTGATTCAGCATCTCCACCAGCATTTGCAGCCAGTTCTGTACCCAGTCTGAGCGATAACTGGTCGCTTTTAGCAGATTATTGTCAGTGATGATGGCGATGACTTCGGCACTGTAATTGAGCCAGCACTGCTTTAATGACTCAAAATCAGTTTCCGCTTGCAGCCGGGCATTGTCAGGGTCGATTTCAGGCAGTGGCAGATAATTGAGATAAGGTTTACCGGGCAGATTCCCGACGGCACTGAGCAGGGTTTCCGGCGTTTGTTTCTGACGCAGCAGGTAATGCGCGAACTCGGGGTCGGCGGTGCTGACCTCACGCCGCCAGAAGTCGTCGGCAACCGCCTGTTTGATGGCTTCTTCATCGGTCACCATTTCCATATCAAAGAAATGACCGCTCTCGAATGCAAAGTCCTGCAGCGCGCGCTGGCAGAAGCCATGGATAGTGTAAATCGCCGCTTCATCAAAACTCTGAATAGCCAGTTTCAGTCGTTTAAGGGCCTTGGTATCCGCCCCTGCCTGCTCGCTGAGCTTGAGCCGCTCATCCACCAGCCGTTGACGTAACCTGCCGCGCAGTTCTTCGGTAGCGGCGCGGGTGTAGGTGACGACCAGAATTTGACTGACTTCCAGTTCCTTTTCAATCACCAGCCGGCAATACAGTTCTGCCAGGGTAAAGGTTTTACCGGTGCCGGCACTGGCCTCAATCAGGTTGAGGCCCTCAAGTGCCACGGTATCTGCTGAAAACAGGCTCACAGCTTGCCTCCTTCAATGTGCTGAAGGATATCCTGATAGACCTGCTGGGCGATTTCGCCAAACTCCTCGTCAATCGGTGGCTCGGGGTAAAGCAGTTGATAATAAGGGTCATCCTGTTCGGCCATGGCCCGGTTGCTGTCCGGTGCCCAAGTCTTGGCAGCCCGCTTGAAGGCATCCTCCGGTTTCTTACTCTCAGTTGCCTTGAAGTATTCCAGACTGCTTTTATCAAAAAACTTGAGCGGCTGATGACAACCCGTCCAGTAGAGTTTGAGCAGCCCGGCCAGGATCTGCGTGGCACCAGCTACAGGCAGAAACAGCATTTCCGAGTCTTCGGTAATCAGCCGGGTTTCCAGCACCACCGCTTCCGGACGCAAAATATTCAGCAGCAGATGATCAATCCAGGCGGCGATAATATCTTTGCCTTTTTTCCTGGCAAGGCGATAGCGCAACAAGCCCTGGGGACTGATATTGTCGAGCTGACCACCCAGATAAAAACCATCAATACTGACATCCACCGGTATCGCAAACTGCTCCCCCAAAGGCAAGTTGGCTTCGAGCTTATCGACAAACTCATCCACCTTATCGGCTTCCTGCTCATACCAGGCATCGCCCACATAACCCTGCGGCAGCATGCCGGTGGCATCAATCACCGGTTTCAGACCTTCATCACTGCGCTGACTCAGCTTGGCATCCAGCAGTAACTGACGGAGTTGCCAGCTTTCCAGACCGTCAAGCTGGAAGGGCTCCCGGCTTTCCAATTCCTCGTCTTCCATTTCCAGCCTGACACCCAACCGTTCACGCAATAAAAAACGGGCAGGATGGGCAAAGAAACGGGCCAGTTGTGATGAGGTCAATTCGCGCCAGCTGTCATCGGCTTCGGGAAGAGGTGCATCGAACCAGGCCTGCTGCTGCCACTCGCTGTCATCCGGACACTGCGAATGCTTGTAGCTGAACAGCCCGGGGTGACTGCCATCAAAATAGCGGCGGCTGAAAGGCTGCAATGGATGATGGGTTTTAATCTGGCCCAGAATGTCTTCGCCCGTCTCGGTTTCAAAACGCTCGTTAAGCAAATCCTGTAAATCACTGACCAGCACCGAGGGTGGAATTTCACTGTTATCGACTATGCTGGAACCGACATAGCTGATGTAGAGCTGACGCCGTGCTGACAATAAAGCTTCCAGGAACAGATAACGATCATCTTCGCGGCGGGAGCGATCGCCCTCGCGGTGATCATGCGCCAGCAGGTCAAAACTGAGTGCCGGTTGCCGGCGCGGGAAAATGTCGTCATTCATGCCGATAAGGCAAACGATATCAAAGGGAATACTTCGCATTGGGACCATGCCGCAGAAGGTAATGCCGTGCCCCATAAACCGATGCGTGCTATCGATGCTGTCGAGATGCGACTGCAACCAGCTCTGCACAAGGTCGACCGCGATATCGTCATTGAAACTGGCGTGCTCGCTGCTTTCCACCAACCGTTCCAGCTGCCTTCGAATCGCGGTCACTTCCATATCAGACTGCGGGTCTTCAAGCCCTTCCGTCGCAAAAAAAGCGTCCAGACACAGGTTAAGCTGCGTTTGCCACTCTGCGATATTGTGTGGTCTGGATAAGCTCTGACGCCAGTGATCCAGCGTATCAATGAACTGACATAATGCGGCGACGATGCGGGCCCTTTCGCCGCTGATGCCGTCCATCGCAAGCTCACCATCAAACAGTCTGAGCGGTTGACCGGGCTCGTTTAATGGCATGGCAAAGCCCAGCATCAAGCGGTTGAGACCGGCGCGCCAGGTATTGGCATCACTGGCCGGCAAATCAAGCTGGCTTTTATCGTTTTTATCGAGGCCCCAGCGGGTACGCGTTTCACGGCACCATTCACGAATCCAGACCAGCGCGGCATCATCCAGCCGGAATCGTTGCTGCACGGCCGGGCACTCGAGCAGGGCCAGCACCGTCTCGACATCAAAGCGAGACTGCGGCAGTTGCAACAGCGTGAAGAATGTATTGATAAGCTGGCTTTCCTGCTGACCACTGCTGTCAGCAATGCTGAAGGGAATGCGCAGCTTTTCTTCGGCAGCGCCGAACACCGCTTCAATCCAGGGCGCATAGACATCAATATCCGGCGTCATCACCACGATATCAGTCGGTGACAAATCCGGCTCGCGCTCAAACATGGCCAGCAATTGATCATGCAGTACTTCAATTTCACGTATCGGGCTGTGACAGACATGAATCGCAATCGAGTCATCCTCTTCAGCCACCGGCGCTTTTTCGCCCTGCACCAGTTCGAACATATCCGCCTGGATATCAGCGAGCATGAATCCGGTCGCGGGCTCGGCGAACACGCTTTCTTCCTCGTGCTCGGTTTCCTGTAGCTGGCGGAAAAACGACTGGCCCTGCTTGCCCAGACTCGCCAGCAATGGATGACCCGGTTCAGATTCTTCAACCTCGAAATCGAACTGCAGCTGCTCTTTTTGCTGTTGTTTCTGATCCCGGAGATCGCCCCAGTAATGTTCACTCGGCGACAGGTAATACAGCGTGATGTCGATAAATTTCGCCAGCAGCTCGAAGGTCTGCAGGTAAACCGGCGGCAAGGCTGAAATGCCAAAGATACTGATTCGGGGCGGTAGACCCGGCGGTGGCGAGTCATTGTTTCTGAGCTGCTCATGCATTTTCTGTAACAGATATGCACGGTGCTTGGGCTCATTGTCATGTTCGGTCAGCCAGTACCATAACTGACTCTGCCAATTATCGGTCTCGCCCTGCTCCCAACGCTGTATCCAGTCCGGGCGGTACATCAGGTATTGGTCAAAGGTATCGGCAATCCGCTCGGCCAACTGGTAGCGTTTGAGTTCATCTTGGTTGTCACCGAGATACGCCGCTACCAGTTCAAAACCGGGCGCTTCAACACAGCGTGGCAAAAGCGCATAGATCCGCCAGGCCAGAGAGGACTTTGCATAAGGCGACTGCAGCGGGATTTCCGGCCAGAGTTCGCGAAATAAATCCCAGATATAGGCAGAAGGAAACGGAAACTGAAGATTGGCGGCGATGCCGTGACGGTTCGCCAGGAACAGGGAAAGCCAGCGCGACAATTCATTACTCTGAACCAGAATGGTTTCGGCATCAAATGGCCCGAGCGGCGCCACGCGTTGTTGTTCGGCCAGGTGGTCAGCCAGTAATCCCATATTGTTGCTGTAAACCACCTTGAGCATGCGTGCGCTTATCCCTTAAGTTTTATTGCTATCGATGCATTCTACAGTGAAACATTTGGCCTGTTCAGGCATCAATATGGTATCTGAAAACAAAGTCGGAATTGATTATGACTAAAAGCTATAAAAAAGATGACTCAGCCATAGAGCAACTGGATCGCCTGCAATATCAGGTCACCCAGCAATGCGGTACGGAACCGCCCTTTAACAACGCCTTCTGGGATAACAAAGAGCCGGGACTGTATGTCGATATCGTCTCTGGTGAGCCTTTGTTTTCCTCTACCGACAAGTTTGATTCCGGTACCGGCTGGCCCAGCTTTACGCAACCGGTCGAGGCTGACAATGTCACCGATCATCAGGATGAAAGTCACGGCATGAGTCGTACTGAAGTGCGTTCGCGCCACGGTGATTCGCATCTTGGGCATGTATTTCCCGATGGGCCTCAAGACCGTGGTGGCCTGCGTTACTGCATCAACTCAGCCAGTCTGCGTTTTATTCCGGCAGATAAACTGGAAGATGAAGGCTACGGCGAATATCAGCATTTATTTGAAGCTAAAAAAGCCGCCAGCGAAGAAACGGCCCTGCTGGCGGGCGGCTGTTACTGGGGCATGGAAGAGCTGTTCCGCAAGCAACCGGGCGTGCTCAGAACCCGCGTCGGCTTTACCGGTGGTCATGTGCCGGATGTCAGCTACAGTGATGTCAAACAGGGCCATACCGGTCATGCCGAAGCGCTGGAAATTGTTTATGACCCGCAAAAGACCAGTTATCGGGAGCTGCTGGAATTTTTCTTCATCATGCATGATCCCACCACCAAAAACCGTCAGGGCAATGATATCGGTGACAGCTACCGCTCAGCGATATTCTGTATGAATGAGGAACAGGCCAGAGTCGCCTCAGAGGTGATTAAAGACTTCGATGCCAGCGGCAAACTGCCGGGACCGATTGTGACAGAAGTGGTCAAAGCCGGACCGTTCTATGAGGCAGAACCCGAACATCAGGATTATCTACAGCACTATCCCACTGGCTACACCTGCCACTGGGTCAGAAAAGACTGGGCGCTGGATAAATAAGCTTGTG
>Ga0207716_100425_pt1 | contig 16871 bp, 29 predicted proteins | sample TtaePargueraPR_FD_187739 | JGI IMG/M metagenome (GOLD analysis project Ga0207716, IMG submission 187739) | Aerobic enrichment media microbial communities from Bioluminiscent Bay, La Parguera, Puerto Rico - Tt and P2 (5) (SPAdes) | ecosystem: Environmental > Aquatic > Marine > Unclassified ... | reverse complement strand
CTGATCACGCCGATCGCGATGGAAGAGAAGCTGCGCTTCGCCATCCGTGAAGGCGGCCGTACCGTCGGCGCCGGCGTCGTCTCCAAAATCGTCGAGTAAGTAAACAGGTTCGGGCGGGGCGTGCCCCAGGGTATCGCCCCGTCCATTGCTCTTTTTGAAAGTTTAGACACGGGATCGGTTTGATGGAACGTCAAAACATCCGCATTCGCCTGAAGGCGTTCGATCACCGGGTTCTGGATAATTCCACCCGGGAGATTGTCTCCACGGCCAAGCGTACCGGCGCGAACGTTCGCGGTCCGATTCCGCTGCCGACGCGTATCGAGAAGTTCACGGTGCTGCGCTCGCCGCACATCGACAAGAAGTCGCGCGAACAGTTCGAAATCCGGACTCACAAGCGCCTTCTCGACATTGTTGACCCCACCCCGCAGACGGTTGACGCGCTGATGAAGCTCGACCTGTCGGCCGGTGTGGACGTCGAGATCAAGCTGGGAGCGTAGGGTTATGCGCCAGGAAGATCGTAGAACCGGCGTAGTCGCCCGCAAGCTGGGCATGACGCGCATCTTCGCCGACGACGGCGCGCACGTGCCCTGCACGGTGCTGCAGCTCGACGGCGTCCAGGTCGTGTCGCACAAGACGGCCGACCGTGACGGCTATGTCGCCCTGCAACTGGGTGCCGGCGAAGCCAAGGCCAAGCGGACGCCGAAGGCGCTGCGCGGTCACTTCGCCAAGGCCAAGGTTGCGCCGAAGCGCAAGCTGGTCGAGTTCCGCGTCCCGGAAGACGCCCTGATCGAGGTCGGCGCCGAGCTGACCGCCGATCACTTCGTTCCGGGCCAGAAGGTGGACGTGGCCGGCATTTCGATCGGTAAGGGTTTCGCCGGTGCCATGAAGCGGCACAATTTCGGCGGCCTGCGCGCCACGCACGGCGTGTCGATCTCGCACCGTTCGCACGGTTCCACCGGCCAGTGCCAGGACCCGGGCAAGGTGTTCAAGGGCAAGAAGATGGCCGGTCACATGGGCGCTGCCCGCGTGACCACGCAGAACATCGAGGTTGTCCGTGTCGACGTCGAGCGCGGCATCGTCTTCGTGAAGGGCGCCGTGCCGGGTTCGGCCGGTGGCTGGGTCGAGCTGCGCGACGCCATCAAGGGTCACGGCGATGCCGAACTGCCGCTTCCCGGCAAGTTCCGCACGCTGGACGAGCAGAACGCGCCGGCTGCGGAAGCGGCTCCGGCTGCCGAGAACGACGCTGCGCCGGCCGAGGCCGAAGCGGCAGCGACGGACGCGGCCGCCGATGGTGAAGAAGGAACGCAAGCATGAAGATCGAGGTAAAAACCCTCGCGGCGAAGGACGCCGGTGCCATCGATCTCGACGATGCCGTCTTCGGTATCGAAGAGGTGCGCTCCGACCTCCTGCAGCGCGTCGTCAAGTGGCAGCTGGCTGCTCGCCAGCAAGGCACGCACAAGACGCTCGGCCGCTCGGAAATCGCCCGGACCAAGAAGAAGTTCGGTCGTCAGAAAGGCTCCGGCGGCGCTCGCCACGGTGCCCGTTCGGCCCCGATCTTCGTCGGCGGCGGCAAGGCCCACGGCCCGCGCGTGCGTTCTCACGCTCACGACCTTCCCAAGAAGGTCCGTGCGCTGGGTCTGCGTCACGCCCTGTCGGCCAAGGCCGGTGCCAAGGCGCTCATCGTCCTGGACGATGCCGCGCTGAAGGACGCGAAGACGAAGGATCTGCGCACGTCGCTGGAAGGTCTGGGCATCTCCAACGCCCTGGTCATCTCCGGCGAGCAGGTCGACGAGAATTTCGCCAAAGCGGCCCGCAACCTGCCGCTCATCGACGTGCTGCCCGCCCAGGGCCTGAACGTCTATGACGTGCTGCGTCGCGACACGCTGGTGCTGACCAAGGCCGCCGTGGAGAAGATCCACGAACGCCTGAGCGCGAAGGAGGCTTAAGATGACGGCTGCTGCGCGCCACTACGACACGATCCTGGGACCGGTGATCACGGAAAAGTCCACCCTGCTGTCGGAAGACGGCAAGGTTGTCTTCTTCGTCCCGCTGAGCGCCAACAAGAAGGAGATCGCGGAAGCGGTCGAACAACTCTTCAAGGTGAAGGTGACAGCGGTGAACACGATCAAGGTTCACGGCAAGACCAAGCGTTTCCGTGGCATTCACGGCAAGCGCAATGACCAGAAGAAAGCGGTCGTGACTCTCGCAGAGGGTCACTCGATCGACGTGACGACGGGTCTGTAAGATGGCTTTGAAAACATTCAAACCGACCTCTCCGGGCCGCCGCGCCCTCGTGCTCGTGGATCGCTCCGCGCTGCACAAGGGCCGTCCCGAGAAGACGCTGGTCGAAGGGCTCTCCAAGAAGGGTGGCCGCAACAATACCGGCCGGATCACCGCCCGCCGTCGTGGCGGCGGTGCAAAGCGCCTGTATCGCATGATCGATTTCAAGCGCCGCAAGTGGGACGTTCCCGCGACGGTCGAGCGCCTGGAATACGATCCGAACCGGACCGCCTTCATCGCGCTCCTCAACTATGAGGACGGCGAAAAGGCCTACATCCTGGCGCCGCAGCGCCTGTCGGTCGGCGACACCGTGCTCGCCGCCGCCAAGTGCGACGTGAAGCCGGGCAATGCGATGCCGCTGAAGGCGGTGCCGGTCGGGACGATCCTGCACAATGTCGAGATGAAGCCGGAAAAGGGCGGTCAGATCGCCCGGTCCGCCGGCGCCTATGTCCAGCTGGTCGGCCGCGATGCCGGCTACGCCCAGATCCGTCTGGCCTCGGGCGAGCTGCGCATGGTTCCGGATACCTGCATGGCCACCGTCGGTGCCGTGTCCAACCCGGACCATCTCAACATCAATCTCGGCAAGGCCGGCCGCAATCGCCATCTCGGCAAGCGTCCGTCCGTTCGCGGCGTCGTCATGAACCCGGTCGATCACCCGCACGGCGGCGGTGAAGGCCGCACCTCGGGCGGCCGTCACCCGGTCACCCCGTGGGGCAAGCCGACCAAGGGTGCCAAGACGCGCAAGAACAAGTCGACCGACAAGTTCATCATCCGCTCGCGCCACGAGCGCAAGAAGCGATAGGGAGCCGACGATGCCTCGTTCTGTCTGGAAAGGTCCGTTCGTCGACGGCTATCTGCTGAAAAAGGCGGAGAAGTCGCACGAGGGCGGCCGCAAGCAAGCGATCAAGACCTGGTCGCGCCGTTCCACCATCATGCCGCAATTCGTGGGTCTGACCTTCCAGGTCCACAACGGCAACAAGTTCGTGCCGGTGCTGGTGACCGAAGACATGGTCGGCCACAAGCTCGGCGAATTCGCGCCGTCGCGTACCTATTACGGTCACGCCGCGGACAAGAAAGCGAAGCGGAGATAAGCGATGGGCCAGTCTGCCAATCCCCGTCGCGTCGCTGACAACGAAGCACGCGCCAAGCTGCGGATGATCCGCACCAGCCCGCAGAAGCTCAACCTGGTCGCGGCCCTGATCCGCGGCAAGAAGGTCGAGCGCGCGCTGGCGGATCTCGAGTTTTCCCGCAAGCGCATCGCGAAAGAGGTTCGCAAGACCCTCGAGTCGGCGATCGCCAATGCCGAGAACAATCACGGTCTCGACATCGACAGCCTTGTCGTGTCGGAAGCCTTTGTCGGCAAGAACATCGTCATGAAGCGCTATCGGGCACGTGCACGCGGTCGCGGCGCGAAGATCCTGAAGCCGTTTTCCGAGCTCACCATCGTGGTGCGCGAAGTCGAGGAGGCCGCCTGATGGGTCAGAAGATTAATCCGATCGGTCTGCGCCTCGGCGTCAACCGGACCTGGGAATCCCGCTGGTATGCGGGCTCGAACGAGTACGCCAAGCTGCTGCACGAGGATCTGAAGATCCGCAAGATGCTCAAGAAGCGTCTGAAGAATGCCAGCGTGTCGAAGATCGTGATCGAGCGTCCGCACAAGAAGTGCCGCGTCACCATCCACACGGCCCGTCCGGGTGTGGTGATCGGCAAGAAGGGTTCGGACATCGAAGTCCTGCGCCGCGAACTGTCCAAGATGGTCGATGGCGAGGTCTTCCTGAACCTGGTCGAAGTGCGCAAGCCGGAGATCGACGCCAACCTGGTCGCCGAATCCATCGCCCAGCAGCTCGAGCGCCGCGTGGCTTTCCGCCGCGCCATGAAGCGCTCCCTGCAGTCGGCGATGCGCATGGGCGCGAAGGGCTGCAAGATCATCTGCGGCGGCCGTCTCGGCGGCGCCGAGATCGCGCGCTCCGAGCAGTACCAGGAGGGCTCCGTGCCGCTCCACACGCTGCGCGCCGACATCGACTACGGGACCGCCGAAGCCAAGACCGCGATGGGCATCATCGGCATCAAGGTCTGGATCTACAAAGGCGAGATCATGGATCACGACCCGATGGCCCAGGAGCGTCGTCTCCAGGAGTCGGGTGAGCAACGTGCCCGTTCGGGCCGTCAAGCCGCGTAAGGATATCAGCCATGCTGCAACCGAAACGCACAAAATTCCGCAAGGCGCACAAGGGCCGCATCAAGGGTACGGCGAAGGGCGGCTATACGCTGAACTTCGGCTCCTACGGGCTCAAGGCGCTGCAGCCGGAACGCGTCACCGCACGCCAGATCGAAGCCACGCGTCGGGCCATCACCCGTCACATGAAGCGTGCCGGTCGTGTGTGGATCCGCATCTTCCCGGATGTGCCGGTTTCCAAGAAGCCGACCGAAGTCCGGATGGGTAAAGGTAAGGGCTCGCCCGAATTCTGGGCGTGCAAGGTCAAGCCGGGACGGATCATGTTCGAGATCGACGGCGTGCCCGAGAACGTGGCGCGTGAAGCGCTCGAGCTCGGTGCCGCGAAGCTGCCGGTCAAGACCAAGATCGTCGCCCGTCTGGGCGAATAGGGAGAACGAAACGATGAAATCCGTCGACGTTCGCGCCATGACCGAAGACCAGCTGCAGGACGAGCTCCTGAAGCTGAAGAAAGAGCAATTCAATCTGCGCTTCCAGCAGGCCTCCGGCCAGCTGGAAAACACCGCTCGCTATGGCCAGGTGCGCCGCGATATCGCGCGCATCATGACGGTCCAGAACGAGCGCAAGTCGCAGCAAGAGCAAGGGAGCTAAGCGATGCCGAAGCGTATCCTGCAAGGCGTCGTAGTGAGTGACAAAGGTGCCAAGACCATCGTGGTGCGTGTGGACCGGACTTTCCTCCACCCGCTGCTGCGCAAGACGGTCCGCCGTACCAAGCGTTACCACGCGCATGACGAGAACAATGCGTTCAAGGTGGGTGACCGCGTCCAGATCCAGGAATGCGCGCCCAAGTCGAAACTGAAGCGGTGGGAGGTGGTTCCCGTCGAGGCGTAAGCCTTTACGAGGACCGGCCTTTTTCTAAGGAGGATCCGCGATGATCCAGATGCAAACCAATCTGGACGTGGCCGACAATTCGGGCGCCCGCCGTGTGCAGTGCATCAAGGTGCTGGGCGGTGCCAAGCGTCGCTACGCCCATGTGGGCGACATCATTGTCGTCTCGGTCAAGGAAGCCATTCCGCGCGGCCGCGTGAAGAAGGGTGACGTCCGCAAGGCCGTCGTCGTTCGCGTCGCCAAGGACATCAAGCGCAAGGACGGTACCGTCATTCGCTTCGATACCAACGCGGCTGTGCTGATCAACAACAATAACGAGCCGCTCGGCACGCGTATCTTCGGCCCGGTTCCGCGCGAACTGCGTGGCAAGAACCACATGAAGATCGTATCGCTGGCTCCGGAGGTGCTGTAATGGCCGCCAAGATCAAGAAGGGCGACAAGGTCGTCGTTCTCGCCGGCCGTGACAAGGGCAAGACCGGCGAGGTCATGAAAGTGCTGCCGGCCGAGGACAAGGTCTTCGTGTCGGGCGTGAACGTGGTCAAGCGCCACACCCGCCCGACCCAGGCCGACCAGGGCGGCATCAAGGAAAAGGAAGCCGCGGTCCACGTCTCGAACGTGGCGCTGGCCGACCCGAAAACCGGCGAACCGACGCGTGTCGGCTTCAAGACGCTTGATGACGGCCGCAAGGTCCGTGTCGCCAAAGCTTCCGGCGAGGTTATCGATGTCTGAGGTTGACACTTACACCCCGCGTCTCCGCGCCAAGTATCGCGACGAGATCCGGGCGCGTATGAAGGAAAAGTTCGGCTACGCCAACGAGATGCAGATCCCGCGTCTCGACAAGGTCGTCATCAATATGGGCGTCGGCGAAGCCTCCCAGGACTCCAAGAAAATCAAGGGTGCCCTTGAGGATCTGGAAGCCATCTCCGGCCAGAAGCCGGTGAAGACGGTCGCCAAGAAGTCCATCGCGGGCTTCAAGCTCCGCGAGGAGCAGGTGATCGGCGCGAAGGTGACCCTGCGCCAGGACCGCATGTACGAGTTCCTGGACCGCCTGATCACCATCGCCCTGCCGCGTGTGCGTGACTTCCGCGGGCTCAACGGAAAGAGCTTCGACGGTCGTGGCAATTACGCGATGGGTATGAAGGAACACATCGTTTTCCCGGAAATCGACTACGACAAGGTCGAGAAGGTCCGGGGTATGGATATCGTTGTCTGCACCACCGCAGAGAATGATGAGGAAGCGAAGGCCCTGCTGGCCGAGTTCGATTTTCCGTTTACGAGCTAACGCAGCAGGAGAGCAGGGCCGGTCGGGCTCTGCACGCAGGAGGATTTAAATGGCGAAGACTTCCGCAGTTGAACGCAATCGCAAGCGTGAACGCCTGTCGCAGCGCTATGCTGCCAAGCGTGCCGCACTCAAGGCGATGGCGCGCAATAAGGAATTGCCGGTTGAGGAGCGTTTCGCTGCTCAGCTGAAGCTGGCCGAGCTGCCCCGCAACTCGGCTCCGTCGCGCATCCGCAACCGGTGTGAAGTCACCGGGCGCCCGCGCGCTTTCTATCGCAAGCTGCGCATGTCGCGTATCGCGCTGCGTGATCTGGCCAGCCAGGGGATGATCCCGGGCATGGTCAAGTCGAGCTGGTAAGAGGGGGCCCGACATGTCTGTGAACGATCCTCTCGGCGATATGCTGACCCGTATCCGTAACGCGCTGATGCGCAACAAGCGGAACGTGAACACGCCGGCTTCGGCGCTGCGCCGCCGCGTGCTGGATGTGCTGAAGAGCGAAGGCTACATCCGCGACTACGCGGAAGTGGAGCACGCCAACGGCCAGAAAGAGTTCGAGATCGAACTCAAGTATTTCGAAGGTGACTCGGTCATTCAGGAGATCAAGCGTATCTCCAAGCCGGGCCGCCGTGTGTATTCCGGTGTCAAGGACCTGCCGCTCGTCCAGAACGGCCTCGGCATCGCGATCCTGTCCACGCCCAAGGGCGTGATGTCGGACGCGACCGCTCGCGAGGCCAATGTGGGCGGCGAGATCCTCTGTCACGTGAGCTAAGGGAGCGCGCCAATGTCACGTATCGGTAAACTCCCGGTCGCCATTCCCTCGGGCGTCACCGCGACGCTCACCGACACCGGTCTGACGGTGAAGGGGCCCAAGGGCGAGCTGTCCATGGCGTTCGTGGAAGACGTCAAGGTGACCGAAGGCGAAGACGGCATCACCGTCCGCCCGGTCGACGACTCCAAGAAGTCCTGGGCCATGTGGGGCATGCAGCGGGCGATCATCGCCAATCTGGTGCACGGCGTCGCCGAAGGCTTCGAGAAGGATCTCGAGCTGGTCGGCGTCGGTTACCGCGCCCAGATGCAGGGTTCCTCGCTGAAGCTTTCGCTGGGCCTGTCGCACGACGTCGTCTACGACGCGCCCCAGGGTGTCACGCTGGCCTGTCCGAAGCCGACCGAGGTGAAGATCTCGGGCGCGGACAAGCAGCAGGTCGGTCAGGTGGCCGCGGAAATCCGCCGCTTCCGTCCGCCGGAGCCCTACAAGGGCAAGGGCATCAAGTATGTCGGCGAATACATTCGCCGCAAAGAAGGCAAGAAGAAGTAGGGCGAGCGATGAAGACTCAACGCGAAAAATCGGTCCGGCGCGCTCAGCGCACCCGCTCTCGCCTGCGCAAGTTGGCCAACGGGCGCCCGCGTTTGTCGGTGCACCGGTCCTCGAAAAACATCTATGCCCAGATCATCGACGATGTGGCGGGCAAGACGCTGGTTTCCGCCTCTTCCATCGAGGAAGCGGCAACGAAGGAACACGGCAAGGGCTGGGATACCAAGGCCGCGGAAGTGGTTGGCAAGCTGCTTGCCGAGCGCGCGGTGAAGGAAGGCGTCAAGGACGTCGTCTTCGATCGCGGCGGTTACATCTATCACGGGCGCGTCAAGGCGCTTGCAGAGGCGGCCCGCGAGGGCGGTCTGAACTTTTAAGGGAGCGGACGTATGGCTCATCAAAACGAGCAGCAGCGCGACCGTGGTGATCGCGGCGGCCGTGGCCGCGGCCGCGGCCGGGACCGCGACCAGGAGCGCGACGACGAGCTCGTAGACAAGCTCGTCCACATCAACCGCGTCGCCAAGACCGTGAAGGGCGGCCGGAACTTCCAGTTCGCCGCCCTCGTGGTGGTCGGCGACACGAAGGGCCGTGTCGGCTTCGGTCAGGGCAAGGCGCGCGAAGTGCCGGAAGCCATCCGCAAGGCGACCGACGAGGCCAAGAAGACGATGATCCGCGTGCCGCTGCGCGAGGGCCGCACCCTGCATCACGACACCCGGGGCCGTCACGGCGCCGGCAAGGTGATCCTGCGGGCTGCCCCTCCGGGTACCGGCGTCATCGCCGGCGGCCCGATGCGTGCCGTGCTGGAATCCCTCGGGGTCCAGGACGTCGTCGCCAAGTCGGTCGGCACCTCGAACCCGTACAACATGATCCGCGCCACCATGGATGCGCTGCGGTCGCAGTCGAGCCCGCGCTCGGTTGCTGCCAAGCGTGGCCTGAAGGTCGGCGATCTGGTGAACCGCCGCGATGACGGCGCGTCTTCGCCTGAAGCGATCGAAGCGTAAGGACTGCGAACCATGGCCAAGAAAATGCTCCGTGTTCGCCAGACGGGCAGCCCGATGCGCCGCCCCAAGGATCAGCGTGCGACGCTGACTGGTCTCGGCCTCGGCAAGATCGGTCGCGTTCGCGAACTGGAAGACACCCCGGCTGTGCGCGGCATGATCGCCAAAGTCAGCCACATGGTGGAAATCGTCGAGGAGTAGGTCCCGCCTGAGGGAAACCGCTCCATCGAATGGAGAACGACATGCGTCTCAATCAACTGCGCGACAATGACGGCGCCGCCAAGCTGCGCACCCGCGTCGGCCGTGGTATCGGCTCCGGCAAGGGCAAGACCGGCGGTCGCGGCGTCAAGGGCCAGAAATCCCGTTCGGGTGTGGCCATCAAGGGTTTCGAAGGCGGTCAGATGCCGCTTCACATGCGCCTGCCGAAGCGCGGCTTCAACAAGCCGAACCGCAAGGCCTGGTCGGAAGTGAATGTGGGCCGTATCGAAAAGGCGATTGCCGACGGCAAGATCGACGCGAAAAAGCCGATCGATGCCGAAGTCCTGATCGCGGCCGGCCTGGTCCGCCGTGAACTGGACGGCGTGCGCCTCCTTGCGAAGGGTGAGCTCAAGTCCAAACTTGACGTCACCGTTGCCGGTGCCTCCAAGGCGGCCATCGAGGCCGTCGAGAAGGCGGGCGGCAAGGTGACCGTCACCGCAGCCAAGTCTGCGGAATAGGACCTAACGCTGACCTTTCGGGGACGAGTTAATGGCTTCAGCCGCTGAACAGCTTGCTGCGAACATGAATTTCAGCTCCTTCGCCAAGGCGAAGGAGCTGCAACAACGTATCCTGTTCACGATCGGGATCCTGATCGTCTACCGGATCGGTACCTTCGTGCCGATCCCGGGGATCGATCCGGTCCAGTATGCGCGCGTGTTCGAACAGTTCCAGGGCGGGATCCTGAACATGTTCAACACGCTCGGCGGCGGTGCCGTCGAGCGCATGGCGATCTTCGCGCTGAACGTGATGCCGTACATCTCGGCCTCGATCATCATGCAGCTCATGTCCGCCACCATTCCGAGCCTTGAAAAGCTCAAGAAGGAAGGGGGCGAGCAAGGGCGTCAGCAGATCAACCAGTATACCCGCTATCTCACCGTCCTGCTGGCCGGCGGCCAGGCCTTCGCCATCGCGATCGGCATGAACACGCCGAATGCGGACGGCATGACGATGGCGATCAATCCGGGACCCTTCTTCATCGCCTCGACGGTGATCACCCTGGTCGGCGGCACGATGCTGCTGCTGTGGCTGGGCGAACAGATCACCTCGCGCGGCGTGGGCAACGGCGTCTCGCTGATCATCTTCGCGGGCATCATTTCCGCCGTGCCGGGCCTTCTGGGCAATGCGCTCAGCTCGGCCGCCTCGGGCGCGCTGGCCGCGCCGGTCTTCTTCGGCGGTCTGATGATGGTCCTGGCGGGCCTGGTCCTGGTGGTGTTCATCGAACGCTCCCAGCGCCGGCTCCTGGTGCAGTATCCCAAGCGCCAGCAGGGCAACCGCATGGTCGGGGGCGATACCTCCTTCCTGCCGCTGAAACTCAACACCGCGGGCGTGATCCCGCCGATCTTCGCCTCCTCGCTGCTCTTCCTGCCGGCCACGGCCGCCAGCTTCCAGCAGCAGTCGGGTCCGCAATGGCTGCAGACCATGGTCGCCTATCTCGGCCAGGGCTCGCCGCTCTTCCTGACGATGTATGCGGCGATGATCATCTTCTTCTGCTTCTTCTACACGTCCGTCGTCTTCAATCCGGAAGATACCGCGGACAATCTGCGCAAGTATGGCGGCTTCCTGCCGGGCATCCGTCCGGGCAAGCGGACCGCGGAATATATCGACTACGTGCTGTCCCGCCTGACGCTGATCGGCGCAGTCTACCTCGTCGTGATCTGCATGGTGCCGATGCTGATGGGCGGCGGTGCCAGCATCGCCCTCGGCGGTACGTCCATTCTCATTGTCGTATCGGTGACGATGGACACGATTTCCCAGGTCCAGTCCCACCTGCTCGCGCACCAGTATGAAGGGCTGATCAAGAAGTCGAAACTGCGGGGGCGCAAGCGATGAACATCATCCTTTTCGGACCGCCGGGCTGCGGCAAGGGCACCCAGGCCAAGAATCTGGTCGCCGAACGCGGCTGGGTCCAGCTCTCCACGGGCGACATGCTGCGCGCCGCCATTGCCTCGGGCTCCGAACTCGGCGAACGGGTCAAGGCGATCGTCGATGGCGGCAATCTGGTCCCCGACGCGATCGTGATCGAACTGATCGAGGAGCGTCTTCCCGAAGCCGAGGCGGCGGGCGGTGCGATCTTCGACGGCTTTCCGCGGACCGTGGCCCAGGCCGAGGCGCTCGATGCAGCGCTCGCCAAGCGGGGTTCGAAAGTCGATGCGGTCATCCGCCTGCTGGTGGATGACAAGGAATTGGTCGCACGCATGGAAAAGCGTGCGGCGGAAGAGGGACGCGCCGACGACAATATCGACGCGTTCAAGGTGCGGCTCAAAGCGTATCAGGACCAGACCGCGCCCCTGCTTCCCTTCTATGCCGAGCAAGGCAAGCTGAAGGAAGTCGAGGGCATGGGGTCCATGGAAGACGTCGCGGCGAGAATTTCCGCGGCACTGGACGAGAAGTGACACACACCTGTTGCAACCCCATTGACGGGGCGGCAACGCTGACTGTAGATAGCGCCCTTCGCGAAACGGGCGAGCTCATGCGGCGACCGAAAGGTTGCCCATTGGTTCGTCCGTGAATGGCGTTCTGACTTAGGAGATGGAAAGTGGCCCGTATTGCCGGCGTCAATATTCCGACGAATAAGCGCGTAGAAGTCGCGCTTCGCTATATCCACGGCATTGGCCCGGCCAAGGCGAAGGAGATCTGCGAGCAGGTTTCCATCGCACCGGAACGCCGTGTCGCCGACCTCAATGATGCGGAAATCCTGCAAATCCGTGAAGTGATCGACCGTGATCACCTCGTGGAAGGTGATCTGCGCCGTGAAGTCGCCGTCAACATCAAGCGCCTGATGGACCTGGGCAACTATCGTGGCCTGCGTCACCGTCGTGGCCTGCCCGTCCGTGGCCAACGTACTCATACCAATGCGCGTACGCGCAAAGGTCCCGCCAAGCCGATCGCCGGCAAGAAAAAGTAGGGCCCTGAACTATGGCTAAGGAACCGAGCCGCGTTAAGCGGCGCGAGCGAAAGAACATCACGTCGGGCGTGGCCCACGTGAATGCCAGCTTCAACAACACCATGGTGACCATCACGGACGCCCAGGGCAATGCGATTTCCTGGTCGTCGGCCGGTCACATGGGCTTCAAGGGTTCGCGCAAGTCGACCCCGTATGCGGCCCAGATGGCCGCTGAAGACGCTGGCAAGAAGGCAATCGAGCACGGCATGAAGACCCTCGAAGTGAAGGTCTCCGGCCCGGGTTCGGGGCGCGAAAGCGCGCTGCGTGCGTTGCAGTCGGTGGGTTTCACCATCACCACCATCCAGGACGTCACGCCGATCCCGCACAACGGCTGCCGTCCGCCGAAGCGCCGCCGCGTCTAGTCCGCGGCGCGCATTTCGCCTGTTGAACGCGCCGCCGGCCAGGGGCCGGGCGGCTGATGAAGGGGCAGTAAGAACGTGATCGAGAAGAACTGGCAGGAACTCATCCGCCCGATGAAGCCGGAAATCGAGCCGGGCCACGACCCGGAACGTCAGGCCAAGATCGTTGCGGAACCGCTGGAGCGCGGCTTCGGCATGACGCTCGGCAATGCGCTGCGCCGCGTGCTGCTGTCCTCCCTGCAGGGCGCGGCCGTGACCAATGTGCATATCGACGGCGTCGTGCACGAGTTCTCGTCGATCGACGGTGTGCGTGAAGACGTCACCGACATCGTCCTGAACATCAAGCAGATCGCCCTGCGCATGCATGGCGAGGGGCCCAAGCGCGTCGTCCTCCGCAAGTCCGGTCCGGGCGTTGTCACCGCCGGTGACATCGAGGAGACCTCCGACGTCGAGATCGTCAACAAGGACCTGGTCCTGTGCACGCTCGACGAAGGCGCGGAAATCCGCATGGAGTTCACGGTCAACACCGGCAAGGGCTATGTCCCCTCCGAGCGCAACCGTCCGGAAGACGCCCCGATCGGCCTGATCGGCGTCGATGCGCTCTACAGCCCGGTCAAGCGCGTCTCCTACAAGGTCGAGAACACCCGTGAGGGCCAGGTTCTCGATTACGACAAGCTGATCCTCGAGATCGAGACCGACGGAACCGTCACGCCGGAAGACAGCGTCGCCTATGCCGCGCGCATCCTGCAGGACCAGTTCCAGATCTTCATCAATTTCGAGGAAGCCGTCGAGGCGCGTCCGGCCGAGGACGACAAGCCCGAGCTCGACTTCAACCCGGCGCTGCTGCGCAAGGTCGACGAGCTGGAACTGTCGGTGCGTTCGGCGAATTGCCTGAAGAACGACAACATCGTCTACATCGGCGACCTGATCCAGAAGTCCGAGGCGGAAATGCTCCGCACCCCGAACTTCGGCCGCAAGTCGCTCAATGAGATCAAGGAAGTTCTCGCCCAGATGGGTCTCCATCTCGGTATGGAAGCCCCGAACTGGCCGCCGGAGAACATCGAGGATCTCGCCAAACGTTTCGAGGATCACGTCTAGGCGGCTGCCGGGAGGCACCCGAACCGGACCTGAGGAGAAAAAGCCATGCGTCACGGCATCGCACATCGCAAACTCAACCGCACGCACTCGCACCGCAAGGCGATGCTGGCCAACATGGCCGCTTCGCTGATCGAGCACGAGCAGATCGTCACGACCCTGCCGAAGGCCAAGGAACTGGCCCCGTTCATGGACAAGCTCATCTCGCTGGCCAAGCGCGGTGACGTGCATGGCCGCCGTCTGGCCATGTCCCGTGTCCGCAACGAGGACCAGGTCAAGAAGCTGTTCGACACGCTGGGCGGCCGCTACACCGACCGCAATGGCGGCTATACGCGCGTCCTGAAGGCCGGTTTCCGCCATGGCGACAATGCGCCGATGGCCGTGATCGAGCTGGTCGATCGCGATCCGGCCGCGAAGGGCGCTGTCGACCGTGCCCGCCTCGAGGCCGAAGAGGGCATGACTGAGGAGTAAGATCCCGGTCATCGAAGGTTCAGAAGAAGGCGGCTTTGCTCATGCAGGCCGCCTTTTTCGTTTTCCAGCTGTGTTTATGTGGACGTCATGATCAGACACTTGCTCATCGCTTCGCTTTTCGCCTGCACCCCCGCAATGGCGCAGGACATTCCCTTCGCCGAAAGCCAGGACCGCATCGTTCCGGACAGCCGCACGGAGATGCAGCTCTCCTTCGCGCCGGTCGTGCGCGAGGCGACGCCGGCCGTGGTCAATGTCTACAGCCGGCGCGTCGTGGAGGCCCAGCACCCCTTCGCCAACGATCCCTTCTTCTCGCGCATGTTCCGCAGCCAGCCGCGCGAGCAGAATTCGCTCGGTTCCGGCGTCATAGTCGATGCGTCCGGCGTGATCGTCACCAACAACCACGTCGTGAACAATGCCACCGAGCTTCGTGTGGTGCTGGCCGACCGCCGCGAGTTCGAGGCGGAAATCCTGCTGACCGACGACGCGACCGACCTGGCCGTGCTGCGCGTGGAGACCGACGAGCCGCTGCCGGTCCTGCCCTTCGACATGAGCGGGGATATCGAGGTCGGTGATCTCGTCCTGGCGATCGGCAACCCGTTCGGCGTCGGACAGACGGTGACCTCCGGCATCGTGTCCGCTCTGGCCCGCACCGATGTCGGCCGCACCGATTTCGGCTCCTTCATCCAGACCGACGCGGCGATCAATCCGGGCAATTCCGGCGGCGCCCTGGTGGATATGGACGGCGAGCTGGTGGGCGTGAACACGATGATCTTCTCGCGTTCGGGCGGATCCAACGGGATCGGCTTCGCCATCCCGGTCGAGATGGTGCGCCGCGTGGTCGATACCGCGCTGGGCGAGGGCGAGCTGGTGCGGCCCTGGCTGGGCGCGCGCCTGCAGCCCGTCGACAATGATCTGGCCCAGGCGCTGGGCCTGGACCGGCCGCGCGGCGCGCTGGTCAACGAGGTCTATCCGCAGGCCGCGGCCGACGAGGCGGGCCTGCAGCAGGGCGATATCGTGCTGGCCGTGGACGGCCGCGACGTCAACGACGAATCCGGTGCCCGTTTCCGCCTCGCCACGCGTGCGGCCGGCGACGAAGCCGAGTTCACCGTGCTTCGCGATGGCGAGGAAGTCCGTCTGGACGTGCCGGTCGTGGCCGCGCCGGGCGAGGCCGACCCGGCACCGCTGGAAGTCTCCGGGCGCAATCCCCTGTCCGGGGTCTCGCTGGTGGAGATGTCGCCGGCTTTCAACGAGCGTGTGGGGATCGATCCTTTCATGGACGGGGTGATCGTCTCCAGCGTCGGCCGCCGTTCCATCGCCGCCCGTTTCGGCTTCCGCCCCGGCGATCTTCTTGTCGAGATGATGGGCGAGAGCGTGGGCGATCTGGACGATGTCGCCGATCTGCTCGACCGCAATGACGGCGAGCGGATCTGGCCGGTCGTGATCGAGCGTCGCGGCCACCGCCACGAAACGGCGCTGCGGCTCTATTGAGCCGGCGCGCCGTTCACGACCGGCGGCGTTCATGGTTTCGATTTACAATGCAGGCGTGAATGGGCACCCTTGCCGGCGACCGAGTGACCGGGAGGGACAGGACCATGACACGTATTCGCAGGTTTACCGGCTTTCTGCTGCCTCTGGCAGGGGCAATGGCCCTGTCGGGCTGTATCACGTCTCCGGAAGAACAGGAGGCCATTCGCCAGGCGGAGCTCGAGGAACGGGCGCGTCTCCAGCGGATGATCGATGCGGGCGAATGCTCCGAACGGCGCCAGACCGGCATGCGGACGCGCATCGTCTATGAATGCGGCGAGGAAAACGCCGACACGATCGACGCGACCCGCGAATCCATGCGCCGCATGCGCCGGCAGGGCGGCCTGTGCCAGGGCGACAATTGCTGATGCTGTAACCGGCCGGCCGGACTGCAGGCAAATGGCCCCATCCGGTCCGGATCGTGCCAGAGTGACGGCATGTCCGACCTGTTCCAATCCGCCGGCCTCGAGGACGAGGCGCCGCGCCCGCTCGCCGACCGGCTGCGCCCGAAAACCCTGGACGAGGTGGTCGGGCAGGACCATCTGCTCAAGGGCACCGGCCCGATCGCCCGGATGCGGGCCCAGGGGCGGCTGGCCTCACTGATCCTGTGGGGGCCGCCCGGTGTCGGCAAGACCACGATCGCGCGGCTCCTGGCCGAGGACAGCGATCTGGAATTCGAACCGCTCTCGGCCGTGTTCTCCGGGGTGGCCGACCTGAAGAAGGCTTTCGAGCGGGCGCGGGCCCGCCGCGCCGCCGGCCGGGGCACGCTGCTTTTCGTCGACGAGATCCACCGTTTCAACCGCGCCCAGCAGGACGGTTTCCTGCCTGTGGTGGAGGAGGGGACGGTAACCCTGGTCGGCGCGACCACCGAGAACCCGTCCTTCGAGCTCAATGCCGCCCTCCTGTCGCGCTGCCAGGTGCTCGTGTTGAAACGGCTCGACGATGACGGGCTCAACCTGCTGATCCAGCGCGCCGAGGCGGAGATGGGCCGGGCCCTGCCGCTCGACGAGGGGGCGCGCGCCGCCCTTCGTTCCATGGCCGACGGGGACGGGCGCTACCTGCTCAATCTCGTCGAGGAGGCCTTCACCTTCGATCCGGACACGCCCGTCGATGCCGACCGGCTGGGCCAGCTGCTCAACAAGCGCGCGACGGCCTACGACAAGGATCGCGAGGAGCACTACAATCTCATCTCCGCCCTGCACAAATCCGTGCGCGGCTCGGATCCGGATGCGGCGCTCTACTGGTTCGCCCGGATGCTGGAAGGCGGCGAGGACCCGCTCTTCCTGGCCCGC
>Ga0207716_100423_pt1 | contig 17062 bp, 16 predicted proteins | sample TtaePargueraPR_FD_187739 | JGI IMG/M metagenome (GOLD analysis project Ga0207716, IMG submission 187739) | Aerobic enrichment media microbial communities from Bioluminiscent Bay, La Parguera, Puerto Rico - Tt and P2 (5) (SPAdes) | ecosystem: Environmental > Aquatic > Marine > Unclassified ... | reverse complement strand
TGTTTTCCTGCTGTCCTTCCACTGTCCGCGGCGGTCACCCGCTCGCTCGGCCTGTACAGACAGAGGGCTGTGCCGCCGGTCATTGAGTGTTAATGTAAGCCGCTGACCAGACGTCTGTTTCACAGTAAGCGAGGAGCCAGTTCATGAGTGTTGCGCTTAACGGCCGGGTTACCGGCACCGGCAAGCCCCTGATCATACTGCACGGCCTGTTCGGTTCGATGGAGAACCTGGGGGCCATTGCCAAACGACTGGAAGACCAGTGGCAGATCCATGCCCTGGACCAGCGCAACCATGGTCGCTCACCCCACAGTGACGTCATGGATTACCCGGCGATGGCCGCGGATGTGATTGCCTATATGGACGCCCAGGGGCTCAGCAGTGCCGCCATTCTCGGTCACTCGATGGGCGGCAAGACCGCGATGCAGGTCGCGCTGACCTATCCGGACCGGGTGGACCACCTGATCGTCGCGGACATCGCTCCGGTCACCTACAAGCCCCGCCATGATGCCATCCTGGAAGGTATGACAGCGATTGACCCGTCCGGCTTCAAGTCCCGGCAGGAGGCGGATGTCGCCCTTGCTCACTACGTGGAAATGCCCGGGGTGCGCCAGTTCCTGCTGAAGAATCTGGAGCGGATTCCGACGGGGGAGAGTGGGGCTGGCGGTTTCCGCTGGCGGATCAATGTCCCGGTGATCGAGGCCTGTTACCCCAATCTGGCGGCCGCTCCGGAGGGGGACGCTTTCGAGGGGCCGACCCTGTTCATCAAGGGTGCCGACTCCGCCTACATCCAGGACAAGCATCGGGACGAGATTGCCCGGCTGTTTCCAAAGGCCGAATTGCAGATCATTGAGGGCACCGGACACTGGCTGCACGCCGAACAGCCGGACCGGTTTGCCGAGCTGTGCCGGAATTTCCTCGCAGCCTGACCCGGTGCCGGGATCAGGCTTCTGCCTGGTCCCCGGCCGGGCGAAGGTCGCCGCCGGGAGCATTCAGGGCAGCCATCTTGCGATCAAACACCGTTTTGGCGCTGAACACGATACCGCCCATCACCAGAAGTGCCGCGACGGTGAACAGGGGAGAGGTGATTTCGTAAAGCATCGGAACTCCGGAGTGTGGTCTGGCGACCCTTGACAAGGGGTGGTTAAAAAATGAACGGCGACTATACCCGAGCCAGTGGCCCGCTTCAACCGCCGCCCTGAACGGCCTGCCTGAGCATTGGGTGGTTCGGCGCCCTCTGCTATGGTTCGGTCGTGCTCTGATAAAAAAAGGATTCGGCGTATGAAGTGGATTATGGTCGTCCTGCTGGCACTGTTCGTTGGCGTCGGTGGTTTTTTGTTGCAGCCGTCGCCCGTAGACAGCCGTGCCTGGGATGCCCCGGCGGCACCGGCAATGACCGGCAAGCTGGCAGCTAACCAGGTGTTACAGCAGGCCGAATTGCTGGCGCAAGGGCAGGTGTATGGCCCTGAGGATACTGCGGTGGATGCCGCTGGCCGGGTCTATTCCGGCACCCAGGACGGCAAGATAATCCGGGTCTGGCCCGATGGCCGGGTAGAAACCTGGCTGACCACCGGCGGTCGTCCCCTGGGGATGGTGTTCGACCAGCAGGGCAACCTGATTGTCGCCGATGCCTGGAAGGGACTGCTGTCCATCGACCCCCGGGGCAAGGTTGAAGTGCTGACCCGGGAAGCCCATGGCCTGCCCTTCCGGTTTACCGATGATGTGGCGATTGCGCCCGATGGCCGTATCTACTTCAGTGATGCCAGTTCCCGCTTCCACCAACCGGATTACCGGCTCGATCTGCTGGAAATGCGTCCCCATGGCCGGTTGTTGCGTTACGAGCCGGTCAGCGGCCGGACCGAGCTGGTGATGGGCGGCCTGCATTTTGCCAACGGTGTCGCGGTGTCGCCACAGGGCGACTATGTCCTGGTCAACGAAACCTGGAAGTACCGCATCCTGCGCTACTGGCTGAAGGGACGAAAGGCGGGGCAGAGTGAGGTGTTTGTCGACAACCTGCCGGGCTTTCCCGATAACCTGGCGGTGGACAGCGAAGGCCGGTACTGGGTGGCGTTCCCCACCCTGCGCAACCGCCAGGTCGACACCCTGCACCGATACCCCTGGCTGAAGGAGCTAGTGGCACGGTTACCCGAAAGCCTGCAACCCGCCCCGGAAGACTATGGCCTGGTGCTGGTATTTGGTGATCGTGGCGAGCTGCTGGCCAGCCTGCACGACCCCGAGGGTACCCACTTGCAGGAAATCACCTCGGTGAATCCCCATGATGGATTCCTGTACTTTGGTTCACTTCATAACGACCGGATTGGCCGGCTACCGGTAACGGCTGTTCCGGGCCTGGAGACCGCAAAGAATGATTGAGTTACACGACATCCGGTGGGACCTGCCGGACCCGTTCACCATGACCATCGAGGTACGGGAGGAGGATACCGACCGGCTGGGACACGCCAACAACGTGGTTTATGTGCGCTGGCTCGAAGACATCAGCTGGGCCCATATCGAGAGCCTGGGGATGACGTGGGAGCGCCATGAGGCGACCGGCCGCGCGATGGCCATTACCCGCACCGAGATTGATTACCTGGTCGCCGCCAATGCTGGTGACCGGCTGGTGCTCGGCACCTGGCTGACCGACTTTGATGGCCGCTTCCGCTCTGCCCGCCAGTTCCAGTTAGTCCGGCCGGCGGATGGCAAAACCCTGGTGCGGGCGGTTTCCAGCCATGCCTGCGTCAACCTGCAAACCCAGCGCCCGGCCCGGGTACCCGCCGAGTATGGTGAGATTCTCGGCGGCGCGGTGGTCGCCGGTGGTCGTGGCCTGGACCACATAGGTCCGCGGGACTGAATCGGCCCCGGCTCCCGTGCCGGGCCGGTTTTCTGCTAGGCTGAATACTCTTAGGCCCCTGAAACGGGCGACTGTCGAGGAGAACACCATGACCAACCCTGTAGCGGCAATGGCCAGTGAATTCATGAAGCATGTTGTCTATGACCGCTTTGGCGAGGCGGAGGTGCTTCGCCTCGCCGACAGCCCGGTACCGGCGCCTGCCGCAGGGGAGGTGTGTATCCGGGTCGCTGGCGCGGGCCTCAATCCTATCGACTGGAAAACCCGTAAAGGGTTAGGTTTTGCGGCCCGACAGATCGAGAACTCCCTGCCCTGGACGCCGGGGTATGATGTTGCCGGTGTCGTGGCCGCCGTGGGAGATGACGTGACCACGCTTGCGGTGGGCGACCGGGTGATGGGCATGGTGGGATTTCCGGTCGCTGGCGGGGGCTACGCCGAATACGCGGTGGCGCGTGCCGATGAGTTGACCATAGTGCCGGAAGAGCTCGACCTGGTGGCCGCCGGTGCCCTGCCGCTGGCTGCACTGACCGCGTGGCAGGCCCTGTTCGAGGTTGCCGCGCTGGAACCCGGCCAGAAGGTGCTGATTCATGCCGGAGCCGGTGGTGTGGGGCACTTTGCGGTGCAGTTTGCGCGGGTGCGCGGCGCCCATGTGATTGCCACCGCCTCGGGCCGTAACCAGGACTTCCTTGCCGGGCTAGGCGTTCACGAAGTGATTGACTATCACACCACCGATTTCGCGGATGAGTGCTATGGGCTGGATGTGGTATTGGACCTGGTCGGTGGTGATGCCGGCAAGCGTTCCCTGCATACGCTCAGCGAGCACGGGGTGCTGGTCACCATCCCGACTATCACCGCGGACGAGATCGTCACCGCCGCCGAAACCATGGGGCTGCGCGCCCACGGTATGACCGTGCGGCCGGACGTCTTCCACCTGGAGGAAATCGCCGAGCTCATCGAGGACGGCGACGTGCGGGTCCACATTGACCAGACGTTCCCATTGGCCGAGGTGGCCGACGCCCATCGCCTGCTGGAGACTGGCCACGTGCGCGGCAAGCTGGTGCTGGACTGCCGCGGCGGCTGACGGTCAGGCCGGCGTCGGCTCCGCTTCGCCGTTGTTTTCTCGTTCCCGGCGTTCTTTCAGTGCCTGGGGCGGCACCAGGCTGATCAGTACCCAGTCCTTGTCGGGTTTGACCTCGGAGGGCGAGGTAACCGGCTGGATCCGCTCCCGGTCGTCGATCACGAACAGCAGGATGGCCTGGTGGTTGAACCGCTCCTGGAAGTCTTGAAAGGTGAATTCCTCACTGAGCTGGGTCGTCTTGACGAAATAGCCCTTGCTGACCAGGCTGGCCAGCTTGGCGTAGCTTACCTCGCCGAACAGACCGCGGGTCTGCTGGATCTTTTCGGCGGTCTGATGACGGGCCTTCTGGTCCTGGTCGCCCTCTGACAGGCTGTAGACGCAGCCTTTACCAAACCAGTCCAGGAAGTGGTAGGTGGCCAGCGAGTTCATGTGCTTGTAGGGCGAAATGACCAGCAGATTGCCGATGCCGGTCAGATCAAGGTGGGTCGAGGCATGTTCGGAGACCGGGTTGCCGAAATACACCTGCAGACCGTCCATCCGGGCCTGGCGAACATTCTCCCAGTTGGTGTCACTCAGGGTCACCGGCACTTCGTGTTTCTGCAACGCTTCCGCGATCTGGCGCGCGACCTGGTTGGCGCCGAGGATCAGGAACCCGTAATCGGCCGGCTCGGCCACCTTGAGCAGGCGGGCGATCGGCCTCGCGGTGAGGCTCTGCAGGGTAACCGTGGCAATGATCAGCATGAACACCAGGGGTACCAGGGCGCCCGCGCTGTCATAGCCCTGTTGCTGGAGCTGGAAGGCGAACAGGGCGGAGACGGCTGCAGCGACAATGCCGCGGGGGGCGACCCAGCTCAGGAACAGTTTCTCTCGCCAGCTGAGGCTGGTGCCGATTGACGAAAGAAAAATGCTGAGCGGGCGGGCGACCAGCATCAGCACCGCCAGCACCACCACCAGGCCCCAGCCCAGATCGGCGATTGCGGAGAACTCGATACGGGCAGCGAGGATAATGAACAACGCCGAAATCAGCAGCACGCTGAGGGATTCCTTGAACTCGAGGATGCTGTCGATCGGTACCTGCTTCATGTTGGCCATCCAGATGCCCATCACGGTGACGGTGAGCAGTCCGGATTCGTGGGCCAGTTCGTTGGACACGGCATATACGCCCAGCATGAAAGTAAGGGTGCCGGCATTGTGCAGGTACTGGGGTAGCAGGTGCTTGCGCAGGGCAACCCCGTTGAGCCAGCCGGCCAGCGCACCAATCAGGAAGCCCACAGCAATCGTCTTGCCAAAGATATAAAGCGAGTGGCCGAACACGTTGCCCTGACCCCAGGACACAATCCCCTCAAACACCAGGACCGCCAGCAGAGCGCCGACCGGATCGATAATGATGCCCTCCCAGCGCAGAATGTTGGCCAGGTTCGACTTGGGTCGTACCGAGCGCAGCAGCGGGGCAATAACCGTCGGGCCGGTTACGATGGAGATGGCGCCGAACAGTAACGCGACCTCCCAGGACACTTCGAGGGCCCATTTTGCGGCGAGTGTGCCGATGATGCAGGTGACAATCGATCCAACCGGGATCAGGTTGCGCACCATCTTGCCGTGGCCTCGGATTTCGTCATAACGCAGGGTGAGGCTACCCTCGAACAGGATGACCGCGACCGCCAGGGAGATCAGCGGAAACAGCAGCTCGCCGAACAGCGGTTGCGGGTTGATCCACCCCAACAGTGGCCCTGCCGCAATGCCGCCGGCGAGCAGGAACAGGATGGCCGGCATACGAAGCCGCCAGGCAAGCCACTGACAGAACAGGGAGACGATACCGATGCTGGCAAGAAGGAGAACGATACTGGCTGACATAGGGGAATCAGGTCCGTTGAGTTGATCCGTCAGGGGTTGCCGCCTTCCGTGCCCGGGTCGCTATGCGATTGAGTAGACGGGAGGTAGCGACGAAACCGAATGTTGCCGTAACCGGACTGGCGGCTCCGAAGCCGGACGCGCAGTCCAGTCGCACCGGGCCGTCCGTTGCCGGCTTCTGCAGGCAAACCTCGCCGTCTCCGGCAGGATACGTGAGCTGCTCCAGTGAGTATACAGCCTCGATGCCGAAACGGCGTTTCGGGTTGCGGGAAAAACCGTATTCCCGACGCAGCATATTACGAACCTTGGCCAGCAATGGATCCTGGGTGGTCCGGCTGAGGTCAGCCACCTGGATCTGGGTGGGGTCCATCTGGCCACCGGCGCCGCCAGCCACCACCAGGGGGATCTTGCGGCGCTGGCAATGGGCAATCAGTGCCGCTTTGGCTTTGACGCTGTCGATGGCATCGATGACGCCGTCCATGTCGGGGTGGATGACGTCGGCGGTGTTCTTGGGTGTCAAGAACCCGAAGTGGACCCGGATATCGGCGTGGGGATTGATGGCCCGCAACCGGTCCGCCATGGCGTCGGTCTTGGTGCGACCATACTGGCCTTCCAGAGCGTGGAGCTGGCGGTTGGTGTTGGAGACACAGACATCGTCCATGTCAATCAGGGTAATGTGACCAATGCCGCTGCGGGCCATGGCTTCCGCAGCCCAGGAGCCCACCCCGCCAAGACCGATTATGGCGATATGGGACTGGCGGAATGCCTGCAGGGCCAGCCGGCCGTACAGGCGCTCGATGCCGCCGAAACGGAAGGCGTAATCATCTTCAATCATGGTGTCTGGCCCCGGATAACCTGGAAAGCGAATAGAGGGCGCTGATTGTACCGCAGTGCGCGGCAGGCATAAAAAAAGCCACGCCAAGGCGTGGCTGACAAGCAAGAGACTCAACCCGACGGGAGCTGAGCCGGACTAGTTCAGAGACACTAATCAACCCGAACAGTATCCTGCGGTGAGGAAAACTGATAAAGGTCAAAAACTGACAGTACTCGGTCATTTCCGGCCAGTGCCCTTCGCGCCGGCCGCCCCAGGCGGTTTCAGGCCACCCAATGCTCGTCTGCAAACGCCATCAGGCTGTCCTTGCCGCTCTGGATGTCCTTCAGTAGCCAGTCGGTCTCCGGCATCAGTTTTTCGAAGTAGAAGCGGGCCGAGACCTGCTTGCTCTCCAGCAGTGGCTTGTTGCCTTCGCCGCTTTCCAGCTGCCGGCTGGCAACACCCGCCATCCGTGACCACAAGTAACCGACAACCGTCAGCGCCATCAGCCGCAGGTACGGCGCAGCAGCCGCGCCGGCCTGTTCCGGATCCTTCGGCGCATTCTGGGCCAGCCACAGGGTGGCCTGCTCAAGGCCCTTGATGGCGCCTTTCAGCGCTTCCCGGTAAGGTGCATCCGGGTTGTCTTTCAGGTAACCCGTCAGCTCGGCGAACAGGGCGCGCACCAGTTGGCCGCCTTTCAGGGCCAGCTTGCGGCCAACCAGATCCATGGCCTGGATGCCGTTGGTGCCCTCATAGATCCGCGCGATGCGGCCATCTCTCACCAGTTGCTCCAGTGGCCAGTCCTGGGTGAAGCCGGAGCCGCCCAGTACCTGCTGGCCCCAGTTGGCGTTGTTGTAGCCTTCGTCGGTCAGGAAGGCTTTGACCACCGGGGTCAGCAGTTGCACCAGGTCATCGGCGTTTTCACGAACTTTTTCGTCCGGGTGGGCCACCGACAGGTCGAGCTGGTGGCCGGTAAACAGGGCGAGGGCTCGCATGCCTTCGTTCAGCACTTTCTGGCGCATCAGCATGCGCCGCACGTCCGGATGCACGATGATCGGATCAGCCGGGCCGTCCGGGTTCTTCGCGCCACTCAGCGAGCGGCTCTGCAAGCGCTCGCGGGCAAACCCCAGGCTTTCCTGGTAGGCCATCTCGGCCAGCCCAAGGCCCTGCATGCCCACCATCAGGCGCGCTTCGTTCATCATGGTGAACATGGCACTCATGCCCTTGTTGGGCTCACCCACCAGCCAGCCCTTGGCACCTTCGAAGTTCATCACGCAGGTAGCGGAGCCCTTGATGCCCATCTTGTGCTCCAGGCCACCACAGAACGCCGGGTTGCGCTCGCCGGAATCTGGCAGGAACTTGGGCACCACGAACAGGGAAATGCCCTTGGTGGTATCCGGCGCGCCTGGCAACTTGGCCAGCACCAGGTGCACGATGTTGTCCACCAGGTCGTGCTCGCCGCCGGTGATCCAGATTTTGGTGCCCTCGATGGCGTAGCTGCCGTCCCCGTTGGGGGTGGCTTTGGTACGGATCAGGCCCAGATCGGTGCCGCACTGGGGCTCGGTCAGGCACATGGTTCCGGTCCACTCCCCGGAGATCAGCTTCTCGAGGTAGGTCTGCCTGAGTTCGTCGGAACCGTGGGCGTAAAGGGCGCTGATGGCACCGTGGGTGAGGCCCGGGTACATGCCGAGGGACAGGTTGGTGGAGCAGACCATCTCGTCCACCACGAACTTGAGGGTGTGAGGCAGGCCCTGGCCGCCGAACTCCAGCGGCGCGTCGAGGGCGGTCCAGCCGCCTTCAACAAACTTGCGGTAGGCCTCTTTGAACCCTTCCGGCGTTGTCACACTCCGGGTTTCCGGGTCGTACCGGCAGCCTTGCCGGTCGCCGGCCTGGTTGGTGGGCTGGATCACTTCCGCCGCCAGCTTGCCGGCCTCGTCAATCACCGCGGATATCAGGTCCGGGGTGGCATCGGCGTATTTTTCCAGTTCGTGCAGCTTGTCTGCTCCCAGAACATCAAACAGCAGGAAGCGAAGATCATTTGCGGGTGCCTGGTATTGCATGGACGCTCTCCTCGTCGTTTTCAGATCAGTCAGCCTGGAAGTGTCGGGCACCGAGCGGTTCGCTGGGTGCTTAACTTCAAACTGCTGATTCATACGACTGTTTGAACGCTTTGGGCTTCACGGTTCGCCGAAAAACTGACGCAGGTTCATAGAAAAATCATATCGACCTGTTGGGTTCGATCAATGGGTGTTTCGGTAAAACCTTTGGTAAATTTTTCAGGCAGTTGAAGGTAACAAGCAGCACTGATGGGGGGGGGGAGTGCCGCTTCAACGAAGGCGGTGGCAGTGAATTGCCGTGGTAAGGGCGGAGATCTGCACCACCTGGCGAAGGGCGGTGGTGCAGTCAAAAACATAGCAAGCTACCGGATAAACGGGTTCAAAAGCCTCGTGAAGGCGCCGGTCAGCTTCACCGGAGCGCTGAGTACCGACAACGTGATGCAGTCTTCACAGCCGACTGCCACCGGCTTGTGTTCGTCCTGTTCGTTGAGCACCACGAAATCCCACTGGTTGAACACCCCGTTCTGGTCGGCAAACGCACCCTGAAGCACAATCGTGGTTTCGTAACCCCGATGGGTATGGGCCGGTGCCTTGCCGCCGGCAGCCAGCTTCTGCAGTACAACCTGCTCATTCTGGCCCGGGAATTTCTCGCTGATATCCAGCACGCTGACGTCGCCGAGCTGCCGTTTCCACGGCAGATCGTTCAGATCCTCGCCCAGCAATTTGCGCAGCGTGCCTTCCCTCGGCATGACCGGTATCGCCGGTTTGCTGTCGGGCTCGCTGTCAATGCGGGACAGAATGCTGTCAAACATGCTTTCTGACACGCTGACCTTGGGTTGTGTTTCCATCATCACCGCGCCAAGGCTGTCCAGGGTGTCCACCCGGCTGCGGCAGTGCGGGCACTTGTCCAGGTGGAGCCGGATGCACAGGGCATGGGGATCGCTCAGGTTGCCCGCGCTGTATTCCATCAGGCTCAGGCTGTCGGGGTGGTGCCGAGTCATACGTTCTGGTCCTGCAAAATCACTTTCAGCTTGTTCAGCGCCAGGCGAACCCGGCTCTTCACGGTACCAAGGGGAATGTTGAGTTCGTCGGCCACCATCTGGTGCGACTTGTTTTCCATATAGACCTTGGCAATGACGGTGATCTGTTCCTCGGGCAGGTGGCTCAGGGATTCCCGCACCCGGCGCTCGGACATCAGCCGATGCAACGAAGTCACCGGCTCGTCTTCATGCTCGCCCGGGATTTGCCAGAGGTCTTCGGTCTCAACCGCCATTTCCGCACTCGTCCGCTGCATCTTGCGCAGCATATCGATACGCTGGTTCCGGGCGATCGTGAAGATCCAGGTTGATGCCGCAGCCTTGCGCCAGTCGTACAGGCAGGAGCGCCGCCAGATCGAGACAAACACTTCCTGCACCAGTTCTTCGGCGTGACTCGACAGGCCGTTCGCCATGGCGTAGTACTTGATCTGGGGAGCAAAATGCTCGAACAGGGCGTGGTAGGCTTTCCTGTCCTGGTGTTTGCCCACTTTCACCAGCAACTGGCTCCACGGATCCTTGCGACCCTCGGCCCGGGCTGGCTTCTGTTCCAGTGTGGTCACTGGACACTCCTTGACTGTGGCATGTGTTGAACGGGTACTGGTCATTATTCTATGCGCTCGTCGGGTGTTTGTCAGTGCATAGAATTACGGCACAGGGCCAGCCGCGGATCAGTGCCCGGATCAAAAAATCTGTAACGGGATGACTTGAACGTCGTCGGGGGTATGTCGCCAGAGTAATTGTGGTCGCCCGGTTCGCTGACTAATCTGGGTAATGGAAATTCACACAGGATGGTGAGCCAGGCATGCATTCCACAGGCGGTAGTAAAGAACTCCCGGCTATACGGGCCCACTACGCCGACATTCTTTGCCAGCTGGCGGAGGAGAAAGGCGTTCCCCGCAACCGTCTGCTTGGCGCAGCCGGCGTGCGACCGGCCGTCCTCGGCCATCCCGACAACCTTATCACCCTCGACCAGTTCGCCGCCCTGAACCGCTGTGCCCTTGAACTCACCGGCGATGCCGCCCTCGGCCTGGAGTTTGGCGGACGGCTGAAGTTTACCACCCATGGTGCCTTGTCCCAGGCGGCCATCAGCAGCGAAACCATTGCCGATGCGCTGTCGATTCTGATCAAGTACTTCCGTATCCGCTTCAGCTACATGGCGCTGACATTTTTCACGGAGGGTGACGAAGCGGTGCTGCAGCTGGACATCCTCCGCGACCTTGACGGTCTGGAAGTGTTCAATGTGGAAGTGGTGATGGCGTCGATCATGGATGTGAACCTGCTGCTCTTTGGCACCCGGCTACTGGTCAACGGATCCTGTCGACTGAGTTATCCGGCGCCAGCCCATGGCGCAGCCTACCGCCGTTTGTTTGGTGATCGGGTCAGCTTCGGCACCGGGGTTAACCAGCTGCGTTTTGGCCGTGACTTCCTTGATCTGCCGATCGCGTTGTCCAATCCGGTAGCGCGCCGGGTAGCCGAAGCCCAGTGCGAAGAGGAGATGCGTAACCTGGAGGCAACCAGCTCGGTGGCCACTCGGGTGCAGCGGCTGCTGGATTCGGTGCGTAGTGGCCGGTTGCCCGGGCTGGAAGAGGTGGCTGGTCAGCTACATACCTCCGCCCGGACCTTGCGCCGGCAACTGGGCGCCGAGGGCGTGCGGTTTCAGGAGATTCTTGATCGGGTGCGGCACCGCCGAGCCATCGAACTGCTGACCCGGGCCGGCCTGAGTATCGATGAGGTAGCCTATCGCCTGGGTTACAGTGATCCGTCCAATTTTGGCCGGGCGTTCCGCAAATGGGAGGGGTGCTCACCCTCGGTGTACCGCACCCGCCAGCGCAGCTGACGCGGTTTACTCTTCGAGATAGGTGTAGCCATTAAGGCCGCTTTCGAGCTCCGCCAGCAGGGATCGTTGCTCGTCCTCCGCCAGGTCACTGGCACCGAACTTCCGCCGATAGGTCTCCAGTAGCGCTTCCGGTTCAAAATTCACGTAACGCAAAATCTTGGCAACCGTATCGCCGGCAATGGCTTCGCTGACCTCATAACCGCCCTCGGCGTCGCGCCGGACATCCACCGAGTGGGTGTCGCCGAACAGGTTGTGCATGTCGCCGAGGATTTCCTGATAGGCCCCGGTCATGAAGAAGCCCATCAGCAGCGGGCTGCGGGGATCGTCCAGCGGCATGGGCAGGGTGGTTTCCACGCCCTGGCCATCCACATAGCGGTCGATGCGGCCATCGGAGTCGCAGGTGATGTCCTGGATCACCGCGCGGCGAGTCAGTGCCCGGTTCAGCCCGTTGATCGGCATGACCGGAAAGATCTGGTCGATACCCCAGACATCCGGCAGTGACTGGAACAGCGAAAAATTGACGAACAGCTTGTCGGCGAGCTTTTCATTGAGTTCGTCAATAATCTCCCGGTGTGCCCGGTTGGCACTGTCCAGCTGGCCACGCAACAGGCGGCAACAGGTGGTGTACAGGCTCTCCGCGTTGGCGCGGTCCGCCAGGGTCACCAGACCGTGGGCGAACTGGGCGTGCACGTCGCTCATGGCGTGGAGCACGTCGTGATAGATCTCGATCTGGGAGCGGGGGCAGTGGTCATCCCGCAGGCTTTGCAGGTCCCGCCACAGATCGTGCAGTGGGCCCGGGGCATCGGCTGCCGGTTCGCCGGGTTCGCGGACCTCCGGGGCTTCCCGGTCGATGACATTGGTCACCAGCACGGCGTGGTGCGCGGTCAGGGCGCGGCCGGATTCGCTGATCAGGTCCGGGTGCGGGATGCCGGCGCGGTCGCACTCCGCCTGCAGGGTATGGATGACGTTGTAGGCATATTCGGTGACGCTGTAGTTCATCGAGCAGCTGCTGCGGGAGCGGGTACCTTCGTAGTCCACGCCCAGCCCGCCGCCGATGTCGACGGTACCGATCGGCGCGCCGAGCTGGCACAGTTCGCTGTAAAAGCGGGCGCATTCCTTGAGGCCGGTCTGGATGTCGCGGATATTGGCGATCTGTGAGCCGAGGTGGAAATGCAGCAGTTGCAGGGAGGCCAGTGCGCCGGCCGCCCGCAGCTGTTCCACCACATCAAGTACCTGGTTGGCAGACAGGCCGAACTTGGATTTCTCGCCGCCGGTATTCTGCCAGTTGCCCTTGCCGATGGTGGCCAGCCGGGCGCGGATACCAATCAGCGGGGTGACCTCCAGGTTGCGGGCCTCCTCAAGAATCAGCGGCAGCTCGGACTGTTTTTCCACCACAATGAAGACCCGGTGGCCCAGCTTCTGGCCAATCAGCGCCAGGCGGATGTATTCACGGTCCTTGTAGCCGTTGCACACAATCACCGAACCGGGCTGCCGGGACAGCGCCAGTACCGCCATCAGTTCCGGCTTGCTGCCGGCTTCAAGACCAATCTGGCCGTTGCCGGCGGCCGGTTCGCTGGCGATCAGCTCTTCCACCACCCGCCGTTGCTGGTTGACCTTGATGGGATAGACGGCGGTATAGCGCCCCTGGTAGTCATGCTCGGCGGCAATCTTGTTGAACGCACCGCACAGCTTGTTGACCCGATCGTGAAGAATGTCGGTGAACCGTATCAGTACCGGTAGCTGGATGCCCTGGCTGACCAGGCTGCGGGTGAGCTCGGGCAGGTTGATATCATCACCACTGCGGCCCCGGTCCGGGCGGATCAGTACATCGCCATCGGAATTGACGTCAATGTAGCCATCGCTCCAGTGGGCAATGTTGTAGACCTTGTGAGCGTTGCTGCCGGAGAGTTCGGTCATGGCTTGGTATCCTGTCCAGAAACCTGTGGCGGCCAGTGGCCGGCGTGTTGGCGCCCATTGTATGAATTCGCAGGGCGACCCGAAAGCGCCGTTTGCGGAAATTACGTGGATAATTCTCCGTACAGGATGCTTTAGCTATCTGCCATCCGCACCTACAATACCCCCCATTAACGCGGGCCTCCTGGTCCGGGCATTAACGGAATATGGAGAGCAGACATGACCGCACTCAATGAAGGCTGGTTCACCGAGGTGTTTCAGGACAAGGGAACGGCGTTTTCCCTGCAGGTAAAGCGCAAGCTCCATGAGGAACAGAGCCAGTTCCAGAAGCTGGAAATCTATGAAACCGAAACCTTTGGCAACCTGATGGTGCTGGATGGCTGTGTCATGCTGACCACCCGGGACAACTTCCTTTACCACGAGATGATGACCCATCCGGCACTGTTCACCCACCGCGACCCGAAAAAAGTTGTCATCATTGGCGGCGGAGATTGCGGAACCCTGCGTGAAGTGCTCAAGCACCCGGGCGTGGAAGAGGCTTGGCAGGTGGAAATCGACGAGCGGGTGACCCGCCTGGCGGAGAAATACTTCCCCGAGCTGTGCGACGCCAACGACGATCCACGGGCCAACTTCTTCTTTGGCGATGGTATTCAGTGGATGCGGGATGTGGAACCCAATAGCGTTGACGTCATCATCATCGACAGCACCGATCCGGTCGGCCCGGCGGAAGGCCTGTTCGCCCTGGATTTTTACCGCGACTGCATGCTGGCCCTGCGGGACGGCGGTATCGTGGTACAGCAAAGCGAGTCGCCGCTGCTGCACACCGAGACCATCATCAGGGACATCCATGAAGACATGAAAAAGGCCGGTTTCGACCATGTCCAGACCCTGCCGTTCCCGCAGCCGGTGTATCCCACCGGCTGGTGGAGCTGCACCATGGGGGGCAAGGACAAGCCGGTGAAATACTTCCGCGAGGAAGATGCCGCCCAGCGACCGTTCGTAACCCGCTATTACAACCCGGGTATCCACCACGGTGCCCTTGCCATGCCACAGTTCATGGTTGATGCGCTGGACGACCAGGTACTGCCCGGCGAAGCCTGATTGGGGTTCGCATTCTTGCCGGACTTGGCTAGACTGAGGGTGATCAACCTTTGATCGACTGTTGATCACCCCCGTCTGTTTGCCGGGGTAAGGTCGAGCCCGATTTTGGGGCGGGTGAAAAAAGCAAAAATAACGCGTGCTGTCGCGAAGGAGCAGGATATGGATGTTCGTAAGGGTGAGCAGGGCAAGCACTGGTTCCGCAGTGACCGTTTTACCATGATTAACGGCCAGTGGTTTTTCCAGACTCGCGAAGGCTCCTTTGAGGGACCGTTTGATACGCTGGATGAGGCCCGTATGGAGCTGCTGCTGTTCCTGCGCCACGCGGACGACGTGCTCTATTCAGCGGGCTGAACGATTGCCGAGCCTGGTTATGGTCAGACTGGTCAGGGTCCATAGTGCGGCGGCTCATAGTTCTGACGGTAATAATGCAGACGTATAGCAGCCAACGAATACCGGAATCAGGAAAGGGCGCCCGCGGGCGCCCTTTCTTTTTGCTGAACTTGCCGATGAATTACTTGGAGCTGACGAACTCCGGGTAGGCTTCCATGCCGCATTCGGACAGGTCCACCCCTTCGTACTCGTCTTCCTCGCTGACTCGCAGCCCCATCACGGCCTTGATGATACCCCAGACAACCAGGCTGGCAATGAACACCCAGACAAAGATGGTAAGGGCGCCGATGATCTGGCCGCTGAAGCTGACGTCGCTGTTGGTTACCGGTACCAGCAACAGGCCGAGCAGACCGCAGACACCGTGCACCGAGATGGCACCAACCGGGTCATCAATGCGCAGCTTGTCCATGGTGACCACGCTCAGCACAACCAGCACGCCACCGAAGGCACCGAAGATTGCTGCAGTCAGCGCGCTCGGGGTTGATGGCTCTGCCGTGATGACCACCAGACCGGCCAGGGCACCGTTGATCAGCATGGTCAGGTCGGCCTTGCCGAACATCAGGCGGGCGGTAATCAGCGCGGCAATGGCACCGCCGGCAGCCGCGGCGTTAGTGTTCAGGAAGACCATCGCGACGGAGTGGGCGTTGGCGATATCGCCAAGCTTGAGCACGGAGCCGCCATTGAAGCCGAACCAGCCCATCCACAGGATGAACATACCGATGGCGGCCAGGGGCATGTTGGCTCCGGGGAAGGCGCGAATCTCGCCGTTCGGGCCGTACTTGCCCTTACGGGCACCCAGCAGCAGGACACCGGCCAGGGCTGCGGCCGCACCGGCCATGTGGACGATCCCGGAGCCGGCGAAGTCACTGAAGCCAAGGTCGCCCAGGTTGTACATGCCGAACACGTCCTTGCCGCCCCAGGTCCAGGCGCCTTCCAGCGGGTAGATGAAGCCGGTCATGAACACCGCAAACACCAGGAATGCCCATAGTTTCATGCGCTCGGCAACCGCACCGGAGACGATGGACATGGCTGTGGCGACAAACACTACCTGGAAGAAGAAATCCGCCGCGCCGGAGTAGATGGAACCGCCGGTGAAGCCGTCTTCGCGACCGGCAAACTCGCCGAGCACCGCGTCAACGTCCACGTCACCCATGCCGGACAGAACGATACTGCCACCGTACATGATCGCGTAGCCGCAGATCAGGTACATGGTGCAGGCTACTGCGAACAGAGCCACGTTCTTGGTCAGGATCTCGGTGGTGTTCTTGGCGCGCACCAGGCCGGATTCCAGCATGGCGAAGCCGGCGGCCATCCACATGACTAATGCGCCGCATACAAGAAAATAGAAGGTATCTATAGCGTATTGCAGGTGAAAGAGATTGCTTTCCATATGAAGCCCTCCGCACGAGGCTTTTCAGGTTATAAGTTTTTTTGCGTTGGCTGGTCAGTCAGTGGGGCAGCCTCAGACTGCCTCTTCCCCGGTTTCGCCCGTCCGGATCCGGATTGCCTGTTCCAGCTCAGTAACGAAAATCTTGCCGTCGCCGATCTTGCCGGTATTGGCAGCCTTGGTGATGGACTCGATGACCTGGTCCAGCAGGCTGTCGCCAATGGCAACTTCCACCTTTACCTTGGGCAGGAAGTCCACCACGTATTCCGCGCCCCGGTAGAGCTCGGTATGACCTTTCTGCCGACCGAAACCTTTCACTTCGGTGACGGTTACGCCCTGAACGCCAATCTCGGATAGTGCCTCTCGCACATCATCCAGCTTGAAAGGCTTAATGATCGCTGTCACAAGTTTCATTGCTTTCTCCTTGGTAAAGCCGTCTCAACGTCTTTGGCGTGCAAGCCGTTGGTTGAGGTCGGGATGCTGCCACCTCGCACACGAATTGTGCGGATTGCGTACGAGGCTTAAAGCATCGGGTGTGCCAACGCAAAAAATTAATTATAAAACAACAGGTTAATAGTCCGGTGCGCCAAATTGGGCTCCCGGGGCGCTTCATTATAGCGCAGCCCTTTTGTGGTTGAACCACAATGGTGCAGGGGTTCCGGTGGGCAAGCCGGGAGCTTGTCGACACCGGGAGGCCCCGGCGCACAGTATGGCAGCTGCGGCGATGTGTTACACTCGCCAAAATTGCCCAGCC